>MTLE01000119.1_pt1 | contig 63669 bp, 66 predicted proteins | sample 1982461 | NCBI WGS metagenome assembly MTLE01 (sample SAMN05712605, study PRJNA340218) | biofilm metagenome | isolation source: sample SPL anode biofilm adapted to -200 mV | place: USA | collected 2012-02-03 | reverse complement strand
GGTTGCTTTTCGTGGCGATCTGAGTAAAATTGCGCGGCTTATTCTAAGCTGGGGCTCGTATTAGGTTGTGAGCCTTGTTCAATCAAAGTTAATGAGGACGATATGGTAACCATTCGTTTACAACGTGGCGGCGCGAAAAAGCGTCCTTTCTACCAAGTGGTAGTTGCCGATGCACGCTTTGCGCGTGATGGTCGCTTTATTGAGCGTGTAGGTTTCTTTAACCCACTGGCTGCTGGCCAGGCTGAGAAAGTAAATCTGGACCTGGAACGTATCCAACATTGGGTAGGTCAGGGTGCATCTCTGTCTGATCGTGTTGCCAAGCTGGTTAAAGACGCTTCTAAAGCGGCTTAATTGCGATCTGGTAGGTGGTAGGAGTCAACGTGGACAAATCTGTCATTGTAGGTCGTCTTGGTGCTGTGTATGGCATCAAAGGTTGGCTGAAGGTCAACTCTTTCACCGATAATCCGGAAAGCATTTTTGATTACACTCCTTGGTTTATTATGAACAAGGGGACGTGGCGTGAAATCCAGCTGACCAGCTGGAAGCGTCACAATAATGGTCTGATCTGTAAACTTGATGGTGTAGATTCCCGAGAAGATGCACAAGCTCTGACCGGTGTTGATATTGCTGTTTTATCTGATCAGCTACCAGCGCTACCGCAAGGTGAATACTACTGGCGTGACCTGATAGGTTGTGCGGTGGTAACAACTAAAGGCTATCAGCTTGGAACTGTCTCTGAATTGATGGAAACAGGTTCTAATGACGTATTGGTCGTTCAGGCTAATTTGAATGACGCTTTTAGTATGAAAGAACGTTTGATTCCTTTCATTGATGAACAAGTGATTAAGCATATTGATATCACTGCTCGTCTGATTGAAGTCGATTGGGATCCGGGATTCTGATCCTGAAATTTGTTGTTGTACGGAGGTAGTATGTGGATCGGGGTGATTAGCCTCTTCCCGGACATGTTCCGTGCTATTACGGATTTTGGGGTAACAGGCCGGGCGGTTAAACGAGGTTTACTGAACATTCAATGTTGGAACCCTCGGGATTTTGCCCATGATAAACATCGCACCGTTGATGATCGCCCTTATGGTGGTGGTCCGGGAATGCTGATGATGGTGCAGCCGCTCCGGGATGCTATCCACGCTGCTAGACTGGCAGCTGGTGATGATGTGAAAGTGATTTATCTTTCACCTCAGGGTAAAAAACTAACGCAATCAGGTGTAGCCGAGCTTGCTCGCTACAAAAAACTGATTTTAGTCGCTGGCCGGTACGAAGGTATCGATGAGCGGGTAATTCAGTCAGATATTGATGAAGAGTGGTCTGCAGGTGACTATGTGTTAAGTGGTGGTGAATTACCAGCTATGACCTTAGTTGACGCTGTATCACGTCTTGTTCCCGGTGTGCTTGGCGATATGGCCAGTGCGGAGCAGGATTCATTCACCGATGGTCTGCTTGATTGTCCCCATTACACACGTCCGGAAAATCTGGACGGGGTTGTGGTTCCTGATGTGTTACTGAGTGGTAATCATGAACATATTCGTCGCTGGCGTTTAAAACAGTCTTTGGGGCGGACGTGGCAAAGAAGACCGGAATTACTTAATAACCTAGCTCTGACTGACGAGCAAGCGAAGTTGCTTGCTGAGTATGTTCAGGAGCTGAATGCTGAACAGCAGTAGAGTTTTCAGTTTATCCTAGGTAGGAAAGACAATGAGCAACATTATTAAACAACTGGAACAGGAACAATTACGTACCGATATCCCTGCTTTTGCTCAGGGTGATACCGTTCGTGTACAAGTTCGTGTTATTGAAGGTGGTAAAGAGCGTCTGCAGGCGTTTGAAGGCGTCGTTATCGCTAAGCGTAACCGTGGTCTGCATTCTTCTTTCACTGTACGTAAGATTTCTAACGGTGAAGGTGTGGAACGTGTATTCCAAACCCATAGCCCGCTGATCGCGAGTGTAGAACTGAAACGTCGTGGTGATGTTCGCCGCGCTAAACTGTACTACCTGCGTAATCTGTCAGGTAAAGCTGCTCGTATCAAAGAGAAGCTCAACTGATAAAAATAAAAAAGCCTACTTCGGTAGGCTTTTTTATTTTCAATGATATGACTTCTGTTATGGAAGCACTGAGATAACAGAGTTTTCCCCACCATATGGATTGCTGCAATAAGCATCCGCCTGTGTCTCATTCTCGAATTTTTCTGTGCCATCCGGTAACACAAGACGATAGCAATATTGATAACTATCCTGCTTATTCGTTGGCAGATTAATAGTTGTTTTAAATAACCCGCTTTTCAGTTTTTTCAGTTCAACCGGCTCCCACCCTGCAAACTCACCAACTATATAGACCCGTGATGCATCCCCGGTTGCATCTGCCTTGATTTCAAACGTAACTTGAACTTCAGGTTTAGTTTTCAAAAATTTCTTTGTAACTGCCATGTCAACTCCTTGAGTCTTAACCGTGAACTACTTCCAATACTCTTTTATAAATAATTAGGTAAAAAATAACCACCGATATTGTTAGCTGCATAGCTTTATTCAAGTCTATGAAATCTGTGTTACATAGATTCATATCGCGACAGACCTCACAGATGAAATTGCAGACGGAGCAATTGACGAGTAAAGGTACTGCGCAAATAAAAGCCGCGGGGGCGGGTTTGAATCAGGGTTCCTTCGCTACCAATAGCCTGTGTCAGGGAGCGTCCATTGGCTGCTTTCGGTCGTAACTGCAAGGCATCTCCATGCCGTGCACTAATTGATTCTACTTTCCCCAACGCGATCAATTCCATTATTTCTTCCCAATCCTGGCGTAGGATTTGCTCCTGCTCAGCAGTCGGATGCCAGAGCCATGGAGTGCCAATCATGCGGGTACCAATATCTTGCTGCCGATCGCCGAAAACAGGAACCCACAGAACAGTCGATAACTTATGATGTACATTTGAGGTTTCCCATGAGATGTGCTGCTGGCGTAATAGTGGTGCAGTACAAACGAAGGTACTTTCTAAAGGTATTCCGTTATTAGCAAGTGGAAGTGTTTTTAACTCCACGCCTAATTCAGGGAAGTCCTGCTGTGGTTTACTGCCGGCAGACGCGCCTAATGCAAGTTCAATGAGCTGCCCTATCCAGCCTTTTTCTCGACGCAATGATGATGGCATGATTATTCCGCATCGTTCGGCCAGTTCCGCCAGGGTTAAACCGGCGAGCTGATTTGCTGCCTGCATAAGTTCGTCGATATTCTGATACATGAAGATATTTGCCGGATAAGTTCAGTGGCCCGACCATAGTATGCACTTCATTTTTATTTATTACATAAATAGAGCAGTGATTTGCCGGAATAGGAACTTCCATGTAGATAGCATTCGTTGTAGTTCTCACTCTGGGAATGTCTGTTTGCTGATCTGAAATTAATATGAAAGAATCGGGTTAGTTCAAGTTGTTACATCAGGTGATTGCGTGATTGATGGCGATGGTTTCCGCCCGAATGTAGGTATTGTGATCTGCAATCGCAATGGTCAAGTGTTATGGGCTCGTCGCTATGGACAACATTCCTGGCAGTTTCCTCAAGGCGGAGTAGATGAAGGGGAAACACCGGAGCAGGCTATGTTCCGTGAATTGTACGAGGAAATAGGGCTGAAGCAGGATGATGTCACGATTCTTGCTACCAGCCGTAATTGGCTGAAATATCGGCTACCAAAGCGTTTGATTCGTTGGGAAAGCAAGCCGGTATGCATCGGACAAAAACAGAAATGGTTTTTACTGCGTCTTGATGCTGCTAAGGAAGCCAGTATTCAGTTTGGTTGTCATGGACAACCGGAGTTTGATGACTGGCGTTGGGTTAGTTACTGGTATCCGGTAAGACAAGTGGTATCTTTTAAACGTGAAGTCTATCGTCGAGTAATGAAAGAATTTGCTGCCATAGCAATGCCTTATTCACCTCCGGCTGTGAAAAAAGACCCTCGCAGAAAAGGTTACCGTTAGTAATAAGTGAAAACAGAGGAGATATACTGTGTTGACAACATTGCGGCAAATCGTGGAAAGCGTAACGGCTGCACCATCATTATTTGATGCGATGCACACGCTGGTACAGCAGACCCGAGCTGCTATGCATGTTGATTGTTGTTCGGTCTATATCTCTGAACCACAGCGTCGGAGATACCGTCTGGTTGCGACAGATGGACTTTCACAGGATGCCGTGGGTAAAGCAGTATTACCTTTTAATGAAGGTCTGGTGGGGCTGGTTGGTCGCCGTGAAGAACTGATTAATCTGGCTGATGCGCCTGCGCATCCCAGTTTTAAATATTTGCCGGAAGTAGGAGAGGACGAATTCAAGACATTTCTTGGGGTGCCGATCATGCATCAACGTAATGTCTTGGGGGTTTTGGTCGTACAGCAGGCGTTATCCCGGCAGTTTACGGAACTGGATGAATCCTTTTTGGTTACCTTGGCTGCCCAGTTGGCAGTGCGAATTGCGCATGCTGAATTGAAAGGTTTGATCAGTTCATCTGCCGGTAGTCACCGCGCTGTTCATGGTATTGGTGTATCTGCTGGTATGGCGATTGCCAAAGCCTGGGTGTGGCAGCCCAAAATGGCTCTTTCGCAAGTTAATCTGAAGCATAGTGATGAACCTGAGTTGCAGTTGGAATTGCTTAATCAGGCTGTTCTTCAGGTTCAGATGGATCTCGATGCGCTGGCCATGCGTTTTCAGGATGCGGTGCAAATCGATTCTCAATCTATCTTTGATATCTATCAGCACATTCTTGCCGATCCTAATTTTATTTTTCAGATTGAGCAGGAAGTCACTGAAAACCAATGGAATGCCACGTCTGCAGTCAGACAGGTCAGTGAACGCCTGATTGCTCAGTTTTCTGCGATGAGTGACCCCTATCTGCGAGAAAGAGCGCTGGATATACGCGACGTGGCACAGCGCCTGCTGAGTTGCCTTGCACACAGGCACATGGATCAGTTTGATTTCAAGGAGCCGGTAATTTTGCTGGCTGAAGAAGTCACGGCGACATTATTGGCGGAGATACCCAAAGATCGTTTGGCAGGGGTTGTTTCAATCCGTGGGGCTGTGAATTCCCATGCTGCCATTCTGGCGAGAACCATGAGTGTTCCGGCGGTCATGGGATTGGAGTTGCCATTACAAGAGCTTGATGGGCAGGAGCTGATTATTGATGGCGGCAATGGTGATGTCATTATTCAGCCGAGTAATGCGGTGCTTGCCGAATATGAGCAACTGATCCGGCAAGCGAAAGCATTTGATGATTTGGTGGCTCAAGAATCGTCGTTACCTTCGGAAACACAGGATGGTTGTCCGGTTTCTGTTCTGCTCAACGCAGGTCTGAGCCTGGATGCTGATAATGGCATGATGGACTGTTCGGATGGTGTGGGTCTGTACCGGACAGAAATACCGTTTATGTTGCACGACAGTTTCCCTTCTGAACAGGAACAGACAAAACGTTACCGGACGATACTGGAGCAATATAGTGGTCGTCAGGTATGCATGCGAACACTGGATATTGGTGGTGACAAACCGCTACCTTATTTTCCCATCAGTGAAGAAAATCCTTTTCTTGGCTGGCGAGGAATTCGTATCACACTGGATCATCCGGAATTGTTTCTGGCGCAACTGAAGGCGATGCTCAGAGCCAGTGAACATAATGATAACCTTGCCATCATGTTGCCGATGATTTCCTGTGTCAGTGAAATCCAGGCTGCCCGGCGGTTACTGGATCAGGCATGGCTTGAGGTATCCGAGGAACTCCGTGTCAGGGGAAGTGCCATCCGTTATCCCAGCCTGGGTGTCATGATTGAAGTTCCTGCTGCCATTTATTTATTGCCAGATTTGGCGCCTTATGTGGATTTCTGGTCGGTTGGTACCAACGACCTGACTCAGTATCTGCTGGCGGTAGATCGTAATAATGCACGGGTCGCTGATATGTATGATGGGTTGCATCCGGCGGTATTGCGGGCGTTGCAGCAGATTGTCCAGACCGCTAACCTGCAGGCTAAACCTGTATCGGTGTGTGGTGAACTGGCGGGTGATCCGATAGGCGTTCTGATACTGTTGGCGATGGGATATCGCCGTTTCAGTATGAACCTGAACAATATTGCGAAGATTAAATATCTGCTGCGTCGTGTGAGAACCGATGCACTGATACCATTGCTTGAGCAGGCAATAAAATTGAATGATTCTGTACAGATCCGAAAAATATTTTCTTCTTATCTGGAATCGCTCGGGTTACAGCGTTTTCTCAGTAAAAAATCCTGAATCAGTTATTTAAATACCTATATAAACCAGAGAGTCAGTTCGATGACTCTCTGGTTTTTCTACGGGTATCATCCACATTAAACAGAAAAAGGATATTTAATGGCATCGTGGTGCTGATAGCCGATGACATTGAAATCATCTAACGTTACCCACGTCTCCAGATCCTTTAGGCTCTTAATGTCCGGATTGATCTCCAGTTTTGGCGACGGGTAGGGCTCTCGTTTTAACTGGACATCGCGCATGAGCTCCACCTGGTCTTCGTAGAGATGGGCATTGACGATCTTGTGATAAGCGCAACCCGGTTTTTTTCCTGTAATCTGTGCCATCAAAGCAAGTAATGTGAACACCTGGATCTGGTTGAAATTTAATCCAAGCGGAACATCGCAGGAACGCTGATAACTGGTCAGATATAAAGTGTCTCCCAGCAGGGAAAAGGTATGTGTGTGCATGCACGGACGAAGGCAACCGAGGTCGAATTCTCCCGGATTGTAAAAAGTCAGAATCTCTCCCCGATCGTCAATTCCCTTGGATAAATCAGCAACAATCTTACCCAGCTGATCGATCTCGGTGCCATCTGGCTTTTTCCAGTGACGCCCCTGAACACCATAGACACGTCCCATATCATCATGGCCTTTACGTGCCGGATTTTTCAGCCATGCCTCATTTTCGTTTGCGTTTGCATCCCATGACTTCGTGCCCAGCGCCCGAAAATCTGCTGCACTATCGTAGCCCCGTATATAGCCAAGCAGCTCTGCAATCGCAGCTTTCCAAAAGCTTTTGCGGGTAGTGATAATGGGAAACTGGTTATTTTTTACGTCATAGACTAAGTCCGCGTTTACGACGGTCAGGCAACGTTTACCGGTTCTTGTGTTCTCAATCCAAACACCTTCATCAATAATGCGTTGGCTGAGGTCTAGGTATTGCTTCATTTTTTATTCCTAATAATTGGCTCATTGAATTGTCTGACTGAACCTCAACGCCCTCTATATTGACTCACCATTATATCAGTGCAGGGCAGGTATAAACTGAAGGTTTTACCGCAATCATTTATTGGAAAATCATTCGGTTCTAATTAGGCTTGTTTTTCTTAATTACATGAAAACAATGCTAAATATTTTTATATTTTGACTTTTTATCCTGGCTCCACTTAAGTTTAACTATCGGTAAAACCGATGTTTAAGTCTGGTTAAACAGATTTTTTATGAAATGAGATCATCAATATACTTTTATAAGTTATCGTAAGGAGTATATCAATGGTCGACTTAGTTAAACGTTTTCTACAGTTGGAGGCGGCCAGTGGAATCATACTGTTTTTCACTGCAGTAATGGCATTAATACTGGCTAATTCTCCATGGTCTGAACTTTATTTTTCATTTCTTGATGTTCCGGTACAGCTCCGTATTGGTGACCTGGATGTCCATAAACCACTCTTGCTCTGGATTAATGATGGCCTGATGGCTGTTTTCTTCTTGTTGGTGGGTATGGAGATCAAGCGCGAGGTATTAGAGGGTTCTTTGTCCACGCGGCGTCAGGCTGGTTTACCGGTAATTGCCGCAATAGGGGGGATGATTGTACCTGCGGTATTGTTTTCGTTGGTAGTGGATGATACACCCCAGCTGATGGCAGGGTGGGCGATCCCGATGGCGACGGATATTGCATTCGCACTAGGAGTGCTCTCGTTATTAAGTGGCCGTATTCCTCTTTCTCTGAAGGTTTTCCTGCTGGCGTTGGCCATTATTGATGATCTCGGCGCCATTCTGGTTATCGCTCTGTTTTATACAGAAACGTTGCATACAACCCCCTTGCTGTTTGCTGCGGCCTTAAGTGCGATTTTATTGATGCTCAATCGCAACAGAGTGATGTCGTTGACGCCATATCTGATTATCGGTGGGTTGCTTTGGCTGGCTATTTTGAAGTCAGGTATTCATGCCACGATTGCGGGTGTCATATTAGGATTTACGATCCCTCATGTTCGTGGCGCGGCACACACACCATTGCGGTTGCTGGAACACAAGTTACACCCTTGGAGCAGTTATTTTATTCTGCCGTTTTTTGCATTTGCTAACGCCGGACTGTCTTTTAGTGGAGTGTCGTGGAGTGATTTGGGCTCCGGGTTACCTTTAGCCATCATTATTGGTCTGATTATTGGTAAGCCATTAGGTGTGATGCTGGTTTCATGGCTGGCGGTGAAAGCGAAGCTGGCTGTATTACCGGAAAATGTGGGCTGGTATCAATTGTTCGGTTTGTCGGTACTCTGTGGCATTGGCTTTACCATGTCTATTTTTATCAGCGGATTGGCATTTGGTACTACCAGTGATGCATTTGCATCATCTCGACTGGGGATTTTGTTTGGATCGTTAATTGCTGCGGTTTTCGGGTATATTCTATTAAGAAATGCAACCCGCATTCGCCGGAGTAAGGAACGGAAACGTGTTTCATCTCAATTATAATCATCTTTATTACTTCTGGATGACACAGAAAAAAGGGTCGGTGACGCAGGCTGCGGAGGCGCTTTATCTGACACCGCAGACTATTACCGGACAAATTCGCCAATTAGAGGAACGATTGGGCGGGCGATTATTTAAACGTAAAGGACGCAATATCGAAGCTACCGAACTTGGTCAGCTGGTGTTTCGTTATGCAGATAAGATGTTTTCTCTTTCTTATGAAATGCTTGAGGTCGTGACATTTCAAAAAGAAAATGAAAGTTCGTTTAATGTAGGTATTGCTGATGTGCTTTCCAAGCGGATTGCTTCTAAGATCCTGCTGGCAGCGTTGCCTTCCGATAGTTCTGTGCATTTGCGTTGTATTGAGTCGACGCATGAAATGTTGCTGGTTCAGCTACGAGAACACAAACTGGACGTTATTTTGTCTGATTGTCCGCTGGATTCGACACAACATCCGGATTTGCTTTCCAAGAAACTGGGTGAGTGCGGAGTAAGCTTTTTCTGTCAGATGCCATTACCGGAAAAGGCGTTTCCGGAGTGTCTGATGGAGCGGAAACTGCTGATTCCGGCGAAAAGAACGGCGATGGGAAGACAACTGACCCGTTGGTTTGATGAGCAGGGACTGGCACCACAGATATTCGGTGAGTTTGACGATGCGGCTTTAATGAAAGCTTTTGGTTTATTTAATCAGGGAATATTTGTGGCGCCGACACTCTATCAGGAAGAGTTCCTTGATAGTCAGACGGTCGCGTTACTGGGGCAAACTGATGCGTTAAAAGAAGAGTATTACGCTATCTTTGCGGAACGAATGATTCAGCATCCGGCTGTCAAACGACTCTGTGAAAGTGATTTTTCCGCATTGTTTGCGGGACTGGAGCAATAATTAATATTCTGATTTATTATCATTCTCATATTTGCTGTTATGATGACGCACCTTATTGGCACGGAGGAAAAGATACATGTCCATCGAAGAAATGGAACTTGGCGCCGATCAAGCTGTGTCATTACTGAAAGCCATGGCAAACCGTCACCGGTTGATTATTCTTTGTTGCCTGCAGGGTGGTGAGTTGTCTGTCGGTGAACTCAATCAGAAGATTGGTCTGAGTCAATCGGCATTGTCGCAACATTTGGCTTTGCTTCGCAGGGATAAGTTGGTGAATACCCGGAAAGAAGCTCAGACCGTCTATTATTCGCTGAGTAGTGGTGAAGTTGAGGCGATTATTGCCACATTACACAGTTTATATTGTGTATCAAGATGATGAATTCTCTGTGTAAAAACAAAAAACCGGCCGAAGCCGGTTTTTTTATCTGAACTGATTCAGTCGCAAATTACTGCATTGCGATGATCTGAGCAGACAGACGTGACTTATGACGAGCAGCCTTGTTCTTGTGGATCAGGCCTTTGGTCGCCATGCGATCCAGAATTGGCTGTGCAGCCGCGAAAGCAGCCTGAGCAGCAGCTTTGTCACCAGATGCGATCGCTGCAACAACTTTCTTGATGAAAGTACGGGTCATAGAACGACGGCTGGCGTTGTGCTTGCGGGCTTTCTCTGCCTGGATAGCGCGCTTCTTAGCAGATTTAATGTTAGCCAAGGTAAAACTCCTGAAAAAACGGTCTTAGCGAGTGTGCTGAAAAGGTCGAGAAATATGCCTTCTCAACCCGATGATGTCAATCAATTTTGTGCAAATAACCACCGTACTCTTGTAGCCACCCAGAGCGCAGATAGTTAAACTGTCGGCCGATTTTAGCAGGAATCTGGCTGCTGTACAGTTTTCGAGGTTTATCTTGAGCAAGAAGTTAATAAAATCGGGTCTGATGGTGACCATGGCCACCTTCGCCTCACGTATTCTTGGGTTGGTTCGTGATATTGCCATCGCTCATCTGTTAGGTGCAGGTGTGGCTTCCGACGTTTTTTTCTTTGCTAACCGCATTCCTAATTATCTGCGCCGTTTGTTTGCGGATGGTGCGTTTAATCAGGCTTTTGTTCCCGTTATGACAGAATATAAAGCGAAAGGCGATAAAACAGCGGTCAGGGAGCTATTAAGCGCCGCATCGGGAACTCTCGGGCTGGTGATCACCATTGTCACCGTGTTGGGCGTGCTGGGTTCGACCGTCTTATCAGCACTATTTGGCTGGGGCTGGTTTATGGCCTGGTGGCATGATGAGCCGGGTGCCGACAAATTTGAGCTGGCCAGCCTGCTGTTAAAGATTACCTTTCCTTATTTGTGGTTTGTCACCTTTACCGCGATGTCCGGCGCGGTGCTGAATACCTATGGCCGGTTTGGTGTTTCCTCTTTTACGCCAACCTTTCTGAATATTGTGCTGATTGCCACGGCATGGTGGGTGGCACCAGGGATGGAACAGCCTGAAATCGCATTGGCTGTGGGGACGTTCGTCGGTGGTCTGGTGCAATTGCTGTATCAAATCCCTTATCTGTATAAGATGGGCTTTATAGTTAAACCTAAATGGGCCTGGCATCATCCTGGTGTTGTTAAGATCAGAACCCTGATGCTGCCGGCGATTTTTGGTGTGTCAGTCAGTCAGATCAACCTGATGTTTAATACGATGCTGGCATCGTTTCTGGCGACCGGTTCGATCAGTTATCTTTATTATTCTGACCGGCTGCTGGAATTCCCCCTCGGCATGTTTGCGGTGGCGATCAGTACCGTGATTCTGCCTGCACTTTCCCGGCGGCATGTGGACGCAGATCCTGTGCGTTTTTCACAAACCATGGACTGGGGCGTCAGAATGGTGCTTTTCCTTGGATTACCGGCAATGGCAGGGATCATGGTCTTACGCGAGCCTATCCTGCGGGTGCTGTTTATGCGTGGCGAATTTGGTGCGCATGAAGTCAGCATGGCGGGTGGCAGTTTGTTAGCTTCGGCATCCGGTTTATTATCACTCATGCTGGCCCGGGTTCTGGCACCGGGATTTCATGCCCGGCAGGATACAAAAACACCGGTGCGCTACGGCATGCACTCCATGGCATCCAATATGATTTTTAATGCTATTTTGATTTATCCGCTGGGATATATCGGTCTGGCATTATCCACCGCCTTATCCGGTACAGTGAATGCCATCTCGCTGTTTCAGGGATTGTATCGCCGTCATATTTATCGTCCCGGTAAGGATACGGCAATCTTTATTATCCGTCTGACGTTGGCCACCGTTCTGATGGCCGGTGTTTTGTTCTGGTTAAGCGCACCATTATCCAGCTGGACGGCATGGTCGCAGTGGCGTTCCATCTGGGAATTAACCAAATTGATTCTGATCGGGCTTGTGACCTACGGCGCAGGTATGGGGCTGATGGGTTTGCGTCCCCGTCACTTCAAAACTGTGACAGAGGGCTGATAAGCAGCCGCGTTCAGTATATAATCCGATAGTTTTGCAGGGTAACAGGGCTCCGTTTTTATGGAATTGATCCGCGGTATTCACAATCTCCGTCCAGAGCATGCTGGTTGTGTTCTCACAATTGGAAACTTTGATGGTGTGCATCGCGGTCATCAGGCTGTATTGAGTCAGCTGCAGGAGCGGGCACGGCAATTATCTCTGCCTTCTTGTGTGATGGTTTTTGAACCACAGCCGCTGGAGTTTTTTGCTAAAGATCGGGCGCCGGCCCGGCTCAGCCGGTTACGTGACAAATATGAGGACATCGCGGTACTAGGCATTGATCGCCTGTTGTGTGTTAAATTCGACCAGGTATTCGCTGAGCTGAGCGCGGAAGCATTTATTGAGCAAATCCTGGTGCAGAAATTAGCTGTGCGTTTTTTGGTGATAGGCGATGATTTTCGTTTTGGTCAGCATCGTTGCGGTGATTTCGCATTATTGGCTGAGGCCGGGAAAAAACATGCTTTCCAGGTCTTAAGCACCGATACGTTGTTACATGATCAGCAACGTGTCAGTAGTACGCTGCTGCGCGAAGCGTTGCGCGAAGGCCGTCTGGATGATGTTACCCGCATGTTAGGTCATCCTTATACGATTTCAGGCCGGGTCGCCCATGGCGCAAAATTGGGGCGTACGATTGGATTTCCCACGGCCAACATTCACCTGAAAAGGTTAGTGGTACCTATTCAGGGCGTGTACGCTGTTCAGATTGTGATATCAGCGCAAACGTATTCCGGCGTTGCCAATATTGGTTTTCGTCCGACAGTGAACGGTACTCGTTCACAACTTGAAGTACATATATTTGATTTTAAAGATGATTTGTATGGTAAACAGTTACAAATCCGGGTATGCCATAAATTGCGGGATGAACAGAAGTTTTCTTCGTTTTCCGCATTACAAACACAGATAACCGCAGATGCTTTGCATGCCAGAGAATGGCTGGCAAAGCATCAGTGTTAAACCCTGATGGAATTTAGGACTGATGAGCGACTATAAACATACTTTGAACCTGCCGGAAACAGCGTTTCCGATGCGTGGTGATCTGGCGAAACGTGAGCCGGAAATGCTGAAGAACTGGTACAAACAGGATTTGTACGGTGCAATCCGCAAAGCCAAAGCAGGTAAAAAACCATTCATTCTGCACGATGGCCCGCCATATGCGAATGGCAGCATTCATATTGGTCACTCAGTCAATAAAATCCTGAAAGATATTATTATCAAATCCAAAGGGTTATCCGGTTTTGATTCGCCATATGTACCGGGTTGGGACTGTCATGGTCTGCCGATTGAGCTGAAGGTAGAAGGCATGGTGGGCAAGCCGGGCGAAAAAGTCACGGCTGCCGAGTTTCGTGAAGAATGTCGTAAGTATGCCAAGACCCAGGTAGAAGCGCAGAAAGCGGATTTTATCCGTTTGGGTGTGTTAGGTGACTGGGAACATCCTTACCTGACCATGGACTTCAACACCGAAGCTAACATTATTCGTTCTCTGGGCAAGATCATTGCCAACGGCCATTTGCACAAAGGGTCCAAACCAGTGCATTGGTGTACCGATTGCGGTTCGGCGCTGGCTGAAGCGGAAGTGGAATATTACGACAAGAAATCTCCTGCTATCGACGTACGCTTCCGTGCCGAAGATGAAGCGCTGGTGGCGGGGAAGTTTGGCGCTGCTGGCGAAGGCCCGCTGTCGGTCGTGATCTGGACCACTACGCCATGGACACTGCCTGCCAACCGTGGTGTAGCACTGCATCCGGAGCTGGACTACGTGCTGGTGCAGGTCAATGGCGAACAGCCGGAACGTCTGGTGCTGGGTGCGGCATTGTACGAATCCGTACTGGCCCGGGCCAAGATCACCGACTTCTCTATCCTGGGACGTTGTTCAGGTTCAGAGCTGGAATTATTGCGTTTCCATCACCCGTTCTATGACTTTACTGTTCCTGTGGTACTGGGTGATCACGTTACCACCGACTCCGGTACCGGTGCTGTTCATACTGCACCTGGTCATGGTCAGGAAGACTTCGTGGTGGGTAACAAATACAATCTGGAAGTTGCCAACCCGGTTGCCGGCAACGGTACCTATCTGGCCGATACGCCACTGTTTGCCGGTCAGCATGTTTTCAAAGCCAACGACAAAGTCGTGGATGTACTGCGCGAGCGTGGTGCACTGCTGCATCATGAGTCCTATCTGCACTCCTATCCGCATTGCTGGCGCCATAAAACACCGATTATTTTCCGTGCTACTCCGCAGTGGTTTATCAGCATGGAACAGGCAGGCCTGCGTCAGAAAGCATTGTCCGAAATTAAAGGCGTGCGCTGGATCCCTGAATGGGGTCAGAACCGTATCGAAGCGATGGTTGAAAACCGCCCTGACTGGTGTATCTCCCGTCAGCGTACCTGGGGTGTACCGATTGCGTTGTTTGTTCACAAAGAAACCCAGCAACTGCATCCTCGCGCACTGGAACTGATGGAAGAAGTCGCTAACCGCGTTGAAGCCAAAGGTATTCAGGCATGGTGGGATCTGGATCCGGCTGAACTGCTGGGTGCGGAAGCCACCGACTATGACAAAGTGCCGGATACACTGGATGTCTGGTTTGACTCAGGCTCGACTCATGCCTCAGTCGTCGACGTACGCCCAGAGTTTAACGGTCATGCTGCGGATATGTATCTGGAAGGTTCAGATCAGCACCGTGGTTGGTTCATGTCTTCCCTGATGATCGGTGTTGCCATGAAGCATCAGGCACCATACCGTCAGGTACTGACACACGGTTTCACCGTGGATGGCTCTGGCCGCAAGATGTCCAAATCACTGGGCAACGTTGTCAGTCCACAGGATGTGATGAACAAACTGGGTGCGGATATTCTGCGTCTGTGGGTTGCCTCAACCGATTACACCGGTGAAATGACGGTTTCTGACGAAATCCTGAAACGTTCTGCGGATGCTTATCGTCGTATCCGTAATACTGCGCGTTTCTTCCTGGCGAACCTGAACGGTTTCAATCCTGAAACGGACATGGTGCTGCCGGAAGAGATGGTGGTGCTGGATCGCTGGGCGGTAGGTCGTGCGAAAGCCGTGCAGGAAGAGATCATTGCCGCGTATGAAAACTATGATTTCCATATCGTGACCCAGAAACTGATGCAGTTCTGCTCGGTAGAGATGGGCTCTTTCTATCTGGATATCATCAAGGATCGTCAATACACCGCGAAAGCCGACAGTATTGCCCGTCGTTCCTGTCAGACCGCACTGTTCCATATTGTGGAAGCCATGGTGCGCTGGATGGCACCAATCATGAGCTTCACCGCCGAAGAGATCTGGCAATTGTTGCCGGGGCAGCGTGACCAGTTTGTCATGACGGATGAATGGTATGCCGGCCTGTTCGGTCTGCAGCAGGGCGAAGCGCTGGATGATGCTTACTGGGCTCAGTTGCTGGCGGTCCGTGCTGAAGTCAACAAAGCACTGGAAGTGGCGCGTAACGACAAGCTGATCGGCAGCTCACTGCAGGCAGAAGTTACGCTGTTCGCCAATGATGAACTGGCGGCGAAACTGCGTCTGCTGGGTGATGAACTGCGTTTCGTCTTGCTGACCTCTAAAGCGGCCGTTCAGATCGCCGATGCGCAGCCGGAAAATGCACAGGCGACCGATGTTGCCGGTTTGTGGTTACAGGTAGCTGCAAGCGGTGCGGCGAAGTGTGAGCGTTGCTGGCATCATGTAGAAGATGTGGGTTCACACGAAGGTCACGGTGATATCTGTGGTCGCTGCGTGACCAACGTGGCCGGAGCAGGCGAAGTTCGCCGGTTCGCATGATGAAATTACTGACCGGAACAGGACTCCGCTGGCTGTGGCTGGCGGTGTTCGCGATTGTATTGGATCAAATTGCCAAGCTGACCATTATGCAGCAGATCCCGTACGGTCATGGTGTGTATGTCACGTCGTTTTTTAATCTGGTGCATGTGTATAACACCGGTGCTGCGTTCAGTTTTCTGGCCGATGCCGAAGGCTGGCAGCGCTGGTTGTTCAGCGGATTGGCGGTGGCGATTTCGGGCGTCCTTGCCGTTGCCATGGCAAAAGCACCGGCTAAATGTTCGCTGTCCACTCTGGCATACAGTCTGGTGATTGGTGGCGCGATCGGGAATTTGATTGACCGACTGGTTTATGGCCATGTCGTCGATTTTCTTGATTTCCACTGGCAGGACCTTTATCACTTTGCGGCATTCAATGTCGCCGATATGGCCATCAGCTGTGGCGCAGTACTGATTATTCTGGATGGTTTTATTAAGAAACCCACCGATAAGTAACGAACAACTAACATCTGCGATATGATAAGCCGGTATTTATACCGGCTTTGTTTTACTCGGCTCTGAGGGGGCATCATGAAAATTCTGTTAGCGAATCCACGCGGTTTTTGTGCCGGCGTCGATAGAGCAATCACCATTGTCAAAAATGCCCTGCATAAATTTGGCGCGCCAATCTATGTGCGTCATGAAGTGGTTCACAACAAATATGTGGTTGATGAACTGAAGGCCATGGGCGCTATTTTTGTCGATGAACTGGATGAAATCCCGGATGGTAATACGGTGATTTTTTCTGCACACGGTGTACCTAAAAGTGTGCGTGATGAGGCCAGAAATCGGGGGTTGCAGGTATTTGATGCCACCTGTCCTCTGGTAACCAAAGTACATATGGAAGTTCACCGCGCTAGCCGTAAAGGTCAGGAAGTCATCCTCATCGGTCACAAAGGCCATCCTGAAGTGGAGGGTACTCTCGGGCAGTATGATGAAAATGGCACCGGAATGTATCTGGTAGAAGATGTCAATCAGGTGGACAGCTTGCCGGTGCAACAGCCGGAAAATATCAGTTTTGTCACACAGACGACGCTCAGCGTGGATGAAACCCGGGATGTCATTAATGCCTTACGTGAGCATTACCCTGCCATTCAGGGGCCTCGTAAAGATGATATCTGTTATGCCACGCAAAACCGACAGGATGCCGTGAGGGCATTGGCTCCTCAGGTTGAAGTCATGCTGGTGGTTGGATCGAAAAACTCATCCAATTCTAACCGGTTACGGGAATTGGCCGAACGTCTTGGTACCAGGGCTTACCTGCTGGATGATGCTTCTCAATTGCAGGATGAGTGGTTTAGCGGTGTAAACACCGTTGGTGTTACTGCGGGAGCCTCTGCGCCGGAGGTGCTGGTACAGAATGTCATCGATCGTTTGTATCAGTTGGGGGGGAACGAACTGGAACAAATGAACGGTGTTACTGAAGATACCGTATTTGAGGTACCAGCAGAGTTGCGGATTTAGCATTCCCCTGCCGTTTTTGTCAGCCATTTTTATTCTCCGACTCTTATTAAAATGAATGCATTGAAGAGTCATATGCAGGAATGAATAAATGTGGCGACGGGCGCGGGGTCTGACACTAACTGAACTTGTTCTCACGATGGCGATCGTGGGCATACTGGCCTCGGTTGCTTATCCGGCGCTTTCTCATTACGTGCGTGAATGCCGGCGTGCGGAAGCGCGTAATGCGCTGATGTATATTGCTGGTCTGCAGGAGCGATTCTTTCTGCAGGCACAACATTATGCCCGCCTATCAGCTCTGGGTCTGGACACCACGGCAGATAACGGGTATCTGACGGAAAATGGTTATTACCACATTACAGCTTCCGTCTCTGATTCTGCTTTTTTGTTAACAGCAGTGGCTACCGGCTCGCAAAGTAGCGATCCTGATTGTCAGGTGTTTTCTCTGGCTCAGGATGGTTCCCGGGATAGCTCCAGTCATGAACGCTGCTGGTAACACGCAATGTCTAAGAATAACCCCGCTTGTTCAGTCACACTGCAGCAAGGCTTTGCGTTACTGGAAGTGATGATCAGCTCTGTGATTCTGACCGTTGGTTTACTGGGTATTGCCGGCATGTACGGATTCGCCTCAAAGTTTTCTTATGAGGCCAGACAACATACTCAGGTGGTCTATATTGCAAATGACATTATGGAACATTTGCGTATGAGCAAAATAGCCTGGCTTAAGTCTGTTTTGTTAACGGGTAATGGCTCATATCAATTAAATATTCATAATCAATCCGCATCCGTTTTATTTACGGCTAGCAATAAAAATCAAAAGAACCGTTATACCGATTTAATCCTGCATGACGTGGCTGCGTGGCAGCAACATTTGGCCAGTGCATTTCCATCATCTTCCGCCTCCGTTTGCTTGTCATTAAAACGCCATAAAACTGAATCAGCAATTAATGCTGATTTAACGGTTAACTGGACTGTTAATAATGCGGATAAATCGTTCATGGCTCCTGTTTTAAATGATGCATGTGGTCAGCATGAGACGGGGCGGCGGCAATATATGATGCAAATGCAGTTATGAAATTATCACGGGGATTTACTCTTCTTGAGTGGTTAATTTCCAGCACGATAGGGTTGTTTTTACTTTCTGGTGCATTCTCGGTTTATGTGATGTCTCGAAATAACAACCATCAGTTGCAGATCTACAATGAATTACAGGAAAACGGCCGCCTGGCAATGAATCTGTTATTGCAGGATTTAAGACAGACCGGGTTTTTCGGTGATATGACAGGACAGCCCCTGCGTCTTGATGGCAATGTTAAATCACGACTGAAACTGACGGAAGCCCATGATTGCCGGGATGAACGGGGTGAGCCGGGGGGATCATTACCTGCATCCGGTGACAATGGCATATTAAGACCCTTTCTGGCGAGACACGTGGATTCGCGCGGTGTTTTAAATGCAGAACTAGGTTGTTTAAAGAAAGTGCGATTACAGCCTGAGAGTGATGTCTTATCGTTAAAACGGGAAGTCGGTTTTCCTGTTGGAAAACTAGAAATCAGCCGTAATTCGCAACGTATTTATTTGGCTGCCAATGTTAGACAGGCACTGTTTTTTGCCGGTAACGATAAGGCGGCTACGGATGATTTATCAACCCTGTCTTCGGCCCAAATCCGGGAATTCCAGCATCATGTCTATTATATCCAGCAACTAGATAACATCCCGGAACTTCGGTTGATCCAGCTGACAGATCAGATGAATGCCGCATACAGCCTGCCATTGGTGCAAGGGGTGGAACGACTGCGGGTGTTGGTTGCGGTGGATGAATCTGTGCCGGCCGATGGTCTGGCGGATAAATACCTGCCGCCGGAAAAAATAACCCCGGCAATCTGGAATACGTTTGCGATAACCGGGATCCAGCTTTTTTTGCTGATCAGGGCGCTGGAGCCCTCTCCGGGATTTCTTAATCAACAGACTTATCAGTTAGGTGATCAAAAACTGGCTCCGTTCAATGATGGTTACCAACGCCTGGTACTGCAATCCAGTGTGCAGTTTCGCAATGCCGCTGTGGGGAATGTATTACATTGATAGGTATGACAAAACAGAACGGGATGATATTGGCGCTCGTATTGATTCTGATGTTACCTCTGACTCTGATGGCGGTTTCTGTGATGCAGTGGGGGCGGGAACAAATGAAAATGAGTGCCGCCAGCAGCCACCGAATCAATGCTCTGGCTAGTCTGGATTCTCAAGTACAGGATTTTTGGACGCAACCTGACTTACGGCAATTACTGGAAGAGTTCACGGGGGATAGTAAAGAAAAAAGAGATAGCACGAAGGACATGTTTCAGACCAACAGGCAATACAAAATGCCATGCAGCCGGACCACTTTGGTCAGTAGCAATAATGTAATTAAACGTTGTCGTTATATTGATATTATTCTTACCAAATCAGCACGATTGAGTAATAAAAATTCTGCCGTAATGACAGTTGAGTTGCCATTTTTTCAAAGTACTTATTCAGGAATAAATAATGATTAAATATTCGAGGGCAGTCATTATTTGTCTGCTGGCACTCATGTTCACAGGCATAATTCCGGTAGCTCACAGTGATGATGTTGACCTCTGGTCAGATGTAAAACAACTTACTCACTCATATTATTTTTCTGCGCCGGTGATAGCCGGAGAGTGGCTTTATTTATCTTCATTCGGTTATTCAGCTGAAAACGGCTGGTCAGGGAACTTAAAAAAATTTCGTTTTACAAATGAAGGGAAAGTCATCGATCAGAATGGTTTTTCCGTTTTCAATTGTCAGGGGAATGCATTATCGGAAGCACGCAGTTTCTGGGCTTCGACGATCACGGATTCCCGGCAGCAAGATGAAGTCCATACCATCCTGACGACACAATCCATGCGTCGGTTATTTACATCCGGAGTTAAAAATCAGCAATTCCAGCTGGTTAGGTTATCGGAAGAACAACAAAAAGCGATCCCGTCGTGGCTGGGAGACAGTATGCACAGTCAGCCCCGGATTCTGGATTATGGTTTTCAACATCAAGGGCGGGATCGGCGCATTCTGCTCGGCACCAATCACGGCATACTGCATTTATTCAGTGATAAGGCCAATACAGTGAGTGAATCCTGGGCTTTCATTCCGGCCGAATTTTTATCGCATATGGCAGAACAACCGGATCTGAGTTTTAAATCCAGGCGGTATGCTCTGGATGGTGTGATTACCGTGTTCCATGACGATAAAGATCGGGATGGTGTTATTGAAGCGGCAGAAGGTGATCGGCTCTGGATTTTCTTTGGTTTGCGGCAGGGCGGACGGAGTTATTATGCGTTGGATCTGACGGATCCGGATCATCCGTCCCTGAAATGGAAAATTGATGGCAATGATGCTGATGGAGCTTACCGGCTATTAGGTGAAACCTGGTCCGAACCTCAATTGGTTTATCTGTCTGATAAAAACAGTGTGTCGGCCAGCAGCACGCCCGTTGTCATTGTGGCGGGTGGTTATATGCCCCACCACCGGAGGTCAGCGGAACTATCGGTTTCTGTCGGAAAAGCTATTTACTTCATTGATGCCGATTCGGGGAAAAAACTATTTTCCATCAGTCCGGAGGCCAATGGCCAAACCAATTTACAGGCACCACTGACAGATGCGATCCCGGCAACAGTCGCGGTACTGGAGAACGAACGGGATGGTAGTTCAGACCGGTTATATGTGGGTGATATGGGGGGTAACGTCTGGCGACTGGATATGTCCGGCCATTTTTCGGATTGGCGGATGAGCAAACTGGCGGCGCTGGGTGGGGGTGATAGTCCGGATGGCGGCCATGGCAACAATGCGCATCTTCGTTTCTTTGGACAGCCCGTGATTGTGCGTTCATTGCTACGGGTCAAAACCGGTACGGATGCGGTTACGGATGTTCCGGCGGACTGGGTATTAATGGGCAGCGGCAATCGGGCGGAACCAGCAAACGACGTTGCTCATAACCGTTATTTTGCGTTGCCGGATCGCCAGATCACACCTTATCAGCCGGAGACAGCTATTCCGGCCCCGTTACAATTAACGGATTTGCATCCCGCTTATTCTCAAAACAATGATCAGGCGCCGGCTGATGCATTAATGCGGGGCTGGTATCTGAATCTGGATCCTGCCCAACATGAGCAGGTATTTGGAAATGGCTATGTGATTGCGGGTACAGCCTGGTTTTCTTCCTTTTCGCCTTCGAATCCTGCTGCTGGCGAGCAAACCTCCATCGGTGTTACCCGGCTGTATAAAATCGATCTTGCCTCCGGTTCGTTTCATGGCACCGCCGCCGTGAGTCAGTTTTATGACCGGTTGCTGGAAAATCCGGGGCTGGCCTATCAGGCAAAAAAACAGCAATTGTGGCTGAGTGGCGTCACCGCTAGCAGTACAGATTGCGCATCGCAGGCCGTTCGTTTAGAGGAAGCACTGAAGCCGCGTAAAGTGGCGGAATATTAAGGCTGTGCATCTGGACAATCGACCGTCTGTCGCCGCACCCTTCCGCTCATGGCGATGGTGATATTTGTGCCTTCGTTGATCCGGGGACTGCAAAGATGGATCGTTCCCGGCGTACCGGCCAGTGTTCCGTCAGGCTGAAAGACAAACAGCAGCTGGTTGGTGGTAATGTTTAATGCGTTGCCGGATAACGGAGACCGCAGCAAAATGATGTCGCCTTTGTCTTGAACGGACAATTGACGGTTCTGGTCGACATCGCTGAACAGCAGCAGATGCGTGAAATCCTGTGTGGCACATTGTTCCTGCCTGTTGGCGAGGCAAGCGATGACGTCGGTCTGATGGTCTATCGCCTGTGTCCGGGCCCGGTGCAAAGCTTGGTGCAGGGTAAACCCTTCGGTCTGCAAAGCGCTGTCTGCAAGCAGGTATTGTAAACCGGGAATGCCGAGCAGTAATAACACCGACGCTACTGTCAGTGTGACGAGCAGTTCAAGGAAAGTGAAACCGGATGTGCGCATGAGTAATCTGCTGTATCAGGGATAGGCCCTGATTGTCGGTATCAGCAGGCACTCTGGAAACTGCCATATCCGGCAGTGATGCCTTAATGCTGCATCACTGCCGTCTGGTTCAGAGGGCTTTCTTTCTGCCGGACAACAGCATTAACAGGATACCCGCTAGAACAAATGGCACACTCAGCCATTGGCCCACCGAGATCAGATTGCCAGCTTCATAGGCGGCCTGTGGGGTTTTGAAATATTCGATAACAAAACGGGCGGCGAATACTAGGGTCAGAAACAGACCGAACAGGAAACCAGGTTGTTTACTTTTGGCAGTACGGAACAACATCAGCAACAAGACGAAAATCGCAAAGTAGCAGGCGGCTTCATAAAGTTGTACCGGATGACGTGGCAGTGTATCGATACGTTCAAAAACTACGCCCCAGCTGCCATCAGTCGGGTTGCCGATAATTTCCGAGTTCATGAAGTTACCCAGACGGATAAAGCATCCGGTTAATGCCGTTGGGATGGCCAGACGATCGGCCAGCCAGAGAAACTTGTTTTCCGGATGCTGACGGACAAACAGCCAGATCGCAAGCAATACACCAATCCCCCCGCCATGACTGGCCAGTCCGCCTTCCCAGATTTTCAGAATGTCGATGGGATGAGACAGATAATAGCCTGGTTCATAGATCAGGGTATGTGCCAGACGTGCGCCAACGACAGTACCGATGAAAATGTAGGTCAGCAATTTATCCAGTTGTTCGGTAGGGCGGCCTTCCTGACGGTAGATCCGTTGCATTAACTGATAACCCAGTAAAAATCCGGCAGCGAACAGTGCGCCATACCAGTGGACAGCAATCGGGCCGAGCTGAATTAAAATCGGATCTGCATTCCAGAACAGCATCTTCTCTCTCGTTAGTGAAATAGTTCACATAAATCATGAATGGGCGACAGAGTAGCATGTTCTCTGAATAAGGGTGAAGTGAGGAAAACCAGCCAGTGGGTGATTGCTGACTGGTCGGGCTTGCGGGTTATTGACGCAATAATCGGGCGGCTTCAACCATATTGCTGAGCGCCGTACGGGTTTCCGGCCAGGCGCGCGTTTTCAGTCCGCAATCCGGGTTGACCCAAAGACGCTCTGCCGGAATATGTTGCCGGGCTTTTTGCAGCAACTGGGTGATCCATTCCACCGTCGGCACATTCGGTGAGTGAATGTCATAAACCCCCGGACCAATCTCGTTCGGATAGGCCTGATGATGGAACACATCCAGTAATTCCATGTCGGAGCGCGATGTCTCCAGGGTGATCACATCGGCATCCAGCGCGATAATGGATGGCATTACATCGCCGAACTCGCAGTAACACATGTGGGTATGGATCTGCGTATCGTCCGCGATACCGGCTGCGGTCAGTTTAAAGGCTCGCACAGCCCAGTTGAGATACGCGGCCTGATCCTGCTGACGCAGTGGTAACCCTTCACGCAGTGCCGGCTCATCAATCTGGATAATCCCGATCCCGGCTTTTTCCAGATCCTGGACCTCATGCCGCAAGGCCAGCGCCAGCTGTAACGCCATGGTTTCCCGGGAAATATCTTCGCGCGGGAATGACCAGCACAGCATGGTGATCGGGCCGGTCAGCATGCCTTTCACCGGTTTGCTGGTCAGCGACTGGGCATACTGGCTCCAGCGCACGGTCATTGCTGCCGGACGGCTGATATCTCCGATAATCACCGGCGGTTTGACGCAGCGGGAGCCGTAACTCTGTACCCAGCCATTTTGGGTGAACGCATAGCCCGTCAGCTGTTCACCGAAATATTCCACCATGTCATTGCGTTCTGCTTCTCCATGTACCAGCACATCCAGACCGATCTGCTCCTGCTCTGTGATGGCATAAGCGATTTCCTGTTGCAGACCCTGTTCATAAGTTTGCAGACTGATTTCACCTTGTTTAAAACGGCGGCGTAAAGCACGGATCTCGCTGGTTTGCGGGAAGGATCCGATGGTCGTGGTTGGCCAGTCCGGTAATTGGAAACGGATTTGTTGTGCGGCTGCGCGCTGGGCATACACCGCATTACGTTCGGCATCTTCCGGACGGATCGCGGTGACAGCGGCCTGAACAGTTGCATCCTGTACGCGGATGGATTGCTGACGTTGCAGCAGCGGCGCACTGTAGGCCTGCAAGGTCAGTATCTTCTGGTCGTCCGGTTCGCACAGTGTCCGTTGCAGCAGATGCAGCTCGGTACACTTCTGGCGGGCGAAGGCAAACCAGCTTTTGATTTCCGGATCCAGTCCGTTTTCTGCCTGCAAATCTATCGGACTATGTAATAACGAGCAGGATGTGCCCAGCCAGAAGTTCCGGTGCGTTTGCCGGATTTCAGCCAGCTCTGTATACAGTTCGTGCAGGTTAGCCCGCCAGATATTGCGCCCGTTAATAATGCCCAGTGACAGTTGCCAGTGCGTTGGAATCGCTGCCAGCGTCAGTGCTAATTCGTTTTTACCGGCAATGGCATCCAGATGCAGGCCGTCGATATCCAGTTTGGGTAACCAGTCGAGTTGATGCGCGATACCGCCTAAATACGTCGTTAACAGCAATTTACAGCCGGAACCCTGCAACTGCTGATAAGCCGACAAATAGGCCTGCTGCCATTCAGCCGGAAGATCTAAGGTCAGAACGGGTTCATCAATCTGCACCCATTCGATTTTTTGTGCGACCAGTTTCTGCAGGATCTGCTGATAGACTGCCAGCAACTGCGGCAGCAGTGATAGTTTATCGAATGCGACACCTTTGGTTTTGCCCAGCCAGAGATAACTCAGCGGACCGAGCAGGACGGGTTTAGCCCGATAGCCGGCGGTCAACGCCTCTTCAACCTCATCGAATAATTGTGTCCAGCAAAGTGCAAACGCCTGCTCTGCGTGAAATTCCGGAACCAGATAATGGTAATTGGTATTAAACCATTTACTCATTTCCGCGGCCGGAGCCGGTTTTCCGGTTGGTGCACGGCCGCGGGCAGTCCGGAACAGCGTGTCCAGATCGATGCTGCCATCGCTGTTCCGGTGGCGCGGCGGCACATTGCCTACCATCAGGCTGGTGGTCAGGACATGGTCGTACCAGGCAAAATCGCCGACGGGCAGGAGATCCACCCCCGCTTGTTGTTGCCATTGCCAGTGACGGTGACGTAATTGCCGCCCTGTTTCCAGTAAGGCGGTTTGCGGAATATTGCCTGCCCAGTAGGCTTCCAGTGCTTTTTTCAGTTCCCGTTGCAAGCCAACGCGTGGAAAGCCAAGGGTATGCGTGGTATAGGTCATAGCGCTTCCTTTTGGATGTTTAGATGTCCAGATGTTTACATGTCCATATTTGCGCGTTACCTTACTGAGTACCAGTGCATTCTCCTCATCTGTCACTTGCAGGTTTTTCATGTTTGAACTGAAACATCTCCGGTCATTACGGGCATTAAAAGAGCGGGGCTCGCTTGCAGCAGCCGCGGACTCTTTGTATCTGAGCCAGTCCGCGTTATCACATCAGCTTTCAGAGCTGGAGCAACGGTTAGGCGGACCGCTGTTTCTGCGAAAGAGTAAACCCATCCGTTTCACGGCAGATGGTCTCAGGCTGGTGACACTGGCTGACACGGTATTGCCGCAGGTGGACGGCGTCATGCAGTATCTGCGGCGGGAACAAACGACGGTACAGTTACGGCTCCATGTTGAATGTTATAGCTGTATCCGCTGGTTAACGCCGGCGTTGCAGCTGCTGCAGCAACGACATCCGGAACTGGAACTGAGCTTTGCGGCACAACCGGATTTTCTGCCCCAGCAAGCCTTGCTGCAGGGCGATCTGGATATGGTATTGACGGCAGATCTGTTGCCGGAGGAGGGGATCTACTATGCGCCGTTGTTTGATTTTGAAATGCGTCTGGTGGTACCGGTAGGGCACCGGCTGACAGGGCCCGATGTAATCACGCCAGATATACTGGGCGATGAAGTTCTGCTGAGCTATCCGGTCGCACCGCAGCGTCTGGATGTATTACGTCATTTTATGACACCCGCCGGGATTAAGCCGAAACAAATCAAGAACGTTGATAATACGCTGATGCTAATGCAGATGGTGGCCGCAGGATGGGGAATTGCGGTATTACCGGATTGGGTATGTCAGGAGTTCGAACCGCAGGGGCTGATTGCCTCAAAGGCACTGGGAGACGGACTATGGCGTCGTTTGCATGCCGCTATCCGGATTGGGGATCGTCAGCAGCCTGCGATCAGAACTCTGGTCAATACGCTGCGCCGGCGTACCTTGATAGCCTGAGTTTACAGCTACTCACTTTCATCAAAACGGGTTTCAAACAGATGCTGTACCGCTTCCATGACCTCGATCGCTTCCGGTCCGTCACAAATCACCCGGATAGTTTCGCCCTGTGCAGCTTCCAACATCAATAACCCCACGACACTATCCGCACTGGCCTGCTTTTCACCATTGCATAGTGTGATCTTCGCTTTGAAATTTGCCACCAGCTGTACCAGTTTTATTGCGGCCCGGGCATGTAGCCCCAGCTTGTTGATAACGGCGACCTGATTCTCAATCTTAGGCATGCGATTTCTCCAGCGTACGATGACGGCGTTGCACATTTTTACCCAGCGCCAGGAAATGGTTTGCCAGTTGTTCCGCAATAAAGACAGAACGGTGCTGACCGCCGGTACAACCAATGGCTACCGTGACATAGCTGCGGTTATTGCGTTCCAGTTGTGGCAACCAGGTTTCCAGCAGACTGATTAACTGGTTGATGTAGGTAACCACATCCGGTTGGGATTGCAGATAACGCTGTACGGGTTCATCCAGCCCGGTGAAGGGTTTGAGCTCGGGGATCCAGTGCGGATTCGGCAGAAAACGGGCATCAAAGACAAAATCAGCGTCTTTGGCGATGCCATGTTTGAAACCGAAGGATTCAAAGACCATCACCAGCTCATGCTCTTTTTTGCCCAGCACCCGTTCACGGATTTGCTCACTGAGATCATGAATACTGAGGTGACTGGTATCGATACGTAAATCAGCACTGGAGGACAGCGGTGAAAGCAGATTGGTTTCCTGGCGGATCGCTTGTTCCAGCGTGAGTTGTTGCCGGGATAGAGGATGCAGACGACGGCTTTCTCCGTAGCGCTTCAGCAGCGTGGCATTATCGGCATCGAAGAAGAAACTGGAAAATTGCAGATCCTGATGTTGTCTGATGTCCTTCAGAATTGACACCAGATCATCTGCGGTAGCGGGCAGATTTCTGACATCAATACTCACCGCGATTTGATCGTATTTACCGCGCAATTCTGCGACCAGCTGAAATAACAGCGAAACCGGCAGATTGTCCACACAGTAATATCCCAGATCCTCCAGAACCCGCAGAGCGACGGTTTTTCCGGAACCCGAGCGACCACTCACAACGATGAGTTTCATCGGTAATCATCCATTGATCATTTGTTGGTACAGTGCTTCGTCAGTTTCAGCAAGACGCAACTGACGACAGAAGTTCTTATCGTTAAACTTTCCGGCTACCAGTGCCAGCGTTTTCAGATGAATTTTACATTCACTTTCCGGTATCAGCATGGCGAACAGCAGGTCTACAGGCTGATTATCAATGGCATCAAACGGGATAGGCTGTTCCAGCGTTAACAGGACACCTGTCACCGGATAACCATCGGGGATCCGGCCATGCGGAATAGCAATGGCACTGCCGATTCCTGTGGTGCCCATTTTTTCCCGGGCCTGCAGGCTGTCAAAGATTTGTTGTTCATCCAGCCCCAGTTTCGGGGCCGCTAATTCGCTGATAATTTCCAGCACGCGTTTTTTACTGCTGCAAGGGACTGCACTTTTGGTGCAGTCCGCAGACAAGATTTCAGAAATCAACATGATTACTTGCTGGCTAATTTTTCTTTGTGTTTGACGATCTGACGATCTAGTTTATCGACTAAGGCATCAATGGCAGCATACATGCTTTCATCTTCAGCGTTAGCAAAAAGCTCGCCGCCGTTGACGTTCAGTTTGGCTTCTGCGATTTGTTGCAGTTTTTCGACAGTTAAAATCACTTGAACGTTATTGATGTGCTCAAAGTGACGTTCTAAACGGGCAAATTTACTGGTGACATAATCACGCAATGCATCAGTTAACTCGATATGGTGACCTGACAGGTTGATTTGCATAACGTCTTCCTTATTGTTGGCCTACAGCAGGCGTTTGCGTTGGCTTGACGGTGGAATAGATAACGACTCGCGGTATTTTGCGATGGTTCTTCTTGCCACCATTATGCCTTGTTCCGTCAGCAAGTCTGCGATCTTGCTGTCGCTTAACGGTTTAGCGGGATTTTCCGCCGCGACCAGTTTTTTGATTAAGGCTCTGATTGCAGTGGAAGAACATTCTCCGCCGCTATCAGTATTAACATGACTTGAGAAAAAATACTTCAGTTCAAAGATGCCGCGAGGCGTATGCATGTATTTTTGTGTAGTAACTCGCGAAATTGTCGACTCGTGCATCTCTACTTCTTCGGCCACATCATTCAAAACCATCGGTTTCATCGCTTCTTCGCCGTACTCAAAAAAGTCCTGTTGTTGCTGCACAATGCAGTTGGCAACTTTGAGCAGGGTTTCATTACGGCTTTCTAAGCTCTTGATAAACCATTTGGCTTCCTGCAGATGTGAACGGATAAACTGGCTGTCACTACTGTTACGGGCATGACGCGCCATCGACGCATAGGTTTCATTAATCCGGATTTTTGGCATCGCATCCGGGTTCAGTTCCACCACCCAGCGACCGTTCTTTTTCAGGACGGCTACATCCGGGATGACATAGGATGATTCACTCGGCATGACACGGCTGCCTGGCCGCGGCTCCAGAGTCTGAATCAGTTGCAGAACTTCTTTCAGATCGTTTTCTTTCAACTGCAGTTTCCGGGCCAGATTACGGTAATCACGGGCACCGAGCAGATCCATGTGATCTTTGATCGCCAGACGGGCTTCGTTTAGCCAGGGGGTCGCTGCACTGAACTGGTTTAACTGAATCAGCAGGCACTCCTGCACGGAGCGTGCGGCAACACCGATAGGATCAAAATGCTGGATACGTTTCAGGACGGTCTCGATTTCATCCAGCTCAACCAGTTCATCGTCAGTGCTGACCGCCTGTTGAATATCTTCCAGGGTGGCATTGAGATAGCCGGACTCATCAATACTGTCGATGATCGTCATGGCAATCACGATGTCCTGCTCACTGAATGGCGTCAGACGCATCTGCCACAACAGATAGTCCTGCAATGTTTCGGAAGTTTCCCCCTGATAAACCGATTCTTCATCACTGTTCATCAGGCCACTGGACGGGGCTGAGCCGGCCGCAGTGTACACCTCATCCCAGGTTGTATCCATAGGAAGCTCATCAGGCATGTTTTCCTGAGCCTGCGCCATCTCTTCGCTACTATCCGGCGGCGTGAAATCTTCATCGTCAGGTAGTTCCGGCGTAGCAATATCCGATTCATCTTCTTGCTCTAACAGCGGATTGGCATCAATCGCCTGCTGGATTTCCTGCTGTAGTTCTAAAGTAGACAGTTGCAGCAGACGAATCGCTTGTTGCAATTGTGGGGTCATGGCAAGTTGTTGGCCAAGACGCAACTGTAAGGTCGGCTTCATCTACGGGGTATGTCCTTAGTTCCTGATTTCCGTATGGTGCTTGCAGTAAGCAGTCCGTAATTTAATTATGGCTGATTCTGGCCATTGGCACACCGTTTACAGGGTAAATCCTTCACCCAGATAAACTTGTTTGACGTGCTCATTTTGCAGGATGTCTGCAGGTGTCCCTTCGGCAATCAGATTACCGTGACTGACGATATACGCCTTTTCGCAGACATCCAGTGTTTCACGCACATTATGATCGGTAATTAATACACCGAGTCCGCGATCGCGTAAATGCTCAATGATGCGTTTGATATCGATTACCGAGATAGGGTCAACCCCGGCGAACGGCTCATCCAGCAGGATAAAGCGGGGTTCAGCCGCCAGTGCCCGGGCAATTTCGACCCGACGACGTTCACCACCGGAGAGACTCATCCCTGTATTCTTGCGAATATGGCCGATATGGAACTCTTCCAGCAGGGCTTCCATCTTTTCTTTCTGCTCTGCCCGGCTCAGATCGCCGCGGAGTTGTAATACGCCCAGCAGATTTTCTTCCACGGTCAGACGACGAAAAATTGAAGCTTCCTGAGGCAGGTAACCAATGCCATGGCGGGCACGCTGATGCATGGGCATGGCAGTAATATCCTGCTGATCAATCATCACCGTACCGCCATCCTGAGGCACCAGACCGACGATCATATAAAACGAGGTGGTTTTACCGGCCCCGTTAGGGCCCAGCAGACCCACAACCTGACCCGTGGTGACCTGCAGGCTGACATTCTGTACAACCTGTCTGCCTTTATAACTTTTCTTGAGACCACTTGCTTGCAAAAGAGCCATAGATTTACTGTTTGCCTGCTTTGTTGAATTCTTCGATTTCCTGTGGAAGGAAAATAGTCTTCACGCGGGAACCTTTGCCGCTGCTCTGCGCGAGCATCTGCTGTTTCTGAATATCGTACCGGATCACGTCACCGTTCACCTGATTATCGTCCTGTTTCAGCTCGGCTTTGCCTGTCAGCGTGACCAGACGATCCTTCAGCTGATAGCGTAATTCGGTGGCACTGGCATTCACTGGTTTTCCGTTGTCCAGGATCTGAAAAAAGGTCGCCGGATGACCGGTTGCAATCATCTCGTCATTACCTTTCTCATGGCGTAACACCACCACTTTATCCGCATGAATGATAATGGAGCCCTGTGTGATCACCACGTCCTGCAGAAAGGTGACCTTGTTTTCATTCAGCTCGGCCTGCTGGGTGACTGAGTCAACCACAACGGGTTGCTGATAATCAGACTCTTTGGCCTGTACACTGGCCGAAAGTAACAGGAGTAATCCGAAACTAGCGTGGCTTAAAGTAAGTTGCATGGCCTTTATCCAGAATTTGGTAGCGTTTGGCATTTAAGTCGGCGTGAAAACCGACACCTTGTACATGATAGTCCGGGCTGTCAATAGTAACGGGTTTATCGCTGCTGATCTGACGACTGTTCAGATCCATTTCCACATAGCTGGTCTGCATCCTGTCGATATTCAGTGATGGATTGTGATTCTTGATCAGCACGTTATCACGCAGAATCAGACGGTCGTTACTGATCATTTGTCCTGTATTCGCTGAAATATTCCATGCCTGCTGACCGTTTTGCTCAAACGTCTGCAATACCGGATGAAGGGCATCGGTCACTTTATTGTGCTGATAATAAAGAACCTGATCTGCGGTAAAAATATCCGTTAACCGGCCATCGGTTGCATAACTGCGGTTGAGCAGTTGTGATGCCGTAAAACTCGGCAATGACAGATCTTTTTTCTGTCCCATCGCATCCGGGTTCTCGTGCTGAGACGACCATTGCCATATCAGCAGCGATGCCACCAGCAACAGGGATATCAGCAAGGTTTGCCGGCTGATCATACCGAGGTCCCTTTCGCTGTATCGAGCAGACCCTGCGCCTGCAGAATCAAATCGCAGGCTTCCCGAACGGCACCATAACCGCCGCGGGTACGGGTGATCCAGTCGGCTTTTTGCTGTACCAGCGGGTGGGCATTGCTGACCGCAATTCCCAGTGCGGCATGGCGCATGACCGGCAAATCGATGACATCGTCACCGATATAGGCGGCTTGTGCCGGGGTGAGAGCCAGCTTATGCAGCAAATCGTCAAAGGCGGGCATTTTATCGCCTTGTCCCTGATAGATATGCAGGACACCCAAGGCCTGCATGCGGCGCAGTACGATCGCGGAACTGCGACCGGTAATAACAGCCACCTGAATGCCGGCATTCAGCAGCGCTTTGATACCAAATCCATCATGAGTATGGAATGTTTTCAGTTCTTCGCCGTCATTACCCATATAGATAAGACCATCTGATAATACGCCGTCCACATCACACACCAGCAGCCGGATATTGGCTGCCAGAGTCAGAACGCGTTTTTCTACGGTGCCATAAGGCGTCGCTACATAGTCGCTCATACTACCCCGGCTTTCAGCACATCGTGCATATTGAAGGCGCCCACCGGATGACGTTGTTTATCCAGTACGATCAGGGCATTGATTTTTCTTTCCTGCATCAGTTTTACCGACTGGGCCACCAGCATTTCTGCCGGTACGGTAATGCAGTTGGCAGTCATGACCCGGGTAATTGGTGTGGTATGTATATCCAACTGCTGATCCAGGATCCGGCGCAGATCGCCGTCGGTGAAAATGCCCGTCAGGGTGCCGGTATTATCCAGAATCGCGGTCATGCCAAGACCCTTGCGGCTCATCTCCAGCAGGGCGTCACTGACGGTCGCCTGATCGGATACAGCCGGGATCTGTTCTCCCTGATGCATGATATCGGCATTACGTAGCAGCAGTTTGCGGCCCAGCGCACCGCCGGGATGAGACATGGCAAAATCGTTTGCGGTGAAGCCACGGGCTTCCAGCAAGGAGACGGCCAGCGCATCGCCGAGAACCAGCGTGGCCGTGGTACTGGACGTCGGCGCCAGACCAAGCGGACAGGCTTCCTGTTCCACATGCAGACAGAGGTGAATATCGGCCTCTTTGGCCATGGTGGATTCCGGGCGGCTGGTCATGCAGATAAGAGGGATCCCCCAGCGTTTGAGGACCGGCAGTACTGCCAGAATTTCGTTGCTCTCCCCGGAATTGGAGATGGCAATCACCACATCATTGCTGCTGATCATGCCTAAATCGCCATGGCTGGCTTCACCCGGATGGACGAAGAAAGCCGGGGTTCCGGTGCTGGCAAAACTGGCCGCCATCTTGCAGCCGATATGGCCAGATTTGCCCATACCCATCACCACCACCTTGCCCTGACAGTCAAATAGCATCTGACAAGCTTGAGTGAATTGTTCATCGAGCGTCTGAAACAGGCCTTCGATAGCCTGTAATTCCTGACGTAAAACGCGTTGTGCTGACTGGCGGAAATCAAAATTGGTTGGCATGTACGATCCTCTGAGCGTGTTGCGCAAGATCACATTATATGAAAACCTTGGCGCAGAAGCGATAACGGCCCCTTTTTTGCCTGAAAAGAGTATCAGGAAGGTCTGTTTAATTGGCGACGAAATTTTGCAGCATATACAATGGGCCGCAGAAAGGTATCAGCGGAGGTTGCGTGAGTGATTCATTGATCCAGATCCGGGGTTTAAGTTTCAGCCACGGGGAACGGTTGATTTATGACAATATCAGTCTGGATATTCCGAAAGGCAAGATCACCGCACTGATGGGACCGAGCGGCATCGGCAAGACAACGCTGCTGCGTCTGATTGGCGGACAACTGAAGCCGGATCAGGGAGAGATCCTGTTCGATGGTGCTGATATTCCCCGGTTAAACCGGCGCGATCTGTATGAAAAACGCAAGCGAATGAGCATGCTGTTTCAGAGTGGCGCCTTATTCAGCGGCATCAGTGTGTTCGATAATGTGGCGTATCCGTTACGTGAGCATACCCGCTTGCCGGAGGAGATCATCCGTATCCTGGTGCTGATGAAGCTGGAATCAGTCGGGCTGCGCGGCGCGGCCAGTCTGATGCCGTCTCAGCTTTCCGGTGGTATGGCCCGTCGCGCGGCACTGGCAAGAGCGATCGCGCTGGATCCGGAACTGATCATGTATGATGAACCCTTTGCCGGGCAGGATCCGATCACGATGGCGGTACTGGTGAAACTGATCCGGGATTTGAATCAGTCGCTCGGTATTACATCCGTGATCGTCTCGCATGATGTCGCGGAAGTGATGAGTATTGCGGACTATGTCTATCTGCTGGCGAATCATTCCATCGTGGCACAAGGTTCGCCGGAGGAACTGCGGCGGGAAGGCAATCCGGAGGTTGTGCAGTTCATTCAGGGCTTGCCGGATGGTCCGGTGCCGTTTCACTATCCGGCCGTTGAACTATTACAGGAGCTGTAGATGTTGGTGGATTTAATCAGCCGTCTCGGCCAGCGTGGCATACAAAGCCTGACGGCAATCGGACGAGCCAGCATTATGCTGTATCAGGCGCTGATTGGCCGGCCGGAACCCAGAAAGCATTTTCCGCTATTGATCCAGCAGCTTTATGTGGTGGGCGTGGAGTCGGTGCTGATCATTCTGGTCTCCGGTCTGTTTATCGGCATGGTGCTCGGTTTTCAGGGATACCGTGTGCTGGTTGATTTTGGCGCCGAAACATCGCTGGGGCCATTAGTGGCGTTATCCCTGTTGCGTGAACTGGGGCCGGTGGTGGCTGCGTTGTTGTTTGCCGGTCGTGCAGGCTCGGCGTTAACGGCGGAAATTGGTCTGATGAAAGCGACCGAGCAGCTAAGCAGCCTGGAAATGATGGCGGTCGATCCGCTGCGGCGTATTATTTCACCACGGTTCTGGGCCGGAACGATCAGTCTGCCTTTATTGTCACTGATTTTTTGTATTGTCGGTATTTTCGGCGGCAAGCTGGTGGGTGTTGACTGGCTCGGCGCGGATGAAGGCGGTTTCTGGTCGGCCATGCAGGCCGCAGTGGACTGGCAGGAAGATATTGTTCAGGGAATTTTAAAAGCGATCGTGTTTGCGCTGGTCGTGACCTGGGTCGCGTTATTCAATGGTTACGACTGTCTGCCAACGGCAGCCGGGATCAGTCAGGCAACGACCCGTACGGTGGTTCATGCCTCGTTGCTGGTATTGGGATTGGATTTTGTAATGACAGCCGTCATGTTCAGGTGAGAGCGATGAAGTTCAGTAAGATTGAGTTTCTGGTAGGATGTTTCATGCTGGCGGGTATTTTCGCCGGTATCATGCTGGCATTAAAAGTGGCCGGCCTCAGCTTTGGCAGTCAGGGGGATACCTACGCGCTGTATGCCAGTTTTGATAATATCGGCGGACTGAAAATCCGTTCCCCGGTAAAAATTGGCGGGGTCGTGATTGGCCGGGTTTCGGATGTCTCTATCGATGCCAAAACATTCACGCCGAAAGTAGAAATGCAGATCGACAGCCGTTATAACGAGCTGTCGGATACCAGCACGGCTGCTATCCTGACCTCGGGTTTGCTGGGGGAACAATATATCGGCATTACCCCGGGTTTTTCTGATGAAGACATGGGTACGGAAATACTGAAAAACGGTGATTCAATTTCAGATACCAAATCAGCATTGGTACTGGAAGATTTGATTGGCAAGTTTGTTTACGGTCAGGCGAATGGTAAATCAGATAACCAGACGTCGGCTGCAACAGAAACTAATAACTAAAACCCTTGAGGAGTACGCAATGTTTAAATGGGTAACCCGTTGTGCTGCCTGGTTACTGTTACTGGCTTCCGCACAGGCGTTGGCTGTTAATTCACAGGATCCTTATCTGCTGGTGAAAGAAGCGGCAGGAAAGACGTTTACCCGTCTGGAGCAGGACGCGCCGCAGGTTAAACAAAACCCAAATCATTTACGTACGATTGTCCGTGAGGAATTGATGCCTTATGTGGACAATAAATTTGCGGCATACAAAGTGATTGGCAAAGAACTGAAAAGTACAACACCGCCACAACGTGAGCGTTTTGTAAAAGCTTTTACGGATTACATCGTTGCGACTTACGCAGATGCATTAGGCAAATATGACAAGCAGACCATCCGGGTTGAATCAGGTCAGCCTCTGGATGCGAAAAAAGAAATTTCTGTCAAAGTCACCGTGCTGGATCCGGATAAACCGGAAATCAATGTCATATTCCAGTTACGGAAAAACAGTAAAACCGGCGAATGGAAGGTGTTTGATATGATTGCGGAAGGTGTCAGTCTGCTTTCGTCCAAACAGTCCGAGCTGGGTGGTTCGATTCGTCAGAAAGGCATCGACAGTGTCAGCAGTATGCTGGAGCAACATAATCTGAAACCGGCCACATTACCGGGTAAACAGTCATGAAACTGACCGGAAATCTGGATGCAGCCCAGGTCACCGCATGGTGGCCTGAGCGAGCTGAACTATTCCGGCAAGATAATGTTGATGTCAGTGCTGTGAACAAGATTGACTCGTCAGGCGTAGCCTTTTTAGTGAAATGGGCCCAGACCTGTCAGACAAACCATCAGCGCTTGTTAATACAGGGCGCTTCACCCGAATTGGTGCAACTGATCTCGCTGTATGGGGTCAGTGCGTTATTCGATCTGGATTTACCGCAATAATCGAGAAATTATTATGCATCCAACTGAGATTGAGAGTATTCTTCGGGCCGCTCTCGCGCTGGACGAATTATATGTGCAGGGTGAAAACGGACACTTCCAGGTCATTGCTGTTTCCCCTCTGTTTGCCGGTATGAGCCGGGTCAAAAAGCAGCAGACTATTTATGCGCCGTTAGCGGAACATATCGCCAGCAATGCCATCCATGCCCTGAGTATCAAAGCGTTTACGCCAGAAGAATGGCAACGCGATCGTAAACTGAACGGTTTTTAAGTCAGCGCGGAGTGTCCGCGCTATGAAGTCTGAATATTGAGTAATCGTCACTATGGATAAATTTCGTGTACAGGGACCAGCCCGGCTCTCTGGGGAAGTTGTTATTTCCGGTGCCAAAAACGCTGCGCTGCCAATTCTGTTTGCTGCTCTGCTGGCTGAAGAGCCGGTCGAAATCCAGAACGTTCCCAAGCTGCGTGACATTGATACGACCATGAAACTGCTGAGTCAGTTGGGCGCCCGCGTTGAACGGAATGGTTCTGTACATGTAGATGCCGGTCCGGTTAATGTTTTCTGCGCACCGTATGATCTGGTGAAAACCATGCGTGCATCTATTTGGGCGCTGGGGCCGCTGGTGGCGCGTTTTGGTCAGGGACAAGTCTCGCTGCCGGGAGGCTGTGCGATTGGTGCCCGCCCGGTTGACTTGCATATCAACGGTCTGGAACAACTCGGCGCCAAAATCACGCTGGAAGAAGGCTACGTGAAAGCCGCGGTTGACGGTCGTCTGAAAGGTGCTCACATTGTCATGGATAAAGTGAGTGTCGGTGCAACCGTGACCATCATGTGTGCCGCGACACTGGCCGAAGGCAAAACCATTATTGAAAATGCGGCCCGTGAACCGGAAATTGTGGATACCGCCAATTTCCTGAATACACTGGGAGCAAAAATCAGCGGCGCGGGTACCGATAAAATCACCATTGAAGGCGTGACTCGACTGGGTGGTGGTGTTTATCGCGTGCTGCCGGATCGTATCGAGACCGGAACCTTTCTGGTTGCAGCGGCGGTTACAGGTGGCAAGGTGATGTGCCGGAATACACGTCCGGATACCCTGGATGCCGTGCTGGCCAAACTGACGGATGCTGGCGCCAAGATTGAAGTAGGTGAAGACTGGATCAGTCTGGACATGGTGGGACGTCGTCCGAAAGCGGTCAATATTCGTACCGCACCACATCCGGGATTCCCGACCGATATGCAGGCTCAGTTCAGTCTGCTGAATATGGTTGCCGAAGGGACCGGGGTTATCACTGAAACTATCTTTGAAAACCGTTTCATGCACATCCCTGAGCTCATCCGTATGGGTGGCCATGCCGAGATCGAAAGCAATACGGTGATCTGTCATGGTGTGGAGCGCTTATCCGGTGCGCAGGTGATGGCGACGGATCTGCGGGCTTCTGCCAGTCTGGTGATTGCCGGTTTTGTGGCGCAAGGCACTACCATGGTGGATCGTATCTACCACATTGATCGTGGTTACGAACATATTGAAGAGAAATTGCGAGGTCTGGGTGGCCAGATCGAACGTATCAAAGGCGAGTAATTCTCTCTGTGAACGAATCAAGGCACCCGCAGGTGCCTTTTTTCTAATTGTTTTTCAGTTTAGAGAAACGCAAATCTTCTTCTACGGTGATGGTGCAGACCAGTTGCTTGCCGTTACGCAGAACGGTAAACCTGGCCTTTGTGCCCGGTGGCATCTCGGCGATGATATCCATCGCATCTCTGACGTTGTTAATGGGCTTGTCATTGATCCGCAGTAACATATCTCCGCGCTTCAGGCCACCTTTGACTGCCGGACCCGCACTGTCCATGTTTTCGATAATCAGGCCATGCGTGACTTCTGCATCCTGCAGTTTGGCCGTCACGGAATCAATCTGTACACTGGATATGCCAACATAGCCCCGCTTGACACGGCCATGCGCAATGAGTTCATCCATGATCCGTTTTGCCAGCCGGTAGGGGATAGCAAAGTTGATCCCGTAACCTTCCTGCGATGTGCCCAGATGATAGGCCCCGGCATTGATACCCACCAGTTCCCCCCGCGTGTTGACCAGCGCCCCACCGGAATTACCGGTGTTAATGGCCGCATCGGTCTGAAGCAGATCCTGACGGCCATTACTGTCCGGCCCCATGGTGCTTAAACCAATCCGGCCAGTAGCGCTGATAATGCCCTGTGTGATGGTCTGGCCTACGTTGTAGGGGTTGCCAATGGCCAGGACCACATCACCGACTAACGGTGACAGCTCGGGATCCTGCGGGATCTCGGGTAAGTTGTCCGCCGAGATGGAGAGCACGGCCAGATCGGTAGGCACATCCACGCCGACCAGCTCAGCGTTAAGGACCCGGCCATCCTGCAGTGCCACAATGATCTGATCCGCATCGGAGATAACGTGAAAGTTTGTCAGCACATACCCTTTGCGCAGCATGATCACGCCTGAGCCCAGGCTCTGGGGCACTAACTCCCGGTTATCGTTGAGAGCCGATTGCTGGAAACTGCGGGTATAGATATTGACCACGGCCGGTCCGGCTCTGCTGGCGGCATAGGCATAACTTAATGGCGGTGCGTCACGCGGATCGATATTGTCGAAACTGAAATATTGACGGAAGGATGGAACCCAGAGCAGCAACCCGGCAAGCAACAGCCCTAACAGCACGGCTTTGCCGATATAACGTAAGGCTGCAATCCACATAAGCTCTCTCCATTCAATCAGAATGAAAAGAATAGCATATCTTTCAGGAAGATGGCCTGCTGACAGTCGATCAGCAGGCCTGTTTGTTAACGAAGTACCAGATACAGTGTCGCGTTACCACGGCGAATATTCAGTGCCTGGATTTCGCCCCGGTTTTTCATGGCTGTCCGCAGTTCCTGCAGGTTGTTGATCCGGGTGCGGTTAACGCCGATGATGACATCACCTTTCTGCAAACCGGCCTGGGCCGCGGCAGAACGTTGCTCCAGCTGAGTAATGACCACTCCGGTAACGCTGGCGCCCGGCTCGCTGTTGCCTAAGGTGGCGCCTTCGAGTGCGGGATGCAGCACACTGGCTTTGGTTTCTGACAGGTCGGCCTGTTTCAGCGTAACCTGTACATCCTGTTCTTTGCCGTCACGGATAACGCCCAGCGTGACTGTTTTACCGGCGCCCATGGTGGCGATATTGGCCCGCAGTTCGCCGAAGGAGCGCACGGCTTTACCATTCAGTTTGACAATAATGTCACCGGGTTTGATTCCGGCGACATCCGCAGCCGAATTCGCCATGACCTGATTAACAAACGCACCTTGCTGCTTATCTGTGCCAAAGGCTTTGGCGAGATCGGAGGTCAATTCTCCGCCCATGATCCCCAGGACGCCGCGACGGACTTCACCGTATTTCAGGATCTGTTCCGACAGGTCGCGTACCATATTCGACGGGATCGCGAAACCGATACCGATATTGCCGCCGTTTGGCCCCAGGATCGCGGTGTTGATACCGATCAGCTCACCATTCAGGTTCACCAGTGCGCCACCGGAGTTTCCGGAGTTAATTGCCGCATCGGTCTGGATGAAGTTCTCGATATTTTCGATATTCAGGCCGCTGCGTCCCAGTGCACTGATAATGCCAGAAGTGACGGTTTGTCCCAGTCCAAACGGGTTACCAATCGCAATCGCAAAATCGCCGACCCGTAACTGCTCGGAGTTGGCCAGTTTGATTTCAGTCAGGTTATCCGCTTTGATTTGTAACACCGCGATATCGGATTGCTGATCTTCACCGATTTTTTTCGCTTTGAGTTCCCGGCCATCCTTGAGGGTCACTTTAATTTCGTCTGCACCATCAATCACATGATGGTTGGTGATGACATAACCTTTGGCGGCATCAATGATCACGCCGGAACCCAGAGCCTGGAACGGCTGTTCCTGTACCTGGGCATCAGGCATATCCGGACCGAAGAAGAAGCGGAATTGCTCCGGAATCTCCTGACGGGTGACTTTCTTGCCTGAAACCAGAATGTTGACGACTGCTGGCGTCACCTGTTCGACCACCGGGGCCAGGCTCGGCATATCCTGTCCGTTAACACTCAACGGCAGGGCCGCCTGGGCCGGTGCTACAGATAAAGCCATACTCAAACTTAATGCTAATGCGCTCAACAGATGTCGGGTATTGCTCATGCGTTTACAGCTCCTTACAAACAAGACCAGGTAATTACCAACTCATTGTTATATGACAAGAATTACCGGGAAGAGTTCACGAGGATTTATGATCGCTCAATAAACCGGATGGTTCGCCGGAATAATCCTTAGGCTGATGTACGCCTTCGGTTGCAGGCGCGGCCGGTTCTTTTTCTTCCGCTGGTACATCCGGCTGGATGCTATAGATAGTCTGGCTGTTAGTCAGTTTTTCACTCTGTTCTGTCATATGCTGTGACAGCCGCTGATACTGGGCATCCAGTTGTTCCATCAGGCCGGAAAAACCGATGAAGTGATCCTGAACATCACGTTTATATTGCTCGAATTCTTTACGGGTTTTGGTCAGTTCCTTGTGCAGCTTGGCCGCATCACCCGCCCGGGAAGTGGAACGTCCTGCCACAAAGCCGATAATCAGGCCAACCAGTACAAACAGGATCATGGTGAATTCAGTCGTCATAACAACACCTTATATATTACAGGACACGGCCTCACTATAGCCGCAGACTTCCGGTAAGTGTATCGCTTTTGTTCAACGGACACTACGGAGTGTGACTTCACAATAAAAACCCCCGGGACCGCTTAAACAGAACATATTTTTTCCAGGGATAAAACGAAAATCAAGATGCTTTTCCCAGCAACTTCCCCTATAATCTTGCGGCCCACGTTACAGGCCACCTCCGTAGACGGTGCCCACGCCGCTACGCGTGGACTAGCAACTCTGCTGGTCTTGTATTCGAAGGGGTACAAGCGAAAGCATTCACAGGTTACGTCTCAATGAAGACGTAATTCGTTATTTTATTTAGGTAATTTGGGTTTACTCGATGAAAACTTTCGTTGCCAAACCAGAAACCGTTAAGCGTGACTGGTACGTTGTTGACGCAGAAGGCAAAACCTTAGGTCGTCTGGCCACTGAAATCGCTTCCCGCCTGCGCGGTAAGCACAAACCAGAATACACTCCGCATGTTGATACCGGTGATTACATCGTAGTTATCAATGCAGAGAAAATCGCTGTGACTGGTAACAAAGCAGCAGCTAAAACTTACTATTCATACTCTGGTTTCCCAGGTGGTCTGAAATCTATCACTTTTGAAAAGCTGATTGATCGTAAGCCAGAAATGGTTCTCGAAATCGCAGTCAAAGGTATGTTGCCAAAAGGCCCGCTGGGTCGTGCTATGTTCCGTAAACTGAAAGTTTACGCAGGTACCGAGCACAACCATGCGGCTCAACAACCTCAAGTACTGGACATCTAATCGGGAGCTGGCAAATGGCTGAAAATCAATACTACGGCACTGGCCGTCGCAAAAGCTCTACCGCTCGTGTATTTGCTAAAGTAGGTAGCGGCAATATCGTTATCAACAAGCGTTCACTGCAGGATTACTTCGGTCGTCCTACCGCTCGTATGGTGGTTATGCAGGCTCTGGAGCTGGTTGAACTGACTGATAAAATCGACCTGTACATCACCGTTTCTGGTGGTGGTATCACTGGTCAGGCCGGCGCTATCCGTCACGGTATCACCCGTGCACTGATGCAATATGACGAATCTCTGCGTCCAACACTGCGTAAAGCGGGCTTCGTTACCCGTGATGCGCGTCGCGTTGAACGTAAGAAAGTTGGTCTGCATAAAGCGCGTAAGCGTCCACAGTACTCCAAACGTTAATATTTACGTTTCAGTATTTGTGTTGCGAAAAAACCGTCTGGCGCAAGCCAGGCGGTTTTTTTTATCCGGAAAAAGCGGCACTTGTGCTATAACGAATGTTAATTGTTATCAGATCATGTCGCAGTTCAAACCCTGAACCGTAGTGGGTGGTGGAAATCAGCCTTGGCGGGTATCATGCTGATAACAGGATAGGGTCTGGCAGGAGAGCAGTAGATATGAAAAAAATTGAAGCAATCATTAAACCGTTCAAACTGGATGATGTTCGGGAAGCGCTGGGCGAAATCGGCATCAGCGGTATGACCGTATCTGAAGTCAAAGGTTTCGGCCGTCAGAAAGGGCACACCGAACTGTATCGTGGCGCTGAATATGTCGTCGATTTTCTGCCGAAAGTAAAGCTGGAGCTGGTCGTCAATGATGACGACGTGGAAAACTGCATTGAAGCCATCAACCGCAGTGCCAAGACCGGTAAAATCGGGGATGGCAAGATTTTTGTGACTGCGGTCGAACGCGTGATTCGTATTCGTACCGGCGAAGAGAACGAAGAAGCGATTTAATCTCTTCCTGCAACCACATCGTTACTGTTTTGACTGACAGCCGGCGATGTGGTTTTGTTTTTTTATGGATAGTAGTGTCATGTTGAAACCGATTGTCCTGCTGATGTTGCTGGTGTTGACAGCCTGTAGTTCCACCACCACTCAGCGACCGGATAACCCGGAGAATATCTGTGATATTTTCCGGCAGAATAATGACTGGTATGAAGCTGCGCTGGATATGCAGCAGCGCTGGAAGGTGCCACTGACGGTATCGATGGCGATGATGTATCAGGAGTCGAGCTTCAGGCACGATGCGCAGCCGCCGATGGATTATTTCCTGTTTATTCCGCTGGGACGCCGCAGCTCGGCATATGGTTATGCACAGGTCAAGGACGAGACCTGGGAAGATTATAAAGAGCAGACCGGTAATGGCTGGGCTGATCGGGATGATTTTGCCGATGCGATCGATTTTATGGGTTGGTATTCCTATAAAACCAGCCGGGTGAACAAAATTTCGCCTAATGATGCTTATAATCAGTATCTCAATTACCATGAGGGCTGGGGCGGATTTCGTCGGGGAACCCATTATCAGAAACGCTGGTTGCTGAAAACTTCGCGTGTCGTAGAATCCCGGGCGAAGCGGTATGCTGCTCAGTTTCAGCAATGTCGCAGTTCACTGTAAACACAGAATTTCAGAGGAGGCAGCATGCCGTTATTAGATAGTTTTACTGTGGATCATACCCGGATGCAGGCACCGGCTGTGCGTGTGGCAAAACAGATGCGGACGCCGCACGGTGATCCGATCACGGTCTTTGATTTGCGTTTTTGTGTACCCAATCAGGAGATCCTGCCGGAGCGTGGAATTCACACCCTGGAGCATTTGTTTGCCGGTTTTATGCGTGATCATCTGAATGGCAGTGATGTGGAAATCATTGATATTTCTCCGATGGGGTGTCGTACAGGCTTTTATATGAGCCTGATCGGTACGCCGGATGAAGCCCGTGTTGCGGCGGCCTGGAACGCGGCCATGGAAGATGTACTGAAAGTCGTGGATCAAGCGAAGATCCCGGAGTTGAATGAGTATCAGTGCGGTACTTATCAGATGCATTCGCTGGAAGAAGCTCATGACATCGCCCGTACCATTCTGGCACGTGGTGTGGGTATCAATAAAAATGCGGAACTGGCACTGCCATCCGATAAACTGGCTAGTCTGTAACTATGAAACAAGAAAAATCCGGATCAGCGAAGAAGGATGTATCGCGGCATAATGGTTCGGGGCAAGGAGCTGAAATGAATCAGGAATTACTGGAATGGCAGGAAGAGACCGCTGAAATTATTGCGGAACTGATGGAAGATGGCAGCAATCCGGATGCGGATTATCCTATCGAACATCATTTCGCGGCAGTGGATTTTGACAGTCTGGAAAAGCTGGCAGTCGATCTGTTCAAGGCCGGATTTGAAGTGGAAGATGCGGAAGAGGTGGAACTGGATGACGGTGCTACGGTGTTCTGTTTCGATGCGACCAAAGAAGGGTCACTGGATGTCGAGCGTATCACCACAGAAATCGCGACCCTGCTGCCACTGTGCAAGAAATACCACGTCGATTATGACGGCTGGGGCACTTACTTTGCGGAATAAGTGATATTCAAAGGCGGCTCATGAGCCGCCTTTGTTTTTGGGTTCAGAACCGGCCGGACTGATAATCGGCAATCGCCTGCTCGATTTCTTCCCGGGTATTCATGACAAACGGCCCCCACTGCACGATGGGTTCTGCCAGCGGCTGACCGGATAAAACCAGGATGTGCTCTCCCGCCTGGCCCTGCAGCAAGACGCCGGTAGCCTGCGGATTATTTTCCAGCACAGCCATGCGACGTGCAGTGACGCGCTGTCCGCCAACCACTGGTTCGCCGGAGACCACATAGACCAGAGCGTTATGATTGGCCGGAATCGGCACGAACAGCGGTTGTTCGTTGTTCAGCTGAATATCCAGATACAGCGGATGCGTATCCGGACGTTGCAGCGGCCCGGTAACATCATGCCACGATCCGGCAATCACTTTCACCTGATGACCTTCAGCGGTCGTGACAACCGGAATTTGTGCTGCTGGCACTTCGGCATAGCTGGGTTTCGCCAGTTTGTTTTTGCCCGGCAGATTGATCCACAGCTGAAAACCATGCATCAGACCGGCGACCTGCTCCGGTGTTTCCGAATGCAGAATACCTTTCCCTGCCGTCATCCACTGCACATCACCCGGACCGACCACGCCTTCATGGCCGGCATTGTCTTTATGCCGCATCTGGCCGGCCAGCATGTAGGTGACGGTTTCAAAACCGCGGTGCGGATGTTCCGGAAAACCGGCGATATAGTCGTTGGGATCGTCAGAGCGGAATTCATCCAGCATCAGGAAGGGATCAAGACGACGTTGCCATTGATGCGTCAAGACACGTACCAGATTGACGCCTGCGCCATCACGGGTTGGCTGCCCTTGTACAAGTTGTTCTGTTTTACGACTGAGCTGTGACATACGACCACCTGTTGCTACATTTTGTTTACAATTACAGTATGGTCGTTACTCAGTCGAAAAATAAGTGGATTATTTCCACTTAATCGTTCGATTTTGTGCATTGATTAACCCGGGCGGAAGAAAGGGGATACCTGTACACTGACGGCCTGTGCCATGCCATATCCCATCAGAATGAGCAGAATACCCCCCAGCAGCGAGACCATTTCCAGGCTGTAGCCTAACCACGCGTCGGAGGCCCGGTGGCTGAGCAGGCGCAGTGCCAGATGACGCATGCTGTGGCTGAACCAGGCCAGCAGGCAGACGGTACCAGCGGTTCCCAGCGCCATGAGTAATATGGCGGCTATTCCTAAGGTAAACAAACCGAGCGATTTGGCCAGTACCAGGATCAGTAAGGCGCCGGTGCAGGGACGAATACCCATGGTCAGCATGATCGCAAGCTGACTGCGCCAGTCCTGCGCCTGATTTAATTGCTGCAGATCCGGCGTATGGGTATGCCCACAATCACAAGGGCTGATTTCACGTGCAGCCGGAGCGTGCGTAGCGCGGACGCCAATGGTCAGACTACGGCGGATAGGATGTAATCGTTGCACCCTGATCGGACTCAGTGGCTGGCGAGATTTTCTCAGTAGCCAGAGGCGGTAAACTGCCCGCAGGGATAGTGCGATTCCCAGCAAGACGATCAGCCAGAAACTGAATTTATCCAGCTGCTGACCAAATTGCTGTGCGCGGATCTGCGTCCAGCCCAGTAATGCGGTCACCAGTGTCATCAGCAGAATGGCGACCAGCGCCTGCATCAGGGCGGCGCCAAGTGAAAGCCACATCGCCCGTTTCAACTGACTGTTGTGTGTGGCCAGATAGGTGGTGAGTACGGCTTTGCCATGACCCGGTCCGGCGGCATGAAAGACGCCATAGAGAAAGCATAGCCCGAGCAGTAGCAGCTTGGTTTCCAGAGAAGGCGTTAACGCGGCCCGCAGTAACACTGCCATTTGCCGGTGCAGTTGCCCCTGCCATTGCAATATTTGCCAGCTCAGCCACTGCCAGTGCAGTAACGCCAGCGTCAGGATAGTACACAGTGTGAAAAAACCGGCGAGTAACAGCATGAAATGCATGCGATCCGGTTGTGTCTTGTTTATGCCTGACATGTCAGTAACACCTTTTCGGCAAAGAGCGTACCCAGACCTTTCTCACTTTGCTGGGTGATATCCAGTGATGCGGCATAGGCGCTGATATCCTCCGGCGGATTCGGTTTTTCCAACCGGATAGCGCACAGGTTGGCGGCCTTGTCCGACAGAGTGACGGCGCTCGCTTTATGGTGCAGCATTTCAACGTAATAGGTCGAATCGTAGATGGACAGGTTGAGACTGTTGCCTTTCAGTGACACCGGTTCTTTGAGCGGTAAAACAAAGTGCAATACCAGATGGTAGTCCTGTTTTTCGGTGCGATAGACCGTGGGGTTGCTGAAGGCCAGTTTCTTGCCGTTCAATTCCAGGTGTGTCAGCCAGTTGTCCGCCGCCATGAATTCAATGCTTTGTCTGGCAAAATCCTGAAATTGTTTTTCCAGTGGCTCTTCTTTCAGTTTCATGTCTTCGATGATGTTGGCGGAATAAAAGTCATCGAAATGCCAGATCAAATCCAGCCCGGTGAGCTGCTGCTGCTCATTGATCAGAAAGCGGGTCTGCAGGTCCATCCAGGCATGAGGATGAGCCACCGCCAGCGGGGCGGCGAGGCTCAGTAAAACCAGAAAGCAAAGTCGGTTAATCATTTACTGCTTCAGTGCGGTCAGGATTTGTGCAGTATTGTAACGCATCATGTCCAGATAGGTAGAGGCCGGACCTTTGTCATCGGACAGGGCATCCGAGAACAGCGCCTTGCCGGGCTGCACCCCGGTTTCTTTACTGATCTGCTGCATCAGGCGTGGGTCAGAAATATTCTCTACAAACAGCGCTTTGATGTTTTCTTTGCGGATCTGCCGGATGATCTTGGCGACATCGCTGGCCGAGGCTTCCGCTTCGGTACTGACGCCTTGCGGCGCGATGGTAGTGATCTGATAGCGGTGGGACAGATAACCGAAGGCATCGTGGCTGGTGATCATCTTGCGTTTTTCTGCCGGAATGACCGCGAAGGCCTGCAGCAGAGTTTTATCCAGCTGTTCCAGCTGCTGAATATAGCGGCCGGCATTGGCCTGATAATTGGCCTGATGAGTCGGGTCGATCTGGCTTAAGCCATCGGCGATATTGCGGACATACTGAATGGTGTTCGGAATGCTGTGCCAGGCGTGCGGATCCTGACTGCCATGCTGATGTTCTGCGGCATCGTGCTGTTCTTCTTCCCCTTCATGATGTGCATCCTCACCGAAAGCCAGGGGCTGAATGCCGCTGCTGGCGGTGATCACTTTGCCTTTGTAATGGCTGGCAGAGACCAGGCGTTCCATCCAGCCTTCAAAGCCCAGGCCGTTGACGACAAAGAGTTTTGACCTGGTCAGGCGGATGGTGTCCTGCGGTGTCGGCTGATAGACATGGGCATCGCTGTTGTTGGCCACCAGGGTGGTCACCGCCACGTGTTCGCCGCCAACCTGTTGCACCAGATCGCCCAGAATGGAAAAACTGGCCATGACGGGAATTTTTTCATCCGCCCATGCCGGCGCAATACTAAGTACGCCGCTTATCAGAACGGAAAAAAGAAGAGAGGATGATCGCATCGGGGAGTCCTTACGCTTGCAGATGGGAACGGCGAATATAACGCCAGAGCAGACCACTCTGGCGTCCGGTGAGCAGCGACAGGAAATAGCCGACGCCTAGGGTCAGAATAATGGCCGGACTGGTTGGCCAGCCCAAGTGATAGGAAATCAGCAATCCGCTCAGACTGCTGAGCATTGCCAGCGCGACAGACAGCAGCAGCAGGTGGCTCAGACGGTTGGTCCAGTAACGGGCGGTAATAGCCGGCAGGATCATGATACCGACCGCCATCAGGGTGCCGATGGCGTGGAAACCGGCAATCAGGTTCAGCACCGCCAGCAGCAGGAACGCGATATGTGCCACCGGCCCCATCCGGCTGACGCTGCCGAGAAAATCCGGATCGAGACATTCCATCACCAGTGGCCGGTAAAGCAATGCCAGCAGTAGCAGGGTCAGCGAGGTCACACTGCCCAGCAGCCACAAGGCCGCATCGTTCAGCGCCAGCGCCGAGCCGAACAGCACGTGCAGCAGATCGACACTGCTGCCATTGACGGAGATGATCATCACCCCGAGTGCCATCGAAATCAGATAAAACGCGGCCAGACTGCTGTCTTCGCCGCTTTCGGTCAGGCGGGCGACGAAGCCGGAGAGGATCACCACCAGGCCGCCGGCCAGCAGGCCGCCGATCGTCATCGCTTCGACCGATAAACCGGCCACCAGATAACCGAGCGCGGCCCCCGGCAAAATGGCGTGCGCCATCGCATCGCCGGTCAGGCTCATGCGGCGTAGCATCAGGAAAACACCGACCAGCGGCGCGCTCAGCGAGAGGGCAAGGCAGCCGGCCAGGGCGCGCAGCATAAAATCAAATTCGGCAAACGGCTCGATCAGCCATTGCCAGAAAAAAGCGAACATCAGGCAATATCCTTTTCCGAGTGGTGACAGACCGGCGCATGCTCATCGAATGATTCGATCTGATGACGGGCACGCTGCCAGTTATCAGGGGTGATCACATCAGCGGTCTGACCGTAGGCGACCAGCTGACGCGCCAGCAGCAGGCTGTGCGGGAAATGATGACGGACCTGCTCGTTGTCATGCAGTACCGCCAGAATGGTCCGGCCCTGCTGATGCCAGTGCTGCAGCAGTTGCAGCAGATCCTGACAGGTACGGCTGTCAATGGCGTTAAACGGTTCATCCAGCAGGATCAGTTGCGCATTCTGCAGATAGAGACGAGCAAACAGGGTCCGTTGCAACTGACCGCCGGAGAGGGAGGCGATTGGTCGGGCGGCAAATCCCTGCATACCGACAGCTTCCAGCGCATGTTCGATCCGGTGGCGATGCCCTTTGGTCAGACGGCCAAAACTGCCCAGTTCGCGCCACAAGCCCATGCCGACCAGTTCGGTCACGCTGATGGGAAATTGCCGATCGATACGGGATTGTTGCGGCAGATAGGCGATCTGCTCGCGCGCCACGTTCAGCTGCAACTGGCCCTGCAGCGGTTTCAGCTTGCCCATGATGCCTTTCAGCAGGGTGGATTTGCCGGCACCGTTCGGGCCGACAATCGCCAGCAGTTGTCCGGCCGGGATATCCAGATTCAGATGATGTACGGCCGGATGACGGTCATAACCCAGTGTCAGGTTGTCAAAGCGCAGCATGATCAGTTCATACTCCAGAACAGCAGCATCCAGAGCGGAAGCAGAACCAGTCCGGCCACCAGAAGACGTTGCCAGACCGACCAGAACAAACTGTCAGCAGGACGCGGCGCGGATGAGGAATGAGAATGTGACATAACACAGAACCGGAGGTTACAAATTGCAGCGGATGTTATAACATAACACCCGAGTTGAAAAGAATTATCAATAAGACTTTTTGCTGCCGGGCAGGCCGTGATTCGGTATCCTTAGCAAGTATCAGGTTATTCAGGAGAGTTTGGTTCATGCAGCATGCATCCCCCCACTGTGAGCACAATCAGGCCGGATTAACGACGAATCGGCGGCTGGTGCTGGATGTTCTGTTGCAGGCCAACCGGGCGGTCAGTGCCTATGACGTACTGCAGTTGCTGCGTGAAAAAGAGGTTCACTGGCAGCCGCCGACGGTGTACCGGGCGTTAAGCTTTCTGGTGGAGGCGGGGATGGTGCATTACATCCAGTCGATCCAGAAGTATATGGTTTGTCACCATCAGCACTGCGGTCATGTCACGCAGTTGCTGATCTGTCACCGGTGTGGTCTGGTGCAGGAGGTGCCGATTGCGGCATCGCTGGTGGCGGAACTGGAGCAGCAGGCGGGGGCACATCAGTTTGAACTGATCCCGCAGTTTCTGGAACTGCAGGGTATTTGCCAGGCTTGTAAAGAAGCTAGGCAATAGCTAATGCACCGGAACGGGTAACAGATAAGCGACCGTCGGCGGCAGGGATGCCGCCGCTCGAGCCTACAGGGATGTATTTATGGCGTGTCGGCGTTCTGTTACCCGTTCTGGTGAAACTCCCAAAATCACAGATTAAGTGTCCGGTCATCCCGCAGTCGGATGGATGCTGTTATGCTTTAGGTATTTCTTGTCAACGGATTGCCTGATCATGACGCCTTCTTCTGTCATTCCTTTACCCGCATTACTGTCTGAACTGGCGGAAAAACAGTGGCAACGCCTGCTGGAACGTGCCGATGCCGGACAGACGGCATTGTTTCTTGCTCATCAGCCCGATCTGCTGCGGCTGTTTGCCTTATCTGATTTTGTTGCCGAATCACTGATTTATTCACCGGCGTTGCTGGCCGAAATTCTGACGGAGCAGAGTTATCTGCAGACGGAGCGCAGTGCGGCTTATCCGGCGCTGTTGCAGAGCGCGCTGGAACCGGTGGATAGCGAGGATGCCCTGAAACGGGTACTGCGGCAGTTCCGCCGCCGGCATATGGTGCTGATTGCCTGGCGGGAACTATTAGGTCTGTCACCGGTGGAAGAGAGTTTCAGGCATCTCTCGGTGCTGGCGGAAAGCCTGATCATGGCGGCATACCACTGGCTGTATGCCAGGATGTGCCGGGATGTCGGGACACCTATCGGCCGGGAAAGCGGTCAGCCCCAGCAGATGCTGATCTTCGGCATGGGCAAGCTGGGCGGCGGTGAGCTGAATTTCTCTTCCGATATCGATCTGATCTTTGCCTATCCGGAGCGCGGCTATACCCAGGGTGGCCGGCGTGAACTGGATAACCAGTCGTTCTTTACCCGTCTCGGCCAGCAGCTGATTAATGCCCTGCATCAGCAGACGGTCGATGGTCAGGTCTACCGGGTGGATATGCGTCTGCGACCGTTCGGCGATTCCGGTCCGCTGGTGGCGAGCTTTGCCGCGCTGGAAGATTATTATCAGCAGCATGGCCGGACCTGGGAGCGTTATGCGATGGTGAAGGCCCGGATCATGGGGCCGGAAACGGAAGACAGCCGTTATCTGATGCAGATGCTGCGGCCATTTATCTACCGGCGTTATGTGGATTTCGGGGCGATCGATGCACTGCGGAAACTGAAAGGCATGATTGTGGCGGAAATCCGGCGCAAGGGTCTGAAGAATGATATCAAGCTGGGCGCCGGTGGTATCCGGGATGTGGAATTCATTGTGCAGGTACATCAGCTGATCCGGGGTGGCCGCGAGCCTGGATTGCAGGTACGGCACATGCCGGCCGCATTGCTGGCGTTGCATCAGCATGCTGTCTTCACCGATGAGGAATACCGGACACTCTTTACCGGTTACCATTATCTGCGCCGGGTGGAAAACATTCTGCAGGAAATCGGCGACCAGCAAACTCAGGTGTTACCGGAAAATGAGCGCGATCGCTGGCGTGTGGCGGTGGCGATGGGCTACAGCTCTTGGGATGAATTTATCCGCGAGCTGCATCAGGTGCATGCCGGGATCAACAAGCTGTTCCGCGAAGTCATTGGCGAGCAGGAAGAGCTTGAATCTGATGTGCCGGTCTTGTGGCAGGATCTCTGGCACGGTCATTTACCGGCTGAGGATCTGACCCCGTTGCTGCAGCAACAGCAGATACCGGAAGCTGAAAAGCTGGCCGTGGTGCTGGCGGAATTGCGTGACGAGTGTTCGCACCGCCCGGTCGGGCCGCAGGGCCGTGAGGCGTTAGGCCGGTTGATGCCGCGTCTGCTGTGCGAGCTGGTGCAGGATCCGGCACCGACCGAATTGATGAACCGGATCCGTAAAGTCCTGCTGCAGATCGCGACCCGTTCGGCCTATCTGCAACTGCTGGCGGAAAATCCGGGAGCGCTGAAACAGTTACTGAAGCTGTGCGCGGCCACCCCGCTGGTGGCGGAACAGCTGGCGCGTTATCCGGTATTGCTGGATGAGCTGCTGGACCCGGCGCAGTTGTACAATCCGACCCCGCTGGAACACTACCGGGATGAATTGCGTCAGTATCTGTTGCGGGTGCCGGAAGAGGATGTGGAGCAGCAGATGGAAGCGCTGCGCCAGTTCAAGCAGATCCAGCTGCTGAAGATTGTGGCCGCCGATATTGTCGGGGCGTTACCGCTGATGAAGGTGAGTGATCATCTGACCTGGCTGGCGGAAGCGCTGCTGTCGGAGGTGATCAATCAGGCCTGGAATCAGCTGACGGAACGGCACGGTGTCCCGCCGCTGACGCTGAAGAACGGCGAGAAAAATTTTGCGGTGATTGCGTATGGCAAACTGGGCGGGATTGAACTCGGTTATGGTTCGGATCTGGATGTCGTATTTATCCATGCGCCACAGGATGAGGGCTATACCAACGGGGACAAACCGCTGAGTGTGCGGCAGTTCTATGTGCGTCTGGCACAGAAAATCATTCATCTGTGCGAGACCCGCACGACCTCCGGTATTCTGTATGAAGTCGATATGGAACTGCGTCCGTCCGGTGCGTCCGGCCTGCTGGTCTCTTCGCTGAATGCGTTTGAACACTATCAGCTGCATGATGCCTGGGTATGGGAGCATCAGGCGCTGGTCCGGTCTCGGGCGGTGTATGGTGACGCGGAGCTGCTGGCCGGCTTTGCGCGGGTCCGGGCCGAGGTGCTGAGTCAGCCGCGCGATAGCTACTCGCTGGCCAAATCCGTTGCGGATATGCGCGACAAGATGCGCAAGCATCTGCTGCGGGGAACGGCCGAGCAGTTTGATCTCAAACAGGGTACCGGCGGCATGATCGATATCGAGTTTATCGCGCAGTTTATGGTACTGGCCTATGCCGCGCAGTATCCGGCATTGTTGACCCACTGGTCGGATAACGTGCGCATCTTTGAGTCTTGCGTGGAGGCCGGATTAATCACGGATGCGGAATCGATTACATTGAAAAAGGCGTATCTGGCTATCCGCGATCGGGCACATCGCTGCACGCTGTCGGGCGTGACCCGCATCATCGATGGTCAGGAATTGCAGGCAGAACGTGCAGCTGTGGTGGCGTTGTGGCAGAAACTGATTGGCTGTCATTTATCCGCGGCAGAGCCATCCGCAGACTAAATAGGATGACGAGGGGGAGCAATTCCCCCTGCTTTTGGGTTTCTCATGTAATCGTTTACATAAATTTTATGATAGCAGTCACGTCATGAATAAAATCTGACAGTCAGTTTCGCGCCAGCTCTCTATGATGATTTCCTCTGCACGAATCAAATCATCATGAGGAATGTCTATGCAACTGGCTCAGTGTCTGGCGCGCCGTGATTGGGAAAATCCGGCAGTAACCTCTTTGAACCGGCTGGCGGCGCATACACCGCAGTCCAGCTGGCGGAATCCCGAGGCGGCCCGGCTGGGGCAGCCGTCAACGTCGGTCATCAACCTGAACGGTGACTGGCAGTTCAGCTATTTCACAGCCCCGGAATTGGTGCCGGAAGCGTGGTTACAGGCCGATTTGCCGGACAGTCAGCCGATCCCGGTGCCGTCGAACTGGCAGATGCATGGCTATGACATTCCGATCTATACCAACATTAAATATCCGTTTCCCTGCACACCGCCGTTTGTGCCGGCAGAAAATCCGACCGGCTGTTATTCCACGACGTTTGAGGTTTCAGCAGAATGGCTGAGCTCGGGCCAGACCCGCGTTATCTTTGACGGGGTCAATTCGGCGTTCTATCTCTGGTGCAATGGTCACTGGGTAGGGTATTCGCAAGACAGTCGCTTGCCGGCGGAATTTGATTTAACCCCGTATCTGCAGGCAGGAAGTAACCGGCTGGCGGCGCTGGTACTGCGCTGGTCCGACGGCAATTATCTCGAGGATCAGGATATGTGGCGCATGAGCGGTATTTTCCGTGATGTGTCGCTGTTGCATAAACCGGCGACCCGGCTGGCCAATGTGTCTGCCCGGCCGGAGCTGGATGCCTGTTACCGGGATGCGCAGTTGCATCTGCAGGTGGATGTCAGCGGCGAGTGCGCGACGCATCGGGTGGCAGTCTGGCTGTATGACGGTGACGACGCTGTATTGTGCGAACGCCGGGCGATCGGTACTGGCGCAATCGACGAGAAAGGGGCCTACCACGACCGAGTATTACTGTCGTTGTCAGTAAAAGCGCCGCGCTTATGGTCGGCGGAAAAACCGGATCTGTACCGGCTGGTGGTGGCACTGGAAACCAACGATGGCGCAGTGGTGGAGGCGGAGGCCTGTGATGTTGGTTTCCGCAGTGTGGAAATCAGAAATGGGCTGCTGCTGGTCAACGGTAAAGCAGTGCTGATCCGCGGCGCCAATCGGCATGAGTTCCATCCGGAGCGTGGACAGGCCGTGCGGCCGGAAGACATGCTGCAGGATGTGCTGCTGATGAAGCGTTATAACTTCAATGCGGTGCGCACCTCGCATTATCCGAACCATCCTTACTGGTATCAGCTCTGTGACCGCCTCGGTTTGTATGTGGTGGATGAGGCCAATATCGAAACGCATGGCATGACGCCGATGAGCCGTCTGTCGGACGATCCACTCTGGGTCGGGGCGTTTACCGAACGGGTGACCCGCATGGTGCAACGCGATTTTAACCATCCGTCGATCATCATCTGGTCACTGGGGAATGAATCCGGGCATGGCGCGGTGCAGGACAGCATGTACAGCTGGATCAAATCACGTGATCCGAGCCGTCCGGTGCAGTATGAGGGCGGTGGAGCGAATACCGCCGCGACCGATATTGTCTGCCCGATGTATGCGCGGGTGGATGAGGATCAGCCGTTCCCGGCGGTGCCGAAATGGGCCATCAAAAAGTGGATCGGCATGCCGGGTGAGGATCGGCCATTGATCCTGTGCGAATACGCGCATGCGATGAACAACAGCCTTGGCGGTTTTGCCCGTTACTGGCAGGCATTCCGCCAGTATCCGCGTCTGCAGGGCGGCTTTATCTGGGATTTTGTCGATCAGGGCATCAGCCGGATCAGTGCCGATGGCCAGCCTTACTGGGCTTATGGCGGGGATTTCGGTGATATCCCGAATGACCGTCAGTTCTGCCTGAACGGCGTATTTTTCCCGGATCGCACGCCGCATCCTTCCCTGTACGAAGTACAGAAAGCGCAGCAATTCTTCCAGTTCAAACTGCTTTCCACCTCGCCGCTGAAGATTGCAGTGACCAGTGAGTATCTGTTCCGTCATTCTGATAACGAACAGTTGCGCTGGCAGATCAAACAGCAGGGTGAGCTGAAAGCCTCTGGCGTACAGACATTATCGGTCGGGCCTGAAGGAACAGCCATTCTGACTCTGAGCGAGCAGTTGCCGCCGCTGATTGCCGGTATTGACACCTGGCTGGATGTCTCGGTGCATGTGCTGAACGATACACCGTGGGCCGAAGCCGGTTTTGCGGTGGCCAAAGAGCAGTGGCCGCTACCGGTGGCACTGGCGGCTCCGGCTGTTAAGTCCAGCGATGCCGGGCTAACGCCGCTGCTGGAAGATAACGGTGAACAGTGGCAGATCTCGGCCGGTGCACAGCGCTGGTGGCTGGATAAAAACTCCGGTCTGCTGACCGGCTGGCAGCAAGGCGATCAGTCTTTATTGCTGTCACCATTGCAGGAGCAGTTTGTGCGGGCACCGATTGATAATGATATCGGTGCCAGTGAAGCGGATCATGTCGATCCGAATGCCTATATTGCCCGCTGGCAGGCGGCAGGGCTGAATCAGCTGCAGGATCGTTGTTTCTCCGTACAGGCTTATCAAGGCGCCGATGGGGTGGTCATTCAGGTGGATCGCGGACATTTCCATGCAGACCGCTTATTGATCCGTTCTCAATGGCAATATCATTTTACGGCACAGGGTGAATTGCAGCTGAATGTGACCACGCAGGTGGCCGAAGGTTTGCCATCACTGGCGCGTATCGGCATGGTGCTGCATCTGGCTGAACAGAGTGAACAAGTGCGCTGGTTTGGCCGCGGGCCGCATGAGAACTATCCGGATCGGCAGGCGTCGGCGCACATTGGCGACTGGCAATTGCCGTTAACCGAGCTGCATACGCCGTATATTTTCCCGTGTGAGAATGGTCTGCGTTGTGACACGCGGGAGCTGCAACTGGGCGGCCTGCAGGTCAGCGGCCAGTTCCATTTCCGGGTCAGTCCGTACAGCACACGACAACTGGCAGAGACACGCTATCAGTATCAGTTACAGCCGGCGTCGGGGCTTTATCTGCATCTGGATGGCTTCCACATGGGGATCGGCGGCGACGACTCCTGGAGTCCGAGCGTGCATGCCGATTATCTGCTGAGGGCGGGCACTTACCGCTATCAGGTGACGCTGAAATATCAGGCGTAATCCTAAAAAAAAGGCCGCAAAAGCGGCCTTTGTTGTCTCGGCAGGGCAGGATTATTTATTGTTGTCCCAGATACCTGGTTCAATTTTCGCTTTGATTTCCGGGTATACATTGACATCAAAGGTCGGCACTTTACCGGCTTTACGCTGCATGTTGTAATCTTTGGCCAGCTTGGTCGCGCTGCCGGACAACAGCAGGATGGCAATCAGGTTGGTCACAATCATGAATGCCATCGAGATGTCGGCCAGTGTCCAGACAACCGGCAAATCAGCCACGGCGCCGAACATGACCATGCCCAGGACACACAGACGGAACAGGGCCAGACGAGCTGGGTGGTTATGTTCCAGGAACACCAGGTTGTTTTCGGCGTACGCGTAGTTGGCCACAATGGACGTAAAGGCAAAGAAGAACACCGCAAACGCAATGAAGTAAGTGCCTGCGCTACCAATGTGCTCTGACAGAGCGGCTTGCGTGAGTTTGATACCGGTCAGTTCATTACCCGGTACATACTGATTGGACAGCAAGACGATTGCCGCCGTACAGGTACAGATCACGATAGTATCGATAAATACCCCCATCATCTGTACATAACCCTGGGAGGCCGGATGCGGCGGATAAGGGCTGGCGGTAGCTGCGGTGTTGGGCGCGGAACCCATGCCCGCTTCGTTAGAGAACAGACCACGCTTGATACCGTTCATCATGGCCTGGGCGATGGTATAACCCAGCGCACCGGCACCAGCTTGCTCCATACCAAATGCGGAATTGATAATGGTCATGAACACATCCGGTAATTTATCCAGATTCATGCCAACAATCACTATCGCCAGAAGTAGATAAGCGGTAGCCATGAATGGCACTACCAGCTCAGAAAAACGCGCGATACTACGCAGGCCGCCGAAAATGACGATACCGCTCAGTATCGCCAGTACCACGCCAGTGATCCAGTTCGGAATGCCAAAGGCGGATTGCATCGCACCACTGATGGAGTTGGCCTGTACCGAGTTAAAGGCCAGACCGAATGAAATGATCAGGAAGATAGAGAACAGTACCCCCATCCAGCGCTGACCCAGGCCTTTTTCCATGTAATAGGCCGGGCCACCACGATAGTTGCCATTATCGTCTTTCACTTTGTAAAGCTGGGCCAGTGTACTTTCCACAAAAGCGGATGCCATCCCGATCATCGCAATCAGCCACATCCAGAAAATAGCGCCCGGACCACCGAGATAAATGGCTACCGCTACACCGGCCAGATTGCCGGTACCGACACGGGCTGCCAACCCGGTACACAGTGCCTGAAAGGACGAGATCCCTGCCGCATCACTGACGGTACTGTGTTTCAGAACGGTGAACATGTGACCGAAATGACGGAATTGAATGAAACCTGTACGGATAGTAAAAAAAATCCCGACGGCCAGAAGCACATAGACGAGCTGACCCCATAACAGGTCGCTCAGTGCATTAATTAAATTTTCCATAGTGGCTTCCTTGTTGGACATTAAATTATATCGGTATCCGGCTCATACCTGACGGACCCAATGCATTCTTATGCGTTATTGGTGGTGAATTATATAAAAATTGAGCAGAAGGCATAGTAAAAATACTATTTAAGATCATTTTAGCGGATTTACGGATGGATTTATGACTGGTTGTCAGAATAACAGTCTGATATCGGGTTGGATAAAAAAGCCCTCGGGGAAGAGGGCTTTGTACGGGAGATTCCGGTTAATTACTCATCGTCGTGGAGCGCCAGCGGCGTGACCGACTCATCGAATTCCGGTAATGGCTGATGCTTTTTACCCACATAGGTATAGATCACCGGCAAGACGAACAACGTAAAGAAGGTACCGATCGTCAGCCCGGCGACAATCACGATGCCGATGCTGAAACGGCTCAGCGCTCCGGCACCGAACGCGCCCAGCAAGGGCAGCAGGCCGGCGACCATCGCCGCCGTAGTCATCAGGATCGGACGCAGACGGATGCGGGCCGCAATTTTGACCGCGTCCATCCGGGCCAGCCCTTTCAGCAACTGTTGCTCACGGGCAACCTCACAAATCAGGATCCCGTGCTTGCTGATCAGGCCGACCAGCGTGATCAGTCCTACCTGCGTGTAGATGTTCATGGTGGACAATCCCCAGGCCAGCGCGACCAGCGCCCCGCAGATGGCCAGCGGCACGGACACCATGATCACCAGCGGATCGCGCCAGCTTTCAAACTGGGCGGCCAGCACCAGGAAGATCACGCAAAGTGCCAGCAGGAAGGTGAACATCAGGGCACTGCCTTCCTGCACATACTGCCGGGCCGCGCCCATATAATCGTGCTGATAACCCTGCGGCAGTTCGGAGACCACATTCTGTTCCAGCCACTGTATGGCATCCCCCATTGGCATGGTCGGTACGATACCGATGGTTGCCGAGTTCAGCTGGTTATAGTGAGGCAGGGCCCGGATCTCGCTTTTCAGCTCAATCGTGACCAGGTTACCGAGCGGAATCGACTGACCGTTGGCGGCCTGCACATAGTACTGTTTCACCGATTCCGGATTGAGGCGGAACTGCCGCTCCACCTGCGGAATCACCTCATAACTGCGGCCATTCAGGGAAACCCGGTTGAGGTTGCCATCGCCCATCATGGCGTTCAGCGTGGCGGCAATATCCTGCATGGTGACGCCATAAGCGCCGGCTTTATCCCGGTTGATGACGATACGCATGGTGGCCGAATCAAAGGTTAGATCCAGCTCGGTATAGACGAACTGGCGGTTGGTTTTCACCTTGTCCAGTGCCGCACTGGCGACCTCGAACAGATTGCGGAACTCGTTCGGTGTGGTGATCACCAGTTGCAGTGGCAGACCACCACCGGCGCCTGGCAGTTCCGGAAACTGGAAGGAACTGATCGCCACGCCGGGGATATTCTGCAGGGCCGCATTCGTCCGCTGCACGATCACCGGTGCTTTCTCGCGCTCACTCCAGGGTTTCAGAATGGCAATCGCCAGCCCCTGGTTACTATTGGGGATCCCCGCCAGCGCCAGATTGGTTGCCATGGCCGGATCCTTCATCAGCAGGTCGCCGGCCGCCATCATATTGTTCTGGATATAATCGAGATTCGCGGTGTTCGGGGCTTTCGCCATCATCAGATAAGCGCCGCGGTCTTCGGAAGGGGCCAGTTCGGCCGGGATCAGTTTGAACAGCACCGGCATCACGGCAAGCACAATCACCCCGAAGGTGATGATCACCGGGCGACGGGTCATCACCTTGTCCAGCATCCGGCTGTAAGCCGCGGTGAGCCGGTTCAGCGCATTTTCCACCGCACGTTCAAACCGGTTCGGATTGGTGTGCGGTTTCAGCATGGCGGAACACATCATGGGGGACAGGGTCAACGCAATCACGCCGGAGATAAAGACGGCGCCTGCCAGTGTCAGGGCAAACTCCTTGAAGATCGAGCCGGTCACACCACCCATCAGGGCGATCGGGGTATACACCGCCGCCAGCGTAATGGTCATGGTAATGACCGGACTGGCAATTTCGCGGGTACCGATGATGGCGGCCCGGAACGGCGTTTCCCCGGCCTTGATATGCCGGTCGACGTTTTCCACCACCACGATCGCATCATCCACCACCAGACCGATCGCCAGCACCATCGCCAGCAGGGTAATGAGGTTGATGGAAAAACCAAACGCCTGCATCAGCATGACCACCCCGATCAACGATAACGGAATGGTCACGATCGGGATCACCACCGCGCGCATGGAACCCAGAAACAGCGCGATCACCACCACCACAATCGCCGCCGCTTCGACGATAGTCTTCAATACCTCGTAGATCGACTCGTTGATGGCCCGGGTGGAGTCGTACAGCAGTTTCATGCTCATGGTGTTCGGCAGATTCTGCTCAAAGCCGGGCAGCAACTTATTCACGTTCGCGGCGATTTCCAGCGGGTTGGCGGAAGGCGCCGCGTCAACCGCCGCAATCACGGCTTCCTTGCCGTTGGCCAGCGCACGGTATTGATCGTGGCTTTTCTCCAGCGTCACCTTGGCGATATCCCGCACCCGGACGACCGTCCCGTCATGCGAGGCCACGATCAGATCGGCCAGCTGTTCCGTGCTGTTGACCTGGGTATCGGCTTCGGCGTTATACAGCACAAAATAACCGGTGGCCTGACCCGGCGCCGACTGATAGTTATTCGCCTGCAGGACGGACATCACCTGTGAGGCGGACAGGTTATAGGCGCCCATCTTCAGCGGATCCAGCCAGATGCGCATTGCAAACTGGGTTCCGCCGTAGAGGTTGACCTTTGCCACCCCCTGTACCGTGAACAGCTGTGGTTTGATCACCCGCTCCAGATAATCGGTAATCTGTGACGAGTTCAGCTCCGCACTGGAGAAGGCGATATAGACCACCGACGTGTTACTGCCGGTGGAGGAGGTGATACTTGGATCATCCGCATCTCTCGGCAGTTGTGAACGCACGGAATTGACCTTGGCCAGGACATCCGCCAGCGCCGCATTCGGATCGGTATTGAGCCGCATGTTCACGGTGATGGTCGAACGGCCCAGCTGGCTGCGCGAGGTCATGTAGTCGATATTTTCTGCCTGGGCGATGGCCTGTTCGACCGGCTGGGTAATAAACCCCTGGATCACATCGGCGCTGGCACCGTAATAGTTGGTGGTGACCGTGATGACGGTATTGGTGATTTTCGGATATTCCCGGATCGCCATGCCGCGCAGCGCTTCCAGTCCGAATAACACCATCATCAGACTGATGGTCACGGCCAGCACCGGCCGCCGGATAAAGAGATCGGTAAATCGCATGCTCGGCCTCCGTTACAGTGCGGGCACAGTGGCCGGTTTCGCCAGAGTATTGTCTTCCACGGCGGTCACCTGACTGCCGTTGGACAAACGGATCTGACCGGAAGTGACGACCACATCCCCGTCTTTCAGACCGCTCAGGACATGGGCCAAATCTTCCTCCCGCTCACCGACGTTGACCACCACCTGACGGGCAATCTTTGCTGGCTGACCTTTGGCGTCTTTACTCTCTTCCACCACATACACGGTCTGGCCGTAGAGCGTAAAGTTGATGGCGGTCTGGGGAACGATGATCTGGGATTTCATGACCGGCAGCCGGACTTTCACCCGGGCATACATCCCGGAGCGCAGCAATCCTTCGGTGTTCGGAATGGCGGCCTGCACCTCGATGACACCGGAAAGCTGTTTGACGGTCGGCTCAATCGCCGTAATGCTGCCTTTGAACGGCTGCTGCGGATAGGCATCCACCAGAATGTCCAGTTGCTGGCCGACGTTGATTTTGGCCAGTTCCGTCTGGGCGATGCTGAAGCGGATCTTCATCACCGAGCTGTCTTCCAGCCGGACAATGCTGTCTCCGGCTTTCAGATACTGCCCGAGAAAAACATTACGCAAACCGGCCTGACCGCTGAACGGGGCCCGGATGGTCATGCGGTCAATGGTGGCCTGCAGGGCATCGATCTGCCCCTGCAATGCCAGATATTCGGCCTGCGCATTGTCCAGTTCCCCTTTGGAGACACCGCCTTTGCCGTACAGGCTGCGCATCCGTTCATAACTGGCCCGGGCAGCCGGCAGTTTCCCCTGGGCACTTTTCAGATTGGCGCGTTCGACATCGGTATTCAGCGACAGCAATAACCGGTCCTTGCGGACGCTTTCTCCCGATTCAAAGGAGATCTTGTCCACGCTACCGGCCACCTGCGCGCTGATATCGACCCCCTGATTCGGCTCAATAAAACCAATCGCTTCCAGGGTTGGCGACCAGTCGCTGCCGCGGACGGTCAGCAGAGTGACCGGAAACACCGGCGCCGGTTTGCTGGCCATGGCTTTACCCATCTGCGCAAACTTATAGAAGTTAAAACCAATCACGCTGCCAAATAATAGCAGCGCAATCAGTAACATGATGACCATCCACTTTTTCATTCCGCTCTCCGTTGTTATGTTTTTTACTGGGGACGGCAGTTACTCCGCCAGAATGGCGCGCCAGCTGGCCTGGATCAGTTGCTCTTCCAGTTCTGCCGTCATGTCAAACGGCGCGACGCGCTGGGTCTGTGAAATACTTAATACGGAACCGAGGCTCAAATAGCCCAACAGACAGGCCGGCATATCGCGAAAAAGTCCGCTGTCGATACCGCGCAGGTAGAAATCCTCTATCGGTTTCCACTGTTCATCGGCCCAGAGCCGATCCTCTTCGTTATAGAAAGGAGAACGTTCATACAGGTCCTTGAAGTGCACCAGGCTCTGTTTTTCTTTCAGTTCGTGATAGGCGTTCAGCCAGAAACGGCGGTACTGTCCGAACGGCGGCTGGACCGGATCGTAATCGAGCATCAGACAGCGCAGCATGTCGGTCAGCGCCCGGCGGTAGATGGTGCGGATCAGCATCTCTTTACCGGGGAAGTGCAGATAAAGCGTACCGGCCGCGATGCCGGCGGCTTTGGCAATCATCTGCATGGAAGTGCCGTGAAAGCCATGCGCAATAAACAACTGTTCGGCCTGCGCCATAATTAATTCGGGTTTTTCCTGTACCATATCCTTTGCACCAATAAAAAATGAATGAACGTTCATTCAATAGATTCAGTGTAAAGCGTTCCTCGGCAGGATCAAGCCGGGCAGGGAGAAAGATGCACAAGAAATGTCCGTTTTTTCCGAGGATTGACCAGAGTTGCAGCAACCGGAGATTTTTTTTATTAAAATGCTGGACATGTATTTCATCAGACCTTAATATTCGCCCCGTCTTG
>MTLE01000384.1_pt1 | contig 63829 bp, 68 predicted proteins | sample 1982461 | NCBI WGS metagenome assembly MTLE01 (sample SAMN05712605, study PRJNA340218) | biofilm metagenome | isolation source: sample SPL anode biofilm adapted to -200 mV | place: USA | collected 2012-02-03 | reverse complement strand
AAATTGCTTTCGATTTGTCCGGTTCAGCCTGGAGAAAAATAAATGCCTGTTGATTTTTTAACTTCGGAACAAAAAGCGAGTTATGCTCAGTTTTCTGGCGAACCGAATGAAGTGCAATTGGCCCGATATTTTCATCTGGACGAAACTGATCTGACTTTCCTTTATCAGCGGCGCGGAGACCAAAACCGCTTGGGAGTTGCTTTGCAGCTGGGCTGTGTTAGGTTTCTTGGGGCGTTTCTCACCGATTTATCGGTTGTCCCAATAAACGCACAATGGTTCGTGGCCAGACAACTCAATATCACTGATCTAACCATATTATCCACCTATGCCCAGCGAGAAACGACGCGCCGGGAACATACCGCGTTGATCCGTGACCAATATCAATATCGAGAATTTACCTGGCCATGGTCTTTTCGGTTAAGTCGATTACTTTTCTCTCGTACTTGGATCAGTAATGAACGTCCAAGTTTACTCTTCGATTTGGCTACCAGCTGGCTAATTCAACACAAGATCCTTTTACCTGGCTCAACCACGCTGACACGCCTGATCTCTGAAATTCGTGAACGAGCCACAAACCGTCTGTGGTTGAGATTATCCGCATTACCATCAACAGAACAAACAGCACGGCTGGAAACATTACTTCAGGTTCCAGAAGGATCGAGAACATCGAGTTTTGACCGATTCCGAAAGGGGCCAACCACTATCAGTGGACCAGCGTTCAATGAGGCGGTTGATCGTTATTTGGAGTTGTGTTATTACAAAATAGATCTAAATTGATCAATAAAGAGTAAGATGGTTACAAAATAAACATAAATTAGACAAAATAGTTGTAAATCGAGAAAGTCCAGCTATGCTGCTTAAAAAGCGTACTGGACTTTTTCTATGGCGAAATCGCAGCAGTCCCTATTAGAGCATCAGATTGCCCGCCGGATCAAAGACGGTCGAGGGCAGGGTTTTGGCAAACAATACCGGCCTTGGTTGTATGTACAGGATGTGCCGTCAGAAGGTCGATCGCACCGGATTTATTCTCATAAAACCGGCAGGGTTCACCATTTATTATCCGACCTTGAACTTGCTGCATTTTTGGTGTTTGAGTGGACATCTGGTATTTCAGATATCCGCGAGCAATTTCCGCTTCGGCGCGAGGATACGCGGGCTATTGCTGCTGAACATGGATTAAGACATCCATCTGTCCGTGGTGTTGATCAAGTCATGTCGTCTGATTTTTTGGTTGATACAGCCAGCGGTCCTCATCGCCAGTTTGCAGTTCAGGTAAAACGCATGGAAGCGTTTTCTGATGTAAGAACCATTGAAAAACTGGAATTAGAGCGGCGCTATTGGCAGTTAAAACAAGTCCCATGGTTCTTAATTACTGAACATGAAATTGATCCTGTCATAAGACAGAATGTTGATTGGTTGTACCCAACTAAGACTGATGGGTTGGTTGAGCCGGGATTACTGATGCAGCTCCCTGTGTTATTCAGGGCTTTCAGTAAAGCACCAGAGGCAAAGGTTATTGATATCTGTAAACAGATTGATACCGCCTACGACTTGGAGTTAGGGAATACCCTTCGTGATGTGCGAACGCTCATTGCAAATGGATTTTTGAAATTTAACATCCACAAAGTATTTAGGACGATCACGGCAGCTGAACTGATTTTTTGCCAATTCAATGATATGGAGGCCTTGCTTCATGTGGCAAATCAATGAGGTGTTGCGATTTGATGAGCAGCTGTACCGAATTCTGGCAGTTAAGCCTGGGGAAATCGTCTGGATTCGCATAGATACGAACACTGCTCAGCCGGAGCGCATAACAGAATTAGAACTCATTTCTTACTTGGATGAAGAGCGTCTGTTCCGACATGCCGATCCATTTTCTTCAATTGATCTTGAAGAACCGCTGGTTGGCTCAGTTGCTTTTAATCGGCGCGAACGAGGGCTTTTGATTATTCAGCCTATTATTGTGGATGAGTTATGTTTTGACCCAAAAATTCGAGCTCGGCGTGTTGAACAAGTCAGGCTGTCTGGCATTGCATCAATAGCGACTATCTACAAGTTATTACGGCGTTACTGGCAGCGAGGACAAAAGCCGAATTCATTACTGCCGGACTATAAAAACAGTGGCGCACCAGGAAAAACGCGAGCAGCAAGTGGTCAGGCAAAAATAGGCAGAACCAGACAGTTTGGTGATGGCGAAGGTATGAAGGTCACGCCAGATATTGAACGCCTGTTTCGACTCACCATTGAAAAATACATTCTTAGCCAAGATGGCTTGAAAACAACGGTTGCTTATCGACGTTTCTCAGACCTATTCGAGCAGTATTATCCACAAGTGGTGATTGCAAACAGGCCTACAATCCGCCAATTCAGATATTTTTATGACCGTGAATATAAAAAACCTCAACGGTTGGTAGCCAGAACCAGTCCTGGTGTCTACAAAAAAGATGTTAGGCCTCTAACCAGCACAGCCACAGCAAATGTTCTTGGGCCTGGAAGCCGGTATGAGATCGACGCTACCATTGCTGATATATATCTGGTTGCTGATGATGATCGTAGTAAAATTATTGGTCGGCCAACGGTTTACATCGTCATTGATGTTTTCAGCAGAATGATTGCTGGTTTTTATATTGGTTTTGATAACCCTTCTTATGTTGTTGCCATGCAGGCTGTGGTCAATGCTTGCATTGATAAAACTGATATTTGTAGCCAACTTGGTGTCGAAATTAACCCCGGTGAGTGGCCTTGTATCGGTTTGCCGGATGTGATTTTGGCTGACCGTGGCGAAATGATGAGTCATCAGGTCGATGGATTGATTACTGGATTTAACTTACGTATTGAAAGTGCGCCACCAAGACGGGGTGATGCCAAAGGTATCGTCGAAAGTTGCTTCCGGACCTTGCAGGCGGAGTTTAAACCATTTGCACCAGGTGTGGTGGCTGGCAACAGAGTTAAAAAGCATGGTGAACGGGATTATCGTCTTGATGCTGTGATGCCAATAAATGATTTCTCGCAAATCATTTTACGTACAATTCTGTTCAGGAATAATTATCACGTCTTAGATAAATACGATCGTGATGCGGATTTACCAGCAGATATTCCATCTATACCTCTGGAACTTTGGAATTGGGGAATGCAGCACCGTGTTGGGGGATTACGTCAGGTTGATCCTCAGCAGCTACAAATTGCTCTTTTGCCCCGGCGTAAAGTCACCGTGTCTCCCTTTGGGGTTAATATGTGGGGGCTTTATTACTTTGGCTCTGATATTCTTCGAGAAGGTTGGCTACATCGTAGCATTGAGATTAATCGACCTGAATCTCTTGAAGCTGCATATGATCCTGGCTGTGCGGATACAATTTATCTATTTCCTCAATCTGGAAGTCGCATTTTCTGGGTGTGCTCACTTACTGACAGAAGCCGTCAGTACCGAGGTATGACGTTTTGGCAAGTTTGGGAAATTCAAGCTAAAGAAAAACATAACAAAGCAAACGCTAAACTTAAAGAAGATGAAAAACGGCGTGAATTGGATGCGTTTATCAAGAGAAAGATTAATGATGCAACCAAACAGTCTTCTTCATCAAGTGAGTCTGATCAGCAACGAATTCAGCAGATTAAATCTAATAAGAAAAATGCGAGAGATGTTGAGCGTCAAAGTCGAGTAAAACCTGTAATAGTGGATTCAAGTAAACCGCTGGCCGACGTTGTTTCTCTTAATCAGGTTGAAGATTATAGTTTACCAAATTTCGTACCTGGATTGTTCGATGATGGTGAAGGAGACGCAGAATGAGTGCTTCTAAAATCAGAGCCATTTATCGGGATACTGGTGTTTCAGCGTATATGGGCAACCCATTTATTGAAGCCTTGCCCCCATTGCAAGAATCGGTTGATAGCGCAACTGCGCTGCGCTCCAGCATGACTTTCCATCCAGAGGATCTTCAAAAAGCAAGAATTGTTCGTGCTCACAATATTTGCCGAATAGCAAATGAGTTCTTTCAGCCATTAGGTGCACACATGTTGCTGAGTGAGCGGGTTTCTTTGATGATCCGTGGCGGTTATGTGGGTCGGAATCCAAAAACAGGCGATTTGCAGCGCCATCTCCAAAACGGATATGAACGAGTGCAAACTGGTGATCTTTCGACTTTCAGGTTTGAGGAAGCGAAATCTACTGCTCAGAGCATGCTATTGATTGGTTGTTCAGGTAGTGGAAAAACAACATCGTTAGAGCGAACTCTTCAAACCTACCCACAGGTGATTTACCATCCAGAGTTTAATTTTGAGCAGGTGGTCTATCTCAAAGTGGACTGCTCGCATAATGGTTCGTTGAAAGAAATATGCCTGAATTTTTTCAGAGCCTTGGATAGAGCGCTAGGCACTAATTACGAAAAGACTTATGGTCTCAAGCGGCGCAATGGTATTGAGACTTTGTTGGCGTTAATGGCACAAACAGCTAATGCTCATGCGTTAGGACTGTTAGTTATTGATGAGATTCAACATCTTAGCCGGTCACGCTCTGGTGGCTCGGAGGAGATGCTGAATTTCTTTGTCACTATGGTAAACACTATTGGAGTTCCAGTGATGTTAATCGGGACTCCAAAGGCTAGAGATATCTTCGAGGCCGATCTTCGTTCAGCTCGGCGAGGTGCAGGACTGGGTGCTATTTTCTGGGAGCCTATGTTGCAGGGCCATCCAGATAAGCCCAGTCAAGAGTGGATCGCTTTCACTAATAATTTGTGGAAATTGCAGCTGTTACAAAATCGTGATGTTTTGCTAACAGATGAGATTCGGGCTGTATGGTACGAGTTAAGCCAGGGTGTAATGGACATCGTGGTGAAGCTTTTTGTTTTATCCCAACTGCGTGCTTTAGCGCTCAACAAAGAGCGGATTACTGTTGGGCTACTACGCCAAGTATATGAAGATGAGTTGAAGCCTGTGCATCCTATGTTGGCGGCTCTTCGTTCAGGTATTCCTGAAAGGATTGCTCAGTATTCAGATTTAATGGTGCCAGATATGGATAGGCGCCTTATCCAGTTACAGCAAGATATTTCTTTAATGAAAGAAAAAACGGCTGAAGATATAGCGTTGCAACAGTTAGCAACGGAGGATGAGCGGCGACTATACTTGCTACTAAAAGATGTTTATGACTCTACTCTTCTTGTCGCTACAGTGCGAAAAGCGTTTACTGCAAATCCAAATATGACTATAAATCAGTTACTTCCGGTTGTTACTCAATGGCTGTCTATGCCAGTAATTGAAGAAGTAACAATGCAAAATTCTGACAAAGAAAAATCGAGAGCCATTAAAACGGAGGCTTGGGAGCAGCTGCCCTTTGATGATTTACGTTATATCAATTCACAACACAAAAATCCTTCTGACATGTATGCCGAATTAAAGTTAAAAGGGATGTTGCTAGATCTAAAATCTGTGCTGGCTAGAGCGAGCTAATGCGATGCGCAATTTTCCTGTGCCGTACCCCAATGAGCTGGTATATAGCACGGTAGCTAGGGCAGGTATTTACCATGGAATTACCAGCCCAAAACAGCTATTGGATGAGGTATTTCAGAACCGGAAGGTGATTGCTACCTTAGACTTGCCTTGTCACTTGCAAGCGATCGCCAATCAACTACAAAGCACTGGGCGCTATTCTGTGGAAGAACTGGTGTATCAGCATACGCTGTTCCCGATTTATGCGCCATTTGTGACTGAAGATCATAAAATCCGGGCGTTGCAGATGATGGCTGGGCGTTCCCAGGGTGCTGTTCATCTAATACTTGGTATGGCCGCCTCCCGTATTCAATCCAATGATCGTTTTAAATATTGTCCTGAATGCATGAAAAATCAGCATCAGCAGCATGGAGAGAATTTTTGGCAACGTAACTGGTTTTTTCCAGGACTTGCCGTTTGTCCTGAACATGGCCCGCTTTCAATTTTGAAGAACGGTAGCGGATCACACCGCCACCATTTCAATGCATTGCATCCACTACTGGCTTTGGATTATGAGGTGTCGGTAGTGAATACGGAGCTTATTCAACTGGCTAAGTATGCTGACAAATTATTGAACATTTTGCCGGCTTGCTCACCTGACTTTTCTCAATGGACAGCTTTTTATCGTGACTTGGCTTCATCTTTAGGTTTTTGTAGGGGGAAACACATTAGACATGAAGAGATTCATGAGCAAGTGAATGCTTCTTTTCATAGTTCTTCTTTGTTGCAGCTAAACCTTGATACCAAACTGTCCACGGATACAAGCTGGCTCACTGGAATATTTCGAAAGCATCGCAAAGCTTTTAGTTATCTTGAGCATGGAGTTGTCTGGCAAAGCCTTATTGCTGGGCAAGAGCCTAGTGACATCATTGAAAGAGTGAGCAAAATTAAGCTATGTACCAAGGTGTATTTTGAGAATGCACCATCATTGTCTTTGCGTGCTGATGATGAAGATATCTTAGTGCGGAGACGTAGTTGGCAGAAGTTGGTGCTTCAGTTCGGCGTGCTCAAGGCTCGCAATCTTGGTGCTGGTCAGGCTTTATATGCTTGGTTATATCGGAATGACAAATGCTGGATGCTGGCATTTAACGCAGAGCACAAAGAACAGCGCACAAATCCAGAGCTGAAAGTTGATTGGCATAGGCGGGACTTGGTCACCATTCGGAAGTTGAGAAAACTGTATCAATGTCTCGATGACATTTATGATGTGCCGCGAATTTCTGCTAATTATCTTCTAGGTCAATTGTCTCATAGCAACACAATCAAGAAAAACCTTGATAAATTACCGCTTGTTAAGATGTTTTTGCAGCGGTATACAGAATCAATTACTGAATACCAGTTACGACGATTAACTACCACTTGCGTTGATCTGTTACGAGGTGGCGAACCGCTGAAAAAATGGGTGGTGCTGCGTCAGGCTGGTTTAAGCCAAGAGCGACTGACGGCTGACGCTCAAACGACACTCGATGAATTGCGGTTGTTTTAACAGGAGTTAGAGTGACGAAAATTAAGGGATTTGGAGATGATTCGTTAGTCGTACATATCGGCGATTTTTTCCGATACAACAGCGTGCCTGACTGGTCTGTGACTTTGTGGTGTCGACCAATCCACGAAAAAAAATATACGAAATTAGCAAATTTACCTCTGCTTAGTCGAGGTAAGCTGCTTAACAGTACAGCACCTAATATACGTCGTGCTGATCGAGTAATAACATTCAAACATGGTTATCAGTTTACCGTTTCTTCGTTATCAGAGTTTCCAGAAATAAGTGCTTCTAAATCTGTCAAAGATAAAGATGGTGTTCAGAATGCATTCATTTTTAATGATGGGAACGGTCCCTTGGTTGTTTTGCCTCAGCTTGAATTAGCGAGAGCTATTTTTTTGACAAACTCTTACCTTTGCCGTTCTTGTCTGAATAGTGCAACCTTGCCCTTAGAGTTTGATGTTCAGCCCCATCCAGTCCGGAGCCATGTCGATATCCATGTGCTAAAAACCACTACTTTTCCAAAAAGCGCCTTTGATCAAAGTGGTACTAAGCAATTGCTTGCGTGGATGCTCACGGACCCATCAGCAATGAAGTCATATCAAAGTATTTACCAGCACTACCATTCGAAACGCGAGTTTAAAGGGAAACTAGAAAGTTGGCGGTTTAGCTTTGATCCTCCGTTGATGAATAATTGGCAGCTTCATGTGAAAGGACGTTACAGCAGTGATAATGCAAGTTATTTGATTGAGGAGATAATTGGCATTGTGTTCGATGTTAATGTCCCAAGCAGCGTTGCATTTATCAATCCTGCTTTTGTTAAAAGAGATCCTAAAGATGAATCGGCGCGTGCTGGTTCCAGTGGTGATAACTGGCACAATAACGAAGATGAGTTTGAGATAGATGATGAGCAGTCTGCTTCTGACCAGAACGAAACCCTAGTCTTGGAAGGTGATTTAACTTGGATCAGTTTTACCAAACCATTTGATGCATATAAACAAGAGCAGATGCAAGACAGCAGTAAGTTGATTATGGCTAAACACGCGGAAAAGGAGGCTGGCCGACAGGTCAGTACCGGTGAGCCGCATCAGGGTGGCACTTTGCCTGCCGCTGATGTTGGTGGCAAACAGGATATTACCGATAGGGAACGACTGTTTGCCAGTCGCTTTAAGAGCTTTGATCACATGCTGCAAGTGCTAGTCAGCAAACACCAATGCTCAATTATCAACCAGGAGACATTGCCGTTACCAAAAGTTGGCCGGAGTCAGCAGCATCAGCTGGAAAATGGTTCTCCTCGCGCTATAAGAGCTGTACGAGTTCGATACGAAAACAATGAAGCCGTCTTGCTCGAAGTTGATACTTCGGATGGCATTAAAATGTTGTCGACCAAAGTTCTTTTCCGCTCTGATCAACGGGACTGGATTGAGCATTTCACACAGATTCGCAAAGGCATTGTTGCAAAGTCGATTGCCTGGCCGAACGAATTGTTGGACTCCCTCTTCGGCGAACTCAGCCACGTTGGTATTAATCACCCTAAGCATCAGGGGGCGGAGGCTGGCAATATACCAGTGGAGTCCATAGAGAGCTGGGCATTGAGATTTTTGCAATGTTTCACTTAATCAAAACGCGCAAGAGCCCGACATCTCAAGATGTGATTCCAACTTGCAAAATACCATGTAAATCTACAAATCGTGGTATCCTTTGAGGCTGATATCGGAACAGACCACAAGAGGCTCAGTCATGATCCGCTGCCACCTCGCCCGCATGATGGGCGAACACAAAATGCGTATTGCTGACGTTGCCAGAGAGACGGGCTTAAGCCGTGCCACACTGACGCTGCTCTATAAAGAGACGGCGCAAAAAGTGGATCTGGATGCGATAGAGAAACTCTGTTTGTTATTTGGTTGCAGAATTGGCGATTTGTTGGAACTCCAAACCAAAATGAGCAAGGAGCGGCCTGATGGCATCTGAAGCAGATACCAGAGCAAACTACATCGACCCTGCCTTACGTGCCGCCCACTGGCTTCCCTGCCATATCATCCGTGAGCACTATTTTACCGATGGTCGAAAAATGGCAGGAGGTGTCCGTGGACGACGTTGCTTTGTCGACTATCTGCTTCATAAAGACAATCGCTACTTGGCTGTTGTTGAGGCCAAGAAGGAATCTGAACATCCGACGAAGGGACTGCAACAGGCCATTGACTATGCGAAGAAACTTCGCGTTCGTTTTGTGTATTCCAGCAACGGTAAGCAAACCTACGAATTCGACCTAGAAACAGGCAAAGGTGATTATATCGAGTTTTACCCAACGCCTGTCGAATTGGAAAAACGATGTACCGGTGGCAGCACCGATCTCAGTCAAGAGCTAAGAAACATTCCCTTTCATCTGGAAGGGGCGATGCAACCGCGTTATTACCAGGAACTGGCAGTTCATGCGGTCACTGATGCTATAGGTCAAGGCAAATCCCGAATTCTGCTTACACTGGCTACTGGTACCGGTAAAACCTTTATCGCGTTTCAGATCGTTCACAAGCTATATCAGGCTCGCTGGAACCGGGATAAACCCGGCTCACGCAGGCCGCGAGTCTTGTTTTTAGCCGACCGAAATATACTGGCAGATCAGGCTATCAACACCTTCAACCCCTACGAGAAAGACCTTGTCAAAATCAATGGTGAAGAAGTCAGAAAACGCAATGGTGTTGTGCCCACCAATGCTCATATCTTTTTCGCTATTTATCAGGCGATTGCTGAGCGGGAAAACATAGACGGCTACTACAAGGCCTATCCGCAGGACTTTTTTGACCTGGTGCTGATTGACGAATGTCACCGAGGCGCAGCCAATGAAACGGGTTCTTGGCGTGCAATTCTTGATCACTTCAATAGTGCTGTGCATCTGGGTCTGACGGCCACACCAAAGCGCACGGACAATGTTGATACCTATGAATATTTTGGACAGCCAGCCTACGTCTACTCCCTCAACGAGGGCATTAACGATGGTTTCTTAACCCCATACCGTGTTAAACGAGTGAGAACTAATTTGGATGAACTGGTTCTCACCAAAGACGATGTGATTGTCGAGGGCGAGTCTGGCCAAGACCTGTATAAGGTCGAAGATTACGACCGAAAGATCATTATTGATGAACGCACAGAGCTGGTAGCAAAAGTTATTCTGCAAAACATCAACCCGCTAGAAAAAACCATCGTCTTCTGTGAAAACCAGAATCATGCACTGACCATGCGTGACATGATCAACAAACACAAAAAGGTTAAAGACCCACTCTACTGTGTGCGAGTGACTAGCGATGAAGGAAAAATTGGCCGCGAGCTATTGGAAAAGTTTCAGGACAACGACAAGGACATTCCCACCATTATTACTTCGTCTCAAATGCTTACCACAGGGGTTGATGCCCGAAATGTACGCAATGTAGTTCTGGATCGAAGCATTGGCTCAATGGTTGAATTCAAACAGATTGTTGGGCGAGGCACCCGTGTGTTTGAAGGGAAAGATCATTTCACAATTATGGATTTCCGTGGTGCAACAAACAATTTCTACGACGCAGAGTGGGATGGTGAACCCGAAGCACCAGAGACGGGATGCACCGGTGAACCAACGCCTCCGCCATATGAGCCAGAACAACCGGAAGATAGTGATAGCCCTGAGGCTGAACCCGGTGAGCCTCGCCCAAGACTGAAAGTGCAGCTAGGTAAACATCGGGAGTTAAAGGTCATCGATATTGAAACCCGCTATATCGACGAAAATGGCAAGCCTCTCACGATTCAGGAATTTGTCGAACGATTGATCCAGCAACTGCCAGGGCTGTTCAAAAGTGTCGATGAACTCAGAGACATTTGGTCAGATCCAGACCTACGTGAGCAACTGTTGGCAAAACTGGTACAAGCAGGCTTTGACAAAGAACAGCTATCAACCCTGCGCCGTATGTTTGAGGCCGACGACTGCGATATGTTCGATCTGCTGGCGTTTTTAGCCTTTGAACAACCTATGGCCACCCGCAAATCCAGAGCGGAAGCAGTACGAGCTAATAACGCTTTCTTCGATCAGTTCCAACAGGAAAAGGCCAAACAATTCCTGCATTTTGTGCTGAATCGCTATGAACAAACCGGCACTACAGAGTTGGCGCGCGAGCGCCTTCCTACGCTGATAGAACTCTCTGGCCTCGGTACCACCAAAGATGCTTCCATGGCCTTTGGTGGGAAGCCTGCGCAATTGCTTGCCGCGTTCAAACAACTTCAACATCAGCTTTTCCATGTGAGCTAACCAATGGAACTGAACTTAGCCCCAAACCCATTGCACCAGCAAAGACAGACTTTGCGCATCGATAAGATTGCAACACTGATTGGTGAGAATGGCTCCGGTAAATCCAGTATTTTACATTCAATTTTTCAAAAGCAGATTGAAGAACCTAGCGATACGCTTCAACTGATTTGTGCTACTTCAGGGCAAAATGAAAATTTCTCTTCCATTTTTGAGCAAAGACTAAACTCTTTACGCTCAAGGAAAGATATAAGAGATATTGATTTTTCAAGCCTTTTTTTCACTCAGAAAGATGTTAGATTCCTTGTTTTTCTCGCGCATACATTCAAGAAAAATGGTTTGGTTTTTAATTTTATTAATAACCACAAGGCGTTAAAGGATCATGTTTCAGTTAAATTGAAACTGAAAATTTCTGTTCCTGATGCCTACTTAAAGAATGTACAACAAGATCAGATAGCAGAAGCCAAAGACTATGAACATCCGTCGATACGAAAAAGGCCTTTTAATCAACGACTTGATGCCTTTCTTGAAAAGATCGAAACGCTTCCTGATCTTGATACTCTGCTAGAATCAGGTAAAGGCTTAAAGTCAACCGAAGTAGAAGTGACTTGTGAAAAAATTTTTGATGTTTTTGATGGTTCTAGAGTCGATGCCACAAAATTTCTACTCGAAGGCTCATACAACGAATATTTTTTTTCAGCCTCTGAAATGTTGCTTTACCTAGCTGATAATATTGAATTTTCATTACTCAGTGATGGTGAATATCAGTTTCTGTTCATAGCCTCACTGATTGATCTATTTGATAGCACTTCATCTCTTTTTATGTTTGATGAAGTTGACTCACACCTGCACCATAAAAACGTTGAACTTCTTTGGGACGTCCTAACCAAAACTAAAGGTAAAGTCATAACCACAACACATTTAGTGGAGTCAATTGCTGAAAACGACTTTGATTCATTGTTTTTGGTCGAAAATGGCCAGATAAAAAATGAGCAGAAGTCTCAAAAGCTATTGGAACGATTGAAAATCTTATCCAAAAGTAAAGTCGTCGAATTAGAAATAGCCTCTAAATTGAACAACATTTGCTTGATTGACTACTACAACGATTGGAGGATTTTTGAGTTATTAGCAAAGCAGAAAGGGCTTGATTGGATGCCTCTTTCCTCAATCAACCCTATAGCAAAGTCATCTGGTTACAAGGCGGCTGGTGATAGTTTTGGTGCATCAAAGATCAAATGGGTGAATGAACTTCGGGACATGAAAGACTATATCAGGGCATGTAAAGCTGAGAAATATGGCAAAAAGCCTCCGCTGCATGACCACAAAGTAACCAATGTCTTCTTGGTATGCGATCGTGATGAGCTGCCAGAAGCTAACATTCACGCACAAAGCGGTGTCAAGGTAGTTGGAGTTGATTACCAAGAACAATTCGACGTAGGTTTACCTTGTCCAGAAAGAATAAACTGCTATTTGCTGACATGGAAACGCCGCGAAATCAAAAATTACTTGCTATCACACACCGCATTGGTGCATCACAACCTGCTTGACCAAATAAACAATGGAGATATTGCTCAACGCAATCATCTACAGCCCAATAACCAAGGTGATAACGATGATATTCGTCGCTTGAATGCCAAAGATGTCATTGACCCTCTGATCAATACCGAAGGTTTAGGCCTCGATATTGGGAAACTCCAAGCCTATATCGATCTGATTCCGCCAGACGAAATTAGTGAAGACATCACCAATATGTACAGTTTTATTATCGGAAAACTATAAGCCATGTCATTACAACAAAAGATTGACCGAATTACCGACATACTACGCCGTGACGACGGCATTAGTGGTGCCATGCACTATACCGAGCAAACCTCTTGGGTGTTGTTCTTAAAGTTTTTGGATGATTACGAGTCTGAAAAAGAAGATGAAGCGGTATTGTCAGGTAAAGACTACCAACCTGTATTGGATGAAGAACACCGCTGGTCAAACTGGGCCTGCCCGAAAAATGCCGAGGGTAAGCTAGACATCAATAAGGTACGCACCGGCGATGATTTAACCGATTATGTAAATAATGAGTTATTTCCGTACTTAAAAGATTTTTCTAATGCCTATGGCACAGGTGCTGACCCTAAATCCTTCGCTTATAAAATTGGTGCGATATTCCAGTACCTGGATAATAAGGTCGCATCAGGTCACACCCTACGTGAAGTACTCGATATTGTTGATACTTTGAATTTCCAATCAGAATCCGATCTATTCGAACTCTCTCTGGTCTACGAAGGTCTGCTGCAAAATATGGGAGATGCCGGTGGCTATGCGGGTGAGTTTTACACTCCACGCCCTGTGGTACGCGCCATGATCAAAGCCATCGACCCGCAAGCTGGGCAAACCATTTACGATGCGGCGGCGGGTTCCTGCGGATTCTTGGTTGAAGCTTTTGAACACCTAAAAGCTAAAAAGAGTGAGCTTTCCACCGAACAATGGGGCTTTATCCAACGCAACACCTTCTTTGGTTTTGAAAAAACCTCGCTGGCCTATGTCATGGGTATGATGAACATGATTTTGCATGGCATCGAATCCCCCAACTTGTTTCGGGGTAATACCCTTACCCAGAATATCCGTGATATTCAGGAAAAAGACCGTTACGATATTATTCTGGCGAACCCGCCATTTGGCGGTAAAGAAAAGTCGCAGATCCAACAAAACTTCCCCATCCAAAGTAATGCCACCGAACTGTTGTTTTTACAACATTTTATGAAAACCTTAAAAAGTGGCGGTAAAGCAGCAATCGTTGTACCGGAAGGCGTTCTATTTCAAACCAACAGTGCTTTCAGACAGGTAAAACAAGAGCTGCTGGAAAGCTTTAACCTGCACACCATTTTAAGCCTGCCAGCAGGGGTGTTTTTGCCTTACTCGGGCGTAAAAACCAACGTTCTATTTTTCGAGCGTAGCGGTGGCACCAGTGATGTCTGGTACTACGAGTGTGATCCTGATCAAAAGCTTACCAAAAACAAACCAATCACCGACGAACACTTAAAAGAGTTTGTTGAGCTCTATTGCAGCCGTGCAACCACGGATTGCTCATGGACGGTATCGGCCAGCAAACTTGCTGAAGATTATGACTTATCTGCCAAAAACCCAGCCAAGCAAAAAGATGCCGAGTATCTGGCACCCAACGATATCCTTAAGCAGATCCGTACCAAGGAAAAGCTGGTGTCTGGGCTTCTGGATGAAATTGAAGACCTGTTGGCGGAGAAATAAGAATGGAGCAGGTTTTATATCAGTTGCCAAATGGGTGGGAGTGGCAACAACTAGCAGATGTTGTTGTTAAAACTGAAAACTTGAATCCGTTAAAATATGCGGATCAGCTATGGACGTACATTGACATATCTTCAGTGGATCGTGATCGATTTCTGGTTACAGACCCAAAGGAAATTTTAGGAAAAGATGCTCCATCACGAGCGAAAAAGCATATACAGCTAAACGATGTGATATTTGCCACGACACGACCCAACTTGAAAAATATAGCGTTGGTTCGGGATGAGTATTGCTCACCAGTAGCATCGACAGGGTTCTGTGTTCTCAGAGCTAATGAAAAGGTTTTACCTGCCTATTTATTTTATTTTGTCACAACAGATTTTGTCCAAGCGCAAATCGAACCCTATGTCGGTGGTGCTTCATATCCCGCTATTACTGATGGAAACCTTAAAAAGGCTCGAATCCCGATTCCGGGCATCGAAGAACAAAAACGCATCGTCGAAAGACTCGATGCACTGCTTACTCGCATCGACACTGCCATCGAGCACTTGCATAGCAAGCTCGATTTATCCAAACAACTGTTTGACAGCTTATTGGATGAATTTTTTAAAATGCCTGAATGTGACGCCGTGCCACTGACGGAGGTGGTTGACTTTATCGGGGGATCTCAGCCGCCAAAATCACAGTTTTCGGACATACAGAAAGAAGGCTATGTACGTCTGATTCAGATTCGTGATTACAAAAGCGACAATTATATTGTTTATGTAGATAGCGCATCAACGAAGAAATTTTGTACAAAGGATGATGTAATGATTGGTCGCTATGGTCCGCCAGTATTTCAAATACTGAGAGGGCTTGATGGCGCTTATAACGTTGCTTTGATGAAAGCGGTGCCTAATGAGGATGTTTTAACTAAGGACTACCTATTTTGGTTCCTTCAATCACCTTCAATACAGAACTATGTTATTGGTATTTCTCAGCGCGCAGCGGGGCAATCAGGAGTGAACAAAAAAGCACTGGAGAAATACCTTATTCCTGTCCCAAGTAAGGCTATGCAGAGTGATATTGTTGATAAAGTTGGGCAATTAGTAAGTAAAAGCTGCGACTTAGAAGCTGAAGTTACAGCAGAAATTGCGTCCTTGAACCAACTAAAAGCATCAATTCTAGATTCCGCCTTTAAAGGCGAGCTCTAAGGAGGGAATATGGCATTCGATACCACAGTTTTTGAAAATAAAGAGTTCAGAGAGGCAATCAACAAGCTCGAAGAATTGCTCTCACACTCAAAAGCGGTTTTGCTAGGTGCAGGAGCGAGTTTTTGTGCTGGTCTTCCATTAACAAACCAGTTAACAGAACGGGCACTACAAAGTGAGAAGCTCTCTGCTGATTCAAAACAGGTATTGACTGCCATACAAACTTCTTTTGCAGGTGCCAACCCTGCATCGCACATTGAAGATTACTTAAGTGAGCTAGTCGATTGGCTTGCTATCACAGCTCGCCGAACATATCGCAATGTAACCGCTAGTAGCGTATCTATTGGTGGTGCTGAATATAGTAACGATCAGCTATTACAAGCGATAATCGAGATAAAGCTCGCTATTTTTGACGTAATTAATGCTCCAGTAGATTCCGCTGTCCATGAGCGTTTTGTTCAGGCATTGCATCGACCTATGCGACCAGGCAAAGACAACCAGTCGAGCACCATCGATTATCTAGTGATGAACTACGACACCTTAATCGAAGACTCACTTGCGCTATCACAATTGAGATATGCCGATGGTTTAGAAGGCGGTGTATCAGGGTGGTGGAATCCTTCGACGTTTGAACAGAACAATCTAGATGCCCGAGTATTTAAGCTACATGGTTCCATCAATTGGGCTGAACATACTTCTTCATCAACACCATTGCGTATTGCCCCGCATTTGAAGCGCAGCCAAGAGCAAGCTGCAAAAATTATGATTTGGCCAGCTTCCACTAAATACCGTGAAACCCAGCTCGACCCCTACGCAAATTTAATGCACAGAGCGAGGGCAGTTCTAAACCCGCAAGGTGGTAGCCAACGGGTTTTGTTGATCGCCGGTTATAGTTTTGGTGATGCACATATCAACCTAGAAATCGAACGCGGCCTAAGGGCTTCAAATGGCAACTTGACCGTAATTGCGTTTACGAGCGAAGCAGAGCCAAGTGGTAAATTGCAAGCTTGGTATCAAGATAACTCGATTAACGAGCAAGTATTGATTTTTGCCGACAAAGGTTTTTATCACGCTGAACATAAGGCAACCTCGGCTAATAGCATTGAATGGTGGAAGTTTGAAAATCTAACTCAGATCCTTGAAGGAGGTATTTGATATGGATAACAAGTACATAAAACCCATTGATAATCTCTCTATTGGGAAAATTATTGAGGTGGATGGTTCGCGTATTATCGCCGAGCTAGACCCTGCTATTTCTGACTTATCCCGAGTATTTGCTGGTGAAAACTATCCGATTGGACAGTTTGGCTCAATTATTAAAGTGCACTTTGGGCGGCGCGCTATTTATGGTTTAGTTAGTCGATTACGTATGAAAGCTGATTACCAGCTAGAAAAGGGCTTGCCTGTTGCCTCTTCAGATGAACGTATTATTGAAGCTGACTTGTTTGGTGAGGGTGAGTGGCGCAGGAAGGGAGATGATGAGTTTGCTCTTGAGTTTGAACGCGGGGTTGCTACTTACCCACTACCTCAGCAAACCATTTACCTGACACCTAAATCAGAGCTTAGGTTTATTTACGGTGACGCCAAAGGTGCCGTTATTCAACTTGGCGAGCATGTTGGTTCAGGCGGAGCACCTTGTTACGCAGAGTTGAATGAATTGCTAGGTAAGCACACGGCCATCCTTGGCTCCACCGGTGCCGGTAAATCAGGTACAGTGGCGGCAGTTATTCATAGTGTTCTCGAACGTGGTCAGATAGCCAATCATGAACACTGGCACCCCCAAATTATTATCCTTGACCCACATAATGAATACGGCAAAGCGTTCCCTGCACACCAACGTTTATCGACCGATGAAGGTTCGCTTAAACTTCCGTATTGGCTGCTCGATTTAGAAGAGTCACTGAGTTTGTTTATAGGCAAGACTGAGTTTGCAGCTACGTCACAGGCAAATATCGTTAAAAATGCGTTGATTACTGTACGTGAGCAGGCAGCAGAACAGCTTGGACTCGACAAAGAGCAATTAACCGTTGATTCACCCATTCCTTATGTTATCGGTGACAGTAGCGGACTTGATCATTTGGGTAAGAAAGATGGTGACCTTTATACAGAAGGATTGATCGGGGCTATTAATCTGCAAAGGCCAACTGGGGTAGATAAAAAAGCCCATGAGGATTACAGCAAGGTTATTCGCAAGATAGACTCATTACTTAAAGATGGTCGACTTAAATTTATGATGGAAAGCTGGGATGGTAAAACAGATCCATTGCCTGCTATCGTCAGTCAATTTTTAACACAAAAAACTACCGTTCAGGTTGTTGACCTTTCAGGTGTACCAAATGAAGTAGCAGGCGTTGCTAGTGCTGCAATCGCTAGAATCGTGTTTCAACTTAAGGTCTGGCAAACCGAGGCCGAACGGCAAAATAGCCCTGTACTTTTGGTGTGTGAAGAGGCTCACCGATACGTACCAAATCGTGGTGAGGCACAGTATGAGGCTGCACAATCTGCAATTCGCAGGATTGCAAAAGAAGGCCGAAAATACGGTGTTGGCTTATTGTTAGTTTCGCAGAGACCGAGTGAAGTTGAAGCAACGGTACTGTCACAATGCAATTCATGGATCGTACTTCGAATCACGAATGATGCCGACCGCGAGCATGTTCGCAGTGTGTTACCTGACTCAATGTCCGGTTTAACCAAAATGCTTTCCGGTTTAAGGCGTCAAGAGGCTATTTTCGTTGGTCAAGCCGCAACATTGCCAACAAGGGTTATGATTCGCAGCTTATCAGCAGCGCAATTACCTCGCTCAAACGATATTGATTTTGACAAGGGCTGGCAAAAGCAAGCAATGACCTTGGAGCAGATTGATTCAGTCGTTACGAAATGGCGATATCAATGTAAGTGAATTGTAAAATGAGCCGGAGGAAAAAGAGATGAATAACGTTGCATATTCAGGCGCAATGTGAACTGTCTTGCGATTTTCCAGAATCGGTGTTATGTCCCTGAATTGCAGGTTGCATTGATTTTAGAATTAATTTGTCACTTTTTAAGTGTGGAGTTTTAGTCGCGGCGGATTTGATTTAGATCTATTTTGTCATTTTTCAGCGAACGAAACTCCAAAAATGCGGCTTCCAAGCCTATTTACTTTAGATCTATTTTGTTATGACACAGGAGTTAAAGGCTTTCGGCATGCAAATGTTGAATTTTACGGGCATTCCGCCTGTGCGTTTCAAAAGCCTGGCCCGTCATGCCGGGATGATCTCCATGCACAAGATTGCCCGGATGCCAGAGAATAAACGCACAGCAATTCTGGTTGCATTCACCAAGGCATATGAAACTATTGCTCTCGATGAAGCACTGGATGTGCTGGATTTATTGATTGCCTACATTGCCAGTGAGGCAAAAAAGTTAGGACAGAAGAAGCGATTACGATCATTAAAAGATTTGGATAAATCGGCTTTGCTTCTGGCGGAGGCCTGTGCCCTGCTCCTGAATGAAAGTATGCAGGATGAAATCCTACGCCCTACGATATTCGCCAAAATTTCCCGCGACAAACTGACAAAATCTATCGCTACTGTGCATGAGCTGGCCCGGCCTTATGACGATAATTTTCAGAATGAAATGGTAGAGCAGTATGGCCGGGTTAGGCGGTTTTTACCCAAATTGCTGAATGATATTGAATTCAAAGCAGCACCTGCGGGCGAAAACACGTTGGATGCATATCATTATCTGGCCAGCTTGTTGGAGTCCCGCAAACAACTACTGGATGATGCCCCATTAGACATTGTATCTAACCCATGGAAACACCTGGTGTTTGACAAAGAAGGCCGGGTTAACAAACGAGGATATACTCTTTGTTTTCTTGATAAGCTGCAAGACAGTTTGCGTCGGAGGGATGTTTACGTCGAGAACAGTGATCGCTGGGGCGATCCGCGAGCCAAGCTGTTACAAGGCCATGAATGGCAATCTAACAGGATAAATGTCTGCCGATCTTTGGGACATCCACTCGATCCTAAAGAAGCTATTGATGGACTGGTACGCCAGCTGGATGCAACTTACAAACAAGTCGCAGCCAACTTCGATGACAATAAAGCTGTTGAATTGGATCTGTCTGGTAAACGTCCCACCCTGACTATCGCGAGTTTTGATAGGCTGGACGAACCATTCAGTCTCACCACGCTATCACAACAGGTTGATGCCTTGTTGCCAAGCGTGGATCTCACAGAGTTATTGTTAGAGATCCATGCCCATACCGGTTTTGCTGATGAGTTTACCCATGTGAGTGAATCGAATGCCCGAGCCGAAGATCTGACAATCAGTATTTGTGCCGTTCTATTATCTGAAGCCTGCAATATCGGACTGGAGCCGCTGATTAAACACCACATACCAGCACTGACCAGACACCGTTTGAATTGGGTTAAACAAAACTATTTGCGAGCTGAAACACTGGTCAGAGCTAACGCTAAACTGGTGGATTATCAGTCTACTTTACAGTTATCCCGGAAATGGGGTGGTGGTGAAGTGGCCTCTGCCGATGGTATGCGATTTGTCACCCCAGTGAGAACCATTAATGCAGGGCCAAACCGTAAATATTTTGGTTCCAGTCGGGGGATCACCTGGTACAACTTCGTTTCCGACCAGTTTTCTGGTTTCCATGGCATTGTTGTGCCGGGAACACTCCGTGATTCTATCTTTGTTTTGGAAGGCTTGCTTGAACAACAAACGGGCTTGAACCCGGTTGAGATCATGACCGATACCGCTGGGTCGAGTGATATGATCTTTGGCTTGTTCTGGTTATTAGGCTATCAGTTTTCGCCTCGTCTAGCAGATGCCGGAGAGTCCGTGTTCTGGCGTGTAGACAAAACAGCTAACTACGGGGTGCTGGATGAACTGGCGCGTAATTGTGTCAATACTCTCAAGATTGAACAACATTGGGATGACATGATGCGTATTGCAGGTTCACTTAAACTGGGAACCGTACATGCCTCCGAATTGATCCGATCACTATTGAAAAGTGATCGGCCATCCAGTCTGGCTCAAGCGATCATTGAAGCGGGACGGATCAACAAAACTCTGTATTTACTGAACTACGTGGATGATGAGGATTACCGGCGACGAATTTTAACCCAGTTAAATCGAGGGGAAAGCCGCCATGCCGTTGCCCGGGCAATTTGCCACGGTCAGCGAGGAGAAATCAGGAAACGTTACCGAGAGGGGCAAGAAGATCAACTTGGAGCATTAGGATTAGTGACCAACGCTTTGGTGTTATGGAATACGATCTACATGCAAGCTGCATTGGAATATCTACAGGAACAAGGTGACGAGATCCTGATAGATGATGAAGCGAGGCTTTCTCCACTGAGTCATAAACATGTAAATATGCTTGGACATTACTCGTTTACATTGTCTGAACAGGTTATGAAAGGGCAACTCCGACCGCTGAAACACCCATCGGAACTGGATGAATAGTCTTAGCGTACGTTTTCGTTCCGTTGGACTTCAGACCCCTAAGCCCGCCCGGCGGGTTGGGGAGCGAGTATCCGACTTTGGATTTGATCAACAAGGCCGATCGGCATGAATGTTATTGAGCGATCGCCATACGTGGGAATATGCAAGTGCTGAATTCACTATCGGCGAAGGTGAGTTGATGGCTCATGATGTCCCTCTGGGATGCGCTCCGGATGAACATGATGATCTCATATCAGGAACTTGTTCGCACCTTCCCTTGCTATTTAGTGGCTTGATGGATGCCAGGCATGGGGCTAACGGGCAACATCCAACTACCAGTGACTAGGCAGCCGTAACCGGGTATGAAACACCCTCAAAATATGGATTTCCTCTCCCTTTACTCGGTATGGAATGAGGAACGGGTAAGGTTGCACCACAAGCTCGCGCGTACCTGGGACACGTCCCGACCTTCCCATCGAGGGCTGTTCGACCAGCAGATTAACCAAGCGATACACCTCGTGCGCAAACTCCTGGGCAACCCTGGGGTTTTCTTTTGCCAAGTAATCGTGAGCATCTTCGAGGTTCAGCGCAGCCTTACGCAGCCATTTAACCTGCATTGATACCCCACCGATTGAACTTCGCCATCATCTCTTTTTCAGATACGAAGTCACCCGCATCCGCTTCACGCAAGGCGGCTTCTACCTCCGTGATCTGCCAGGCCTCACGCGCCAAATAATCCTTAATAGCCTGGTTGGCCAACCAGGATTTAGTCCTGCCAGTGGACTGGGCTAACTGCCCCAACTGTTGCTCTACCTCGTCCGGCAAACGGACAGACATCACGCTCATACGCCCCTCTCGACACTACAATGTTTACAATATGCTACATACTACACCCTGAGCAGCAGCATGGCGACATGCCCGAGATGGCAATCTGGGTAACCGCAGCACCGGCGTGAAGAGGGCTCCTGAATGTCCGGCGCAGACAGTGAAACCACTCCTGCAGCTTCCCTCGATGTCCGGCCAAGACAACAGACAACAAAAAGGGGCGCCGGATTTACCGTAACGCCCCTTATACGCACTAAATAACCGTTCCGAAATGTAGATCACTTATCCGCGAAAGAAGGGAACTCGGCGTCGTTTGTGCGATCTGATTAATCGCCAAACCAATCAAACGACAAACGAGCCGAGCCCGAAATGATACTAACACTCCCCGACCATGATGAGCGACGCCGGATCATCAACAAGATGCACCGGACTAAAGATAAAGATCTCTGCCGGAGGCTCAACGCCATCTTGCTCCTTGCTGACGGGCACAGTGTCTCGGCGGTTTCTCGCCTCACTGCCGCCGCCCGGTCATCGATCAATCGCTGGGTGAACTGGTACACCTTGTACGGTCTGGAGGGGCTTGAGAGCGAGCCTCGGGGGCGCAAGCCGGTGCTGCCATTTGCTCACATCTCGGGTCTATTACAGCGGTTGATCCAGTTCTCTCCACAGGAGCTCGGATATCAGCGCTCGCGTTGGAGTACCGAACTGATGGCGCTTGAACTCAAACGGCGTTGGCGCCTGACATTGCATGCTTCAACCATACGGCGCTGGCTCCCCAGGTTAGGGATTGTCTGACGTCGGGCCGCGCCCACTTTGCACATCCGCGATCCCCATAAAGAGCGGAAAATGGCCACCATCAATGAGGCCTTGGGACGCTGCAGTGCGGACCATCCGGTGTTCTATGAAGATGAAGTGGATATTCACCTCAATCCCAAGCTGGGGGCGGACTGGATGCTGCGAGGGCAGCAGAAGAAAGTGGCGACGCCGGGCCAGAATCGCAAACATTACCTCGCAGGCGCCCTGCACGCCGGAACCGGTAACGTGACCTATGTGGCAAGCGATAGCAAAGACACGGACTTGTTTTTGTCACTGCTCCAGACACTAAAGCGGACTTATCGGCGCGCCAGGAGCATCACGCTGATCCTGGATAACTACATCATCCACAAGAGCAAAAAAGCACAGCGCTGGCTGGCAAAAAATCCGAAGTTCATCGTGCTGTATCAGCCGGTATATTCCCCGTGGGTGAACCAGATTGAGCGGCTGTGGCATGCCCTCCATGAAACGATTACCCGGAACCACCAATGCCGCACATTGGGTGAATTATTACGTCGCGTGTTCTACTTCCTGGAGCATGCCGCCCCGTCCCCGGTAACGGACATGGGCTTATGCAACTGGAGCGCTATTAGGATCAGCTATTTAGCAGATGGGGTTACTGCTTGGGTTGGTACAGTTCAACATACTGGCCAGCCAGTGCCTGCGCCTCTGCCAATACCGCAGGCGATAAACGCTTGGCGAAAAGGTCACGGTTTGTAGCCGCCTCGACATGCCCATTGGCGGCAGACACCGAACTCCAGACGTAAGCTAGCTTGTTATCCTGCACCACACCCACACCGATGTAGTACATCAATCCGAGGAGACGTTGTGCCTTGGCATCGCCCTGCTCGGCGGCTTTTCGAAACCACGCCCCCGCTTGCTTGTAGTCCTGTGCCACCCCCTGGCCCTCCTCGTACATTGTCCCGAGCAGGCATTGTGCCTTGGCATCGCCCTGCTCGGCGGCTTTTCGAAACCAAGCCACCGCCTGCTTGTAGTCCTGCGCCACCTTGCTGCCATTGAAGTACATTGCCCCGAGAACGAGCTGGGCCTCTACAAGACCCTGCTCGGCAGCCTTGCGGGTCCAAGCCACCGCTTGCTGGTCGTCCTGCATCACACCCTCACCATTCGCGTACATTGCCGCGAGAACGATCTGGGCCTCTGCAAGACCCTGCTCGGCCGCTTTCTGCACTTCGGAAATGGGGGCGTTTTTCCAGTCATTAGCCTGCAGGGTGGAGCCCCAACAAGCCACGACGACCAGCAGTGCCAAAATCTCTTTTTTCATCTCTTTTCTACCGTTCTATCCGACATTCCGCACCCGCTTCATGAATAAATCTGCCGGTATCGAGGGCCGAGAACGTCGATGATGGTCTCCTGAACGGTGTTGATGTCGGTCACTTGGGCTGGTTCGCCCCCCAGGCTGTACTCGTGGATCCCGCCAAAGCACAGGAAGATCCAGCGGGCGGTTGGCTTCTGCGTCGGTTTCTTCTTCATGTCCGGCACGCTGCGGCCTTGGGCAACCAGCCCTTTGCGGATACGGTGCTCCAGCGCGGCGTAAATCATCAGGCTGCAGGTCATCACCATCAACAGGGCTTCAATGCGCTCCGGCTTTTTCAGATAGAGCGACGAGGTCAGGAACTCGGGGCTTTTGAGGAAACGAAAGCCGCGCTCAACCGTTTGCTGTGCCTTGTAGGTGGCCAGCAGTTCGGCCATGGTCAGGGTGCCGCTCAGGTCGTTGGTGGCCAGGATGAACACGCCCGTCTGGGCGTTGGCCTCCTCCACCCGTTCCAGGCAGGTAGCGGCCTGACCCTCGATGCGGTACTGATAGCTGTCGGGTTGCTGGCCGCTTTTGGGTCTGCCGGCGCTGGCGTAAACGGGCTCCGTCAGCACGTGGCCTTGCACAATCTCCAGTAGTTTCAGCCCGTTGGCAAAGCGCGCCAGCTCCGCTTCGGCATCGGCCTGACAGGCAAAGCGCCGCGCGCACAGTTTGGTGAACGCCTTGAGCTCGCGGGTGCTGTCGCCCAGCAGGTGCTTGGCCAGCGTTTTCTGCTCGGCATGGTTGGCCTTTTCGCTGCGCACCAGCAGCCAGCGCTGCGGCACATCCGCGTAATCGGCATCCAGCCAGCGCCCCTGGTAGCCATCGCCCAGCGCGGTCAGCGGCGCCTCACCAATGGCTGCCACAGCATTCCGTGCTTCCGTCAGGGTGCGCGGCACGCGGGTGATGAACAGCTGGCGCTGATGATGCAACAGGTGCAGGGTCTCGGCGCAGTACAGCGCTGCATCACCGACCAGATAGCGGCTCTCCTGCGCGGACTTGAGGCTGCGCAGGTGGCGATTAACCGTCTCGCGAAAGGCGCTGTTATCGTTGCTGTTGCCACTGAGCGCTTGCAGGTACACCGGCAAGCCGGCCTGATTCTCACAGATCAGCTCCAGGATCACCTGATTGAGCTCTGGCCGATGGTCACGGCTGTATCCCCGCACCAGTTGCAGCCGGCCGGTCTGTTCGCCATCGGCGCAGTCATAGGCGCCATCGACGTGAAAGCTGGTGATATCAAGATGCACCGCCGTGGGCTTGAGCCCCAGCTTGGCGACCACTTGCTCGGCCATCACCTGATAAAGCGTCGACACATCGGCCGCAAACAGCGCATCCAGACAGCGCCCGAGCACATCATCATTAAGGTCATCGGCGCAGAGCCCGGGGCCGATCAATCGCTCGACCGGCTTGTTGGCGAAGAACCGCGGGAACATGTGCAAGGTGCTGCTATGGAAGCCTAAGCCATTGATGATCATGGCCACCAACGCCTGACCATGAGAGACTTTGAAGGATTGGTTTTTGGGCAGCACCGCATCGATCATGCGGGCGATATCGAGCTCTTGGCACAGGCCGGCGACCAGGCCGAGGTGATCAAGGTTACGGATGGCGATGCGGGGAGCGGGCATGATGAGCGACCTCCAAAAAGCAGTAATAGATCAAAACAGCCGATCGCCGTCAAGCCGCGAAAAAGGGAAAATCAGGTGCGGAATGACGGATTAACGCCTAAACTCTCGGCCACAGGCCCGTAACGGGCTGCCTTTTTATTGATCTCGCCAGATTAGGGATAGCCGCCTTGAACCTTCGTCCCCTGCTTTTTCTGTGCCTGCCGGCCGCCCTGTTGCTAAGTGCCTGCGATCAGGCTCCAGCCCCCCAAGAACAGGCCCCGCGCCTGGTCAAACTCTTTACCGTGGAAGATCCGGCCGGGGCGCGCCTGCGCGAATTCCCCGCGCGCCTGAAGGCCACCGAGGAGGCCGAGCTGTCGTTCCGTATCGGCGGCCAGCTGAAGACCCTCAACGTGCTGCAGGGACAGCCGGTGAAACGCGGTCAGCTGATTGCCAGCCTGGATGACGCCGACCAGCGCCTGCGCCTGCGTGATCGCCAGGCCAGCTATGACTTGGCCAACGCCCAGTTCAAGCGTATTGCCCAGTTGCTGGAGCGGCAGATGATCTCCCGCGCTGAGTATGACCAGCGCAAGGCCACCCTGGATTCGGCCAGCGCAGCGCTCAGCCTGGCCCGTCAGGAGCTGGAATACACCAGCATTCTCGCGCCCTTCGACGCAGTGGTGGCCAGCACCCATGTGGACAACTTCCAGGTGGTGCAGGCCAAGCAGCCCGTGGTCACCCTGCAGAGCGGCAATCAGCTGGATGTGCTGTTTCAGATGCCGGAAAACCTGCTGACCAACCTGCGCAGCCGTGAAGAGAACCGCGACTATCACCCCAGCGTGATTCTCGACAGCCTGCCCGGCCGCGAATTCGAGGCGGTCTATAAGGAGCACAGCACCCAGCCTGATCCCAAGACCCTGACCTATCAGGTGACCCTGTCCATGCCGCGTCCCGAGGGTCTCAACCTGTTACCGGGGATGAGTGCCACGGTCAAGGTTGACTTGGCCCAGGTCAGCCGTGACCTGGGTAGCCGCCTGCTGGTGCCGGTGGAGGCGGTGTTCAGTCCGGACGACAGCGGCCCCGAGGTCAAGCAGGTGTGGGTGGCTCGCGAGCAGGACGGCGTGCTACGTCTGACGGCCCGCCAGGTCGAGGTGGGCCAGCTGAGCCGCAACAGCATCGAAGTACTCAGCGGCATCGAACCCGGCGAGCAGATCGTTGCCGTGGGTGGCGCCGAGCTGGAGGAAGGCCAGGCGGTAAGGCCCTGGGTACGCGAGCGAGGGCTGTAAATGGATATCGCCGGCTACTTTATCCAGCGTCGCGTCACCAGCTGGCTGGTCACTCTGGTGCTGGGCATCGGCGGGCTGCTGGCCTTTCTCGGAATCGGCCGCCTGGAAGACCCGTCCTTCACCCTGAAGAACGCCATGGTCATCACCAGCTATCCCGGCGCCTCGCCGCAGCAGGTGGAAGAAGAGGTCAGCTACCCGCTGGAGAACGCCATCCAGCAGCTGCCCTCGATCAAGAAGGTCACCTCCATCTCCAGTGCCGGGCTGTCGCAGATCAGCCTGGAACTGCACAGCCAATACAAGGCCGAGCAGATCCCGCAGATCTGGGATGAACTGCGGCGCAAGATCAACGACTTGCAGCCCAACCTGCCACCGGGGGTCAACCCGCCGCAGGTGCGGGATGATTTCAGCGATGTATTCGGCTTCTTCCTGCTGCTCACCGGCGAGGGCTACAGCGCCCAGGAACTGCGCGATTTCGCCGACTACCTGCGCCGTGAACTGGTGTTGCTGCCTGGCGTAGGCAAGGTCAGCCTGGCCGGCGCCCGCCAGGAGCAGGTGCAGGTGGAAATCTCGCGCAGCAAGATGAGCACCCTGGGTATCGCCCCGCAGCGCCTGGCCCAGGTGCTCAGCCAGCAGAACGTGGTGTCCAACGCCGGGCGCATTCTGGTCGGCAGCGAGTCGATCCGCCTGCACCCCACTGGCGAGCTGCAGGATGTGCGCGAGCTGGAGCGTCTGATCATCAGCGACCCGGGCAGCGCGCAGCAGGTCACTCTCGGCGATATCGCCCAGGTCAGCCGCGGCTTTAGCGAAACACCGGGCAACCTCTACCGCATGAACGGCCAGCCGGCCCTGACCCTGGGCGTTTCCTTCGCACCCAAGGTCAATGTGGTGGATGTCGGCGCGACGATCAACGCGCGCCTGGCTGAACTGGACGCCCAGCGCCCGGCCGGTATGCAGTTGCAGGTGTTCTACGACCAGGCCGCCGAAGTGCAGGCCTCGGTGCAGGGTTTCGTGATCAACTTCGTCGCCTCGGTGGCCATCGTGATCGTCGTGCTGCTGATCTTTATGGGCCTGCGCAGCGGCCTGCTGATCGGCCTGATCCTGGCCCTGACGGTGCTCGGCAGCTTTATCTTTATGCGCCTGCTGGGCATCGAGCTGCAGCGCATTTCCCTCGGCGCCCTGGTGATCGCCCTGGGCATGCTGGTGGACAACGCCATCGTTATCGTCGAAGGCATTCTGGTCGGCCGTCAGCGCGGCCAGAGCACCCTGGAGGCGGCGCGGGGCATTGTCCGCCAGACCAACCTGCCGCTGCTCGGCGCCACCCTGATCGCCATCATCGCCTTCGCCCCCATCGGCCTGTCGGACGACTCCACCGGCGAGTTCTGCCTGTCGCTGTTCCAGGTGCTGATGATCTCCCTGCTGCTCAGCTGGGTGACTGCCATCACCCTGACGCCGTTCTTCGCCAGCCTGTTCTTCCGCGATAACCAGACCCTGACCGGCCAGGATCAGGGCGACCCCTACGGCGGGGTGATCTTCACCAGCTACCGGCGCCTGCTCGACTTCGCCCTGCACCGCCGTAGCCTCACTCTGGGCGTGTTGGTGGTGCTGCTGGTGGTGGCCATTGCCGGCTTCGGCAAGGTGCGCCAGAGCTTCTTTCCGCCGTCCAATACGCCGATGTTCTTTATCGACCTGTGGCTACCCCAGGGCACTGATATCCGCTACACCGAGCAGCTGGTGGCCGAACTGGATCAGCATGTACTGGAGCAGGAAGGAGTGACCACGGTCAGCAGCACAATCGGTCAGGGCGCCCTGCGTTTTATCCTCACCTACTCACCGCAGAAGCAGTACCCCAACTACGCCCAGCTGCTGGTACGCACCGACAACCTGGAACGCATCGAACCGCTGATCAATCAGCTCGAACAATACGTGGCCGAGCAGTACCCGCAGGTCAAACCCAAGTTCAAGCAGCTGATGCTCGGCCCCGGCAACGACAGCAAGATCGAGGCGCGCTTCAGCGGCCCCGACCCCGACGAACTGCGCCGCCTGGGTGGCGAAGTCAGCCGCCTGATGCGCCAGGATCCGGTAGCCAATGCAGTGATGCACGACTGGCATGAGCGCACCAAGCTGGTTCGTCCACAATTTGCCGAGGCCCGCGCCCGTGAACTGGGGGTGGACAAGAGTGCACTGGATGACCTGTTGCGCATGAGCTTCTCCGGCATGAACGTGGGCCTGTACCGCGACGGCACCCGCCTGCTGCCGATTGTCGCGCGCACCCCGGACAACGAGCGGCTGAATGCCGACAGCCTCAGTGACCTGCAGATCTGGAGCAGCGTGCGTGGCATCTACCTGCCCATCGAGCAGGTGCTGCAGGGCTTTTCCACCGAGTGGGAAGACCCGCTGATCATGCGTCTGGATCGCAAACGCACCCTCACCGTGCAGGCCGATCCAGCCCTGCTCAGCGGCGAAACAGCAGCCCAGCTGCTCCAGCGTATCAAGCCCGAGATCGAAGCCATCCCCCTGCCCGAGGGGTATCACCTGGAATGGGGCGGCGAATACGAAAGTTCGCGCAATGCCCAGGGCGCGGTGTTCGGCAGTCTGCCTCTGGGCTATCTGGTGATGTTTATGATCACCATCCTGCTGTTCGACTCGTTCAAGCGCGCCACCGTGATCTGGCTGACCGTGCCCCTGGCGATGATCGGCGTAACCCTGGGCTTTCTGCTCACCGGCATTCCCTTCGGCTTTATGGCCCTGCTCGGCCTGCTCAGCCTGAGCGGCATGCTGGTGAAGAACGGCATCGTTCTGGTGGATGAAATCCAGCTGCAGCTGGCCAGCGGCAAGGACGCCCTGCAGGCCGTGGAAGAGGCCTCCATCAGCCGCGTACGCCCGGTATCCATGGCTGCCCTGACCACCATCCTGGGCATGAGCCCGCTGTTGACCGACGCCTTCTTCCAGAGCATGGCGGTGGTGATCATGTTCGGCCTGGGCTTCGCCACCCTGCTCACCCTGGTGGTGCTGCCGGTGCTCTATTGCGTGTTCTACGGGATCAAGGCGCAGACCAAGGCAGAAGTCTGAGGGGCGGTTGTCCACCCTATGCTGGCGTGACGTGGCGTAGGGTGGACAACGCGCAGCTTGTCCACCCGCTGTTATTCCCTGCTAAATCTGGCGGGCGCGCCTAAAGGGGTCGTCTCAGAAAACGGAAAATAAAGCACGCTAAGCGTGCGTGGAGGCTGGCACCCAGCGGTACAGCGTCGGAATGGACACGCCGAGGTTCTTGGCCACGTCCTTGGGCGGCACCCCGCTGGCCAGCAGCTTCTTGGCCGACTCGATCTTGCTGTCGGTCATCTTCGGCTTGCGGCCGCCTTTGCGGCCGAGCTGCTTGGCGACTTCCAGCCCGGCGCGGGTGCGCTCGACGGTCAGCTCGCGCTCCATTTCGGCAAGGCTCGCCATGACGTGGAAGAAGAACCGCCCGGATGGTGTGCCGGTGTCGATGGAGTCGGTGAGGCTCCTGAACTGGACACCGTGCTTGTGCAGATCGCCGACCAGATCGACCAGTTGCTTGACCGACCGGCCCAGCCGGTCGAGCTTCCAGACGACCAAAGTATCGCCTTCGCGCAGCATTTCGAGCGTCTTGGCCAAGCCAGGCCGGTCTGCCCGCGTGCCACTCACCTTGTCCTCGAAGACCTTTTTACATCCGGCCTTGCTCAAGGCTTCGCGTTGCAGCTCCAGGTTCTGATCCTGCGTCGAGACGCGCGCATAGCCAATCAACATGGCTTGTCTCGCGCCCGGTCGATGCGTTCCTGCATCGCCTGCATCACTTCTTCGTGGGTGTACGATCTGGCGTTGGCGTCGGTGGCTTGCCGCAGGGCTTCCTCAACCTCGCGCGTCATCCGCTCGTAATCCTCCGGCCACAGCGCTTGCTCCATGCGCAGCGACGCCTGACCCAGCAGGTGCAGCAGGCTGAACAGCCGCATGTCGTTGGTGGCGACGATGCGCTCCCGAATCTGCTCCTGAATAGCTTCGCTAGCCCGATGCGCTTGTGGTGTGGCAGTCCCCTCGTAGTCAGCGGGGAATTCCGCTTCCTCGGCAATCCTTGCCCAGGCGCTGGCCAGCGCCTCGATGGTTGACGTGCTCATTTCCGCCGCTCCTGTGCTCTTTGGCGAATCAACCGGCCAAGGGGCCTCGACGCGAAAACCAGCAGCATCACGCCTATCGGATACCAGGTCGAGAAGACCACCAAGGCATCGAAGGCTGGCCGTCCGGTGTTGGTAGGCAGTACGGCGGTCACAGCCATCAACCCGCCGACCGTCCAGATGATGCGCCACACGTAGGGCATCACGCGGGGCACGTAGCCGTCATCGAAAGCGGTCTGGTAGTAGCGGCGCAGGCCGCGCTCGGCAAGCGCCTGGCGCTGCCGCTCCGACAGCGCATCCGTCCGGCCATACCAGCGCCGGAATGGTGGACAGCGCAGCAGCAAAGGGGTGAAGAGGATCATCACCGCCACGATCGCGACACCCCACGCCATGACGGCGCCGGCATCGGGCCGCTTGGCGTTCTCGATCACGGGCGCGAAGACGCCCGGAGCACCGATCATCCAGAACAGCGCAATGTGCTGATGGAAGGAGAGCTTCATTTGCTCATCCACTTGCGCAGCAGGCGCTTTTTCAGGGAGGCGCGTTCTTGCGGGTTGCGTCCCTTGTGATTGGCGATGCGATCCGCCGTGGCGGCCTGGCGCTTGACGGGCCAGTAGGAGCGGCCATCCTTGCCCATCGACCAGACGCTGCTGGCCTGGTTTTCCAGCAGGGGCAGATGGGCGCTCAGGGCTTCGGGCGACGCGCTGGTCAGCGCCGTGCGCTCACGGGTGCGCCAGCGCTGATGCCAGAGCTTCTTGTCCTCGCGCTCGCTGCCGCAGGTCGTGTGCCCGACGATGGGTGTTTTGCGGCGGCTGCGGCTCATAACGTAGTGGTCTCCAAGAACATTCAGGACTGATCCCAGGCGTCGATGGTCAAGACCTGATCGGCAGGACAGGCGGCTACGCGGTCGGGAACTGGATGGTGTTCAGTCTCATGCCGACCCCATTCGATTGATCGCGTCGCTTGCGGCACGCTGCGACGCAAGGAGGTTTGCGACCTGGTTTAGCAGCCGTGTCCGCTGCATGTCTGTTACCTATCTCCCCGACCGCTCATTGGACCAACTCCAGAGATTGGGCTCTATCGCTCAGCCAATACGAAACCGGCATTGGCTGATGCCACAACCGAGACGAACACAAATGGCTCGGTACCTGTATTTCGCGCCCCGTGCACTTGGCCCGGTCTTGCCACGGCTATCTCACCTTCCCTGAGGGCACGAACAATCCCATTGCCCTGAAAGTAATCAGCCATTCCCGACAAAACAGTCCACGTGTCTTGGCCGTGAGGATGAATGTGAGCCGCAATTTCCTGCCCGGGATGGACATGCCAAACCACGATAATTGAGTCTCGGGTTTCAAGCACAACGGAACGAATAGGCTCGCCTTCGGACGGCTGAACATACTCGGCTACAGAAAATATTCTCGATTCAACAGTCATCGGAGATCCCTCTTTCACAGTGCCCCCAGACAGGCTGGATATGAGTTCTAACTCGAATTTGAACGGGAGGCTGGTCGTGCGGTCGTGCAGTTGCCGATGAGCGTGTCGGCTGCTGCCTCCTTGCCCACCAGCGAACTCACGTCCGTTGCGGCCATCCAGAAGGTCTTGCCCGAGCGCGGCTCATAGGTCGCGGGATCGAACACGCCAGAGGGGCCGAACATCGGCGGCTTGATTGGTCATGGCTCCATGCCTTTGTCGTTACGGTCTTCATCGTCGGCATCCTGACGCACGGCGGGCAATTGCTGGAGCAACGCCGGCAGCCATTCCTGTACCGTCTCCCACACCACATCGAGGTTGATGTCGAAATAGCCGTGAGCCATGCGATTACGCATATTGCGCATGCTGCGCCACGGCACGTCGGCATGCGCCTGGGTGAACTCGACGTAGCCATCCATCACCTTTGTGGCCGCCTCGCCGATGACGATCAGGCTCATGATGACGGCCTGCTGGGTGCGCTTGTCGGCCAAGAAGTCGTCCTTGGCCATCCCTTCCACGAAGCTGCGCGCATCGGTTGCGGCCTGCTGAATGTGGTCGAGGTAATCGGGCAGGCGGTTCTCGCTCATATCGGTTGCGCCTCCGCGAGCACCTTGGCCCGGAACTTCGGCGGCAGGTCGCCGGGAGTCAGCAGATCGACGTCAACGCCGAGCAGCGATTTCAGTTCTTCTTCCAAATCGCCCAAGTCCAACAACGTGGCACCGGGCAGCGCATCGACCAACAGGTCGAGGTCGCTGCCATCCCGGTCGGTGCCATGCAGCACCGAGCCGAAGACGCGCGGGTTCGCGGCGCGAAAGCGGCCTACCGCTTCACGCACTGCGCTTCGCTTCATGTCAAGCACAACAGACGGTCGCATGCGCATCCTTTCTTATCGAAACTCGTTGAGATGATATGCAATCAAGAATAGAATTTCAAGAACTATTTTCGAGAATCGCAATGCCTTGATTCCCGTGCCGCGCTGTTGTCTTGATGTAGTCATGTCGTTTTCAGAAGGCGACTGCACGAAATATCAGGAGTCGGCTGCACTGCCAGAACTGGCCGCCTGCAAGGCAGCGTAGAGAGCGGTTTTTCCTACCTTGAGGCGTGCGGCGGCCTCGCGGACATTCAAGCCGTTGGCGACAAGCTCCCGCGCTCGTTGCAACTTGTCGGCAGTGACAACCGGCTTGCGTCCGCCTTTGCGCCCGCGTGCGGCGGCAGCGGTCAACCCGGCCTTGGTGCGCTCGCGGATCAGGTCGCGCTCGAACTGGCCCAGCGCACCGAACACATGGAAGATGAGCCGTCCGCCCGGCGTGGTGGTGTCGATGTTTTCAGTCAACGAGCGGAAGCCGACGCCCCGTGCTTCCAGCTTGCCGACCGTCTCAATCAGGTGCGGCAGGGAGCGGCCAAGCCGATCCAGCCGCCAGACGACCAGCACATCGCCATCGCGCAGATAAGCCAGCGCATCGGCCAAGCCGGGCCGGTCTGCCTTGGCCCCGGATGCCGTGTCCTCGAAAACCCGTTCGCAGCCTGCATTGCGCAGCGCATCCGTCTGCAAGGCGGTGTCCTGTTCCGCCGTCGATACCCGCGCATAGCCGATGAGTGCCATTTCCGCCAATTTGTCCGTTATACCGTCCGCCTATCTTATTGTCCGTCATCCCGTTGCGCAAGATGTTTTCGGACAGGCGTCCGGTTTGGCCGCCTAATGATCGTTTGGCGGACAAGGCGACTGGCATCAGCCGAACAGCTCGCTATGGGAGCCAAGCCGCGCCAGTCGCAGGGTGTCGGCGTCGGACTTGCGGTAGATCAGCAGCAGGTCGGGCTTGATGTGGCATTCGCGGTAGCCCGCCCAATCGCCGGAAAGATCGTGGTCGCGGTATCGCACATCCAGGGGCTGATCGGTCGCCAGCGCGACCAGAACCGGCTTGAGGTCATCATTCGTGCAGCGGACTCCTGATACTGTTCGTTCAATAGACGACTGCACAACAGCCTTCAAACCGCGTTGTCTGGTGCAGTCGTCTTCTGAAAATGACACCGGGACAGGGAAAAACGCCGACTGTTCATCAATCCACCGTTTGCTGAACACTTGCCGGGTTACGATGAAACACAAACAAATCCCGCTCACTGCCTGCTTTGCCACCGTTTTTTGAACACTGATAGATAGCTATATAGCTATCAACCGCGCCCCACCCCGCCCATGTGTTGCTATACTTGGCTCGCAGCCCTAGGCTCAGTCCTCTCCCAGCCACCATACTGGTGATGACACTAGGTTCGTTCTGGCCATGTTATGCAGGGCCACCCCAATACCTCGACAGACTCGCCTACTGGCGGGTCTGTCGTTTCTGGCCCATCCCCAGCAAAGCTAGCTAGCTAGATAGCTATCACAGCAGCGCCGTCAGGTATGGTAGCGCCTGCGCCGCAAGCACGCTACCTGCCGCGTTTTCCAACACGGCTTTGATGCTCTCTGCGGTCGCCTTGATGACGGCCCACTTGGGCTTTGGCGATGCAGCCTGAGCCTGCAATGTCGCCAGCTCTGCCTGCAATTCATCGCGCACCTCGGCTTCGATGCGTCCCTGCTGGATGGCATCGCGCAGCAGCTCAATCAAGGCTGACAGCGCAGCCATGTCACCGCCTGTTTGAGTCTGGGTCTGGTTAGAGCTATTCGATCCGATCTGAATTTGGGAGCCGCTTACGTCTCCGAAGTGGTAATGCTGCTGCACAGTCTGCTTCTCCTGCTGAGTGAACGTCATGCCTTCCCCGAGCACGCCTTTAGCCTCCAGATCAAGCGCCCATTCGAGCACCCGACTCCGCACCTTCTCGATGACACCCTGCACCTGCACGGTGGAAAACCTGAGCGCCGGGCGCATCGTCACACCGTTCGCCTCGCGCATCATTTGCATCAGCGTGTGCTCGATGTTGGCCGGAAAGTGGCTGTAAATTCCGGTTGTGCTCTGAGCAAGCTGCATCAGCTCCGGCACCGACTGTCTTACAGCGAAGTCCGACAGCAGCTCGGCCATGTCTGGCGGCGAAAAAAAACGGGATCGGGCCATGAATCGGGTTTTCAGCCATCAACTGCCCCTGCACCCGACGATAGTCCGGCACTTCCCCTGAGTAGTAGCCGTTCAGTTCGCTGCTGATCCAATCGACCAGCTCAGGCACGGCCAGACGCCGCGCAACAACCAGCGCCCGGCGTAACAAATCGCCGGGCGACACCGAGGCATCAATTGCCGCATTCACCAGTTCCGGGACAAGAGCAGGCATCCTTCCTCCAAATTCCAACACACTCTCACCACCATATTTAGATAGCTAGCTATCTTAAAAGATATATAGCTATCTCAAGATGAGGGCGTATATAGAGCAGAGTCCACGCTGAATCGCCCCCCTCACCAACCCGGCCCCTCAGGCTCGTCGGGGTGCATGTCAGGACGCGCCTGCTCTCGTTCAGCCGCGTCAAGCTGTCGCTGAAATGCCTCGGCTCGCGCTGCTGCGGTGGCCAGCTCGCGGGCCACGTCATCAACCGACCTGCCAGACCGCTCCGCAGCGTCAAGACGCTCAGTCACCGTGCCCTTGGCAATCTCAAGCTGTCCCAACAGCACCCCAGCCGACACACCCAGCTCGAACTGCCCGATCTGGAGCATGGCCCGCTCAAATTGAGGCCACCGCGGATCGCGCTCGCCAGTCATTCGAGCAGGGGAGCACACCCCACCGGAAGCCACTGACCGATACCGTGACCAGTCTGGCTTTGCCGTTGGCACTGGGACGGGCCTGCGGCGTTCGATCTCCACATTCAGCCGCTCTTGCAGCTCGGGGTTTGCAATCTGCACCCCCATCTCCGCAGCCAGCTCCAGCATCATCTGCTGATACTCAGGTGGCCCGCTGACCGTGACCCGCCCCCACTTCGCCTTCGCCAGTTGCAGCGCCGCCCGTGCCGCATCACGATCATTCGAGGCAGTCACGTCGATCCGCCGACCACAATCAACAAATGCAGGGCCTGCATCATCCAGTCGCCGGAATACAACCTGACGCCCACGCACCTCGGCCACGAACGCCCGGATGTCCCGAGGGGGCAGGGCAGGGGTGTCCGCATCGCCGACCAGCAGCGCCTGATCGCTATTTCGATGTCGCCAAAGTTCGGCCAGTCCTGGCTCATCCAGTCGCCGATACCAGTCCTCCACGCCGGGAAAAGCTGGCAACCGTTTCCGCAGCCGGTGACGCTCGCCGCTCTGCCGCTGGATCAGCTCATCCCGCTCGGCCAGCCACTCAGCGCGTGCAACAGCGCCCAAGGCATACCGATTCCTGCCCGCATGGCCAGCCAGCAGTGCATCGCGCCGCACTTCGTAGCGTGACCACGCCGCCTCTTGCTCCAACCGATGACGCTCGCGCAGTGCTGCCGTTTCCTGTTTCCGCTCCCGCTCGTACTGCCGCCGCTCGCGCATGTAGTCGCTCATGCGAGGGGCATCCGGCTTGAGTGGCTCCAACTCCCGCTCTGAAATCACCATCCCTTCGGGAGCAGGCTCATATGCACCCAGACGCTTCTCCAACTTAGGCAAGGATGACTTTCGGCAGGCTTGGCTGGCCTTGACGGGCGAGTCTCCAACCCAGATCAATGCACCGCTCCCTTCGCGCTCGAAGCGGCACCCCACGGCGGCCAGCTCCGCGTGCAACTGCGCCCAACTCGATGCCGACCGCAAGATCGGCCCGGCAACCTCTTTGGCGGTACGCTCGGCGCTCTGCACGCCTGTGCGAGTTTCGATGTCGATGGCTCGCTGGCTGATCGCGACATTTTCACGTGCCCGAGAGGCGGGGAGGGCGCTACGCAATGCCACGCGCTCCGCCTTCTGCTGCGTTTTCTGCGCCAACTGCTCAGCAAGCTGGCGTGTTCTCAGCTCATCGAGCGCCGCCTGCCGCTGCGCCTTCGTAGCTTCAACAGCCTCCAACTCTCGCCGCTCACGCTCATGCCGTCGCCGCAGCTCTTTACGGTCATCGGTTTGCCGCCGTCTGAGTGCCAAATCAGCCGACCAGCCCGCATCCGGCACAGCCTCACCGTTCTCGCCTCGGTAGGCCAGCGTGCCGTCTGGAAGTACCGTGTATCGAGCATTTTTCTCGGACTTCCAGCCTTGCGCGTGCTCGATCAATGCAATCGCCCTATGCTCCGCTTCCCTCGAGAAGCCACCGTTGATCTTGATGCACTCCAGTCGCTCAGGGTGCATCCGGTTGACTGCTATGTGCAGGTGGTAGTTATCAGTGTCCTCGTGCAGACCATAGATAATCTGACAATCGCTCAACCCAAGTTCCCTGAGCCAGATCGTTATCATCTCCTCGACCTGCTCAGGTGTCGGCTTCTCACCCTCCCGCAAGCTCAGAACAAAATGCTCCACAGTGTTCTTGCTTCGCGTGGCATCTTCCGAAAGTGCGATCATCTCGCCAAGCTGCATCGACCGCTCAGCAGTGATGAACCCGTGTGCGCCGTGATAGACGCATTTCTCCGTCGCGCTCTCAGTCTGTGGATTGAGGATGTACTCGACCAGCTTGATAATGCGACGATGCTTCGCGGCCTTCGCATCTGGGTTACGAATGTGCTTTGAGATCATGTCCCAGCCTCTTGAAGAGCGCCGCCAGTACACTCCGCGTCGTATAAATCTCTGGGTAGTCCCGACTACGATGCTCTGCGAGGAAATGTTGCAACATCGCCATCAGCGACCGGATACGCCGCTGCATCACGCGATTTATGTTCGCAGACACCGGGCGACCGAATATCCGACGTCGAACGAGTGCGCCGGGTGTAATACCCGCCATCTCCGCATCCAACGCAAGTTGGTCTTTTTCTGCGGGCAGAAGACGCAACGTCACAATAGCTTCCAGTGCCACGCCATCTGACTTTCCAACGAACTCGACAACATCAGCGGCGCGATCATGCCGGACGCGGCTCGGCTTGATCTTTCCGGCCAGCGTCCGAGCGAACTTTTGCAGATCAACAATGGCCTCCGCGAGAGGTGGGAAGTAGGGTGACTGGCTTGCACCGGCAGAATCCCATGCGGAGCGAACTACAGCACCAAGCCGGATCAACTCTGCAACCAGATCACGATTCACATCACTGACAACGGCAGCGCCGAAGTACAGATCACGGACAAGGGCGCTCATGCTGACACCACGTGCATCCGCCTCGGCACGCAGCGCATCGCGCTCATCTGGCTGTAACCGCAGCGCGAGCTTTGCTGTAAGCGGCTCATCGCCAATGCAAACGAACGGCACCCTTGCGACCCCCTTGAAAACTGCTTGATAGCAAGCTGCAAACGCCACCCCCGGCGCGAGGGGGCAGGACGAAAGAGCCATCTTGTGAGAAGCGCAGCGCCGAACAAGTGGCGTCCATTGAATGATACAGGTCGGGGCGCGAGGCGTTCCGGCATGTGTCATACAATGGCCGTCCTGCATGTCTGCTTACAGCCATGATTCTGCTATCATAGCGCGTTGCCTCTGAACACGCAAAAGCGTATGATGTCAAGCGAGTTTTGTTGATTACAGGAATGGAGCAAGCACATGGCCACACTCACCGTTGAGCATGTCGAGCAGATCAGCGCAAAGCTGAAAGAACTACCTGCCGTTGATAACAAGAAACGCCCGGTCAGCAAGCAAGAGGCCATCAAGCTGCTTGCAAAGGACATCAAAGCAATGCAGGCCCGTGGCTATACTCTGGAGCAGGTCAGCGAGCAGCTAAAGCAGCTTGGTGTATCTCTGGCAACACCAACGCTGCGCAGCTACCTGAAGAGAGCTGGAAGCGGAACGGCAACACGCAAGAAAGGCCGCGAAGCGGGTAGTGCAACGGCTATCGAAGATCAGCAACAGCCTACTCAGCCATCGGCATAGGTGCATGAAGAGGGTAGATGCGTGGCAACAAGTAAGGGAACAGAAACAGAGAGGAAAGTAATCAAGGAAGCAATCGTATTGCCTCTTGAACTACCCATATGGGTGACGAAGAATCCTCTCACTGAGCCAGCTAAAAAGAAACCGATGACGTTCGTCGAGCGACTGAAACGATGGATGCAACGATGAACGATCTACAGCGAGCCGTCACCGGATGCGGCACGGGCGCTGGTAGTCCTCGGGCAGATGCTGGACGACATCGAGGTCGGGCGGCAAGCACGATCCGACGTGCTGACCGTTGTGCTAGATGACATCGGATGCCTGATCGAGCTGGCGAGCGACAGGGGCTGACAGATGGCAATCGACAAACTCAACAGCCTGCAATTCCTATTTTTGCGGGCTGACTACTTCCAAGAATTTGGCGACCGGGACGGCGTGTATGTGGATCGTGTGCCGTTTGAGTTGCGACAGCGATTGCTGCGGTGGACATGGCCGACGACTGCCCGCGATCAGTATTTTTTTCAGCACGAGGGCCGAGACGTTATCTCGCGGGCGGGCAGGGAGGCGTTTGTGCGGTGGGTCTGCCGTGCGCTGGATCGACAGCTAGGGGCAGAGGGCGAGGCAACCGGCACCATCGACGGCTTTATCCATGCCCTCGACGGCAAGGCTAAATCGGGGACACCCGTGGCGACCACGAGGCATTTGCCGGGCTGCTGCACGCCATCATCGAGCAGCCGGACGGCCCCATCGCGGAACGGGTGCGCACACTCTATGAGCGTGTCCAGCATCGCGCAGCCGATCCAGAGCTTGCGGCGTGGCCGCACTATCAGTGCGGCCTACTGGCTGGCCGTTGCAATGGGCCAGTTTCGCACCACTCGAGAGGACAAGGCATGATTCGGCCAACTGGCATTTGTTTGCGTTTCATCGCAATCATCCTGACCGCGCACGCTCAATGATGTCGGCAACGATCTGATCGACCTCAGCAGCCTGCGCCTCACGCGCCCACCATGCAGGTTTTGCTGCACATGCGTTAAGCACATTGACGATCATCATCAGGATTTCAGGATCGCCGTCATGGGCCACCTGAACGAGCATCGCACCAGCACGGCGGATTTCATCTGAGAGTTGCTGTAGTTCATCAGGTGTCGGCATTGTCGTCATCCTCAAGCGCGGCTTGAACCGTGGCAATCCTTGCCGCTCGACGACGAGCTAGCTCTTCACGCGCCCACTCGCCATCACGTTGCATTTCATCACGCAAAGCATCCAGCTCTGCCGGGGTCAGCAGCCTCACATCACCCGACGCACATCCTTGACTCATTTGCCACCCGAACCGCGATCAGACCTCTGCTGGACAGCAGCAAGTAGAGTGGCATTCTGAGCCTGTACAGCCTCCAACTGACCCGCCAGCTTTGCAGCAGATTCACGGGCTTCTGACGCATCATGCCGGGCAACCTCCTGAGCCTCTTTTGCCTGCCCCAGCAGCTCGGTAATCCGCGCTGCATCCTGCTCCATCCGCGCCCGGTAATCGGCGTGTGCCTGAGCATCAGCAGCGGCTTTGGCCTTTTGCTCGGCCAACTCACCTCGCAGCGCCTCAATCTTCTCTGCCGCCTCACGACGAGCCGCATCAAGCTCGGCCCGTACCGTCTTCGTTTCAGAGTGCGCCTGCTCCAGCTCGCGAGCGTGAGTTTCCGCTGCAACCTTGGCCGCTTGTTCAGACGCCGCCAATCGCTCACGCAACTGAGCCAGCTCATCCCGCAGCGCCTCGATCTTCACGCCTGCGTCGCGACGGGCAGCATCCAGCTCCGAGCGCACGGCTTCGTGGGCATCAGCAGTGGCCCGTGCAGCTTGCTCAGTGGCAACCAGACGCTCACGCAACTGGGCCAGCTCGACAGCCTGCGCCTGCCCATGAGACTGAGCCTCACTGAGCCGCCTTTCCAGCGATTCAACTTCCGCCTGCGACTCGTCCAACCGTGTCTCCAGCTCGTCAACCGTCTGTGCGGCATCGACCAGCTCCCGCTCCGCCTGCTCACGCTGCTCACCAGCCGTGCGCAACACTTCGGCGACCCGGCGCTCAGCAGCCTTGACCGCCTTGTCGTTCAGCTCGACGGCCAGCGTCGCAAGTCGCTCTGTCAGCGACTTGGTGACAGCAGCGACCTCCTCAGCCACCTCGACCGGCAGCTCCGCCACAGGCTCAGCCTCCGTCGTGTTCTTCGCAGCCAAATGCTCGTCCCACACTTGCTTGAGGCGATTGGGGTTGCCGCCACCGACCTTCTGGCGCAGGGCAAAGCCGGTCACATTGCGACCAGCGGCCACAAGTGCTTCACCAGCCGCGACGATCTCTTCCGGGGAAAACTCAGCAGGGCGCATAACCGATCCTCCATCACATGATGACCTCATTATAACACAACAAACAAAGAAACAAACAAACTAACAAACTAAAAAGGTCGCCTGTCCTCCCGGATGTCGAGCACGAGCTGCCGCCTCGCCTGCGGCGCGTTGGCTGGCCAGCCGCCGACGCCGGAAAGACTGCGCTATTCCGTCGCCGTCGCCCGGCTCCGCAGAGGGCATTGGTGAAGATGCGGACAGACCGCTTCGCGCTGGCAGACCTCGGCCAGCAGGACAGGCTCGACGAGATCGTCTTCGATGCCGCACGCGGCCTCGAAGACACGTTCGACGTGAACGAACGCTCGAACACGAGCACAGGGAAATCGACGGATGGTGACTTGCATGACTTGGCCCTCCGATGGGCAAGTGAAAACACATCACCATCTTGGCGTCACGACACCACCGGCAGGAAGCAGCAAGCTGCTTTTCAAGTAGCTCCGGTCATTTTTTAAATGACGAGTAGCCGTAAGGAGGGCGGTGGGTAACTCCCCAGAGTTATCCACGGTCCGACGCGCAGCGCCCAAAGGGCGCGAAAGAACCGGGTCAAGGGGTTGGTGCGGCCCGCAGCGCAGCGAGGACACGGCTCCTTGACCCGGATGCTGTTGAATAGCCTCTACGTGTGGGTAGGTTCAAGGGCGTAGCCCACCGAGCCTGCCCACGCGGCCAGTCCGGCAAGATCGGACGCAGGAAGCCCGAAACCGGCAAGGTTTCGCGGTCGCCAAAGGCTTGAAATCAACCACTCAAACGCTGGAAACACGCGAGGACGACAACCACTTTACCGCCGCAACGAAGTCGAGCCGCAGGAGGTACATAGCCAAATCAATCGCACCGCCACCACCTTTGTCTGCACGGGTATCGAAAAACTTGGCACCAGTCACCAGCAGCTCAAAAACCTGGCCACCAACTGCAACATGCAACCGGAGAGTGGCCGCATCCTTCACCGGCTGAAAATCCTGATCGCGCTTCCAATGCAACCCGAGGGCATCAAGAGCTTTTGTCACAACCATCGACCGAAGCGACTCCAGCAGCTCAGGGCTAAATGATCTCTTTGCCATCACCCCCGAAATGCTATGGCTACTCAAAAGCGAAAGCCCCCCGGACTGCACTACGAAGAATCGACAGGCTCCAAATCGAACCCCTTGGCGATCAAATCAACCACAGAGGCACGGGGGGCAGATACCTGATGTACACCATGCTTAACATCCGATCTGGGTGCTGCGACCACCTCCAATACGGCGACAACTGCTGGTTTGAGCACTTCGGTCAGGACATGCTTGTAGGCCGCGACGGTCTGTCGAGAGAGGCCCGCCAGACGCGCAATAGCGGCTTGAGTGAGGGTTTCGCCCTTCTGCTGGAGCTGGCGGCAGGCAGCCCGAACCTTGGACTCTGTGGCCTTCTGCCTGACCTCGTGCGTGCGTGCGGCTGCAAGTCGCTGCCGCTCAACCAGCGGCAAGTCCTTATCGAGCTGCATCACGCCTCGATGGCAGCGGCTATCACCCCGGTAACGATCCCATGTCCAGCGGGCGACCGATTTCACCGTGGCACGCAGCGAGGACAGGGGCAGGTCGCCAGAGAAGCCGAGCTTCTGGAAACTGTTGCGGTTATGTGCGTAGGCTTCCAGCAAGCGGGTGAAGGTCGAGAATGACCCCTTTTCGCGCTCGCGGTTGACGATGGAATAGGCGTAGTAGCGCAGGTGCTCGAACAAGATGCAGTGCCGCGAATGGCTGACCTCATCGAGCCGCGGCCCTTTACCCCACGGCGAGGACACGGCCAGCTCCACATAGTCGGCCAGCTCGCCCAGCTCATAGATGTGGCTGTGTATCTCCCATGTCAGCCACCACGGATGGCCGGGAGTTTTGGCGACCGGCCCGCTGTGGAAGTCTGTGTCAGCGTCCAGACGGGCGGCGAACGCCTCGTAGATCGCCTTCATGTAGGCGATGGGTTTGGAGCGGGCGCTTTCTGTCGTGCAAACGGGGGGGATGGCGTAGTACAGGTGGCTATGGCCACTCTTGCGGTTGCGCACGATCAGGTTTGGGGCTGGCAAGCCCGCATCCTCCCAGATGAGCGCGTTTGAGTGATCGAGGTCGAAGATCAGCCAGCTCACCATGCCCGGTCGATTGACCTGCATGTAGGGATAGCGAATCGCGTACTCACGAGGACGGATGCGCGTAGCGGTCTTATCGTCGGAGCACCGGGGCAGGTACGGAGCTTCAAGCAGCACGCGATTCAGGGCGGTGCCGCCCTGAAAAAAACGCTGTGTCGGTGCTTCGTCGCGTGCTGCGACAGTGGATTGTCGAGCCATACCCCTCCGCTGCCCGCGCAAAAACGCGGGCAAAAACTTGCCTACCGGGGGGGTTGGGACGTAGAATGAGGGCCTGTGATGGTTCCCTCGGGTGAGACACCGACCGCCAAGTCGATTGCCCCTCCGGCTTTGTTTCTACGTCTCAACGCCCCCCGAAACTTTGCACAAAGCCCCGCGCCAACGGGGCTTTTGCTTTTTCGGTGCCTTGTCTCTGGTGCTACTCGATAGCTCTAACTCCTCAAACGCCCAGCTTGCCTTGAGCACTGCGCCCAAATCCACGCCGAGCTGATGCCTTCTTGCCGCGAGAAACGAACCCTCTCGCATCCAGCTTGAACTCATTGATACCGCAGTCCTGCATTGCGGAAACCAAACCATCAATACTGGTGAAATAACGAGGCTCAGTCCCCCTCGCCGTACCCAGAATCCGCTCACCATCACCGACGAGCGCAACCCCAACCAGTAAGCCTTGGCCGTCATCATCGAGTCGGATCACCGCACCTGTAACAGCACCGGTATCGACCAACTCGCGCAATGTCATTGGGCTAACGACGCCCTTTGGTTCTCTCATGGCCATCTTTATACCGCCTCCACGCCATGCGTGCAAGTTATTCCATCGAGTATGGACTATAGTCCACGTTCTCTGCCAGATAAGGAATTAGATAGCTAGCTATCTTGATAGCTAGCTATCTTTCACTCAATACCGAAATGCTGTTTGAGCAACCGCTCAACGATCTCGGTTTCCGTCACTCGATGGCCCGGTACTGACTCCGCATTTGCGGCGTCCTTGAGGGCTTTGGCGATGTCCCACCGCATCCGAAAAAGCTTCTGGACGGTCGGCACGGGCGGCTCATCTGCGGCAGGTGCCGCAGATTTGGAAGCATCCCGATGCGCCTTGTCGGCAACATCTCCCGCTCCACCTTCCAGAAAAGCAGTCGGGTCTTTCGGTGGGGTGGCAATGCCTGTGAGGTCAGGTTTTCCGCGCATCTTCTTCACGCCGTCACCTCCTTGAAGAAGGCTTCCATTTCCGCAATCGCAGCCTGATCCTTGCCCAGCTCCTGCACGATCGCACCTTCGCCGATGGCGCGACGGAAAGCCACGCGCTCGCAAACCTTGGTCAGCAGCACAGTCAGCTCCTGCTCGGCCAGAAACTCCAGCATCTCAGCGGCGTCCTTGGTGCGCGGATCGACGCGGGTCAGCAACACGCGCACATCGAGGTCGGGGTTGTAGTCACGGGCCAGCTCGACCACTGTCAGCAGATCGGTCATAGCTGCGGCATCGAGGTTGGAAGCACCTATCGGGATAACTGCGCGTTGAGCGAGCAGCAAAGCGGAACGCAACCCCACCGAGTCGCGGCCACCGGCATCCACCACAACATGCGAGAAGCCGCTGGCAAGCTGCTTGCCTTCGGCCAGGATCGCTTTGCCCGCGAGGCATGTCGTCGTCGGGCTGGGCGTGTATCCCTCATTCTCTCGCCGCCACGCGGCCCAGCTCGCGGCACTCGCCTGCGGGTCGCCGTCAATCAGCAAGGTCTTGCCCTGCCGGGCCAGCATCGTGGCGAGATGGACGGCGGTCGTGGTCTTTCCCACGCCGCCTTTGGTATTGACCACAGCAAAGATCGTCACGTCATCATCCTCCAGAGTTGAGCTAGATAGCTAGCTATCACAAGACACAACGAGATTATAAAGATAGCTAGCTAGCTATCACAAGAAGGGAACGAAAAATAAATATTTTTATGGTCTATAGTCCATCTGCAAAACCATAAATCCCTTTATTTATGCGTGTTTTAGCGGCTTTTTATGTGGCCGATCGACATGATGTTATTAGCCATCAAGGGCTATACTGCAAGTCAGCTGAGTTTTCATATGGCCTCGGTCTATTTAATCCAAGAACTCAGTTGTTTGCCGTTTGTTTCACCGGGTAATGTTCCGGCAAGGGTGGCCGAGCTGGATAAGCAGGCAGAGCAGTTCATCTTACCGACGAGACGAGAGCGAAGTTACCCTCGATGTGTAAAAGCCAGGCCAAAGAAGTATGCAATCAGAAAACCTAATAAAAACAATGCCAGTCAGCGTTAACTGACTGGCATTACACCTCTACCGGCGTCTTTGCCATCACCAAACCCATAGACGGTAACGCAGCCTGCAAGGGCAATGAGCACCATAGGCTTTAATGCCAAGAGTGCCGGGGGGGAGGTGGAGGCCTGGCATGCCGCCGGTATCGCCAATGGCGGAGTGAGCTGCGAAAATCCGCCCGGCGTGCGTCAGGGCACCATAGGCGACCTCTATCTGGCCTATCTGCTGGATCCCGCCGGCAACAAGATCTGCGCCCTGCATCGTCTGTAGCTATTACCCACGAAAAGGACACCCAGCCTCGGCGGCCAACCTCAATTGATGGGTGTCCCCGAGCCCGCCGTTTCCATTATTGGCAAGGAATGAGCTATTTCTGCGATTTTTATGAGTAGTGCGTTTGCCTCATCAAGATCAAAATCTGTTTGTTGACGCTTTTTAACTCCCAGCTCATTTAGCATTATATGTTGAGCTGGAACAACATTATGTACGGCTAAGCAATTCTTTACACACTCAAGAGGACATCCATCAAGAGCCAGGATTGGCCGCCCCGACTTGGCTAGGCGAACTAAATTTTTTACATTTCCGCCGACACCGGCAATACAGGACATTTCGGCCTCACCCTGCCTATCTAATTGAAGAGCTAGATAATTAGCCATTTGCGCCGCACTAGAAGGGGTCTGAAGTCCAACGGAACGAAAACGTACGCTAAGCAAAAAATGGACAAGATCGGCATATTTGGGTTAATTCATAACCCCTGAACATCAGGCAAACGCGAGTTTAATCTCGATTAATTTTTTGAAGTGTTTTTTGATGGCAGTTAAGGTGATGTTTCATTAACTCAATATCATGAAGAAAGTCTTTTTCCGCATTGAACACATAACCTGGATCAATGTGGAAAGGATTGCGTCCGATGCACTCTGGTTGCTTTACTTTGTCAAAACTGTCTATGACCAGTGTTAAGCTCTTCGCCAGATGATGCAGTGGTGAACCTGGCTCATCGTTGTTTTTCATGCGATGAAGATGGTGATGCAACGTTCGCAGAAGATCGGTTCGCATATAATTGTTCAACAACTGGAGCGAATGACTTGGCGACACCGGGTGTGCAAACCCCATTTTATCTGTGGAAGGGTACTCAAAATTTTTTTTGCCAAAGTGTTCGGACATATTCTTTCTTTCCCCCGATCATTAGAACGCTGATTTAAAGGCAATCTCTTACAGTTTGCCTGCCGCAGTCAAGGCGGTATGGATCGTTTTAAACGATAACAGCAAAGATAACGGCGCATCCAACAACGGAACTGCACCATAGCTTTCATACCAAGTTGCTACCCGTTCATTTTTTGCATCAATCAACAGAGCAACACCGCCAGCTTGCATGGCAACCAAAAGACAGCGACGTCCCGCAGCCAATAATAACTGTCCCCCCAGTCCTTGACCTTGCATTGAAGCATCAACGGCCAGACGACCCAGCCGGAATACTGGAACTTCATGACGAGCCAGGCCGTGCTTGATCACTTCCGGGGTCCGTTCATAAGCAATTGAAGCTGGGCTTAATGTGTAATAACCCAGAACTGTTTTGCTATCCTCATCTGCCATGGCCAAATAGGTTTTTGCCCCACCTTTTTCGTGGCTCTGTCTGGCATGGAGACGCAAAAATTGATTTAACGCTGCATCACCACAGTCGAACTTTGAACGATCATGATATTTGTTGATTGGCTCTTCGTGCCAGGCTGGCAACATCATGAATGCTTCGGCAAAGCAAATGCAGCCGCCATTAACTTGTCATTGGGCGCAGGCGGGTTATCCAACAATGCCAACATTCGTAAACTATCTCTTTCTGTCAGTGCCAGCCGTTCATTATCATCGATGATCTTCTGTGCCACAGGCACGACGTTACGGATCACGAATTCGGTTAAATTAGTGTGCTGTAATGCGGCGGCACGCATTAACAATAATTTTTCATCCGACGCAATCCGTAAGGATACGCGATCATTGGTTTCTACAGGCATTTGAGGCATAACATAACCCTCCCTCTTGTGTGTATTCAAATTGTACATCAGAATAGAATAAATTTCAATTTGTACTCATTGAAGTCGTACAAGCAATGTGTCAAAAACGTTCGTTTTTGGCACATATAAGTATCATGTCCTTTTTGTCATTTTCAGAAGACGACTGCACCAGTTGATTGGGCGTAATGGCTGTTGTGCAGCCAGCTCCTGACAGTTCAATATCAGAAGTGATCTGCACCAATCTCGACTATGCTCAATACTCGTGTGCACCAAAGCGAGGTGAGCATGGCGACGGACACCCCACGGATTCCAGAACAAGGCGTGGCCACTCTGCCTGATGAGGCTTGGGAGCGTGCGCGCCGTCGTGCGGAGATCATCAGTCCGTTGGCGCAGTCGGAGACGGTCGGGCACGAAGCGGCCGATATGGCGGCTCAGGCGCTGGGCTTGTCTCGGCGCCAGGTATACGTTCTGATCCGGCGTGCCCGGCAAGGCAGCGGCCTCGTGACGGATCTGGTGCCCGGCCAGTCCGGTGGAGGTAAAGGTAAGGGGCGCTTGCCGGAACCGGTCGAGCGCGTCATCCACGAGCTACTGCAAAAGCGGTTCCTGACCAAGCAGAAGCGCAGCCTAGCGGCCTTTCACCGCGAAGTCACTCAGGTGTGCAAGGCTCAAAAACTGCGAGTGCCGGCGCGCAATACCGTGGCCTTACGGATCGCTAGCCTTGACCCGCGCAAGGTCATCCGCCGGCGGGAAGGCCAGGATGCCGCTCGTGACCTACAAGGTGTGGGCGGCGAGCCTCCTGCCGTGACCGCGCCGCTGGAGCAGGTGCAGATAGACCATACGGTCATCGACCTGATCGTGGTCGATGACCGCGACCGGCAACCTATTGGCCGCCCGTACCTGACCCTCGCCATCGACGTGTTCACCCGCTGCGTGCTCGGCATGGTCGTCACGCTGGAAGCGCCGTCTGCCGTTTCGGTTGGCCTGTGCCTCGTGCATGTCGCCTGCGACAAGCGCCCTTGGCTGGAAGGACTGAACGTGGAAATGGATTGGCAGATGAGCGGCAAGCCCTTGCTGCTCTACCTAGACAACGCGGCCGAGTTCAAGAGCGAGGCCCTGCGCCGGGGTTGCGAGCAGCATGGCATCCGGCTGGACTATCGCCCGCTGGGACAGCCGCACTATGGCGGCATCGTGGAACGGATCATCGGCACGGCGATGCAGATGATTCACGACGAACTGCCGGGAACGACCTTCTCCAACCCTGACCAGCGCGGCGACTACGATTCCGAAAACAAGGCCGCCCTGACGCTGCGCGAGCTAGAGCGCTGGCTCACATTGGCGGTCGGCACCTACCACGGTTCGGTGCACAACGGCCTGCTCCAACCGCCGGCCGCGCGCTGGGCCGAGGCCGTGGCGCGTGTCGGCGTACCGGCCGTCGTCACACGCGCTACTTCGTTCCTGGTCGATTTTCTGCCGATCCTCCGGCGCACGCTGACCCGCACCGGCTTTGTCATCGACCACATCCACTACTACGCCGATGCGCTCAAGCCGTGGATTGCGCGGCGTGAACGCTGGCCGTCCTTTCTGATCCGGCGCGATCCGCGCGACATCAGCCGTATCTGGGTCCTGGAACCGGAGGGACAGCATTACCTGGAAATTCCCTACCGTACCTTGTCGCATCCGGCTGTCACCCTCTGGGAACAACGGCAGGCGCTGGCGAAACTGCGGCAGCAAGGGCGCGAACAGGTGGATGAGTCGGCGCTGTTCCGCATGATCGGCCAGATGCGTGAGATTGTGACCAGCGCGCAGAAGGCCACACGCAAGGCGCGGCGTGACGCGGATCGCCGCCAGCACCTCAAGACATCAGCTCGGCCGGACAAGCCCGTTCCGCCGGATACGGATATTGCCGACCCGCAGGCAGACAACTTGCCACCCGCCAAACCGTTCGACCAGATTGAGGAGTGGTAGCCGTGGACGAATATCCCATCATCGACCTGTCCCACCTGCTGCCGGCGGCCCAGGGCTTGGCCCGTCTTCCGGCGGACGAGCGCATCCAGCGCCTTCGCGCCGACCGCTGGATCGGCTATCCGCGCGCAGTCGAGGCGCTGAACCGGCTGGAAGCCCTTTATGCGTGGCCAAACAAGCAACGCATGCCCAACCTGCTGCTGGTTGGCCCGACCAACAATGGCAAGTCGATGATCGTCGAGAAGTTCCGCCGCACCCACCCGGCCAGCTCCGACGCCGACCAGGAGCACATCCCGGTGTTGGTCGTGCAGATGCCGTCCGAGCCGTCCGTGATCCGCTTCTACGTCGCGCTGCTCGCCGCGATGGGCGCGCCGCTGCGCCCACGCCCACGGTTGCCGGAAATGGAGCAACTGGCTCTGGCACTGCTGCGCAAGGTCGGCGTGCGCATGCTGGTGATCGACGAGCTGCACAACGTGCTGGCCGGCAACAGCGTCAACCGCCGGGAATTCCTCAACCTGCTGCGCTTCCTCGGCAACGAACTGCGCATCCCGTTGGTTGGGGTAGGCACGCGCGACGCCTACCTAGCCATCCGCTCCGATGACCAGTTGGAAAATCGCTTCGAGCCGATGATGCTGCCGGTATGGGAGGCCAACGACGATTGCTGCTCACTGCTGGCCAGCTTCGCCGCTTCGCTCCCGCTGCGCCGGCCTTCCCCAATTGCCACGCTGGACATGGCTCGCTACCTGCTCACACGCAGCGAGGGCACCATAGGGGAACTGGCGCACTTGCTGATGGCGGCGGCCATCGTCGCCGTGGAGAGCGGCGAGGAAGCGATCAACCATCGCACACTCAGCATGGCCTGTTGAGTTGCATCTAAAATTGACCCACTTAGGGTAAAGATTTGCGTCGAAATTTGACCCACGTATGACACTGTTTCCCGTCTGGATATGGCGGGAGAAATCAAGGAGTGATAAACGTGGCGATATTGAGCGCAATTCGACGCTGGCATTTTCGCGATGGTGCGTCGATTCGGGAAATAGCCCGACGAAGCGGCCTGTCCAGGAACACCGTTCGCAAGTATTTGCAAAGCAAGGTGGTTGAACCGCAGTACCCAGCGCGAGACAGCGTTGGCAAGTTAGGGGTCGTCTCAGAAAACGGAAAATAAAGCACGCTAAGCCGGATGCAGTGGCCGTAGCGGCCTGAACTTGCCTGCGCCGATCTTGGCGCTGTTGCGCCAGAGGTAATCGCCGGTCAGGTTGACGTGTTCCCAGCCCAGCGGCGACAGATACTGCAATAGGCCGTCATCAACAGTCTGGCCGTGGACACGCAGGGCGTTCGCGGCCCGCTCCAGATAGACCGTATTCCACAACACGATGGCGGCCGTTACCAGATTGAGGCCGGAGGCGCGGTAGCGCTGCTGCTCGAAACTGCGGTCACGGATTTCACCAAGGCGGTTGAAGAACACGGCACGGGCCAGCGCGTTGCGCGCCTCGCCCTTGTTCAGCCCGGCATGCACGCGGCGGCGCAGCTCGACGCTTTGCAGCCAGTCCAGGATGAACAGCGTGCGCTCAATGCGGCCCAACTCGCGCAGCGCGACGGCCAGGCCGTTCTGGCGCGGGTAGCTGCCGAGCTTCCTGAGCATGAGGGAGGCCGTCACCGTCCCCTGCTTGATCGACGTGGCCAGCCGCAGGATTTCGTCCCAATGGGCGCGGACGTGCTTGATGTTGAGGGTGCCGCCGATCATCGGTTTCAATGCCTCGTAGGTGGCATCACCCTTCGGGATGTAGAGCTTGGTGTCGCCCAGGTCGCGGATGCGCGGGGCGAAGCGGAAGCCCAAGAGGTGCATCAGCGCGAAGACGTGATCGGTGAAGCCTGCCGTGTCGGTGTAGTGCTCCTCGATGCGCAGGTCGGATTCGTGGTACAGCAGCCCGTCGAGGACGTAGGTCGAGTCACGCACGCCGACATTGACCACCTTGGTGTGGAACGGCGCGTACTGGTCGGAGATGTGGGTGTAGAACGTCCGCCCTGGGCTGCTGCCGTATTTCGGGTTGATGTGGCCGGTGCTCTCGGCTTTGCTGCCGGTGCGAAAATTCTGGCCGTCTGACGATGACGTGGTGCCGTCGCCCCAATGCTCGGCGAACGGGTGGCGGAGCTGCGCGTTGACCAGCTCGGCCAGCGCCGTCGAGTAAGTTTCGTCGCGGATGTGCCAGGCTTGCAGCCAGGCGAGCTTGGCGTAGGTCGTGCCGGGGCAGGACTCGGCCATCTTGGTCAGGCCCAGGTTGATCGCGTCGGCCAGGATCGTAGTCAGCAGCAGGTTCCTGTCCTTGGCCAGGTCGCCTGACTTCAGGTGTGCGAAGTGACGGGTAAAGCCTGTCCACTCGTCCACCTCCAGCAGCAGTTCGGTGATCTTGACGTGCGGCAGGATCATCGCCGTCTGGTCGATCAGGGCCTGCGCGGTGTCGGGCACCGCCGCATCCAGCGGCGTGATCTTCAGGCCCGACTCGGTGATGATGGCATCCGGCAGGTTATTGGCCGCTGCCATGCGGTTGACGGTGGCAAGCTGCGTTTCCAGTAGCGTCAGCCGTTCATGCAGGTACTGATCGCAGTCGGTGGCCACGGCCAGCGGCAATTCGCTGGCCAGCTTGAGGCTGGCGAATTTCGCGGGCGGCACCAGGTAGTCCTCGAAGTCCTTGAACTGGCGCGATCCCTGCACCCAGATGTCGCCCGAGCGCAGTGCGTTCTTCAGCTCCGATAGTGCGCACAGCTCGTAGTAACGCCGGTCGATGCCGGTGTCGGTCATCACCAGCTTCTGCCAGCGTGGCTTGATGAAGTCGGTCGGCGCGTCGGCGGGCACCTTGCGGGCGTTGTCGCTGTTCATGCCGCGCAGCACTTCGATGGCGTCGAGCACGTCCTTGGCGGCGGGCGCGGCCCGCAGCTTGAGCACGGCAAGGAATTCCGGCGCGTAGCGGCGCAGCGTGGCGTAGTTCTCGCCGATGCGGTGCAGGAAATCGAAATCCTCGGGCTGCGCGAGCTTCTGCGCTTCGGTGACGCTCTCGGCGAAGGCGTCCCAGGACATGACGGCCTCGATGGCGGCGAACGGATCGCGACCCGATTGCTTGGCCTCGATCAGCGCCTGGCCGATGCGCCCGAACAGCCGCACCTTGGCGTTGATGGCCTTGCCGGATGCCTGGAATTGCTGCTGATGCTTGTTCTTGGCGGCATTGAACAGCTTGCCCAGGATGCGGTCGTGCAGGTCGATGATTTCGTCGGTGACGGTGGCCATGCCCTCGATGGCCAGCGCCACCAGGGTCGCGTAGCGCCGCTGCGCCTCGAACTTGGCCAGGTCGGCGGGCGTCATCTGTCCACCCTCGCGGGCGATCTTGAGCAGCCGGTTCTGGTGAACCAGCCGCTCGATGCCGGAAGGCAGGTCGAGTGCCTGCCACGCCTTGAGGCGTTCGATGTGTTCGAGCATATGCCGCGAATTGGGCTTGGCCGGTGACTGGCGCAGCCAGGCCAACCAGGTCGTCTTGCCGTTGTCCCGGCGCTTGAGCAAGTCATCAAGGCGACGGCGATGCGCGTCCGCCAGTGGTTCGGCCAAGGTGTCGTAGATGCGCCGGTTGGCGCGGGTGATCGCCTCGGCACTCACCCGCTCGACGGCGTTGAGCGCGGGCAGAATGACCGACTGCCGCCGCAGGTGCTCGATCAAGGCGCTGGCCAGCACGATGCCCTTGTCGGTTTGCATCGCCAGATCGGTCATCATCTGGACAGCCTGCCGGTAATGGCTCATGGTGAAGGGCCGGAAACCGAACACGGTTTGCAGCTCGACCAGGTGCTCGCGCCGGGTCTGCTCCCGCTGGCCGTACTCGTCCCAGCTTTCGACGCCGACCTTGATCTGCTCGGCGACCAGCTTCAACAAGGGCGGGAACGGCGGTTCATCGACGCCCAGGATGACGCCTGGAAAGCGCAGGTAGCAGAGCTGCACCGCGAAGCCCAGCCGATTGGCTGGCCCGCGCCGCTGTCGGATGATCGAGAGGTCGGTATCGCTGAATGTGTAATGTCGGATCAGGTCGTCCTTGGAGTCCGGCAACGCCAGCAGGTTTTCCCGCTCGGCGGCGGACAGGATTGAACGACGCGGCATATTTACTGATCCGTTCTCAAGTATTGATACAGGGTTTCGCGACTGATTCCGAATTCGCGAGCCAGCTTGGTCTTTTGCTCGCCAGCGGCGACACGTTGGCGCAGTTCGGCAATACGCTCAGACGACAGGGATTTCTTCCTGCCACGGTAAGCTCCGCGTTGTTTGGCGAGCGCAATACCCTCACGCTGACGCTCGCGGATCAGGGCGCGCTCGAACTCGGCGAATGCGCCCATCACCGAAAGCATCAGGTTCGCCATCGGCGAGTCCTCGCCGGTAAAGATCAGGTGTTCCTTGACGAACTCAATGCGCACGCCGCGCTGGGTGAGGCTCTGCACCAGGCGGCGCAGGTCGTCGAGGTTGCGCGCCAGACGATCCATGCTGTGCACCACCACCGTGTCGCCTTCGCGCACGAAGGCGAGCAGCCGTTCCAGTTCGGGCCGCCGTGTGTCCTTGCCCGACGCCTTGTCGGTGAACACCTTGTCCACCGGAATCTGTTCCAGTTGCCGTTCCGGGTTCTGGTCGAAGCTGCTGACGCGGACGTAACCGATGCGCTGACCGTGCAAGGTATCCTCCTGAGGGAAATGTGTCAGGAAGAAATCTATAACCCTTGACGGCGCATGTCAAACAAGTCGCAAGGCAACCCTATTCTGACGCTTCCGCGCCCGACGATCTGACGCCAGGTTAGGGTATGCCTCAATCTGACGGCTGCGAACCGCCAGGGACAGGTGCAATGTCAGATTCTGTCGCGGCCTTGGCGCGTGCCTGGAAGCGTTCATAGCAATCCAGCCCGCAGAAATGTTCGACGTATTCCGCGCCTTCCGGGGTGAAGGCGGCATCGAGCGGAATTTCTTTGCAGCATACGCAGCAGGTGGTGCAACTGGCAGTGTTCGGGGCGTTTGCGTTCATGGTGGTACTCCTCCAGATTGGTAGCGAAGCTCAAAGCTGCCCACTCTCGGCTGGCTGGGAAGCGGTCATGATCTTCCCTTGAAGGCCCGCAGCAGCCGCGTCACAGACAGGACAAACAAGCCGGTCAGCGTGAGGGCTGCAATACCCCAGTGCTCCCCGATGAACGCGCCGGCCGTCGTGCCGGCTAGCACAATGGCGAGAATCGGCAAATGGCAGGGACAGGTGAGCACGGCCAGCGCGCCCCACAAGTAGCCGGTGATCGGTTTGTGCGTCTCAGACGGCAAGTGCTCTGGGCTGTTCATGGCAGACTCTCCGCGTGCTGTGCCGGTTCGGTTGGCATGGCGGCCAGTTGCATTTCGAGGCTGGCCAGGGCCTCGCGCCGACGCTCGACGAGTTGCCGCAACACGGCAAGCTGCGCAGACGCACCGTCACCGTCCGCAGCATCCAGCGCCCGGCACAGCCGCGCCAGTGCGTCCAGGCCGATACCCGCTTCGAAGGCAGCCCGTACAAAGCGCAGCCGTTGCAACGCGGTGTCATCGAACAAGCCGTAGCCGCCCGTGGTGTACGCGACCGGCCGTAGCAATCCGCGCAGCAGGTAGTCGCGCACGATATGCACGCTCACCCCGGCATCAAGGGCCAGCCGGGACACTGTGTAGGCGCTCATTGAACACCTCCTTTTCCTCATCCGGCGCAGCACGAAAGCTGCTTCACGTCCTTGCTGAAGGTCTGCGCCGCGAGCTTCAGCCCTTCGACCATGGTCAGGTAGGGGAACAATTGGTCGGCCAGTTCCTGCACGGTCATACGGTTGCGAATGGCGAGCACCGCCGTCTGGATCAGTTCACCCGCTTCCGGGGCCACCGCTTGCACGCCGATGAGCCGTCCGCTACCTTCCTCGATGACCAGCTTGATGAAGCCGCGTGTGTCGAAGTTGGCAAGCGCACGCGGCACGTTATCCAGTGTTAGCAGGCGACTGTCGGTCTCGATCCCGTCGTGATGTGCTTCCGCCTCGCTGTAGCCCACGGTGGCGACCTGCGGGTCGGTGAACACCACGGCCGGCATTGCGGTCAGGTCCAGGGCCGCATCGCCGCCAGTCATGTTGATCGCCGCACGAGTGCCGGCCGCTGCCGCCACATAGACGAACTGCGGCTGGTCGGTGCAGTCGCCGGCCGCGTAGATGTTCGGGCTACTGGTGCGCATGCCCTTGTCGATGACGATGGCCCCCTGCGCATTGACGGCTACCCCCGCCGCTTCCAATGCCAGGCTGCGCGTGTTCGGTGTCCGGCCGGTGGCGACCAGCAGCTTGTCGGCGCGCAATTCACCGTGCGTGGTGGTCAGCACGAATTCACCGTCCATATGGGCGACCTGGCTGGCTTGCGTGTGCTCCAGCACCTCGATGCCCTCGGCACGGAAAGCGGCTGTCACCGCCTCGCCGATGGCCGGGTCTTCACGGAAGAACAAGGTATTGCGCGCCAGGGCCGTGACCTTGCTGCCCAGCCGGGCAAAGGCTTGCGCCAGCTCCAGCGCCACCACCGACGAGCCGATTACGGCAAGGCGTTCGGGAATGGTGTCGCTCGCCAGGGCCTCGGTGGAAGTCCAGTAGGGTGACTCTTTCAAGCCCGGAATCGGCGGGACCGCCGGGCTGGCACCCGTGGCGACCAGGCAGCGGTCGAACATCACGACGCGCTCGCCACCCTCGTTCAAACTAACGATAAGGCTCTGGTCGTCCTTGAAACGCGCTTCACCGTGCAGAACGGTGATGGCTGAATTGCCGTCCAGGATGCCTTCGTACTTGGCATGACGGAGTTCTTCGACACGGGCCTGCTGCTGGGCCAGCAGCCGCTCGCGCAAGATCGTCGGCGGTGTGGGTGGCATGCCGCCGTCGAATGGGCTTTCCCGGCGCAGATGGGCGATGTGGGCGGCGCGGATCATGATCTTGGACGGCACACAACCGACGTTGACGCAGGTGCCGCCGATGGTGCCGCGCTCAATCAGCGTGACCTGCGCGCCTTGCTCGACGGCCTTCAGTGCTGCCGCCATCGCGGCTCCACCGCTACCAATGACGACGACCTGCAACGGGCGTTCGTTGCCACTGGGCTTATCAGCGGCCCCTATCCAGCCGCGCATCTTGTCGAGCAGGCCGGCGCGGTTGTCCGTCGGTGGCGCATCGGCAAGCGTTGCCTCGTAGCCCAGTCCGGCCACGGCGGTAGTCAGCGCATCCGATGACGTGCCCGCCTCAATGGCGAGTTGCGCTGTGCCCTTCGGATAGGACACCAGCGCCGATTGCACGCCGGGCACTTTCTCCAAGGCTTCCTTGACGTGAGCCGCGCACGAGTCGCAGGTCATCCCGGTGATTTTCAGGGTGGTCATGTATTTTTCCTTTTCTGTGGTGGCTACGGCTGTTGCCGTCAGCCACGTTGTTCTGGCAATTCACAGCTGTCCGGCCCGCAGCGGCGATGTGCTGGCGAGATGAAATCCCAGACCGACACCCCAACCATCAAGGCCAGGCCGACATAGAGCAGTCCACCGCTCTGCCAGCCGTAAGCCCGCATTAAAAACACCGCTGCCAGCACCAAGATCGGGCCTATCGTGCCGAGCGCCGTGCGTCGCCACTGTCGATGATTGAGCCAAGCGATAGCATTGGCGAGTAACGCGATGCCGGCGAACATCGGCAGCAGGATGCCAATGAATAGCCCCTCGTACTGGCTCAAGAAGCCCAGTCCGATGGCCGCGCCAAAGCTGGCGATGGCAGGAAAACAGGCGGCGCAGCCCATCGCGGAAACGACGCTGCCGAGCGCGCCGGTTTTGCCAGCGATGCGCGTGATGAGTCCCATGTGTCGCTCCCGAGTTCGGTTAACGGATCAGCGTTTGAGGCTGGACGGATAGCCCGCGTCCTCGGTCGCCTTGGTCAACTTCTGGACGTTGGTCTTGGCATCGTCGAAGGTGACGACGGCCTGGCGCTTGTCGAAACTTACGTCGGTCTTGCTCACGCCCTCAACCTTGGAAAGCGCGTGCTTGACAGTGATCGGGCAAGAGGCGCAGGTCATGCCAGGCACGGACAGCGTGACGGTCTGGGTGGCGGCCCACACGGGGGCAACAACGGCAGCGAGGGCGAGGGCGGCAAACAGTTTTTTCATGATGAACTCCTGTGATTAATAGAAAAATGGCATGACGTAGGGAAATCCGAGCGAGACCAGGACCAGCGCGGCCACGATCCAGAAAATGAGCTTGTAAGTAGCTCGCACTTGGGGAATCGCGCAGACCTCACCCGGTTTGCAGGCTTGCGCCGGGCGGTAGATGCGCCGCCAGGCGAAAAACAGCGCGACCAGCGCTGCGCCGATGAAGATCGGGCGATAGGGTTCCAGCACCGTCAGGTTGCCGATCCATGCCCCGCTGAACCCCAAGGCGATCAAAACCAGCGGCCCCAGGCAGCAGGCCGACGCAAGAATGGCGGCCAGCCCACCGGCGAAGAGCGCGCCGCGCCCGTTTTGTGGTTCAGACTTTTGTGGTTCAGACTTTTGTGGTTCAGACATACGCTTGTCCTTTCAAATTTGGTTTGGATAGCTTAAGCTTACTTCCGTAGTTATGTACGGAGTCAAGCGATATGCAAATTAATTTTGAGAATCTGACCATTGGCGTTTTTGCCAAGGCGGCCGGGGTCAATGTGGAGACCATCCGGTTCTACCAGCGCAAGGGCCTGCTGCCGGAGCCAGACAAGCCCTATGGCAGCATTCGCCGCTATGGCGAGGCGGATGTAACACGAGTGCGGTTCGTGAAATCGGCCCAGCGGCTGGGCTTTAGCCTGGACGAAATCGCCGAGCTACTGCGGCTGGAGGATGGCACCCATTGCGAGGAAGCCAGCGGCCTGGCCGAGCACAAGCTCAAGGATGTGCGCGAGAAGATGGCCGACTTGGCACGCATGGAGGCCGTGCTGTCTGAACTGGTGTGCGCCTGCCATGCGCGGAAAGGGAACGTTTCCTGCCCGCTGATTGCGTCACTGCAAGACGGAACGAAGCTCGCTGCATCGGCGCGGGGGAGTCACGGGGTGACTACGCCTTAGCGTGCTTTATTTTCCGAATTCTGAGACGACCCCAGTTAAGTCCTTTTGAGCCCAAGTTAAGGCAGTGGCTCTCCACCGAGCACAAAAAGACAAAGAAGCTGCGCAGAAACCTGCGCAGCATGTACCGGGATTTGGTCGCTTTGGGCTTTACCGGGTCTTATGACCGAGTGTGTGCCTTTGCCCGACAGTGGAAAGATTCCGAACAGTTCAAGGCGCAAACCTCGGGCAAGGGTTGTTTCATCCCCTTGCGCTTTGCTTGTGGCGAAGCCTTCCAATTCGATTGGAGTGAGGACTTTGCCCGCATAGCGGGCAAACAGGTCAAACTTCAGATTGCCCAGTTTAAGTTGGCCCACAGCCGGGCCTTTGTGCTTCGGGCTTACTACCAGCAAAAACATGAAATGCTGTTTGATGCCCACTGGCATGCCTTTCAAATCTTCGGTGGCATTCCCAAGCGCGGCATCTACGACAACATGAAGACCGCTGTGGATTCGGTGGGGCGTGGCAAAGAGCGCAGGGTCAATCAGCGGTTCACTGCCATGGTCAGCCACTACCTGTTTGATGCGCAGTTCTGTAATCCAGCATCGGGTTGGGAGAAAGGCCAGATTGAGAAGAACGTGCAGGATTCCCGCCAACGCCTGTGGCAAGGGGCACCAGACTTTCAAAGCCTTGCTGATTTGAATGTGTGGCTTGAGCATCGCTGCAAAGCGCTGTGGTCTGAGCTGCGCCACCCCGAATTGGACCAAACCGTGCAAGAGGCCTTTGCCGATGAACAAGGCGAGTTGATGGCGCTACCCAATGCCTTTGATGCATTCGTGGAGCAAACCAAGCGAGTCACTTCAACCTGCCTTGTTCACCACGAGGGCAATCGCTACAGCGTTCCTGCCAGTTACGCCAACAGGGCCATCAGCCTTCGGATTTATGCAGACAAGCTGGTGATGGCTGCCGAAGGCCAACACATTGCCGAGCATCCAAGATTGTTTGGCAGTGGCCACGCTCGGCGTGGCCACACACAATACGACTGGCACCATTACTTGTCTGTGCTTCAGAAGAAACCTGGGGCGTTGCGCAATGGTGCGCCATTTGCTGAATTGCCACCCGCGTTCAAGAAGCTTCAATCCATCTTGCTGCAACGCCCCGGCGGTGACCGTGACATGGTGGAAATTCTGGCCCTTGTATTGCACCACGATGAAGGTGCGGTACTCAGTGCTGTGGAATTGGCATTGGAGTGTGGCAAGCCATCGAAGGAGCATGTGCTTAATCTGTTGGGACGTTTGACCGAAGAACCTCCACCCAAACCGATTCCAATTCCCAAGGGGTTAAGGCTGACATTGGAACCACAGGCCAACGTGAACCGCTATGACAGTTTAAGGAGAGCCCATGATGCAGCATGAAGGCCATGTGAGAATCCTCAAATCCTTGAAACTCTTTGGCATGGCACACGCCATTGAGGAGTTGGGCAATCAGAATTCACCAGCATTTAATCAAGCCTTGCCCATGCTGGACAGCTTGATTAAAGCTGAAGTGGCAGAGCGTGAAGTACGTTCGGTGAACTATCAATTGCGGGTGGCCAAGTTCCCCGTGTATCGGGACTTGGTGGGCTTTGACTTCAGTCAAAGCCTGGTTAATGAGGCCACGGTCAAACAATTGCACCGGTGCGACTTCATGGAACAAGCCCAGAACGTGGTGCTGATTGGTGGGCCAGGCACAGGCAAGACTCACCTGGCCACAGCCATTGGTACACAAGCAGTGATGCACTTGAACCGACGGGTGCGTTTCTTCTCCACCGTGGATTTGGTCAATGCACTGGAGCAAGAGAAATCATCTGGGCGTCAGGGACAAATCGCAAACCGTCTGTTGTATGCCGATTTGGTGATTCTGGATGAGCTGGGATATTTGCCTTTTAGCCAAACCGGTGGGGCACTGCTGTTTCACCTGCTCTCAAAGCTGTACGAAAAAACCAGCGTGATACTGACCACCAACTTGAGCTTCTCGGAATGGAGCCGAGTGTTTGGCGATGAAAAGATGACAACAGCGTTGTTGGACCGACTAACCCACCACTGCCACATCCTGGAAACCGGCAATGAAAGTTACCGCTTCAAACACAGTTCAACTCAGAATAAGCAGGAGGAAAAACAGACCCGCAAACTGAAAATCGAGACATAATTCTGACAACAAGGGGTGGGTCAAAATTCAATGCAAATCCCGGGTCAAATTTGGGTGCAAATCAACAGATATCGACAACCTCTCGCGCAACCAAGACATCGCGGTCGGACTGCAAGTGATCTTGAAGCCACGGGCCCGTCCCACCCCGACATGGACCTCGATGCCCGAACGGACGTTAGATTTCGAGTTCTAGGCGTTCTGCGATGAAGGTTGGATCCCAGCCGGGATTGAAAGTGTCGACGTGGGTGAATCCGAGCCGCTCGTATAGGCCACGCAGGTTCGGGTGGCAGTCGAGCCGCAGCTTGGCGCACCCCTGCGTTCGCGCGGCATGGCGGCAAGCCTCGATCAGCGCGGAGCTGACACCCCGGCCCGCATGTGTCCGTCGCACCGCGAGCTTGTGCAGATATGCGGCCTCCCCCTTGAGGGCGTCGGGCCAGAACTCGGGATCCTCGGCCGACAAGGTGCAACAGCCGACGATGCCGTCGCTGCAACTCGCGACTAGGAGCTCGGATCTCAGGACGAAGGTCTCCGCGAATGTCCGGTCGATCCGCGCGACGTCCCAGGCGGGCGTTCCCTTGGCGGACATCCACGCCGCAGCGTCGTGCATCAGCCGCACAACCTCGTCGATATCACCCGAGCAGGCGACCCGAACGTTCGGAGGCTCCTCGCTGTCCATTCGCTCCCCTGGCGCGGTATGAACCGCCGCCTCATAGTGCAGTTTGATCCTGACGAGCCCAGCATGTCTGCGCCCACCTTCGCGGAACCTGACCAGGGTCCGCTAGCGGGCGGCCGGAAGGTGAATGCTAGGCATGATCTAACCCTCGGTCTCTGGCGTCGCGACTGCGAAATTTCGCGAGGGTTTCCGAGATGGTGATTGCGCTTCGCAGATCTCCAGGCGCGTGGGTGCGGACGTAGTCAGCGCCATTGCCGATCGCGTGAAGTTCCGCCGCAAGGCTCGCTGGACCCAGATCCTTTACAGGAAGGCCAACGGTGGCGCCCAAGAAGGATTTCCGCGACACCGAGACCAATAGCGGAAGCCCCAACGCCGACTTCAGCTTTTGAAGGTTCGACAGCACGTGCAGCGATGTTTCCGGTGCGGGGCTCAAGAAAAATCCCATCCCCGGATCGAGGATGAGCCGGTCGGCAGCGACCCCGCTCCGTCGCAAGGCGGAAACCCGCGCCTCGAAGAACCGCACAATCTCGTCGAGCGCGTCTTCGGGTCGAAGGTGACCGGTGCGGGTGGCGATGCCATCCCGCTGCGCTGAGTGCATAACCACCAGCCTGCAGTCCGCCTCAGCAATATCGGGATAGAGCGCAGGGTCAGGAAATCCTTGGATATCGTTCAGGTAGCCCACGCCGCGCTTGAGCGCATAGCGCTGGGTTTCCGGTTGGAAGCTGTCGATTGAAACACGGTGCATCTGATCGGACAGGGCGTCTAAGAGCGGCGCAATACGTCTGATCTCATCGGCCGGCGATACAGGCCTCGCGTCCGGATGGCTGGCGGCCGGTCCGACATCCACGACGTCTGATCCGACTCGCAGCATTTCGATCGCCGCGGTGACAGCGCCGGCGGGGTCTAGCCGCCGGCTCTCATCGAAGAAGGAGTCCTCGGTGAGATTCAGAATGCCGAACACCGTCACCATGGCGTCGGCCTCCGCAGCGACTTCCACGATGGGGATCGGGCGAGCAAAAAGGCAGCAATTATGAGCCCCATACCTACAAAGCCCCACGCATCAAGCTTTTGCCCATGAAGCAACCAGGCAATGGCTGTAATTATGACGACGCCGAGTCCCGACCAGACTGCATAAGCAACACCGACAGGGATGGATTTCAGAACCAGAGAAAGAAAATAAAATGCGATGCCATAACCGATTATGACAACGGCGGAAGGGGCAAGCTTAGTAAAGCCCTCGCTAGATTTTAATGCGGATGTTGCGATTACTTCGCCAACTATTGCGATAACAAGAAAAAGCCAGCCTTTCATGATATATCTCCCAATTTGTGTAGGGCTTATTATGCACGCTTAAAAATAATAAAAGCAGACTTGACCTGATAGTTTGGCTGTGAGCAATTATGTGCTTAGTGCATCTAACGGGCGAGGTAAGCCGACCGCAGAATGCGGGTCGGCTTGACCGAAATGTTAGAGCCAGAAGCCAAAACGGATAACCGTAACTTGGCGACGGGCGCTAACTGCGAAAAGGCACGGTGCCACCGAGGCGGCACAGCACTACGAAAAAAATAGCTGCTCGCGCTTGCTACACAAGGGCCAGAGGCCAAAAAGACCACAAACCAGCGTAACGCCACCAGGCGAAGCCCAGAGAAACGGCAAACCCAGCGCTGCACAGCGTTTGAGAAACTGAATGCCGTTTGAATAAACATGGGCGAAATAAAGGAGGGTTTCAGTGGTACTAACGTTGAAGTAACCGGCGCT
>MTLE01000832.1_pt2 | contig 63849 bp, 50 predicted proteins | sample 1982461 | NCBI WGS metagenome assembly MTLE01 (sample SAMN05712605, study PRJNA340218) | biofilm metagenome | isolation source: sample SPL anode biofilm adapted to -200 mV | place: USA | collected 2012-02-03 | reverse complement strand
AGCGTTAATACTGCGCCAAACAGACAGATCGCTGCCGCTGTCGTATAGACGATTTGCATGCCATTAATAAAGGCGCCATTTTGGCCAGCCACATAATCGGTGACCCGGTAGCCCAACTCCCCGCTCATGCTGCCATAAAGCAAGGTGGTTGCCAGGGCAATCCCGCAAACCATCCCCATATTCCTTACCAAGGCATTGATGCTCCCGGCAATCCCCAGCTGATGACGGCCCACAGTCGACATGATCAGGGAATTATTTGGCGACTGAAACAAACCCATCCCCACCGATAAGATGACAATAAAGACAACCATGGTCATCAGAGAGGACTGCTCCGTCAGGGTCGCCATTAAAAACAAGCCCAGACTGATCAGCAACAGACCGATGAAGGTTAACAATTCTGAGCCAATTTTATCAGAAACATGACCGCTGAGTGGCGCCAGAACGGTTAAAATCAAGGGGAAAATCATCATCACCAGCCCCGCCTGCTCCGGTGAATAGGTCATCACATCCTGTAGATAGAAGGGCTGAATAATACTGTTGCAGAAAAGTCCCACAAAGGTAATAAAGGCACAAAAGATGCTTAGTGAAAATAATTTATTCTTAAAGATAGCCAATGGAATCAAGGGATTTTCACGTTTTTGTTCGACCCTGATAAAGGCAATAAACGACAGGATTGAAACGATAAAGCCCGTTAGGATCAGCGGATTTAAAAAGCCCAGACTGGGGACCTGCCCCAGAGCCACAAATAACGGCACGATGCTGAGCATGAACAGAACTGCCCCCAGCACATCCAACCGCTCTGTGGTTTTTTTATTACTTCGTGGCAGCAGTTTAAGGGCAAAAAATAGAACCACTACCCCCACTGGAACATTGATCAGGAAGATATATTCCCAACTGGCGGCCCCGACAATAATGCCACCCAATCCGGGCCCAACCAACGATCCCAAGGCTACGGATGTGCCGGTTAAACCCAGGGCTTTGCCCCGCTCAGTGGCCGGAAAAACCTGGGTGATAATGCCCTGATTATTGGCCATGGTTGCCGCGGCGCCAACCGCCTGAACAATCCGGGCGCCAATCAGCACCGGAAAAGAACCGGTAATCCCACAAAGCAGTGAACCCAAGGTAAACATGGCCACACCAAAGGTGAAAATTCTGGTCTTTCCCAGCATGTCTCCCAGCTTCCCAAAGATCAAAATAATTCCGACAATAACAATCAGATAACTGGTCACCACCAGCTGAATCTGTGCGGTATCGACATCCATCGCCCGGGCCATCTGGGGCAGGGCGACATTGACGATACTGCTGTCCAGGGTGGCCATAAAGGTCGACATTACTACAATCAGCAGAATTGGCCATTTATTCTTTTCATAACTTTTTTCCATTTATTCCTCCTCGGCCCTCAGCTGCTGGGTTCGCATAAAGATTTTTTTCATCGCTGCCAGGGTCACGGCCTTCTCTTCCGGGGATAAATCTCCTGAAATCAAGTCCACAATCTCCTGAATTTCTGCGTGCATCCTGGGTAATACGGCTCTGGCTTTTTCGGTCAGATACAATTGATAGGCCCGACAATCCCCATCTTTACCGACTTTATCAACATATTCCAGCTCAATCAGCCGTTTAATGGTGCGGGTGGTCATGGCCTTGTCGTTGCCAATTTTTCGGCTGAGCTGATGAAGACTGACACCCTCGTTTTTTTCCAGAATAAAAAGATAGGGCATTGAACCACTGCTTAAGCCGTATTTTTTCATTACCTTATCCAGTTGAATCTGATTATTCCGAAATATTTTATTATTGAGCATAATAAAATGCATGTTTTCAATTTCCAATGGTTGTACTCCTTCTACTATTGACTTGTCAACCTTATTATAATTCCTTTGCGTTGAGTTGTCAACTTTTTACCGACGCTTCCGTATCTTTACCAGCGATTCTTTTAATCTGATTGCTGCTGCCGAATCATTCTCATAAAATAAGTACTGTCTATTTTATCTACTTCTGAGTATACTTCTCCCCACTGCAATCTCGACGCAGTGAATTAAATTCATTTAAAACAAAAATTTAAATTGAATTTACTAAAGTGATTGGATATAATATTTGAGGTACGTAAGCAGATTCGATTGAATACCCAGACTGTGAAGAGTAACAGCCTCTACAAAAGCGTAGATCAGTGGTATAGTCATTCAAGGAAAAGAGGTGCAAACAACCTGAATTATTGTTTAAACACATTTAATTTATGATCAAAGGAGGATCAAATGAAGCATGAAAAAACCTTGGTGTCGAGGATGCTGCTGACAGTTGTTTTGCCTGTTGCTTTAATTTTTCTAGTAACCGTTGGCCTATCGCTGTATTTCCTAAGCCTGAACTTCGACCAGTATTTTACAATCCCAAGCAGCATGATCCTGATTTATGCGCTCGGATTGCTTGTCATCGTTGGCGTGATTTTACTCGGTTTTAAAAAAACCTCGAACCAAATAACTCAGCTAACAAAAATTGCCAATCGCATCGTTGCCGGTGATGTCGACATAAACCATGAAGCAACACAGACCCACGACCAGCTGGGTCAATTAGGTTACATCTTAACGGAAATCGCCGGGAATATTAAATCTCAGGCAGATATTGCAAGCCGGATCGGTGATGGTGATCTTTCCGTCACGATAACCCCAAAATCCGAAAAAGATCTGCTGGGGAACAGTTTGCAACGTATGCAAACCGCAATGGTAAATCTCGTCGATTATCTGGCAATGCTGCCTAAAAACATCAAGCCAGGATTTGATTTGGATCAGAATCACACCGATGCTTTGGGTGGTGATTTCAAAAATGCGATCACCCGAACCAATCAGGCCATCGCAATACTGGCCCATGAAAAAGACTTCTATGCAGCAATCCTGGATGCGATGCCGTACCGTGTTACCGCTGTTGACAATGATTTGAAGATTACCTTTCTCAACAAAGCACTGGGTGACTTGATGAAAAAAACCGGCACCGCCGAACATCGGGAAGATATGTATGGTCACGCCTGTTCCGATTGTAATCTAGAAATCTGCAAGACTGAAAATTGTGGCGTTACTGCATTTAAAAAAAGCGGTCGAACCGAATACCCCTTTGAATTCAAAGGCCGCTATTATCGCATGGACACGGCTGCTATTCTCGATAAAGATGGGACTACCATCGGCTATCTGGAAATCTCTCACGATACAACACCAAATGAAAGCGTCGCCCAGTACACCAAAAAAGAAGTACTCCGTTTGGAGCAGAATCTGGAACGATTATCACTCGGTAACCTGGATTTTGATATGGACATTCAGATACCCGATGAATACACCCATGCCACCCACGAACAGTTTATGACCATTGAAAAGAACTTAATCTGTGTGAAAGAATCCATTGGTGATCTCATCGCCGATGCCACCCAGCTGACCCGAGCCGCAATTCAGGGCGAGCTGGAGGTCCGGGCCGATGAAACCCGTTTTAGTGGTTCCTGGCAAAAACTGATTAAAGGCATGAATGGTATCCTTGCAAAAATTTCAAAACCCATTAACGAAGTTGCGGCAGCATTGGATGACATGTCTGAAGGAAATTTAAACGCCACAGTAACTGGCACCTACAAAGGCCGTTTCGATGCCCTGAAAACCGCCGTCAACACCATGGGCAGCCGCTTCAGAACCGTGGTAACAGAAATTTCAGCTGTCACTGAAGAAATCGGCAACGGCAATCTGAGCATTGATGACATGCGTGTCTACCGAGGCGATTTTAATGCCATTTCTATTTCGCTTAATGCGATTATTAAAAAGTTAAATGATCTCCTTGGTGACATCAACAATGCGGCTGAACAAGTTAATACCGGTGCCAACCAGATTGCTGACAGTAGTCAATCCTTGGCCCAGGGCTCCACCGAGCAAGCCAGCTCGATTCAGGAGTTAACCGCATCCATCGCTGAAATCGCCGACCAGACGAAACACAATGCCGTTGATGCCAATAAGGCCCAAGCATTGGCCGCTGACGTCATGGAAAACGCTGATAAGGGAAATAATCAAATGATCAGAATGCAGCAATCAATGGTCGACATGAACAAGTCCTCTGACGATATTTCTAAAATTATAAAAGTCATTGATGATATTGCCTTCCAAACCAATATTCTGGCGCTCAATGCGGCGGTTGAAGCGGCCCGGGCTGGACAACATGGCAAAGGCTTTGCCGTCGTCGCCGAAGAAGTTAGAACCTTGGCTGCCCGCAGTGCCGATGCCGCCAAAGAAACAACCGGACTGATCGAAGGTTCTATCCAAAAGGTTCAGGAAGGCACCAAGATTGCCGATGAAACCGCTGCCGCACTTGATGAAATTGTCACCGGTATTGGCCAAGTTACCAGCCTGATTGGCAATATTGCCACCGCTTCCAACGAGCAAGCGACCGGCATTGCCCAGATCAACATGGGTGTTGAACAAGTTGCCCAGGTTGTTTCGCAGAACTCGGCAACGGCTGAACAAAGTGCCGCAGCCAGCGAAGAATTATCCGGCCAATCGGTTTTATTAAAACAGCTGATCAATCAGTTTCAACTGAGATAATCCACAATAATTTGTCAATTACGCTATCAACGCCAAAACCACCACTTAATGTGGTGGTTTTGGCGTTGATATGTAATACAAATCAGATAATCTGCAAATCTCGCATTCTAATGAAGGCATCTTTCTTCAGATTGCCGTTCATTCTTGACTTTGTTATGAAAAATCGCTAGGATATAGCTTAGACAAAGAATCATGATTCGAAATCACGTATCAACGGGGCTATCCCAACGCCTATTTAGGAAGGTAACTTTATGGAAAAAGAAATCAGTCGCAGAGATCGAAAAAAACGCCAGGTACTCACTACTCTCGTCGACGTGACAATGAAACTGTTTATGGAAAAAGGATTTGCAGAAACAACCATCGCTGAAATTGCATCGGCTGCTGATATTGGCACGGGTACCTTTTATAATTATTTTCATTCAAAGGAAGATGTTCTGAGATATGTTTTGACAAAAAATCTGGATGAAACAAAAGACTCCCTGGAAGAGCTGAATCGCTCTTCCATGAGTCCTCCGGAAAAAATTTCTCAAATTCTGTTAACTATCGGTAAGATTTTTAAAGAAAATCAGCAATTATTTAACTTATGCAATCGCCATCTTTCCCTGATGGGGCCACCCCATGGAACTGAATTTAAAGATATCTTAGTAGCCATAATCCAGGAAGGGCGAATAAATGGCGATTTCAGAAATGACGTTCCCATTGAAATGATCACCGAACTGTTTATGGGTTTAATCAAATCTGCCCTTACCAGTCATGCAAAAATTTCTTTTGAGGAAAACCTGAACTATAAATTGAAACTGTTTATGAATGGACTTTTAACAAAATAATACGGCAATAAAACGTGAGCTTGGTGTCTCTTATGGATCTTACTTTAATAATCTTTTTAACCCTGCCGCATCGACAAGCCGATTGACCAGATCACCGCCAATGCCGATGACGGTTTCCTCATGCGTGAATTCGGTGATTTTTTCATCAAAAAGAATGGTTGCCTGAGCTGGCAGCTCCTCGTCACCATCCCAAAATAAAAATCGAATTGGCATACAGACAAAGGCCATGGCCTGAAATCCGGCGTCTGAATTTGGTAACCGTTCAAACCCCAGTTTTTCTGCCGCCTCAATCAATTGCTCTGTTTTCCCTTCAAAGGTTTTGGCAAAAGGCATCAGGGTTGATTTTTTAAAGGCCGGACTAAATGGTGCTGCACCCCGAAGTTCATGAAGGGGAATAAAATTACCAGAATTTCTCGGTGCTTCTTTCGAAAAATAAAACAAATGATAAATAGCTGACTGAGTATAAAAATCCACCTCTTCCTGGGGATTTTCAAGGTTATGAATTCTGGCATCCACTCGGTTAATCTCGTAATTGACACCAAAATAAGTAATCGGCAAATTATTTACATTGTATCCAGGCAGCCCCAGGGCCGCATAACGTTCTTCATAGTCAAACTCAAGCGCCTTTAGTCGCCAATATTCACATACATTTTTATAATTATCTTGTTCCATCTTCAGTCTCCTCCATTTTATTCATGCTTAGTGTTTACAAAGTAGCAGGGACTTTACCCGCTGCTTCGCAATTTATTATTCTTTAATCAGCAATTAATAATTATCTTGATTGCATTCATTTATGAATGTATTCATAAATATATTATCTTCATTTCTTTATTTTGTCAACAACAATCCATTCAATCACTATCTTTATCTCATCTGAAAAAAAATTCTCCGGCTCCGTCGCTTGGATGTTTTTTCTTCATAAAATCATACAACGAGTATAACGTTTAACTATTGATTCTAAATTAGCCTTGTCCGATCGGACAAATGTTTGCAAAAATAAAAAACAGCCGACTGATATAAAGTCCGCTGTTTTTTATTTGGGTGAGGTGGATGTTATTACCTTATTAATTTAATCTGCGAACCTTGAAATAAGGTTGAAAAAGATTTAAATCTTTAACATTTGATCCTACAACCTTATCGATCAGGGGAAAATTCCTTTAATTTCTTCAGCGTAGATCAACCGTTTCAGGGCGATGATATAGGCTGCCATCCGCAATGAACACTGGGATTGCTGACTTTCTTCGAGGATTTCAATAAACGCCGCTGACATAATTTTCTCCAGGGTTTTATTGACCTGCTCCCGATTCCAGGTTAAGATCTGAATATTCTGAACCCATTCAAAATAAGAGACAATCACCCCGCCGCTGTTGGCAAAGATATCCGGTACCAGCACGATACCCCGTTCTTCCAAAAGCGCATCGGCGGCCACGCTGGTCGGCCCGTTGGCCCCTTCAATGATATAGGCACACTGCAGCTGCCCGGCATTGTCGGCATTGATCTGGTTCTCCAGCGCCGCCGGAATCAGCACATCACACTTGCAGGTCAATACCTCTTCATGGGAAATGTGACAAACCCCTTCTTTCTGATAATCTTTTAACTGCTTACCGGCAAGCTCCAGAAATTCCGATATTTCGTCGGCATCCAAGCCGTTTTCGCAGTAAATTCCTCCCGAAACATCGCTTAATGCCACAATTTTACTGCCCCGATGAAAAAGAATCCGGGCGGCATTACCACCGACATTGCCCATCCCCGAGATTGCCACCGAAACATCCGAAAGCTGCTTGCCATCCCGTTCCAGAATCAATTTGGTACTGATGGCCACGCCCCGGCCAGTGGCCGAATTCCGTCCTTTGGAACCACCCAGCTCCAAGGGTTTTCCGGTGACCACCCCAGGGCAGGGCTTGCCTTTTAGCATGCTGTAGGTATCCAGAATCCAGGCCATGGTTTGAGAGTTGGTGTTAACGTCTGGTGCTGGAATATCCATATCCGCACCAATTAGCGGTTCGATGGCAAAGGCGTAACGTCTGGTCAGTTTCCGGAGTTCCCGTTGAGAAAGCGTATTGGGATCAACCCGCACCCCACCTTTAGCCCCACCGTAGGGAATATTAACGACCGCACATTTTAACGACATCCAGGTGGCCAGGGCCTTGACTTCATTTAAATTACAGTCCTGATGAAAGCGGATCCCGCCTTTAAACGGCCCCCGGATATTGGAATGCTGAACCCGATAGCCTTCAAAAACCTGGACTCTTCCATCATCCATTTCTACCGGCAAATAGACCTTTGTTTCCCTTTGGGGGTTTTTAATGATATCAAACATATACTGATTCATCCCGCCAATTTCCATTGCCTCTGTCATTACATCTACCACGTTCGAATAGGGATCATAGAATTCGCTCATACACTTGTCTCCTGCTTATAATTTGTTGCGGCACATCAACTGAAAACAATCATAAACTTAAAGTATTTACATTGTCAATCACTCAATACAAAACGATGATACCTAATTATTTTAAGTGTATTCACCTAATTTAAAAAGTTTTTTCGCTTTCGTACTTAATTTAATTATGCTACAATATTGTAACGAATATCCACTATTTTACATCAACAATCCATTTTCAATTATTTTCAAATAATTCAGGAGACTAAATAATGAAAAACAAGCAATTGGACGCCATCGATCTACAGATATTAAATCTGCTCCAGAAAAACGGCCGGATCTCAATCAAAGAACTGGCCGCTCAGGTCTATCTCTCGTCACCAGCGGTTTCTTCCCGGATCGAACAACTGGAAAAGAATAATTATATAAGCGGCTATCAGGCGGTGGTGAATCCCATCAAAATGGGCTATCCGATCAAAGCCTTTGTCAATCTGGAGGTTGAGCCGATCCGCAAAAAAGAGTTCTATCCCTACATCCAGAGCTGCAATAACGTGATTGAATGCAATTGTGTCACCGGTGATTATTCAATGCTGCTGGAAGTTCTTTTCCCCAGCACCAGCGAATTGGATGGCTTCATCGGGGAACTGCAACGCTTCGGCCGAACCAAAACCCTAATTGTCTTTTCGACTTCGGTGGAACACCGGGGAATTGAGTTTGCGCTGGAATAGATCGGAGGCAAACATTTTGATTGCCTCCGATCATCTGCAGATAAGCCCGTGTTAATTTTTTAAGCCCTTACCATATGATTTTTTCCGTTAATTTTTTTTACTTATTTAAGCAGCATCTTATTGACTGCATTAATCAGCGCCAGGGCACTGGCCCGCATCACATCCTGTTCGATAGCTTTACCCGAGAACAACTGGTCATCACAGCGAATCTGAGCGGTGACCTTGCCCAGACTCCCCTTACCCCGACTGAGGCTATTGATCCGGTAATCGATGAGTTCAATGGGCGCCCCGACAGCTTCCATAATCGCTCCATAAAGGGCATCGATAACCCCGGAGCCGCTGCGGCTGCTCACCACTTCCTGCTCACCTTTTACCAGCCTTACTGTTGCTACCGGTAAACCGCCGGTCACCTGCAGCTGATAATCAAGCAGCTGCCATAAATCCGGGCTCGTAGCACTGCTGGGAACGCCACTGTTTTTTAGCAGGGTCAGGACATCATTGTCGTAGATTTCTTTTTTGGCATCGGCCATCGTCAAAAACTGCTGGTAGATGGCTGCCACTGAGACCTCAGGAATATCAAAACCCAGACGCTTTGTGACGTGCATAAACGCATGTCGGCCGGATCTGGCAGTGAGGACAATTTCCATTTCCGGTGCCCCGATGGTTTCCGGATCCATAATTTCATAAACATCTTTCGATTTCAGCAACCCATCCTGATGGATCCCCGATGAATGGGCAAAGGCATTTTCCCCGGTGATGGCCTTGTTGACCTGGATATCCAACCCCATGGTGGCACTGACCATCCGCGAGGTTTCATAGATTTGCCGGGCATCCACCGTGGTATGTCCGCCATAATAAGCCGGGTGGAGTGAAATCCCCATGACTACTTCTTCCAGTGCGGTATTTCCGGCCCGCTCACCGATCCCATTGATGGTACACTCCACCTTATCGGCACCGTTTTTGACAGCTGCCAGGGTATTGGCGGTAGCCAAACCGGTGTCATTATGACAATGCACACTGAGCATCACCTTGGGATCAAGATTTTTAAGCCGGTCATTGATGCGGTAGATCAGCTTGCCGAATTCCTCGGGAATAGCAAAGCCCACCGTATCCGGCACATTAATGATGGTGGCACCGGCCTTCACCACCGCTTCAATGGTTTGCCAGAGATACTCAAACTCCGAGCGGCTGGCGTCCTCCAGCGAGTACTGAACCTGGGGCAGCAGACTGCTGGCGTATTTAACTGCGCCGACGCCCATCTCAATCACCTGCTGGGGTGTTTTTCTAAATTTTTTGGCAACGTGCACATCCGACGACCCCAAAACAATATGAATCAGCGGATTCTCGGCCTCCCGGATGCTCTCATAAATGCAGTCAATATCCGCTTGCACCGCCCGGCCCAGGGCGGCAATCCAGACATCCTGGCCGATTTTGCGGCTGATCGCCTTAACCGCTTCAAAATCCCCCTTTGATGAAGACGGAAAGCCCACCTCCATCATATCGACCTTCATTTTGGCAATCTGCTGGGCCACCTCCAGCTTTTCGGCCAGATTCAATTTGGCCCCCGGCACCTGCTCACCATCTCTTAAGGTGGTGTCAAAAACATAAATTTTTCGTGACATACACTTTCTCCTTTTATGAATTTTAAAAGCTCCCTGACATCTCAATCAGAGACGAAAAGGGAGCTTTCCGCGGTACCACTCTTATTCACACAGAAGCCTGTATGCACTTTATCGATACCCTTTACTGCCCCTGAAGATTCTCTAGTCAAAAATTAGTGTATAAAAAAACGCCTGTCTCAAACGAGACAGACGAAAAATCTGCTATACCACTCTTTTTATACATCTTCAATACGGGTTTCATAAAACCGATATCCATCCCCTGTAACGGTGGGCTACCGTCTTAACCTACTTTTGCTGACTTTTTCAGCACTGTTTCAGCAAGCAACTCCGAGGTGAGTTCATCGTCTTCTGATTTCTGCTTCGCACCACCCAGCAGATCTCTGCAAATCATCCAACAACTACTATTCCGCATCAACGTCTTTTTGATATTTTGTTTATCATAAACGAATCAAACCCGTTTGTCAACCCAATAAAAATGAAAAAGCAGCCGTTATATAAACAGCTGCCAATGATAGTGAAGTGAAAAAAGATGTCGAAACTTTTCTCACTTCACAAATTATAAATTGTTAAGCTTAACTTTCTCTGTAACTTTTCATTTACTTAAGCATATGTTAAAGAAAGATGAAAGATAGTTCAATTTATTTCTAAAAACTCCCAATCTTTTTACACACCCATCCTGCCATGCCTGGTTTAAGTCTGATTGCCTGCTTGCCCCTTTAACGGAATGATCCCGGCCAGAATTAGCGAAAAATCTCCCGGGCCATTTTCTTCGCTGTGGGGGTATCGGCCAGACCGCCTTCCGCCGTTTCTTTTAATGATTTGGGTAGGGCATCACCGATATCCTTCATGGCCGCAATCACCTCATCGACCGGAATAATACTCTCGATACCGGCCAGTGCCATCTCCGCAGCAATCAGGGCATTGGCCGCCCCGCTGGCATTGCGCTTGACACAGGGCACTTCGACCAGCCCGGCCACCGGATCACAGACCAGCCCCAGTACGCTTTTTAGCGCCATGGCACAAGCATGGGCGCTCATGTGTGGGGTGCCGCCCATCAGCTCAACCGCTGCCGCTGCCGCCATCGCCGCAGCACTGCCACATTCGGCCTGACAACCCCCTTCAGCCCCAGATATGCTGGCTTTTTTGGCAATCACCATACCCAACCCGGCGGCGGTAAAAAGACTCATCACCACCTGGTCTTCGGTTAAATCGTATGCTTCTTTCAAGGTCAGTAAAACGGCCGGAATGATCCCGCAGGAACCGGCAGTGGGGGCCGCCACGATTCGCCCCATGCAGGCATTCACTTCGGCAATGGCCAGGGCCTTGGCCAGGGTTTCGCTGAGCACCGTCCCGCCCAGAGATCGGCCCGCATCAATGGCCTGCTTCATTTTAAGGGCATCTCCGCCACTGAGGCCACTGGTCGATTTACTCCCGCTGTTTAAACCTTTGTTGGCGGCTTCGGCCATCACCTGCAGGCTTTTACTCATTTCTTCGAGCAGGTCTTGCTGGGATCTTTCCATCTGCAGATCCTGATCGGCCAGAACCAGTTCCGAAATACGTTTTCCTTTTTTTGTCGCCTTGTCTGCCAGTTCCTGTACGGAATCATAACTTATCATCTTCGCTCCTAATAGATTGGTTTGATTAAAACCGCCTTTTTTACAGAGTTCACCGCTTCAATTAAACTGACCAGTTCTTCGTTAATGGCCTGGTCGGTTTCAATCACCATCATGGCTTCACCCCCCCGTTGGGAACGATACATGTTCATCTCGGCAATGTTGATTCTCTGATCGGCCAGCAAATTGGTCACTGCCGCAATCATTCCCGGCGTATCATGATGAGGCACCAGCAGCGTGTAGTATTCACCATTAAATTTGACATTGATTTCGTTGATCCGGTTGACCACAATTCGGCCACCGCCCACCGACGACCCCTGAACAATGGTTTTTTTTCCCTGCGAATCAACCGCTGCAATCAGAGCCGTATTGGGATGAACCGCTTTATTGCCGGATTTCTTAAATTTAAACGCCATGCCCAGGTCGCAGGCCAGCTCCAGACTGTCTTTGATGCGTTCATCATCCGGAGCCATCCCCAATAAGCCGGCAATAATTGCCTTATCAGTGCCGTGACCCTTATAGGTTTGGGCAAACGAACCATAAAGCTCAATTGTCACCATCGCTGGCTGACCGCCGGACACCGCCCGGGCGATTTTTCCGATCCGTACCGCCCCGGCCGTATGGGAACTGGAGGGGCCCACCATAATCGGTCCAATAATGTCAAATACATTCATCCCAACCTCACTCTTTTGGCATCAGCCAGATTTTAATCCCCACTCAACAACGATGCCATCTTTTTTTATTTTCTTACCCTGAACACGCCTTTTTAAGCATCCGCCTTCTGACTGAATTTAAGAACCGGCTTGCGCACCGCTTTAACCTCATCCAGTCGACCGACAATGGTATCATGGGGTGCCGATTTTACTACTTCAGGATTTTCTACCGCTTCCTGGGCAATCTGTTTCATTGCCGCAATAAACGCATCCAGCGTTTCTTTGCTTTCGGTTTCGGTTGGTTCAATCATCAGTGCTTCTTTGACAATCAGCGGAAAATAGATCGTCGGCGGATGATAGCCAAAATCAATCAGCCGCTTGGCAATATCAAGTGCCGATACCCCCGCTTTGGCCTGCTTCTGAGCCGAAAAAACCACCTCATGCATACAGGTTTTTCCAAACGGCAGTTCATAATCCTCACAAAGCCCAGCTCGGATATAGTTGGCATTAAGTACCGCCATTTCCGAGGCCTCCCGTAGTCCCTTTGCCCCTAATGAACGGATGTAGGCAAACGCTTTAACGACCACCAAAAAATTGCCATAAAACGATTTAACCCGGCCAATCGACAGCGGCCGGTCGCCATCAAGATAATAACCGTTGGCGGCGCTTTCCACTACCGGCCCCGGCAGAAAGGGAACCAAATCTTTTTTGACCCCCACCGGGCCGGAACCCGGGCCGCCGCCACCATGAGGTGTGCTGAAGGTTTTGTGGAGATTGAGGTGCACCACATCAAAGCCCATGTCACCGGGGCGGGTTTTGCCCATAATGGCATTCATATTGGCACCGTCATAATAGAGCAGGCCTCCTGCCTGATGGACGATCTTCGCTATTTCAATAATGTTCTCTTCAAATAAGCCCAGGGTACTGGGATTGGTCAGCATCAGCCCGGCAATTTCATCACTCATCACCGCCTGCAGTGCCTCGAGATCAACCCCACCAGCCTGGTTGGACTTCACCTCGATGACGTCAAAACCAACGACCGCCGCCGAAGCCGGATTGGTGCCATGGGATGAATCCGGCACGACAATTTTTTGTCGCTTGGTATCACCACGGTGCTGATGATAGGCTTTAATGATCATCAGTCCCGCCATTTCACCATGGGCACCCGCTGCCGGTTGCAGCGATACCCGTTCCATTCCGGTGATCTCTGCCAGCATCCGATCAGTTTGGTAAAGAACTTCCAGACAGCCCTGCACCGTCTGCTCAGGTTGATAGGGATGAACCCCGGTAAAACCACGGTACTGAGCCACCGCTTCATTAACCTTGGGGTTATATTTCATGGTACAGGAGCCCAGGGGATAAAAACCCGAATCAACCCCGTGATTCAGCTGCGACAGGGCCGTAAAGTGACGGATTGTATCGATCTCACTGACCTCCGGTAAGGCCACTTCCTCAGATCGTAATAACGCTTGAGGGATCAGACTTTCAATGGATATCTCGGGAACATCACACTTTGGCAAAATATCGGCTTTTCTTCCCAGCACCGACTTTTCAAAAATAAGCGCTTCGTGTTTAATCACAGTGCTTCACCACCTTTTCTACCAGTTGATCCATTTCCTGGCGGGTTCGTTTTTCAGTGACCGCCAGCAACCAGCCGTACTCAAACTCCGGATAGGCATTTTTTAATTCATAACCGCCGATGATTCCATCCCCCAGCAGAGCTTTGTTTAAGCTTTCCGGTGCGGTTGTGCCGATAACTGCAAATTCTTTAAAGAACGGGGCTGTAAAGGCCGGGGTAAATTTCCCGGTGGCAATCAGCCTGTCATGGAGATAGTGGGCTTTACGAAGGCATAGGGTAGCCACCTCTTTTAGCCCAGCCTTGCCCAGTAACGTCAGATAAATCGTTGCTGCCAGGGCATTCAGGGCCTGATTAGAACAGATATTGGAAGTCGCCTTATCCCGCCGGATATGCTGTTCTCTGGTCTGAAGGGTTAAGACAAAGGCCCGTTTGCCGTCATGATCCGTGGTTTCTCCAACCACCCGACCGGGCAGTTTTCGCATCAGAGCCTTGGTTGTTGCCATAAAGCCCAGTCCCGGCCCGCCAAAACTGATCGGATTCCCCAAACACTGGCCATCTCCAACCACGATATCGGCCCCCAATTCGCCGGGAGATCTAAGGATTGCCAGGGAAATTGGATCGACGGCGGCAATAAACAAGGCTTTTTGTTGATGAGCAAGGGCCGCCACCTGGCCCAACTCTTCAATAACGCCAAAAAAGTTCGGGCTTTGCACAATCACTGCAGCAGTCTCCGCACTGCATAAGGCTTCAAGCTGGTTTAAATCGATGGCACCATTTTGAAAGCCAATCTCTTTCACCCGCACGTTTTTAAAGCGGGCATAGGTTTGCACCACCTGGCGATGCTCGGGAGCAACGGTGCTGGCAATCAGTACTTCGCTTCGACCCGTCTGACTGACAGCCATTGCCACCGCTTCGGCCAGTGCCGTGGCGCCATCGTACATTGACGCATTGGCAATCTCCATCCCGGTCAGCTCACAGATCATCGATTGAAACTCAAAGATTGCCTGCAGAGTGCCCTGACTGATTTCCGGCTGATAGGGTGTGTACGCCGTGTAGAATTCCTGTCGGGAGGTCAGACTGCCAACTACACTGGGAATAAAATGATCATAGGCCCCGGCTCCCAAAAAACAGGCGTAGCTGTCCAGGTTGGCATTTTTTTGTGCCAGTTCCCGCATTAGGCTGATCAGTTCCATTTCTGACAGGGCTTCCGGCAAATCCAGTTCCCCTTCCAGCCGGACTGCCCCGGGGATGTCCGCAAAGAGTGCGTCCCGGGAGGGCAAGCCCAGCTTATTTAGCATCGCTTGTTGTTCTTCCTCGGTTGTTGATAAATAAGATGCCATCGGTGTTCTCCTCCTTTATAGTGTGGCTTTCAGTTTTTCAAGTTGTTCTGCTATCGCTTCATCATCAAAGCAGTATTTCATTGTAGTAAACTGGCAACGGAGCTTTTTAACGTCTTCCGCCACCGCTTTTTTGCGCAGAATCACATCGGCCATCAGCTCAGCGGTCTCTTTAAAGGCTGCTTTGGTAAAACCAAAGCGGGTCATCTCGGCAACGCCAATGCGGATTGCCCCCGAAGCCGTAAAGCCCTCTTCCTCTGGCGTTGCCTGATAATTGATAATGATATTGCTTTCTTCCAGACGTCTGGCCACTTCCGGGCCAATGCCATAGCCAACCTTCACCACCACCTGGTGGGTCTCGGTATAGGAAATCTGTGGATCACCGGCCACATCAAGACCGGCTTCGGCCAGCGCTTTGGCAAAATATTTGGCATTCTCAATGACCGTGCGCTGATAATCATCTTTGAAATAATTCATTTCGTAGGCCGCCATTAGCAGGCCCAACATCGTGCCCAAATGGTGGTTACTGACACTGCCCGGAAACGCCCGGGTCTCGATGGTTTCCCAAAGGCCATACTTATAATCATCCTTGTCATAATTTCCGGCAATGACCCCACGCTGGGTACCAAAAAATGTTTTATGAGTGGAACCGGTCACCAGCTCAGCCCCTTCTTTAAAGGGATCCTGGAAGTGATCGCCGACCAGCCCCAGGACATGGGCCATGTCATACATAATCACTGCATTGAGTTTCTGATCATCAATAAATTGGCGTATTTCCTGCACCGGTTCCTTGTGCAGAACCATACTCTTACCAAAGATAATTAATTCTGGGCGATACGTCGCGATGACCTTTTTGGTTTCTTCGACATCGATCTTAAAGAGATTATCCGGCTCCACCGGGAAATTGACAACTGCCGTTTTTTCCGTCCGGGGATCGACGGCGATATAGTCATGCAGGGCACCCATTGGTTGGGCGCTTAAATGGCCACCACGGATGATATGGTTGTTGAGGACATAGCCCAACCGCTTGGCCTCAACCTTACGGTTGACCCGATTTTTGTAATCCATCAGGGCGCTAAAGACCGCTGTATTGGCCATCTGACCGCTGATTACCCGGGTTTCAACCTCGGCACAGTTAAAGTACTGCTTGAATTCCTCCATCAGCAGGTATTCAATCTCGTCAATAAAAGCCGTTCCCTGATAATAAAAAACGTCATAGTCATAAAACGATTTGGTTTTTTTGTGCTCCGCATAACGAAACGACGGATCCATCACTGATAACAACCGGACCGACGACGAATGAGCCTGTTCCGATGGGATCAGGTTAATGGTTTCATACTGCCGGTGATGGGTGTTGTCAAGGCTCTTCTTTAGCAGATTGAGGGCTTTTCCGGGATAATTGGCGGCGCTTTTAAACTGTCTTGTTAGCTCCACGCCATAAAGAATCGGGCGGGCATAGGGGGGCGCATCACTTTTTAAATGGTAGGGAACAATCGCTGCTGCAACCCGTTTGTTGCGGATTTCGACCTCAACCGGATCGTTGATTTCGACATCTCCAGAAAGCAGTGCCAAACCAATCCCCCGCATCGCTTTTTCATCGGTTATCTTACTATCCAGTCCATAGCCCACGGCTTTTAAATAGGGTACCATGGTGGCACTGGTAATCACGCCGACTTCCCTGCCATCTTTAAAAACCTTACATCCGGCCCGGGCCACACCCTTGCCGGTAATCGCCAAGGGTCTGACTATTTTGGGCAGTTTGGATAAATCGCTAAAATCCCGTTCCATGATGGCCTTAAAACCGCAATACTGTTCCCAAAGCGGCGCCCGGCCCAGATAGTTACCTTTATCCTCGGCAAAGCTGACCGCAAATTTGGCCAGCGGACAGGAGAAAATCGGAATCTCCTGACCCTCGCTATCCAGACCCAGCTCGTGACCATATAGGGGCAGACCAGCTTCCAGTCTCAGTGTATCCCGGGCCCCCAAACCAATGGCCATGGCTCCCAAAGCCAGCAGCTTTTCCCATATTTCGGGGCCCTGTGCGGCCTTGGCAAACAGTTCAAAACCCAGTGGTTCCCCGGTGTAGCCGGTTCGGGCAACCAGGAGGGGGGCGCCATGATAATTAAGAATTCCCAAGGCATTCTTAAGGGGTTCGGTCAAAAATTCACTACCGGTTAATTTTTTTAAAATATTTTTGGCCTCCGGGCCTTGCAGTGAAATCATCGCCAGCTCGGCGGATTGATCCGTTATTTGGGCATCAAAGGCTTTGATTTCGTTATTCAGATGCTGCCAATCTTTGTCGGCGTTGGCCGCATTCACTACCAGCAGGTAGCGATCTTCATAAAAGCGGTAAAGGTAGGCGTCATCAATGGCACCTCCGTTTTTATTGGGAATCATTGTATACTGGGCCTGAAGCAGATCCAGCGCAAAAACATTGTTGGTCAGGACATACTGTAAAAAAGCGGTGGCCTCCTTGCCGGTGATGATGAAGCGGGCCATATGTGAAACATCAAAGATGCCCGCTTTAATCCGGGTATGGAGATGCTCATCAACAATACCATGAGGATACTGAATTGGCATCTCCCAGCCCCCAAAATCCACCAGGCTGGCCCCGGCCTTGACGTGATTGTCATATAATACGGTGCGTTTTAAATCTCCCATTTGCTGATCCTGCACGCTTTCTATTCCTGACAAAACGCTTCGTACTCGGTTGCGTCCATCAAGTCTTCAAGTTCTGTGGGGTCATCCATTTCAACACAAATCAACCAGTTTTCAAAGGCATCGGCATTAATCAGCTCCGGCGCCTCATCCAGCGCTTCGTTAATTTTTTCAACCGTACCGGCCACTGGCAAATAAATATCAGAAGCCGCCTTAACCGATTCGACCACCCCAAAGGTTTGCTCTTTATCGATATGATCACCCACTTCCGGCAATTCAACAAATACAATGTCCCCCAGGGAATGTTGGGCGTAATCGGTAATTCCAATGGTGGCCCGATTGCCTTCTACCTTAACCCACTCATGATCCTTTGAATATTTCAACCCAGCAACAATTCTCATTTTTCAATCCTCCATTTTTTTCTAATTTAACAAAAAACAAAAAAAGCAGAAAGCTAGTGCCTTCTGCTCTGTTATTGACCTGAGAGATTCCTGTTTTAAAGTTGCCCCTTCGGTGCGTCATCGCTTTCCAGAGAGATGTCCGGATGCGGTCCTCTTTACCTGAGATCATCGCTGATATTATGGCTAATATCGGCTTATTCCTTCGGTGCTGCACACTATGCAGTCTCTCCCGTACCCATCATTCATCATACTATTGTTTAGTTGTTTTATTCCGCCTGATTTATTTATCAAGTTGTTGTGAGTATACACCGCTGCCCCGGTAATTGTCAACCACTGAAACCATATTATTTCAAATGGTGGCTATCTTTTACCCGAATAGCCACCTACTTTCGTGAATCGGCTGTTTTCTTCGTGAATCGTTGTCAGTACTCGCTTTAATATCTGATAAAATAAACTAGCTTTAATGTAGAACTTAAGTACTGATGCGATACGATATGCATTCTATTTAACCTAAACTGTAAGGAGAAAAATCATGAAAAAAATACTATTTGCCCTGCTTTTATTAACCCTCCTCATCCCAATTCAACCCGTCTTTGCCAAGACTGACATTATTCCGGTCCTGTCCCGTGGCCACATTGAAAACTTAGGAGACTATCCAGCCGATCACACCTGGGTCGAAAGCCCTGATATAATCGGCACCGTTGGTCAGAGCAAACGCATCGAAGGATTCGAATTAAAACCCGATGCGAACGTGTCCTCAGAAATTGATCTGCGTTACAACGTCCATGTTCAGAACATCGGCTGGATCTATGATGAAAGTGATCCCAGCACCTGGGCTAAAAACGGCGACTACGCCGGAACCCGTGGAAGAGGACTGCGAATTGAAGCGATCAAAATTATTCTGCTTGACACCACCGGCAAACCGGTAAGCGGTTATCATGTCCGCTACCGCGGCCATGTCCAGAATACCGGTGACTTGCCAGCCGCTTCAGAAGAATGGTTTTGCGACGGTGAACAGCTTGGCACCGTTGGCAGTTCGCTTCGCCTTGAAGCTCTGCAGCTGGAAATTGTCAAAGATATCACTGAAAATGACAGTCTAGCCGCTTATTATTCACTTGTTACGCAAGTTGAAGGTTTAAACGAGTCCAACTACAGCCAATCTTCCTGGGTCAATTTGCAGACTGTTGTTTCCAAAAACACGGTCAATGAACAAAGCAGTTCCGATGAAATCACCACCGCCATTGCAACGATCCAAAAGGCGATAAACCAGCTTGAAGATCTGACCCAGTCAGTCATTTACAGTAAAGCCGGTAGCTATGGACCAAGCACCGGATACGAATCGATCAGTCAGGATGTCTTTATCAGCGCCGGTGATGTGACACTTCAGAACCTGCAAATTGATGGTGATCTGATTATTGACGAGGCCGTTGGCGACGGTAACGTGACCTTAAACAATGTCACTGTTTCCGGCGAGCTCCGGGTTCGCGGCGGCGGCAAAAACAGTATTCACATTAACGGTGGAAACTACTTAAAAATTCTGATTGAGCAGGCTCCGGATGGCGGTGTCCGGATTGTTGCCACCGACCTTGACGGCGTTCCGGTTGTCCTAAGTGAAAATGCTGCAGGCGAAACCCTGATTCTCGAAGGCTCCTTCGATTCGGTAACCGTAAAAGCCCCGGATGTGGTCATTAAAACCCAGGGCCAAACCAGCATTAAAAGCCTCAGCATTGAGCCCGAAGCCCAAAATACCGCCATCAATCTGGGTAGCACCACCACGGTTTCGAGTCTGGCTATTGCGTCTCCAGCAATGGTCACTGGCACTGGTACCATCAGCCAAGCCGAAATTTCTGCCGACAATGTCAGCTTTGAAAAGGCTCCCGATAACTATACGGTTGACCCCGAGGTGGTGGTGCCGCCCGTAATCCCAGAACCCACGCCCCAACCCGGCGGTGGCGGCTATACCCCACCAGGCAAAATCAGTCTGAGTGTGACTACCGCCCCAACTGTTAGCCTGTCTAAAACCTATGATGGCACTACCGCCACCAATGTAACCAATCAGCTGCTTGATGCTGCAGCCATCACTGGAATTGCGATCGGTGATACCGTAACCGTGACCGCCACAGCCGCCTACGACAATAAAAACGTCGGCAGCAATAAGGATATCACCATCACTTACAGTCTATCCGGAGCTGCTGCCAGCAAGTACACTCCACCGGTGACCACGACAATCAAGGGCGAAATTGTTGCAAAACCCCTTACCCGCCCTACAACACCAATCTCAAAAGAGTATGACGGGACAACGACGCTTAACACAGAAATTACCGAAGCCCTTGGCCAGCTGGCCACCGATACCCTCTCAATCACCCGAACGGCTACCTATCAGGACATTGAGGTGGGAACCAATAAACCGGTAACTTGTCGCTACACCCTGTCAGGAGCCGACGCCGATAATTATAGCGTCCCGCCAGAACACCCGACCACCGGAACCATTACCAAAAAAATCCTGACTGTCTCTTGCACCAGACTGAATATCAATAAAAGTAAAATCTATGATGGTACCACCGACGTATTTAATCTTTCCGGTCAACGAATCGATGCCAACAATAACGCCATCAGTGTGGCGACTGGCCTGGCAGCCGAGCCCACTATTATCGTTACGGCCACTGCCGCCTATAATGACAAAAGCACCAGCATCAACCGGATCATTACGGTTAGCTATACGATTGAAAGCAGCTCGGCCAATCGCTGCTATCAGGTCACCGCCACCGAAACAATCAGTGGGGCCAGCATTACCGCACGGCCGTTGACAATCGCTGCTCCCACCCCAATGGCCAAAACTTATGACGGTACCACCGATGTCTTTACGGCGACCAATAATACCGGGAAAATCTATAATACTCCGGTCACCGCTGGCAATATCGCCGACACTGACACCGGCAAGGTGACCGTCACCGCGACTGCCACTTATGATACCGGCAAGGATGTTGGCAGCAATAAGCCCATAACCATCCGCTACACCCTTTCCGGGGCTGCTGCCGGGAATTATCAGCCCCTTCCCGATGATCACTGCAAAACCGCTGCCATTACCCCGCTGACGCTAAATGCCGGAGCCGCGACCGAGAAAACCAAGGAATATGATGGCACCAGCACCGCAAAACTGAATGTAGCCTTAAGCTGCTGCGATAATAGTGGTGTTTTTCAGGCCGAAGCGGGCAAAACACTTTTTTCTAAAATAAACTCAAACTATTACACGGATAGTAGTTGTCAAACTGAAACCAGTCAAATTGGAACCGGGCTTTACCTCAAATATACCATCAGCCTGGAGGGTGCGTCGGCCGGAAATTATGTTTTTTCTGATAACAAATCAAGCTTAACAGCCACTACCGACGGCGGCCGCATTACTGCAAAAACCTTGATCATCACCCCGCCTGATATCAAGACCTCCCGCTCCTATGACGGAACCAGTAAGGTTTATGATCCGGATGGTGGGGAAATCACATCCTATACTGTCGATCCGTCGCAAATCAGCGGGCTTGCTGCGGGTGAGACCCTTCCGGTAACGGCTAACCTCACCGCCACCACAAAAGATGTGGGCGAGCAAACTGTTACCATCAGCTATCGCCTTGCTAGTGGTAATTATCAGATTGCCAACCAGACAATCGCAGTGACCATTACCCCACGGCAACTGGAAGTCGACACCAGCAAGCTGCCAGCCATTGCCGCAACACGAAAATATGACGCCACCACCGATGTTTATCTGGCCAATAACACAAAGTTATCGGATTATCCCCTTAGCACTGATGCTGTTGGCGGCTTAATTGATGGTGAGACGATAACGGTCAAAGCCACCGCCAGCTACGATACGAAAGATATCGGTGAAAACAAATCGATTACGATTGCCTATGGCCTAAGCGGCGATGCCGCTAAAAACTACCTGGCCCCGGCTGCGGATACCTCAAAAACAGCGGCGATTACGCCAAGAATCCTGGGTTATGCCAATGTCAATCTGGTCACCATGAAAAAATGCGATGACAGCAGCAGTGTCACGGTCACGGGTGCTGACGTTGATCCGTCTAAAAATCCAGCTTATGGCACTGACGGTATTGTCCATCATGCTGGCACGGTCATATTGGAAGATGTGTCTCTCGGATCCTACCGTGCTGACTATTACAACGGCGATCAAAAAACAAGTGCCGTGGGCAGCGATTACACCATCAAACTGAGCGGCAGCCTGACCGGTACTGATGCCGGTAATTATGTCATGCCTGATTACGTTTATTCCCAGACTGGCCAGATTCTAGCTGCCAATGCGGTTATTTCGACATCCTACAACACTACCAACTGGACTGGCGCTGGCACCCTAATCCCACCAGTCGGTGTTTCCAATTTTAAACTCTTTTATGGCAAGCAAGATGGCAGCACAACCTTTTACGGCTATGACAGCAGCGGTCAAATCTACAGTTCGACCAACTTAAGCAGCTGGACACCCGTTGCTCAGGTTACTTTGGACGGCAAGCTGCTGATTGGCTTCGATAGCAATTCCAGCGAACCCATAGCCATTCCCATCACCCCCACCACTGATGGTTTCGGGAATACGAGCTACTTACTATATTACTGGAGCGGCGGCAGCTGGTCTGAGTCTGCATATACAATAAATAACATCGAGCCCGTCAACCCGACTTATTATCTCGACAACTCTGTCGACTATCTGATCTATGAAGATAACAACAAAAAGGTGATTAAACACAATTTTATTACTAACTCCCAAAACCAAATCGGCTCTAACTCATTCCTGTCCCTGCCCAGCGGCTTTAATAACTCGCTGCTGGTCTATAACGGCAGCACCCTGACGCTTTACGCTTACTAGGCGTTGCTTCGCTTAAATCTTTCTGGTATGTCCCCCAAACAAACAGCGCAACTGATTGAATGATCACTCCGTGGCGCTGTTGTTTTATTTTCCCGTGGTAAACCAACTATTTTTTTATTCATTACTTTTTTCGTGATCTAATCATCCGGTGCCAATCCAATTCATTCAAATCGCTCTCGTTTATGCCGAAGCGATGATAGCCCTTGTTGGTGTGATTCAAGTTTGGTGTATTGCTATCTGGGCCAATGTTTTGGATTAACTAGTGCCAACACTGTCTAGAAGAGACAACAAATTTTACACAGGCACCTTGTGAGGTATTTTCTAAGAATAACTGTCCTGAATGTTTATGTGCCACTTTTTCGGCAATAGCAAGACCAATTCCATAATTTCGGCTGCCTGTCCGGCTTGTATCCTGTTGCCAGAACATTTCCTTTGCATGGTGTATAGCTGTTTTTGAAAAGCCCGGCCCTTGATCCTGAACGCTAAATAATGTTTCCTGTTCAGCTTGGCATACAGAAATAGTAATATGTCCTCCGCTTTTAGTAAAACGTATCGCATTTTCGACAATGTTGATTAGCGCACGGGCCAACATGGAGGGGTAAGCCATTATTGGGTATAAATTCTGGCTATACACGTATTCCAGCGATATTGACTTATCTTTGGCTAGTGGAGATAGAATAGCATTAAGTTCACCCAACATTGGGATAATATCAATCTTCTCCATTACTTTATTATCTATATCAATAATGGATACCTGCTGCAAAGCGCCCACATACTGCTGTACCCGCATTCCTGCGCTAAATATGGAATTAACCAGCTCTGCCTGTTTCTCATCCAAAGAATCTTCCAAAAGTAATTCGGCGTTACCATTGATTACTGTCAGCGGTGTCTTTATGTCATGGGCAAGGGCGGCAATTTCTTGTTTGCGTTGCTGTTCAGATTCCCATTGTCTGATAAGCGTATCTTTCAGAATGCTCCGCATATCATCCATTGACTGTAGCGCATGGTTAAATTCATTTATTCCCGCAGATGTGGTAATTGGTGTATCCAGGTCTTGCTGTGCGATTTGTTTGCTGGCGGTTTCTACCAAGGCCAACTTATTACCCAGCTTTCGGCCCATGCTACGGACAAATAGCAGGAAAAATAAAACCGATGCCGTAACTGCCAAAAACAACATGATCAGTTCCGCATTGGGCAAAACGTTTTGCAATGTTGGATTGGTAAAGCTAGCCACATAGCGCCAAGTGAATAGGCAACGGCTTCCATCCTCATAGAATACATACACGCCTGTGCCATAAGTTACGTTTTCAGCAGTATATCTTGAAACCGCCTGTGAAAGGGTACTTCCCTCCAAGGAAGATGCCCCTACATTCCCCTCTTTGTCAAAATAGATGTAATCGTACAAAGTGGGTTCTAAATCATTTGTGAACATCCCGCTCTCGCTTTGCCGGTCTATTTCCACCCGGGCTTCCCGCTCACCTGCATTGGCTGGCGCAATAACGCCAGCTTCCATACAAAGAAACAGTATGATGAATGCCAATGCAAAGATAACAACTATTCCGACAAAAAACAGCAGTAGCGTGCGAGTGAAATAACCTTTTAAACCGATTGCTTTTCTCTTTTCCAACGGTATCCAATCCCCCATACGGTTTCTATCGGCTCAGCTCCATAGGGTTTTAGCTTTGCACGGATATTTTTGATATGCTCCACAATGACACTTTCGTCTGATTCTCCGTCATATCCAAAAACCACTTCATATATTTGGCCTTTTGAAAACACCTGCCCAGCATGTTCCATTAAGGTAGCGCAGATGGCATACTCACTTTTAGTAAACGCAATGGCGATATTTTGATATAACACCCGCTTTCCGGACACATCCAATACCAAATCTCCCCGGCGCAACGTGTGTAGATGACCGCGGGATTCCCTGCGTAAATGTGCGGCCACCCGTGCACGTAGTTCCGCAACTGAAAACGGCTTTTGAATATAGTCATCAGCCCCAAGCCCAAGGCCGTGCACCAAATCATCTTCAGCCGTTCGCGCTGTAACAAAAAGAACCGGTATATCCACTGTGTCTCGGATACGCTTACAATAGGAAAATCCATCTTCACCAGGCATCATGACATCCAGTAAAATCAAGTCGGCAAGACGTGCCATTTCCGGCGATACTTCACAGGTTGCCGTCACTGTTTGCACCAAATGACCTTCCCGCTCCAGTGCCGTTTTTATAAAAGCCAGAATTTCTGGTTCATCATCAACAGCTAAAATATGTGCCATCGCATCCCCCCTGTATTCGTAATTATACAATGATCCTGGATAAGAAAACAACCGACCATTTATTCATCGTTTTTTCTCCCTTCCCAACGGTGAAACCATGCAAACAGAACTGCCAGCATCAGCAAAGTCACGATTGCAGCGACGAGTACGCCGAACTGCATAGCGGGCACTGTGCTCATATCGCCTTGTATCCAATACCCGGACAACAGACTGACAAGCCTGACGCCCCAGGCGCTGGGAACATAAAACCAAATGGTTTCACCAAGCCCTGTAAGCATAAGCGCAGAAAAAAGAATTTCCGCAGCAGCCACTGCAAAGCTGACATTTCGACCAAACTGAAAGCCCAACCAGCTGTGAAACAGGTATTCGAAAACAGCACAGCCCCAAATAAGCAAAGCCATGCAAAGCGTGAGGGAAAGAGGAAATGAAAAATCCGGTATCCTGATGGCCGCCACAACACTGTAGCCCAGGGTAACTATCAGACATGCTACAAGACCCCCAAGAATCAAAAAGATCAGTTCAGACAGTAAGTTCTTAATACGTGATGGTGCACTCAAAAGAAGGAACCCTCCTCCGGCTTCCACATCTTGTTCGGTGATGATTGAGCAAACCCATGCCGCTAAAAGCGGATAGATGAGTGTTAACACCTGGTAATAGTTTACTGTAAATTTCTCCGGAGGATAAATGGTCATGCTCTGGTATACTGTAAAAATCAGAATCCCCAATACAGGAATAGCAAGGTGAACACTAAAAAAAGGGGTTTTGGATAGTCTGATGGCATCAGAAGACAGCTGCTTGCTAAACTTTTTCATTTTATTCACTCCTTCCATCAAACCAGGTTTTTGATAACAGAAGTGATACTACAAGCAGGGCGGAAGTAATAAGTATACCGGGCAACACCACACTACTATCATGAAGCGGGCTGTCAGGAGCCATCAGCACGCCATTGGGATTAATCCCCAGTATGGGCGCCATTAAGCGGGCAGGTATTGCAAATGGAATAAACCAAAAACGGCCGCCAGCAATATCTTGAATCGAACAAATTATATTTACGCCAAGAATCCCTAAAAATGTCACCACCGAATTTAGCTTGGCGGATAAGAACATTCCCAAAGGTATTTGCCATACCCATGTAACTGTTAAGACAAATGCGGCAGCAAGTCCCCGCCAAATAGAATACTGAGCACCAAAGAAAAAACCGGAAATGGTGGTCAGCCCAAAAACAATGAGATTACCAATGAAAATATAAAAACAACCCGTCCAAGCCTTTGCAAGCCAGGCACGCCCCTTCGGCGCAGGCAAGGTAGCCACATTGAAAAACTGCATTCTTTTGTCTGGCTCGATCAGGTTAATGCAAACCAAAGCCACCGTGACCGGAAGAAACATCATATACCACCAGTTATACGCACCCACCTGAGTCAATGCCCCGCCCATCAACACAATAGCTATGAGCACAACCAGCGATGGAAAAAGTACCAAGCTTTTTCTGCCAAAACTGCGGCGTCCCTTTATAAGCTCGGATTTTATAATAGTTACCATTCTAGCAAGCCTCCCTGTTAATGCTCATGCGAACAACATCCATAAACAGGGCTTCTAGTGAAGCAGTATTAGCAGGAAGTTCTCCCTGATAGCCTAACCGCCCATTGGCAATGATGCCGATTTTATCCACTGTGTTCTCAACTTCAGAGAGAATATGACTTGACAGAATAACAGTGATGCCTTGTGCAGGGAATGAGCGTATCAATTCACGAAGTGATTGAATACCCATCGGGTCAAGCCCATTGGTTGGTTCGTCCAAAATAAGCAGCTTGGGGTGGTTCAGCAATGCTACGGCAATACCCAAGCGCTGTTTCATACCCATCGAAAATTGCCGGGCTTTCTTTTTTCCTGTGCCTGTTAAAGCTACGATATGTAGCACCTCGTCAATTCGGGTTTTCGGTAAGCCTAACGCTGTGGTTCTCACCAGCAGATTTTCGTAGGCAGTGAGATTTCCATACAGCGGGGCACTTTCTATCAATGCACCGATTTCAGACAAATCTTTTCGTTGCCACGGTCTCCCTTTGTATCGTATTTCCCCTTTTGACGGCTTTGCAATACCGGTTATCATTTTCAAGGCAGTGGATTTTCCCGCCCCGTTAGGCCCCAGCAATCCGTATACAGTATTTTCCGGGATAGAAAGCGAAAGTCTATCCACAGCATTTTGCCCCTGATATGTTTTTGTGAGAGCTTCAGTTGTTAGAATCATATTTGACATCGTTGTATCTCCTTTCGATAAAGCAACTATATCAGGAGAATATAAGGAATTTATAAGGATTAGAAACTCACTAAAAAATAATCACCACCCGATATACGTGTGGAATCATTTCTCTGATTTAAACATGCCGATTCTTTTACACTACCTGAATGTAGAAGGCGCAGATAGAAGAATCCTGTCAAAACTGCTCAGTTATTCCTGGTTCTTATTAACCTTAAACCGCAGAACGGTTTTAAGTTTATCCGTGCTTGTCCGGCGGGGATCTGACAGATAGATTTCCCGATGGGTTTTATCAATCCGCAAATAGCCATGATCTTTGCAAAAGGCTTCCATCCGTTCAAAGCTGGCCGGCTCATCATCATAGCTACCCAGATGCAGCATCTGACAACAAAGTCCTTCATTTAGCTCTTCAACCTGAAGACCCTCAAGCCAGCGATTTGGCTTTTTCTTTTTCACCTCATCAAGAAAGCGCTTGGCCAAGTCAGCCGTTAAGAAATCCGGCTGACGAATCATAATGGTATAAGCATAATTGCTCTTGTCGGTGCTGTCTTTAGTCTTGTCCACCAGATCCCAGACCCCTTCAAGGGGGAAAACCGCATAATCATAATACCCCTCAGGAACCGCCTTGCTCTTATGTGACATTTTAACAGCATAACTAAAACTGTAAAGGGCGGCCACCGCCTCGGTAAATTCTTCTCCGTTGGGATCCCCCTCGCCCTTAATTAGGGCAAAGGGAATTGTTGGCACGTCAATGATTGCCGGCTGCCTCTTGGGAAGGTACAAGTCCTTAAACTGCTTTTTATATTCCACCTTTTCCACAAATAAACCTCCTCTTAATTAAGTGAGATATAGATATGTATCTCGACGTTTTCCATGTCTTCGCCTGGCTGATATTCCTCAAAATCACAGCTAAATTTCCGGTCAAGGGGCATCTCCCAGAGCTTCATCCAAAATTCTCCCACTGCCTTTTGAACATCACCATGGACAATAAATTTTGCATAGTTTCCAGGCATAATGGTTTCAATCGTGACCTGTTCGGGCTGCAACACCCCATTTTCTACCTCGCAGCCGACCATAACATCGTAAGCGCCCAGCTCAGACTTTTCGTAATTGGTATAAAGCCCGATACACTTTTCATTCGTTTTACCTTTTAACAAGGCATCAATTCCGCCACCATAAAACTGTTGCCAGGTTGCGCCAATCTTTTCACCCATCTGGGGATCAGTGTTGCTGGTTCTAATTCGTAGTCCCGCCACTTTTTTTTCATCCAATTGCACTAATTCATATTCCATAATGTATACCTCTTTCCTTCATATGATAGCTTCAGTATACACCCTTTAATATGACATCTGATGTCATATTAAACATATTTTTTTAAACTATTGAGCAGCTTTTTTCTGATCTGCTCCCGCAACCACAAGGGCTCCAGCACCTCAACTGCATCACCATAGGACAATAAATACCCTTCAATCCAGCCATCCTCCGGCAGTCTGACTGAAACGATAAAGCTATCATCTGCCTGCTTTTCTATGGCCTGCTGATCAAATTCATCATAAACCCGAAAAGCCATCGATGCCTCAATTTTAAGAACCAGTAAAAACTCCTGGGGTGTTCTCTTAAATAGCTCAAAATCCACCTGGGGAGGAATCTCACGAACAAAGTATTCTGCCAGAACTTTCAGATCTCTGATTCGGCTGACCTTAAAAAAACGGTTTTCTGCTTTGCTCAGACAAAATCCGTACAGGTACCAGGCCTGTCCTTTAAAGAGCAGCTTGAGGGGCTCAATCGTCCGTGTGGTCGCTTCGCCATAGGAACTGTAATAGTCAAACCGAATACGCTGGTATTTTAATATGGCATTTTTCAGGTGATTAAATTTCTCCTGCTCTTCCAAACCACTGCCCCAATTCGAAAAATCCACATCAATCCAATCAGCATTGTTTTTTTCAAACAAGACCGCCAGTTTTCTGAGCACCGGCTCCACCTCCGGCACATTGAGCGCCTTCATGCCCTGAAGCGATGAAAGCACATTGATTTGATCTTTTTCCGATAATACGGATTTTTGTATGACATAATTACTTAACAGGCAAATTCCTCCGCTTTTGCCTTTTTCAGTATAAATGGGAATCCCGGCCGCACTCAGAACCTCCACGTCCCGATAAATAGTGCGCATGGATACTTCAAAGTAATCGGCGAATTCCCGGGCTGTGACCTTTTTCTTTTCAATGAGCATATAGACCATTTCAAACAAGCGATTGACCTGCACGAGCACTTCCTCCAAATTGACTGTTAGTATTTTTGTTCGGCGTTATTCTCTCATTTTTATCTTATTATATTGGTTCCGATTCTCTTCGGGTTAGATTATCCATTCATTGAACCCTCCATTTCCCATATTAAAACACCATCAGTACTTCAATTATACTTATAGTATACTAGAAATACTGATGTTGCCATTTTTTTGCCCTGCAAAAAAACGCTGCCCAGACGGGACAGCGTTACGTTTTAATTCATAATAATCTGTTTCAAGTACTTGATAACCAGATCGGCAAAGCGGTTGATGTCCTTGATATAGGCAAAGTCCTTGCCATAGATCAGTTTTTCGGCCATCAGATCCTGTTCCTTGCCGGTAAAAACGCCCAGTACCATTATCCCCTGCTGCCGGGCCATGCGGACTTCCCGGGCGGTATCGGCAATGGCCACCCGGCCCCGATAGGCTTCAGTTAGATCATTGACCTGACCCTTACCGACCTTAATATCATTGGGCCGGCCATCGCTGAGCACGATCAGAATTTTATTATCTTCCCGGCGTTTGATCAAATCTTCACAGGTGGCTTTTATGGCCAAACCATCGCGGTTATTTCCGGAACAGTAGTATTCGAAGATATTGTCATTGGCCGAAAGCGGTGATTCATAATCCCGGAAGCGCTTGATGACGGTATAATCGAGAAAACTGGAAAAACCCAGGACCCGGTTGGGTAGCCCCAGCTGGGTTAAGGCCATCGCCAGAATATAGGCCTGAATGGCCACCTTGGACTGATTGCGCCGTTGCGATCCGCTGGAGTCGATCAGGATATCCACCACAAAGCTGCCCTTATTGTTATCAATGTTCTTGACAAAGACCTTGTTATTGCTGCTGCGGCCAATCCGCCACAGTTTACTGGGAATCATCTGGCCGGAATCCGACGGGATGGCGTCGACAATTTCCTCCTGAACCAGGGTCCGGGACATGCTTTCCCGCAGCTTATTGATGTTGCGCTTGAAGACCTTGTAATTGGCCCGAAATACATCGATATTTTTAGTCTGATGGCGCTGTACATATTTTTGCTGAAATTCATTGTCGCTGTCACTGCGGATTACGCCGTCGGTCATGTGAATCCGGCAACTGCCATGGGCCCCTTTACAGACCCGGTTCTGAAGCTTTTTAACCTCACTGATTTCTAAAAAAGAGTTGCCATAATAATAGGCGACCTTTTCGTAGATTTTTTCAATGTCCTCTTCCTGAACCCGCAAAATTCGGTTGTCGGCGTCATTGGATACGCTGGCCATATCCCCCTGGGATTCCCCCAGTAAGGCTTCAGCAATTTCTTCAATCGAGGCTTCAATATCCTGGTCTTCGGGATCTTCAAACATTTCTTCCAGCATAAAGTCCGAAAAGTCGCCCCGGATGTGATTTTTATTGTGGCCGGATTCGTAAACGTCACCGCCTTCACCCTCCACAAACATCGGAAAATATTTCACATAAAGATCTTCAATCCCCTTAAGCAGCTCAATGGTGTCCTCGCGCTTCTGTAGCGCCATAATGTCATTGGCAATACTCCGGGTTTCGGTGTCCACCATCGGGGTCTTGCCGATTTTTTGAAGAATCATGGCATGGCGGACCTTTTCCAGCAGATCGTCGGTATGGAGTTTGTAATAATTGGAAAGAATATCGTCGTAGGCATTTTTGCGAATATCATAAACACCAGGGCGTTCGGCAATAATCTTTTCCTCCACCACCACATCACTGCCCATGGCAATCAGACTTAATAAAATATCCTTATTAAAGCCAGCCCGGTGGCGGCTGATGACGTATTTTTTAACGGCTGGCCAGTTGATGTATTTGCGGCGGCCGCCAGCCGTGACAGCATGATACAGGGCGACATTTTTGGAAATAAAACTCTTCTCGCCGCTGTCCATGTTTTCGTCATAATCGCCGGAAACCGTCCACATCAGATTGGCAACCCGATTGTCAAATTCGTAGTCTTCGTAAATCCATTTGGCATCCTTCACAGTGTTTGCCTCCCTTCGCTGGATTTCGTGGTTTTAGCTGGTAAAGACATCGGATGCTTCCCAGCTTTCGCGGATCCGGGTTTTGATCACATCCAGGACAATTTCCTTTTCAAACTGGTCAAAGGTTTTGCCGATGACGCCCATATCCACCGCCAGCATTGGTTTAAGGCCCCGACGAATGGTTTTCAGACTGCCAATGATCCCTCGCAGATCCACAGATTTGGTGGAAATTTCGGAGTTTTTCGATTTTTCCTGGAGATCCAGAAAGATTCCGGCAAACTGCGGTAAAATTTCGGGATTGGCATCCGGAAAATATTCTTTTAAGATAATCATCAGGGTATCTTCCTCAATCTGGGGAATATCGATAGTCATAAATCGGGAGACCAGGGCTTCGTTGAGCTCTTTGGTACCGGCATATTCATAGTTCATGGTGCCGATAAAGCGGGTGGCGTCATGGAGCTTGATTTTTTCGTAGCCCGGCACATCAATGACCTTTCGGTAATCCAGTGCCGAATGAAGGACCACCAGGGCATCATTTTTAGCCATATTGATTTCGTCAAAAACCCCAAAGCCACCATTGATGGCGCACTCATACACGGACCCCCGGCGCAGCCGGACCTCATTATCAATAAAGGTGTCGGTACCGATCAGACTGGAGCTGTCGGTATTGACATGGAAGGAAGTATTCCACTGGGGTCGGTTAAAAAGCTCGCAGATATTATCAGCGAGGACATTTTTCCCGGTGGCCTTGGGGCCGGAGAGCAGGATGTTCTCGCCCTCTAAAATTGCGGTAATACACATCGACCAGATGTCCTTCCCATAAAAAACGGTTTCGGTACTGGGCACCCGATCCTGAAGGCTGTCTTCCAGTTTATAAAAATGTTTAAAATATTTTATATCGTCGAGCAGTTTCTCGCTGATTCCCTGTTTTAATAATTCCTGTGTTAATCTCATAATTTTTTTCCTTTCGCTAATGCCTGCACGTATTCTGCAACGGTTTATTTAGAATGATTTGAATATAACACAAAACCCAGCGGAATGGTTAGAAAAAATGCAAAACAACAAAAATTTATCCCTTTTCAGAGACTCATGCGATCATTATTGATTAATCGGTATAAACTCGTTATAATACCATAAAAGTGAATCGCAATATTTTCTTGTGAACAAAAAAACTAACAATTTCCCCCTTGCTCAAAAGGAAAATCATTAGTTATTCTTGCTTATCATGTTTTATGCAATGATTTGATCTTTTGTCCTGATAAATCCCAGAAAACGTTGATTATAATAGTCAAATTTTTCTTGCAGATCATAAGCGCCGCTTCTTCTTGCCCAGTCGAGGACGAAACCCCGGATAAAAACCAGGTACATATCCGTTATTTCACTGGCACTCATTTCAGTAATAAATTGTCCCTTTGCCTGGCCTTTTTCGATTATTTTCAAAGGGATCGAAAAAAACATCCGCTCCCACTCCTTTTGGCTGTCTTCTGGTGTGTTTGGTAAGGGCATCCCGCTGATCAAGCGCGCAATGACATGACCGGTGCTGGCAACCTGCCGCATCACGATTCGACCATATGCCAGTAAATTTTCATATTCGTCGTCATCTGTCAGTTTATCAACCGCCTGTTCTTCAAGATAATTATCGATTTCTCCCAGAATTTCATGGATCAGGGCATTCTTATCGGCAAAATAATGATAAAAGGTGCCCGTCGAGATGTTTGCGGTATCGCAGATCATCCTGACCGTTAAGGAATCAAATTCATACTCTTCCATCAGTTTTAAAACGGCGTCCATTATTGCTTTTCTCTTTAAAAGTTGCTTTTCTTTAACCAATTGCTTTCCTCCTGGCTGCAACAAATGAATGTCGCACATCGTTAAAATTTTAGCAGATAAAAGCACCGGAGTCAAACGTCATTCTATAATTCCGTTCTATTTTTTGTTGATAAGTAAAACAGCAACCACCCATTAGCATGCGAGCAGTTGCTGTTTTCGGTTTAATCTCTATTCAATCGCTGTTACTTTTTTTTGATGTCATCCCATTCAACGAAGATACGTTTGTCCTTTAATGCGCTGATTTCTTCATTGCTATAACCAAGTTCCTGTAAAACTTCCAGACTGTGCTCGCCCACATAAGGTCCTCGGGTATATTCTGGCAGACCCATTTCTTTGAATTTAATCGGCTGGCGCAACAATGTTCGGGTATTACCATTATCGTATTTCAGCGAACAGAGGAAGTCATTGGCCCAGGCCTGTTCATCTTCCAAAATTTCTTCCCACAGCTGAGCGATGGCATGCGGAATATCTTCTTTAACAAAGATTTCTTTATGTTCAGCGACGGTTTTTGTTTTCATGTAGTCATTAACCAAATCGTAGATATGCTTGGAATTGTCTCCCAGGGTTTCAAAATCACAGTACTTTGGATCATCCTTCAACTGTGGTTGACCGATGATTTCCATGAATTTAGGAAAGAATACATTGTATGGCGGCATCGCCAGTTGAATGAGTCGTTCATCGCTGGTTTTGAAGGCATTCATAAAGGGATTTAACATATCTCGTTTATTGATTGGATAACGGTTGCCATACTGAGCAGACTGTACCAATAAACCCAGGGCATAAATCGCACAGTGATAGAGGCTAACGGTTACTTTTTCGCCCTGACCGGTTTTTTCGGCCTTATACAGTGAGGACATAATCCCCGCTGACAGGTACAAACCAGCCTGATGATCACCTAAACCGGCAACCAGATTCATGGGGTCCGAGCCCTTTTCATATAAGGTGCCCAGCCATCCGCCTCTGGCAAAAAAGGCAGTAAAGTCAAATCCGGGTAAATCCTTGTCTGGTCCCAGTTCACCGTATCCGGTCAGATGAGCGTAAATTAGTTTTGGGTAACGGACTTTAATTGTCTCATAATCAAGCCCAGCTCTCACCAGGGCGTCTGTACGCCAGTTAGTAATGAAAATATCGGCTTCATCCAACATTTTAAATAACACATCTTTTCCGGCCGGATCTTTTAAATTCAAGGCAATGCCTTTTTTCCCAGCATTTTCCAGATCCCAGGTGGTATCCTCATAGGGGTCGGAGGGTCTGCCTTCACTTGGGGCGGTGGTTCTCAGCGGATCGCCGCCAAATCCTTCGATTTTTATCACGCTGGCACCCAAATCAGCAAAATACCTTCCTGCACATGGGGCCGCCACATAAGTCGCTAACTCCACGACTTTAATTCCACTAAATACATTCTCTTGCGAATTCATTTTTTTGCCTCCTTAGGCTTGTAAACTTTTTTAATCTAAACAGCATCTTAATTGGGATTTTTAACTTTCCTATATCTAATATGACACGACTGTTGCGTATTTCATTTCCGCTGTTTTAAAATAACTTCTATTTTTTAAAGGGGTATTCGGTTGGATAAAGCACCGATAAATCAACCATCCGTTTATCAAAAATTGTTGTCAGAGCCATTACCAGTGCTGATATTGGCAGACATAAATAGACCGCCTGGCTGACAACATGCGATGCCGGCACAGCTATCCAAATGGCCATCACAATCAAAGCCGAAAGAACTGTTAGAAAACAGGTGCTTTTTCGCAAAATCTTCGGTGCATATAAGATTGCAAAGATCAGTAAGGTATAAGGGGTATAAAGCGTCAGCAACTGCATCAGGAAACTGATGATGCCGCTGATATTCATGGCTACAAAGAGGCCCATTAACGCTGAAAGAATCAAGACGACCTTGGAAATGACCAGTTGTTTTTTATCGGGCAAATCCTTATATATTAAATCAACAATAATATTCTTTGTGACGATGGAAGATATTCCCAATAATAGGGCAATGGCTGTTGAGACATCCGCCGCCCAGAGTCCAGCAAAGACCATTCCGGCAATAATTGGATTTAAGGTTATGGTTAATGCTGGCAAGGCCATGGCGCTGTTTTCCAGACCGGGAAATTGAATCGCTGCCAGAATACCCAATGCTGCTGCAACAAAACCAATCGGAAAAATCATCACCGCTGCTGATAACATCCCTTTTTTTGCATGTTTTTCGTCGATGGCCCCCAGGGTCGGTTGATAGAGGGTTTGGTTGGCCGGGGTATTAATAATCATTGTGATGACCCAACCCAGCAGTACCCCAGGTCCCATCCCACTGATCAAATCGGTCCACTGCTCTCCCGGTGGAATTGCTGCTGCTACCGTACTGACACCGCCCATCTGGGAAATTGCTGCAATAACTGCGACAATCAGACTCAAATAAATGACAATGACATTGACCAGATTAGCCATGCTGGCCCCCAGTAATCCGCCAATAAATGAGACCAGAATATAGACAATGGTGGATGCAATCATTCCACTGGTAAAGTTGAAAAATTCCGGCAACAGGGTACTCAATAAAGCCCCACCGGCAACGATCTGAAGAGCGTTGATGCCGAATAGAATAATGACCTGAATAACGATTGCGATGGTCCCATCAATCTTCCCGAAAGATTTCAGAAATACTTCACTGACCGTGTTGATGTTTAACTTTCTGACTTTTGCTGAAATAAAAAGGCCGAAAACCACGGCCCCCGCAGCCCAGGCGCCAGTATACCAGCCAGCTGAGATCCCTTTGGTATAAGCATTCTGAGCAACCCCAACGGTACTTGAACCACCAACGGCATTTCCGGTTACCATCACGGCAATCAAATACCAGGGCAATCGCTGTCCGGCCAACAAATAATCTTTACTGGTGGCTGTTTTCGTGATTTTAGTTGAATAATATGCAATTCCAACAATCATTAACATATACAAAATAACGATAATCAAGGGTATATTCACTTTATCCACACTCCTGTTCAAATTTTCTTGATCACTCAAGCTAATAATTTCTCATTTACTATTCCAGAAACAGGTTTTATCTTGTGCTGATGCTCTCTTGCATCACATTTCCTTGTGATTTCCACGTTGACACTTACAATCGTTCCGCTGATCGTTTAATTTGATAACTTTTTTCTCACTGTTTCAATCTTTCATTTCACAAATACAGCATGACGCAACCATTGACGAAATTACTGATAACGCTTACAACTCTTTTCTTACTAATCGCACCTTTAATCACTCCAACCAATGCAGGAGGTGACTCTGCATTGGCTGAAGAAATAAGTCAAATTATTAATATTTATGTAAAACACTTGGAAGTTTATCCTGAAAGATGATCTCTGGACTACCTGGATGGTCTGATCCATGGTGAATCCAGGCCCTTTATTAACTAACCTACTTTGACAATGATGGCTGCAGCTGAGTCGCCAGCAGCACAGCCGCAGGCCAATACATAACCGCCACCTTTGATAACGGCTTCTTCGATGCCTTCCATCAATAATCTGGCAATCGTTGGTCCCTGAGGATGGCCAAATACTAAAGAGGTACCGTAATTATTGATCCGTGATTGGTTAATCCCCAATGCTTTGCCCAGATGAAGGTCATTGGCGATGAAGGGACTGTGGTTTTTAATGGCCACCAGATCATTGACACCAATACCAGCGTTGTCCAGCGCCATTTGCACGGCACCGGCGGGTGCTGCCGGCATAAAGGCTTTTTTTGTCCGATTAAAGCCATAGGAAACCACTTGAACCGGAATTTTCTCGGTGCTTAATTCTGCTGCTTTTTGTTTGGTGGTAATGATCATACCGGTATTCCCATCGGCTGGATGGGTTTGGGAACCAAAGGTATGAATTCCGCCTTCGGCAACCGGGCGCAGTCTTTCTAAACCCTCTCTGGTTGTTTGGGTAACGCCTTCGTCTTCGCTGATGACCAAAGTGCTTTTTCTTGATTTCAGTTCGATCGGGAACATGTATTTTTTCTGGAAGGCCCGGTCATTAGCCAGGGCATCACCATACTGTTCATAGCGCATTAAGGTTACTTCATCCGCTTCTTCTCTGGTGAATCCGCCTTCTTTGGCCACATTTTCGGCCGTAGTCAGCATCCCAAAACCGGTTGAAGGATCACGGTTGATGTTGTCCATGTTAACATTTTCTGACAACACTTCACCGCCTGGTCCCTGGGGATTTGGCCAGACAATATGGGGGGCATTGGAAATTTTATCAAACATCATACAATAAGCAGTAGACAAGTTGCCCGTTTCTACCGCCATCGCCGCTGTATAAATGGTATTGGTAGATGTTGCACAGGCGTGAGAAACGGCCATTCCCGGAATGCTCAGTCCCATTTCATTGGCTGCCCAGGCAGCGCCGAAGAATGATCCCGGCTGGATAATGGTATGACCAAGATAAAGGAATTCGATCATCTGGGCATCAAATCCCTTTGTCTCGAAAAATCGTTTACTGGTATCGGCCGCCAGCTTAATGGAGTTTTCATTCTGAAGACTTCCCTGCCATTTACAAAATGGGGTGCTGTAGTATCCGCCATAAGGAATATATGCATTTTTAAACATTATTTTCTCCTATAAATTTTCTTGTTTCATCATTGCGAACGGTCTGAGGGCTTCGCTACAGCTTTTTAAAAACTGACTGCAAAGCTCACTCGCGATTCGCTACTAAGCTGATCTGGTTTTATACTTATGCTTTTTTATATGCTGGCGCTTTTCCCGGAGGTGCAGTCAAACCAGCCCAGGCATCTTCAGTATTAAACATTTCGATCAGGCGTCCTAATTCCATGGTGATTGCTTCGTCAATTGATACCTTTGACTGGGCTTCCATCAGCTCATTGGCCACAATAAGGGCCAGTGGTGCTTTTTTACTGATGATTTTGATGGTTGCGTTGGCAAAGTCTGCATCAACGCCGTCTGGTACAATGCCATTCATGATTTTTTCCAGATTATCTCCTGCAAAAATGGCTGTTTCATTTTCAAACCCATCAGCATAGGTATGCCCTTGGTACTTATCACGTTTTTCCTGAGTGGCAACCTTTTTAATGGTTGCTTCCAGTTGATCGATAGTTGTCAATTCAGTGATCATTCCCATCTTCAGGGCTTTTTCGGCGCTGATTGATTTCCCGGTGAAAACATAGTATTTCGCCAGATCTTTGCCAACCAGTCGTTCCATTCTGATCATTCCACCTAAACCAGGATAGATGCCGATTCCGGTTTCCGGGAATCCAAAGGAACCAGCTTCGGTCGCCACAATATATTGGCAAGCCAGCGCTAATTCACTGCCGCCACCGAGAGACAGTCCATCAACGACTGCAATAGTTGGTTTCGCTGAGGTTTCAAAGCGTCTTAGCAATTCATGACCTTTGCGAGTAAATTCAACGGTTCGTTCGAGAGTTTTATTTTCCATGTTTTCGATAAAGAATTTAATGTCCGCGCCAGCAATAAACGCTTTTCCGGCGCCAGCAATCGCAATCGCTTTAACTGCATCATTGCTTTCGGCTTCATCAAACTTCTTTGCCAGTTGATTGACAACCGTTTCATTCAGGGCATTCATCGCTTCTGGTCGGTTAATAGTGATATAGGCAATATCCTCTTTGATTTCAAGTTCGACATATTTGAATTCAAAGTTTTTTCCGCTTTCATATTGTTTAATCAGCAATTCCGGCATTTTAAAATCAGGGTATCGTTTATTCATGGCTTCAACCACTTCATATACTTTGGCGATTCCAATTTTATTCATGATTTCAAACGGTCCAAATTTCCAGGCCAGGCCAATTTTGGCACCACGATCGGTATCTTCGATGGAAGCAATCCCTTCATCTACCAGTTGGCAAGCGACGCCCAAGGCAGCTCCGAGAATGAAATCAGTTACTTCCTGGATCTTTGATTCATCGACGTCGCCGCTTAAGTCAAACAATTCTTTTGACTCGACTTGATCAATCAACAGCTGTGGAGCAGCATAGAAGTTGCCCAATTCGTCTTCCAGTGTTTTTGCTGAATGGACAGCAATTGGAATACCGGTCACGTTCATTAATTCAAAAGGTCCCATGCCAATTCCAAAGGCTTTTTTGCAAGCGGCTTCAATCGTCGGGATATTGGCAATTCCTTGTTCCAGAACCCGTACAGCTGACACATAGAACGGAATGAAGATTCGATTCACACAAAATCCTGGTGAATCCTTTACAATGATGTTTGTTTTTGCATGTAGTTTTCCGATCAGTAATGCAGTATTTAATGTTTCTTCACTTGTTCCCTCATGAGGAATGACTTCCAGCAGTCTGTTTTTAGCTGGGTGAAAGAAGTAATGCATCCCCACTACTTTGTCCGGTCGGCCAGTCCAGGCTGCCAATTCGTGAACATACAGGCTTGAAGTGTTGGTTGCCAGAATTGTTTTGGGATCACAAATGGCGTCCAGCATTTTAAACAGTTCCCCCTTGATTTTCTTGTCTTCGAAAATTGCTTCAACAATTAGATCCATGTCTTCAAGATCTTCATACGAGGTTGTTCCTTTAATTCTTTTTAAGGTTTCCTGCATTTTGTCAGCAGTGATAACATTTCGCTCAACTGCCTGCTTAAGCATATTGGTGATGATTCCGATGCCGCGCTCAACCTGTGCATCATTCATATCAACCAATGTTACATTTAAACCTTCTTGAGCCATTTTCTGAGCGATACCACCGCCCATATTTCCAGCCCCAACAATACCAATTTTGTAACTCTTGCTCATTATTGTCCTCCTTTTTGATCCGCCTTTTTTAACGGTCGTTTCATAATTAAATATCCAAATTTAGCTACTTTATGAAATCCATACTGTGATCACTTCCCGAATACGAACCTCATTATATAACAACGTTCTAGAATATTATTCTAGAACGTTGTTATATTTATTATACTTGTCATTTCTAAATTGTCAATAGCTTATTTGCATATGTTATTTTTCTCACAAGCTTATTATGCTTCGTTACTTGTTGCTTGTCTTCGTGCTGTTAATTCGGCACTCATCTCTTCCATTCGCTTCGGTGTTAAAGAATACATTTTGAACATCAACAGTAACCCAATGATGATAATGATGGCTGGATAGAGTGAAAATCCGTTTTTGATTCCCTGAACCAGTTCCGGAGTAACCGCCATATCTGCTACATAGTTTACGGAACTAAGAACCGCAGCAATGATCATTGAACGAACAAAGATCGATATTTTGATGGGGAAACTGATCAGTGACATAACAAACCCGCGGGCGTTTTTGCCAGTTTTCCATTCGCCATAATCGCTGGTAGCGGAGTACATGGCAACCCCCAGTGAATCCGGTAAACCATAACCGATGTAGGCCAGTAACATAACAATTTTAAAGGCTGTGGCTTGAAGCGGGATAAACCAAACGATTAACAGACCAATAACTAACAGACTCAGGGCGATCATGTAAGTATTTTTTTCACCCAGTCGTTTGGCAATCGGTGCGGCAATCATCGCCGAAAAGAAATTAACGACGGTTAATCCAGTCATAAATAATGCCATACCCGGTAAATCATTGATAACATATTTAAAATAGTAGAAGGCCATTCCGAAAATAATAAAGCGGCCCAGGTATCGGCCCAGTTCAACGATCATCAATCCCATCAGTGGTGGGTTGACAATAATTTGTTTGAGCATTTCGCCAACGGACATCTTGTCAGCTGCTTTTCCTACTGGCGCTGCACAACCGTTAAAAGCGTAATCCTTGGTCAAGACAAAATAAATCCAGTTACAGGCAATCATGATACAGCCGGTAATGGCGGCCATATAGGTATAACCTAAGACCGGGTTGCCAACAGCAACACCAATGCTGGTAATGGCTTTTACACCAAAGTAGGTAAATGCCAGGGTTCCCAAAGCATTAAACATCCCCCGGTTACTGGCCATGGAAATTCGTTCACCACGATCCAATGTCATGGCATTATTCAGTGAAATATGGGCAGCATAGAAGGTATTCCAGACTAAATGGCTAACGACAAAACCCGTAAAAATAATGATGGCCGTAACGGTTGCTGATCCGCCGAGTTGGGTAAACTGCAGAATATAAAACAGTGCAGCAATCGGTGGGCCGACGAATAGCCAGGAACGGTATTTCCCCCATTTTAGATTGCTTTTCTCCAGAATAACCCCCGATGTCGGAACCGCTAAAATATCGACCAGACTGGTTGCCAGTAAGAGCGTGCTGACCAATGCCAGTGGCAATTTGACAAAATCTGTCAAAAATGCCGCAAAAAACATGACCTCGATGGTAACGAGTGTCTGAAACCCGAAGGACGGTAACCCGTAAAGGTTGACAACTGATTTTTTCAATGGTTGACTCATGATTTTTCTCCTTAAAATTTTATATTTTTAGTGCTTTGGGGATGAAATTATAATGTTTCAATAATTGTTGGAATTACTTCATAAAGATCCCCAACAATCCCATAGTCGGCAACTTCAAAGATCGGTGCATTTTCATTTTTATTAATGGCGATAATATAGTCCGAACTCTGCATTCCGGCCAGATGCTGAATCGCTCCAGAAATCCCACAGGCAAAGTAGATTTTTGGTTTGACAGTGGTGCCCGTCTGACCAACCTGATAGGAATGATCAATCCATCCGCAATCGACACAGGCTCGGGACGAGCCGATGGTTCCGCCCAATTTATCGGCCAGTTTTTTGAGCAATTCAAAACCTTCCGGATTGCCCAGACCCATACCACCTGATACAATGAATTCGGCATCGGTCAGTGAGGCCAGCTCGCCAGCTTCTTTAACGATTTTGATAATTTTTGTGCGGATTTCTTCGTCTTTAAAACTGACGTCCAATCGGATCGCCACCCCTTCACGTCCAGCAACATATTCGGCCTTGTCCATTACGCCGGGGCGTACGGTTGACATTTGTGGTCGATGGTTAGGACAAATAATGGTCGCCATCAGATTCCCGCCGAAGGCTGGTCGGGTCTGGCGAATTTTCTTATCATCCGGATCAATTTCCAGTTTGGTGCAGTCTGCCGTTAAACCGGTGTCGCAACGCACTGCCAGGCAAGGTCCCAGATCCCGTCCGATGTGGGTTGCGCCCAACAGGATAATTTCTGGTTTATATTGATCAATGGCTTGCTTAATCACTTTGGTATAAGCATCTGTCCGATAGTTCTTCAGTTCCGGATGAACCGCCTGATAAACCTTGTCAGCCCCATAGGCAAACAATTCATGCGTCAATTCACCGACTTCATCGCCACAGACGACGGCACTGACATCGGTGCCAATTTCGGCGGCCAGTTTTTTGGCTTCGCCCAAAAGTTCGATGACCACCGGCATCAGTTTGCCTTCCCGCTGTTCCGCAAAAACCCAAACGCCCTTATAAGCACTTAAATCTTTTTTTACATTATCTTCTGTTTTTTCAATGGCCTCAAAGGGACATTCATCGACACAGACACCGCAACCGGTACAGGCATCACCAATCACGGCAATTTTATTTTCCATCTCGATGGCACTGAAAGGACAGCTTTTTACACAGATGGAACATCCTTTGCATTTTTCTACTATTACTCTAACCGACATATTTTTCGTCCTTTCTAAATAACATGTAACCCTTTTAATCTCGAAACTAAGCTTTGGCTCACTTCCGCTGCTGTTCCGGTGAGCATTTCGCCTTTACCCTTGGTGGGTGGCGTAAAGGAACGGAATACCTGAGTCGGGGATGCTTTCAAGCCACAGTTTTCCGGCGACAGTTTGATGTCCTCATGACCCCAAATGGTAATTTCCTTGTTGCAGGCATCAACAATGTTGTAAATACTCATGTACCGTGGTTCATTTAATTCTTTGACGGCAGTCAGCAGACAGGGAGTCTGCACTTCTATCAGTTCGTAACCGTCTTCCATCTGCCGCTGAACTACAACCTTGTTGCCAATCAGCTCGACATGCTGAACATAGGTCACCACCGGAATGTCCAGCCGCTGAGCAGTTTGTGGCCCGACTTGGGCGGTATCACCATCGATGGCCTGACGACCGGCAAAAATAATATCCAGATCACCAATTTTTCGAATCCCTGCTGCCAGGGTATTGGAGGTTGACCAGGTATCGGCACCACCAAAGGCCCGATCACTGAGCAGATAGGCATCGTCAGCGCCCATCGCCAAACATTCTCTGAGCATTTCGCAGGCTTGGGGCGGTCCCATTGTTAATACCGACACGTTGACGTTGGGGTCACGATCCTTGATGGCCAGGGCCGCTTCCAGCGCATTGGCGTCATCGGGATTTAGAATACTGGGAACACCTTCCCGTATCAGTGTCCCTTTGACCGGATCGATTTTAACTTCGTTGGTATCCGGGACCTGTTTTACACATACTAATATTTTCATACTTAACTTTCTCCTTTTTTTGCTGCTTGTCCTGTCGTAATTATTTGAGCAATTGGCCGGCAATGACCATCTGCTGTACCTGGGATGTACCTTCATAGATTGTGAAAACCCGACAATCCCGATAAAGGCGCTCAACCCGATAGTCTTTCATATAGCCATAGCCGCCGTGGATCTGAACTGCTTTAGCACAGATTTCATTACAAACCTCTGATGCGAAAAACTTCGCCATTGATGCCGCCGTAGTAGCGTTCTGATTGGTATCTTTTTTGTAGGCAGCGTCGTAAACCAGATGTTTAGCGGCCTGCAGCTTAGTGGCCATTTCGGCGATCATGAAACTGATGCCCTGGAAATCGGCAATCCGTCGTCCAAACTGTTTTCTGTCTTTGGCATATTGAATCGCTTCATCCAGCGCTGCCTGAGCCACCCCGATGGATTGAGCAGCGACCCCGATCCGACCAACGTCCAGGGTTTTCATGGCATTGGTAAAGCCCTGATTGAGTTCACCCAGCATATCTGCTTTTGGTACCCGGACGTTTTCCAGAATAATGTCGCTGGTGGCACAGCCAATCAGACCCATCTTATGTTCCGGTTTCCCGCAGGATACGCCTTCCGCCTTCATGTCAACGATAAATGCCGTAATGCCTTTTGCGCCTCTGCTCATATCCGTTTTGGCATAAATTACGGCATAATCAGAAAATGGTGCCATCGTAATGAATGTTTTTCTTCCATTTAAAATATAACTGTCACCATCTTCCACCGCTGTTGTTGTCATCCCGCTGGCATCAGACCCCGCTCCCGGCTCGGTTAATCCAAAGGCCAGGATCTTTTCACCGGTAACAACGGGTTTAAGATACTTTTCCAGTTGCGCATCAGTTCCGGAAAGCAGTAGCGGGCCGCCGCTCAGGGAATTCGGTGAAGACACATAAAGACTAGCAACGGCACTTGCTCTGGCAATTTCTTCCATCACAACCACATAGCCCCGATGATCCGATCCGGCACCGCCCAATTCTTTGGGAATTTTAATGCCAAAAAATCCGGCTTTACCCATTTTTCTCAAAATTTCTTCAGGAAATACATCGGTCTCTTCTATTTTATCCAACACTTCCGATGTCAGTTCTTTTTTGGCAAAATCGCTTGCCAACTTACGAATTAATTCGTGTTGTTCATTAAAAATCATTCTATAAATTCTCCTCTTGCATTTCTAATTGAATTTCTTCCTTCATCTTTTTGACGTCAATCTTGCAACTGTCGTTCAGGGGAAATTTTTCATACAATTTTATAACTTTCGGCATTTTGTAGGCCGCCAGATGATCGGCAATCAAGGCCCTGATCGCCTCAACTGTGACCCCTCCCGCCGGACATTCAACGCCGGCAACAATTTCTTCCTGGACCACCGACATCGGCACTCCGAAGACCTTAGCCTGAACCACGCCATCATGCTTGACGATCACGGCTTCGATTTCTTTTGGCGAAATATTCTCACCAGACCGAATGATCATTTCCTTGATTCGGCCAACAATATATAAATTGCCGTCCTGATCGAGATAACCGATATCTCCAGTTATCAGCCAACCGTCATCAGTAAATACTTTGGCGGTTTCATCCTCATCTTTGTAGTAACCCTGCATGACATTGTAGCCACTGACTTCGATGCGCCCGGCTTGATCCGCTCCTAACGGTGCCCCGGTCTCCATACTTGTAATCCGTATCTGAACATTGCTGATGACTTTCCCCACTGTTTTCGAGCAGCGTTCCAGGGAATCATCGTAGCTTGAAAAAGTGATACTCGGCGATGCTTCCGTCTGCCCATAGGACTGTTTGAGATGATAAATGCCCAGGTCCTCAGCAATTTTCAGGTAATCGTTTGGAAAGACCGCCGAACCGGCAATAATCCCGGAACGCAGGCTTTTCAAACTAAATTTTTGCCGTTCCTGATGATGCACAATGGCCAGGAATTGTGATGGAACAGCATTCAAGACACTGCAGCCGTACCTTTCGATAACCGTCATAACTGATTTGGTTCGATAGTCCCGGGTTACATAGAGACGGCCACGATGGACTAATAATGACAGCAGGCCAGTTGACAAACCAAAACTATGAAAAAGCGGCAGCGCCAGGCAAACCTTATCCTGGTCTGTCCAGTGCATTGATGAAACCGCTTCACGAGCCACATTGATCAACTGATAATGGGTCAGTAAAACCCCCTTCGGCTGACTTGTCGAACCAGATGTGAATAACATGCTGGCCATATCATCGGGGCTGATCACTGCTTCCCGTTTTTTAAGAATTTCTTTTTCAGTGGCAGTCAGCGGGGCCGGATTCCTTACTTGTTGCCAGGCATCCTGACCAATTGACCGTCCGGGGATATCCCCGGATAGACAATCAGCCCGATTTCCATAAAGATCATCGCCAAAGCAGATATAATCCACATCGGCAAACGACAACAGCGCATCGGCTTCCCTTGCCGAAAGCTTGGGATTGACCAGCACGGATATTGCGCCAATTTTGGCAATAGCCAAATAGGTGCAAATCCAGGCCAGTGAATTGAAGCTCCACAGTGCCACATGTTTGCCCTTTTGAAGATTGTCCGCCACCAGCTCCAGCGCCAGCCGATCGGAAATTAAATCAATATCTTGCCATGACAAAGCGTCTGTTTCATCGATCACAGCAGCTTCGTCTTTTTTTTCTGCCACTGCCTGACGAAATTGCTGAACCACGGTTATTGATTTTAATTCCATAGCTTTATTTTAATACCTCTTTAAATGTTTCGACGGCGGTTCTAACCTGTTCGTAGTTGGTCATTTGACGATCGATTTCTACCAGTAATATTGGAATATTCTTTTCTTCACAGGCTTTTTTAATCATCACATAATCAAATTCTTCTGGATCACAGAATTTAGTCATAACAAAGACGAGGCCCTTAGCCTGATATTTGGCGACCAGATCGACAGTATGTTGAGCAATGGCCTTGTCGACATTAAACAGTACTGAACAGTTATCCATATCGGCAAATTTACCGGCCAGGCTGTCCAGTCCGGTTGCTGCTGGTTTGGCATCAACCTGATATTGTCGTGATTCACTGGCGACATTATCGGCCACAATTTGCATATCATTGTCATCAAATATTTGCAGCAGATCATCGGCATCGGTTAAAATCCCGGTTGTGACAATTTGAATTTTATTGTTGGCTGTTTTCTCGGTTTTTTCCAGTTCGCCAATTAAGCTTTTTACCAATGCTGTATGTTCGGATTTTTCCAGATAGAAAGCACTTTGGAAAATGGCATTGCGGTCAACCGCCGTGATTTCAGGATAATCATTTAAGCAGTCTGACAATTGTCGCATAACGGCATTGTGCTCATTATAAATTGCGATGGATTCTTGCAGCTTGGCATCATCAAAACTCATACCGGTCGCTTTTTCCAGATCTGCAATGACCCGTTCATAACCAGCCTTGGTAAAGTCTTTGCCAAAGTCGGCTTTACGATTTTGCGGATAGACCATCGGGATAAAGGGAATGTTCTTAACCGAAGATTTCCAGTTTTCACCCAGACATTTTAAGGAATCGCATAATGACGGGATAATGATTGCTGAAGCGCCGGAAAATTCACCCCGGATGCCGAGTTCCAGTATCGATTGCATCACTGAGCAGATGAAAGCCGGAAAATATGTCTTTGCTTCTTTAATTTCAATATCTGCTCCCCAGGTGCCAAATGGGATCATCCCCATGGCATGAACAATTTCTTCGGGAGTGTAGACAGGCGCACAAAGAACGACTTTTTTGTCCTGTGCAAGATAGTTTTTTAATTGTTCCTTGGGTGAGGATGCAATTTTATGAAATACTTGTAAACTCTGTTTTAAATCCGACATCTTAGCAGCCTCCTTTTTTTGATTCCATAATTTCGGTTAAGCCCTGGACTCTGGTTTCATATTGAGCTTCCGAGAAGTTTCGTGGATCAGCTTGATCACCATCAAATGCGACATGAGGGATTTCGCACTCATTGGCAATCTGGCGACTCATTTCAGCCATGAAGCCACTCCATAATTTACATGAGCGATTGGTGTGAACCAGCAACCCTTCAACATGATTGTCTTTGATCAGTTTGACCCGTTTATCTCGGGCATGTTCCAGGTTCATGGCATTTGGTACATTACAGTATGCTTTAACCATGCCGTCAAAATCATCGTAGATAAAACCAAACGCATCGGCATAGATGGTCGTGACCATATTGATGCCCCGGCTTTTCAGTCCTGTCGATGTTGCCCGCAGATATGGCCAACAGGCAATGCCTTCAAACATAATCCGATGTTTTTCTTCGCCCCGGAAGGTACTGTTTCCGGTTTCCACATTTTCCAGGTACTCTTTGTGAAGCACTTCCATGGCTTCGGCTGCTTCTTTTTTACCCCGGGCGGTGACCATAACTGCCATATGGTTCAGTAGATCAAAGCCATTAAATGGTGAAGGCGTATGTTTAGCTTCTGAAGTTGCCGCTAACCAGGCTCGGCTGGTTCGGCCGGAATATTCCATGACTTCTTTAAATTTTTCATCGGTCCATTTTTTTCCGGTCAATTCTTCCAATTGTTTAATTGCTTCCAGGAACTGGGCTTTAACGTATGCGACCTGAGCATCAGACACTTCATAATCCGGGTTAAAGGGAATATCAATGATGATCATCGGAATATTCAGTTCTTTAGCCAGGTTTTCATACCATTTGATCATGCAGTTGCAGATATTGTTGCAACATAATAAGAAATCCGGTGCTGGCATGTTTTGTTCCGGGGCATCTTTAGTTTTGGCATAGGCTAAGCTGATTCTGGCATAAGCGCAGATATCGTTGGAGTAACCATCGTCTTCACTGATATTACATAAACGTTCGCCGCCACCACGAGCCGCGATTCCAGCTGCCTGGTTTTCTGGATAACAGACAGCCAAACCTAATGTCTCAGGTATTTCCACCGGAAAATTGGACGAACACCAGCCGATCATTTCGCCCCGATCTTTTGCTGCTTGCGCATCGACATAGGCATCGGTTGCGATTTTTCCCAATTTGAACTTGGCTGAATTAGGATCTGGCGGACTTTTTTTCTTTACTTCATTACTCATTTAAAACACCTCTCTTTTTTACTTGTTCATAGGCACTGATTGCAGCCCCTAACGCCCCCATCATCTGTGATGTATCAGACCACTTGATGGAAACCTTCAATTCTTTTTCCAATGCACTTCTGACCCCGCCGTTTTTGGCGACGCCGCCACTCATAAAAACTTCTTCTTTGATACCAACCCGCTTGGCCAGACCCGCAACCCGGCTTGCCACCGAATTGCAGATGCCGGCAATAACATTTTCCACCGTTTCACCAGAAGCCAACTGAGAAATAACCTCAGATTCCGCAAACACGGTACAGGTACTGGATATTTTTGCCGGTTTGTCGGCTAATTTCGCTCTTTTTTCCAATTCCCCAATGGGCATCTGGAGAATGTTTGCCATGACATCCAAAAACCGTCCGGTACCAGCGGCGCATTTGTCATTCATCATAAAATTCTCCATGACACCCTTATCGTTAATCCGCAGAACCTTGGCATCCTGACCACCAATATCAATGATTGTGCGAACCTGGGGATTTTTAAACAGCACCCCTTTGGCATGGCAGCTCAGTTCACTTAGCTCACCGTGAGCCGGATCGAAATTTCGGCGTCCATAGCCAGTCGCCATCACATAGTCGATATCATCCCGGGTCAGCTGAGCCTTACCAAGAATCGTCTCCATGATTTTTTCCGCTCCGACAGTCCCAATCCCAGCTACCAGCAGTTCTGTCCCGATAATGCGCTCGCCATCTTCAAGCAACACACATTTCGAGGTGGTTGATCCAATATCGATTCCCAGTGTCCGAATTATTGTATTTCACCCTTTCCTTTCATGTCTTCAATCTCTTCAGCGGTAAAGCCGATGCTACTCAAGATTTCGTTGGTATTGCCACCATAGGTTGGGCCTTTTTTATAATCTGGTAAGCCAGCGTTTTCAAACATAACTGGTGTTCGAGTCATCGCTTTCGGACCGGAAGGATAATCGAGTTTTGCGAAAATGTCACTTTCCCAGGCTTGTGGATCTTCAACAACCTGATCCCATGTCTGACAGATTTCAAAACAAAGATCGGCTTCATCAAACATTTTGGTGCACTCTTCCAGTGTTTTTTCTTTGATTGCTGCAAAAATGATGCGGTTCAGTTCCTGAGGATTTTGGGATACGTGAGCTAGGGTATCGAACCGTTCGTCTTTGGCCAGTTCTGGTTGACCAATTACTTCGCTGAATTTTCCGATGGTACGGTTATAATCCGGCAACGCCAACTGAACCCAAACACCATCTTTTGTGATAAAAGTCGATTGCAATGGATTGAGCATATCTTCACGACTGATTGGATACTTGTTTCCATACTGGGCCGAATGGATCATGATCGCCAAACCATAAACTGCGGCATGATACAAGCTGACCGTTACTTTTTCACCCTTGCCGGTTCTTAACGCATGGATATAAGCTGCCAGCAAACCATTTCCTAAATACATCCCGCAGGCATGATCACCAAAGCCGGGGACGATATTAACTGGTGAAGTACCCTTTTCATATAAGGTTCCACTGTATCCGCCCCGGGCAGCAAAGGCTGTAAAGTCAAATCCGGGTTTGTCCTTCAATGGTCCTTTGGCTCCGTAGCCTAAAACTTGACCAAATACTAACTCCGGTTTTTTCTTGGAAAGGGTTTCATAATCGATACCAAGTTTGACCAATGCCTGAGTTCTCAGATTGGTAACGAAAATATCGGCTTCGTCCAAAAGTTTCATGAAAATTTCCATTCCCTTTGGACTTTTAAGATTCAAAGCAATACCCTGTTTATTGGCGTTTTCAAAGTCAAATGCCAGGCTTTCATCCTGATCCAGAGGCATTTTATTTCCCGGTCCAACATAGCGGATCGGATCTCCTCCGATTGATTCAATTTTGATAACTTGAGCCCCCCAATCAGCCATCGCCCGTGTAGCTGCTGGTGCTGCAATGAACGTCGCCAGTTCCAAGACCTTTACACCTTCTAATAATTTAAGTGACATAATCTTCTCCTTTTATCATATTCTTGTCTTCTTGTCTTCTTGTCGACTTGTTGACAAGTTTAAATTTGACATCATTCTAGCATACTTTTAATTTTATGTAAACATTTAATTTGAAATTATTCGAACAATATTCTAAAACAGCGTTCGCTAATGTAAACGTTTTTCATTTCTTTAGTTCTTCCTTACACTTTCCTTAGAAAACCTCTGAATTAGGCTATAATTCTTGAAATATGATTGCAAGTCAGCCTTGAAAATATTATAATATATTTTTACAAAAGCATCTTGTTATTTACTTTGCTATGATCGAATCTGAAGGAGGACAACTTAATGCATCTTGTCAATCGAAATTATTTAACCACAGAAGAGGTCTACCAGGATTTATTTCATAAAATTGAAACCCTTGTTTATATGCCTGGGATACGGATCAGCGAGAATGATCTCTGCGAGATCTATGGCGTCTCCCGACACATTATCCGCAATGCCATCACCCAACTGAAAGCCCAGGGTTTAATTACGGTTTATCCTCAACGAGGCACCTATGTCAGTCTGATTGACATGCGACGGGTGGAGGACATTCTTTATGTTCGGGAAGCCGTGGAGCAGGAGGCCCTGCACCGGGTTATGAACCTTCCCGATACGACCGAACTGACTCAACAACTGGAAGCAAATGTTGCTGAGCAAAAAAAAATCATCAGCCACGAAATTACAGTTGATGTTTTTAACGCTGCCGACACGGCCTTTCATCGTAACCTGATGAGTGCTGTTGGCAAAGGCAATGTACTGGATCTTCTTAAAGAGGAATATGTTCATGTTAAGCGCTGGAAAAATTTTGAACTGCGGGATGAAAAACGGTATGCGCAAATAATTAACGATCACCAATCGATTCTTACTGCCATTAAAAATAGAGATATTCTTTCCGGGCGAAAATCCCTGCATCAGCATTTGGACACCGTTTCCAATTTGCGTATCCTGTTTACAACAACACACCCTGAATATTTTGTGATCCCAGAAGAATAAGAACACTGATAATTAACCATACCATTTCTGAAAAGCTGATAATTTTTCTCTAAATTTTATCAAAGCGCCAATAATAAAAATGACCCTTCTGGTTTGAAGGGTCATTTTTATTAAGCATTTTTTATTTTTGCTAACATATTTGTTTCAATTATTTGCTGTAACCCCTTTTCGGCATTAACGACTACCTCAGCAATTTCTTCCTGGGTGATGTTATCCAGATGAAATCCCGCCACCACGGTGCAGACACAGTGAAAGGTTTGGGAAACTTTTTTTGCCAGCGGTATCGCCAGGGCATCGTCTTTATGAGACAGAGGCGTATAGCTTGACATCCGGCCATCATCGCCAATGGCAGTACAGCCGATATGGGCGTCCCCGCCAGTGAGTAGAATCAGCCAGTCATGTCCGACCGGGATAATCTCATAATAAAGCGCCGTTTTTCCGCTACCCTGGATCAGTTTGATCCGCTCACTCATGATCAGCCTCGTGACCCCAACGGATAAACAGATTATGGGGAATCTTTAACAGATCAAAGACCTTGCCGACACTCTGGTTGATCAGATCATCAATGGATTGGGGTTTATGGTAAAAACCCGGCATCGGCGGCAGAATAATCCCGCCCGCTTCAGTAACGGCGGTCATATTACGCAAATGAATGAGCGTAAGCGGGGTTTCCCGCACCATTAAAATCAGCGGCTTGCGCTCTTTCAAGGCCACATCCCCAATCCGGACGATCAGGTTATCACTAAAGCCATTAGCCATCCCGGCCAGGGTCTTCATGCTGCAGGGGGCAATCACCGTGGCGTCAATGCCATAGGAGCCGCTGGACACAGCCGCCGCCATATCCCGACAGTCATAAACGCAATCGGCCAGCCCCAGTACGTATCCTTCGCTATAATTGGTTTCCAGGCCAATTGTTTTGGCGCCCCACTCACTTAAGATCAGCGAAACATGGTGTTCGGTCGCTTTTAAGGCTTCCAACAGCCGGATGCCGTAAACCACACCGGATGCTCCGGTAATTCCCACTGCAATTTTCATGATTGGTTTCTCCGTTTTTCTGTTTTTTCAAAATCGATGCCCTCTTCATTGATGACGACCCCGTAAACTGTTTCGGCGGTTTCCCGGGAAATAATCTCATCCAGCACGTCCTCATAGACTTTTTGGGGTGGTCGTTTCATCGGATCGCCCCAGCCGCCGCCACTGCTGGTGTTTAAATAAATCCGATCACCTTTCACCGCATGACGGGGGGCTTCCTTACTTTCCATAACGATTTCCTCGCCATCATGCACAAAAACGCTACGATTCAGGCTGCCCGGATGACCGCCCCGAAGTCCGTAGGGGGCAAACTTGATGCCATCGCCAAAATTGACCACGTCGCCTTTTTCAGCAGTGATCTCAAAAGCATACTTCATGCCGGAGCCTCCTCGATACTCGCCAGCCCCAGCCGTATCGCCATCCATTTCGTGATGCAGCGTAATATGCGGGTACTGTACTTCGTTGGACTCGATATTGGGTGCCTTAACGCCGCCAAAATTTGACAGGGTGGCCATATAGGGTTTGCCGTCGTGACCGGCCATGGCACCGCCACTACCCAGGGAGCAGAAAGAAAAGCCGACATAATAGCGGTCATTCCGAGGATCCACGCCATAAAAGGATGGTCCCAAATAACGATGATATCCCGCCGACACCCGGCCTGACTGAGCCTGATCCAGGGCTTTAAAAATCACGCCGATGATTTCGCTGGCCGGGGTCAGGGTACAGAGGGTCATTGGTGCCGGGAGATTGGGATTAACCAGCGAGCCCTCGGGTAGATTGACTTCAATGCAGCGGAAAGCGCCGCTGTTGCGGGGGATGTCTTTACCCAAAAACCATAAGGCCGCGATACCGGAAGCACAGGTGGCCGTCACCACCGAGGTATTGATAAAGCCTTTGACCTGGGCATCGGTGCCGGAAAAATCCACCAGCATCCGGTCACCAGCAATGGTTACCGCCACGGCAATTTTGACCGGTTCAGTCTGAAAACCGTCATCATCAATATAATCAACGGCGCTGTAAGTACCGTCGGCAATGGCGGCAATCCGCTGGCGGGTTAGGGTTTCAGTCTGAAGCAGGGATTCCTGAACCGCTTTCTTTACCGTGGCGACGGAATAAGTGGCCAGCATTTCTTTGATCCGTCTGGACGCCAGGCGGTTGGAACCGATCTGGGCCAGAAAGTCGCTGGTGAGCATCTCCGGATTCCGGGTATTTAAGCAGATCAGATCCAGCACATCGGTGAGCATTTCATTGTTTTTCATCAGTCGGGTCGGTGGAATCCGCAGCCCTTCCTGAAAGATTTCCGTGGCTTTGGGATTATAGCTGCCAGCAGTGGAACCGCCGATATCCCCATGATGGGCTCGGCTAACGCAGAAGAACAACAGCTCATTCTGATAAAATACCGGTGTGATGATGCCGATATCTGGCAGATGGTTACCACCGTCATAGGGATCGTTGATGATAAACACATCCCCGTCGGCAATGGCTGTGCCAAACTTCCTAAGCACGGCTTTGACGCTGAAGGATCCGGCAGTGGCCAAAATTGGAATGCCGCTGAGCTGAGAAACCAGATCTCCGGCGTTATCGCAGATACAACAGGCAAAATCGCAGGCTTCGGCAAAAATCGGCGAGTGGGCGGAACGCTCCAGGGCGATCCCCATTTCGCTGGTGATGCTGTCCAGACGGTTCATAATCACGGTCCGGTTAATGATATCGTCAGTTCGCTGATTCATGGGTTGCCTCCTTTCTCAGGGCAAAAATACCTTCGTCCTCGGCAATACAATAATAGCCCTTGGGTACAATCAACGTCGTATAGGCAAAATCGATCAGTGCCGGGCCGGAAATCGATTCGTTCAGATCGCCATCCCGGTAAACCGGCACTGCCATTTCGCCCTGGCAATTAAAGACTTCACCAACGACGGTTTTGGTCGTCACACTGCTGACTGCTTTTGACGTTGGGAATAGCATATTCTCCTGATCACGTTCGGAACATGCCAGATGCAGATCGATGATTTCCCAGTCTCTAGCTTCGGCATATTCATAGATCGCTTCATGGGTTTTAAAGAAAGCCTGCTCCACGTCTTTAATACTTTCGGGACTAAATTCGCCCAGCGTCCAAGGCACCGAGATCTCGTGGTGCTGACTGACATAGCGCATTTCCAGCATCAGATCAAAGCGTTGGCGGTTTTTGGCTACCCCCAGCCGCTCCAGCTGCTCCGCTCCTTCAGCTTTCATGGCTGCAACCATGGTATTAATCCGCTTGGCATCCCAATTTCTTTTTTCCATCAGAATACTCTGGTTAATATCATAACGGCAGGCCGCACCCAGCATTCCCCAGGAACAGAAGACCGGACCCTGGACGGGTATCAGGGCTTCTGGCATCTGCAGGGATTCCATAATCCGGGCGGCAAACAGACCAAAGGCACCGCCAGCACTGATCAGGCTGTAAATCCGGGGATCGTTCCCTTTTTGGGTGGTCACCAGCCGCAGGGCATCGGCCATCATTTCGGCCGTGATGCTGTAGATAATCCGGGCGGCATCCGTGACTGAAAGATTTAAGGGATCAGCCACTTTTTCTTTAATGGCTTTAACCGCCTGTTCCATCGATAGTGACAGCTTGCCGCCGAGAAAATTGTCGCCGTTGATCAGTCCCAGCACCAGCAGGGCATCGGTAACCGTCGGTTGCTCGCCGCCCTGATTGTAGCAGGCCGGGCCGGGAATCGAACCGGCCGAATCCGGACCAATTTGCACCCGACCACCGGCTACCACATGGGCGATGCTGCCGCCGCCGGCACCGATAGAGCGAATATCAATCATCGGGATGCTCAGCGGATAACCATCCAGTTCGGTTTGGGGCACCAATTGATTGACGCCGCCGCTGACCACATGGAGGTCAAAGCTGGTTCCACCCATATCCGCCAGTACCGTGTGGGTTCGGCCCAGGGTTTTAGCCAGGGCTTCATTGCCCACGGCACCGCCAGCCGGACCGGATAACAGGCTTTGTACCCCAAAACTTTCCAGCGCTTCGGAATCACTGAGGCCGCCACTGTTTTTCATAATATGGATCGGCTTATCCCAGCCAAATGCCGCCAGTTCTTTTTTAACATGCTTCAGATAGTCGGCCAGCACCGGGGTACAATAGGCATTGATCACCGTGGTGGTGGTACGCTCGTACTCCCGGATTCGGGGGGATACTTCCGATGATAAGGACACAAACACCTCGGGCAGTTCCTCCCGGATAATTTCGGCAGTCCGCTGTTCATGCTCCGGATTAAGAAATGAAAACAGATAACAAACGGCAATGGCTTTGACATCAGCTTCCCGGCATTTCTGACAGGCGGCCCGAACGGCGGCTTCGTTTAGGGGTTTAATAATCTGACCCTGATAATCCATCCGCTGTTCAATGCCCAGACGCAGCCGCCTAGGCACCAGAACCATCGGGTTTTCGATGGCCAGATCCCACTGATTGGCCAGCTGGGCTCGGCGAATTTCCAGTGCGTCCCGAAATCCTTCAGTGGTGAATAGAGCCGTCTTCACGCCTTTTTTCTCCAGCAGGGCATTCAGAGCCAGGGTGGTTCCCAGCGATATTTTTTCAGTCTCTTCCAATAGTTTTTCCAGATCGGTTCCCCAGGCCATTGCCAGTTCTTTGAGTCCTGCCAGAATCCCCTGGGCCGGATGATCATGATTGGTGGGGTTTTTTAAAGCTATCCGCTGTTCGGCCTGATCCCCGAAACAGCCCACCGACGTGAAATCTGTAAAGGTACCACCGGTGTCAATCGCAATTTTTATCATCTATTTATCCTTCTTTTATTTTACGTATTTAAATAAACGCTTAATATCTTTTATAACATTTTCGTCGATGTCAATTTTGGGTGAGTAGCCGCAAAGCGGTTTGGTGGCGTCGATGCCCATTTTAGCGGTAAGACCGTCGTCGCCGGTGGAAGGATCCAGGGTTTCGCCCATCATATTCGGGAAGATCATCACGCCCTTGTCAGCCTGAAGCCGGGTTGCCATGGCCCACAGCACTTCCTGCTCGTTAAAGACATCCACATCTTCATCCACCACAATCACCATTTTAATGTGATGATCCATCCCCAGAGCGGTTAATATAACCTGTTGGGCCTGACCTTCGGCGGTTTTTTTCATCGACACATAGCAATGGAAAATGCCGCAGGAGGATAAAGGCGAATGAACCGCCTTAATGTTAGGCAGATTCTGTTTCAGGAACTTGGTGATATCGCCTTCCCGCTGGATCGAGACGATGGTGATGTGTTCGCTGCTCATAGCGGGAGTGAGGTCGTGGAAAATCGGTTTTTCCCGGTAACGGATGGCATTAACCTGAAAAACATTTTCGGTACTGCGGAAACAGGCATAATTGGTGTATTCGGCAAAAGGACCTTCCGGTTCGCGAACATTGCAAAGCACTTCGCCTTCCAGCACAATTTCGGCATAGGTAGGTACATTGAGATCCATAGTAACGCAAGGAGACACTTCCAGGGCCTCACCGAATAGTCCGCCAATGGCGCCGTATTTTCCCAGATGATAGGGAACCGAAGCCTGAGAACCCAAAGCAATATTGGGATGAACGCCAATACAGATGGCGGCTTTCATGTTCTCTCCCCGTTCCTCGCTCTTTCTGAAAAATTCCCACATCCGCTGACGGGAGTGGAAGGAAATCCCCAGCTTATTCTTGCCTTTTAGCTGCAGCCGATGAAAGCCCAGGGTTTCACAGCCGGTTTCCGGATCTTTGGCCACGGTCACACCGGAAGTAATGTAAGGGCCAGCATCAATAGGAAAATGGGTGATGATTGGCAGCTTGGTTAAATCCACCGCATCACCAGTCAACAGATGCGCATTGCAGGGCGGATTTTCCACTACTTTGAGGTCATCAAAACGATTTTTGATCCGTTCGGCAAACTCAAAAGAAAGATCTTCAGTTTTAACCCCCATGGCTTTGGCAAACCGGCCTTTGGTACCCAAAATATTGGTTACTACCGGAATGTCGCCGCCTTCCACCTGATCAAACCACATTACCGGATACTTCCGTTGTTTTTCCAGCTCCATCATCAAGGTGCTGATTTCATATTCCCGTTTAACCGGTTCGGTTACATGACAGATTTCCCCATCCTTTTCCAATTGTTCTAAAAACACCCGTAAATCCTGACTCATCTTCGCTTTCTCCTTAATTGTTATGACTACTTGTAAAACTACAAATTGCTTTGGCACCTGTTTTTCAAGCAGATACCAAAGCATTTTATTTTTCTTGATATTATTTTGATTTATGGATTATTTTACCATCCCGGATTTCATTAATGCATCATATACTTTCTTTTCTGCCAGTGTTGCCAATGGCCAGGTTACAGCAATGGTTATCAGGCTGGATACGGCTGCGACACTTAGCGGTAAACCAAGAATGAATATCAAACCCACACCAACGATGATGTTTCCTAAAACACAAACGCCACCCTGAGCCAGAACGTGATGCGACCACTTGGTCATGTCACATTTTGCAGCGACGAAGGATACCCAGATCGATGCGATCCCGTTGGCAAAGATAAAGGTTGGCCAAAGGGGTGTATACATAATTGAAATCAATGCTTCCACTTCAGCGGCAATCAGACCGCCGGGCTGTCTGTAAAGCAGCGTCAGAATGCCGGTAAAGAATGCCCAGACGGTTCCGTTGATCAGTAACATTCCCATTTTTCCCCAGGGCAGCATGTTATCAATCTGGCCGGTAATCTGGCAGGCGATCACAAAGACGATCCCCATGACAACGGCACCAATTAAAGATTTGGTGTCGGTTTTAAAAATACTTTTTTTTCCAATTGCTTGTTCGTTTTGCATGTTATGCTCCTTTTTTGTAAAGATTTATTTTTTTATTTAGACAGTTTTCAACTGTTACAAAATCGTTTTAATCAAGACGCCGCCAAACCCAATAATCAGACAGACAATGGTCATCCCTTCCAAAGGATGAAGATTGATTTTTTTCTCAAAATTTCGGGAAGCGTGACGGCCATAGCCTCGGAGTTCCACCGAGAGCGCCGCATCATTGGATATCCGCATGGCCCGGTACATCAAGGGTAGAATGGAGGCTGGCAGATTCCGGATTTTTTCGCCAACCGTATCATTGGGAACCCCGCGGGCCGACTGGCTGTTGCAAATCGACTGGTATTCCCCAATCATCACCGGAAAAAATCGGGCCACCATTGGTACCAGCATGGCATAGCGGTAAGGAATCCGCCAGTGAATGAGCATCTGCGCCATATCCATGGAGTCGGTGTGAACCCCGAACTGATAGGCCGAAAATGAGATGATGCCAATTCTTAAAAAAGCCAGCATCGAGGTTGCGATAAAGCCGCTGTAAATCTTGAGGAATCCCCAGGAATAAAGCAGGTCGCCTTCTCTGCCAAAGATCAGATTGATGATCAATACCTGGGTGCCGATAATCAGCAACACCAATGACAGCATTTTAAAAGCTTTCAACGATTTCTCCGAGAGCAGTTCAGAAATCAGAATCACCCCCAGTAAAATGCCATTGAGCAGAATACTTCGCGACACTAACGCCGTTAACACCAGAAACAGACACCAGGTCAGTTTGAGTCGGGGATCCAGTTCATTAAATTTAAACATTACAAGTCTCCTCCTTCCAGCAGTTCCAGCCGAACTAAATCGTTTTTATAGTTATCCATTTTAGCCGCTTCAAATTCCATTACCAGCTGATGTTTGTGCATCACCACAATCCGATTGGCAAAATCTCTGGCCTCCGCCAAATTATGGGTTACCAGTAAAATCGTGACCCCCTGACGGTTGAGCTGGGCCAGTTTTTCCATCACCAATTGACTCTGGGGGCCGTTTAAACCGGAGGTGGGTTCATCGGCAATGATCAGCTCCGGATCATTAATAACCACCGATCCCAGTGCCAATAGTTGGCGCTGGCCTCGACTCAGCCGCTGGGGATGGATTTCTTCCAATCCTTGCAGGCCAATCAGGGCCAGGGTTTCCTGAATCTTTTGTTCACTTTGCTGCTCGCTGAGGTTCTTATTTTTTAAAACATAGCTGATTTCATCACGTACCGAGCTGCAAAAGATCTGATCATCGGGATTCTGAAACAAAAATCCGATTCGGCGCCGCAGTTCACCGATATTTTTTTTTGTTACCGGGGTTCCAAACAGTTCCACCGAGCCTGCGCCTGGTTTGACTAACCCTTCAATAAGCTTGAGCATGGTGGATTTTCCGGAACCGTTCTGCCCGATGACTGCTGTAAAGCCGCCTTTTTTCAGCTCAAAAGTCAGGGGGTGGCATCCGGTTATCCCGCCCTTATAGGTATGCGATGCGCCGTTTAACTTAATCACGTTGGTCTTCTCATCAACTATAATTGGTTCGTGACGGCGGTTGTTTTGACCGGCGCCATATTTTTGCTGATAGTCTGCCACCGGCAGAAAATCCTTCACCGTCCCGGCATCCATGACCAGCACCCGATGGGCGTTTTTTAAAACCTCGCCGGATTTATCCATCACCACCAGGGTGGTGACTTTCTTATCCCGGTTCAGCTGACCCAGATAATGATACAACTCCGCACTGGTTTTAGGATCCAGCTCCGCCGTGGGTTGATCCAGCAGCAGGATCGGCGTTTTTAATGCCAGCACGCTGCCCAGTACCACTTTCTGAGCCTGGCCGCCGGAAAGGGCATCCGTCGTCCGCTCGGAAAACGCCCGAATCCCCAGAAAGTCCATGATTTCATTGACTCGGCTCGCTATTTCCTCCTGATCCAGATTCAGATTGGCCACCCCAAAGGCCAACTCATCACTAACCCGCCGACTGACCATCTGATTTTGTGGTTCCTGCATCATATATCCCAGATAGTCCGCCATTTGACACAGCGGAATTTTTGAGACATCCTGATCTGCCACCGTTACCGATCCTTCCAGATTACAGGGATAAAACTTGGGGGCTGCCGTGGTAATCGCATGAAGTAGCAAGGATTTCCCCGAAGCAGCGCCGCCGGTAATGGCAATGAACTCACCTTCATTGATATTCAGTTTGATGTTTTTAAGCGCCGGCTCATTCTCATCCGGAAAGGTCAGCGTCTCGATATCCAGTTGGATGATTGGTTTCATGGGATTGCCTCGTGATAGAATTTTTTATAAGCGAGTTTAATTAAATTTCATTTTCCAAATACTTCGTACGGCTTTATGCTTTCGCGCAAAATAAAAAGTTCCGACTATCCTAGGGTAATCCTAAGGATAGCCGAAACTTTACCGTCGTTTCATACTATTATAAATTTAATGGCAGGTCTCCTGACTCTGGTTTATCTGTTTTTGCGCCTTCCCGTTTCCAGTGGCCTTTGCAAAAACAAAACCATTACAGTGATGGGTTCGTTCAGGATTTTCACCTGATTCCCTATTCTCCTTTGTAAGGCACCATAAATCGTAGTTCTATTAAGCTGACTCAATCATAGCGAATTTATTGACAATTGTCAACCGATTAACAACATTTATTTTAAAAAGCAGAGTTGTACTTCGCTTGATTAACAATCGTGTAAATAATCTGATCAGCATTGGCGCACTGTTCTTATTTTTTCTTGATTTCCATTTATCGTTGATATATTCCAGTAATATTGCCCTGTTGCAGAATATGTCCGTTCATCGCTTCAAGCAACTGCTTTTTTTTGGTACTGCTGTCAAGCTCCAAGAAACAATCAAGCACATAAAACTGAAATAAGTAACGATGACTGTTTCTGACAAAAATTGGCTGTTTCGGCCCCCGATAACGGTTGCGTCCATATCCACATCCCTGTTTTGCCACACCCAGCATGGGCACACTCGGACCATAGGGAATGTTTTCAGAAATTGTTTCTGATTTGGGAATATTCCAGATCAGCCAATGATTATAGGCCTCGATTAAAGGAATATCCAGATCATCCATAATAATCGCTATTGATACCGCTTCCGGAACCAGATTTTTAAATTCAAAAGGGGGTGAAATATCCTCCCCAAATCCGGTATGCCGTTTGGGCATCAGGCCATTATTTTTAAACGAATGACTGATAACTTCAAGATTTTTCATAATGATTCCTTTCCTTGTGTTAAATCACCGTATCGATGCAGTTTTACTGATTCAGACAACCTTGTCCGTCGCCAGCGCATTTTTTTGTGGTAACCTTTTTAAATAAGCTGCATACCCAAGGCCAATAAGAATCAGCACGACACTTCCCACTGTATCTTGTTCAAAAGTCGATTGTCCTGAAAAAACACTGAAGGCATTTAAAGCTCCATGGGTAAAAATGCCCGGCAGCAAGCTGCCAGTTTGAATAAAAAGAACGGTAAACAGATACCCGATGGCAATAGCATAACCAATCTGTAAAAAGGTTTGCCAATATTCAGCGCCATTTATTAAATTAACGCTGTGTCCAATCCCAAATGTGACGCTCGATATAATTATTGCCAGCTTTGTTCTTTTTTGTAAAATCGCTTTAAATAAAAAACCGCGAAAGATCACTTCCTCAATAAACCCAACAAAAAGCATCGTGACAAATACCAGCATCGTTTCAAGTGGCGGATATCGGATTGTTACTCCCCCCCACAAATTGACGCTGGCAATGATAATCAGCGGTATAAAAAACAGATATCGCTTAAAATCAACCCTTGCTACTTTACATAGGCCATAGTAAGATTGCAATTCATTTCGTCGAATCCACCGAAACAGCAGGAATGAAATAGAACCTCCCAGCACCACTGAGAAACAAGATCGGATCCCTACCGAATCAGACAGAGAATCCGCCAAACTAAACAGGATCACATAGATGGCAATCCACACCAACGCAAATAATAACGGGTTCTTTTTAAATATGCTTGTCATTTTTCTCTTCCTCCGCTTTCACAGTCTCCACGGCCCCCTTAAAGCCCGCCTTTAACAAATTCTGAACATGCACTTCATCAAAGGTCATTTGATTATTAGCCAACAAGCTCGCAATACCATGAACCATATAAAAGATCTGCTCAAACAAGGCCTCGGCCTGACCGGGCGACAGCCTAATGGCCTGGGATAAAATCTCTAATACGGGTCGAAGTTCTTCATCCCGAATCATTTCGATCAGTTCTTTACCGGCAAATTGATCAGACTGAAAGAGAAATTTAAAAATCGACTTTTCCTCTGTTGCAAATTTTATGTAGCGTAGCCCGATTTCCAGCAGTGGATTGCCCCCGTCGTAACGGATATCCATGATAAACGCCGTATGGTACGCATCCGCTTTTTGATAAATAATGCTTTTCAACTCATTCATTGCTGAAAAATAATACATAATTGGCTGGGTAGAGCAGTTCAGTTTTTCAGCAATTTTCCTGACGTTAACCGTCTCAATTCCATCAGTTTTTAATAATTCGAATGCCGCATCAATGATCATTTGCTTTGTAATTCTTGCTTTTGGTGGCATGGTTAAACCTCTTCGGTGTTACGATATTTTTATATAACAATAGTAATATAA
>MTLE01000473.1_pt1 | contig 63881 bp, 55 predicted proteins | sample 1982461 | NCBI WGS metagenome assembly MTLE01 (sample SAMN05712605, study PRJNA340218) | biofilm metagenome | isolation source: sample SPL anode biofilm adapted to -200 mV | place: USA | collected 2012-02-03 | reverse complement strand
GAAAAGGGGGCAAAAATGCAAACCTTTTCTGGTTTACACAAACATCATTTGAGGCAGACCTTCCGGACCTCGTGAATATCGGTAAGCCCCTGGAACACCTTCAAGATACCGTCCTGGCGAAGCGTAGTCATACCTTCATCCATGGCGAGACGGCGAATGAGTTCGGTTTCAGACCGTTTTTTGATGAGGCTCTTCATGCCATCCGTGCATTCAAGCACTTCATGGATGCCGAGACGTCCCCGGTAGCCGGTCTGGCCGCAGGAAGGGCAACCAACGGCACGAGCCAGGACGAGTTCGTTGCCCACAAGGCCGGTGGCGGCAAATTGTTCTTCACCGTACTCCTGAATGATTTCTGACAGTTCCTGCTTATCGGGGCGGTAAATCTCGCGGCAGTCTTCGCAGAGGCGGCGGGCAAGGCGTTGGGCGACTATACAAATGAGGGAGTCGGAAAAGCTGAAGGGATCAAGCCCGATTTCCAGAAGGCGCGTTACGGTTTCAGGAGCCGAATTGGTGTGGAGCGTGGAAAGGACCAGGTGCCCGGTCAGTGAGGCCTCCACGGCAATAGAAGCGGTTTCCTCGTCCCGCATCTCCCCCACCATTATGACATCGGGGTCGAGCCGCAGGAACGAACGGAGCGCCACCGGAAAAGTGAGGCCGATCCGGGGATTGATCTGCACCTGACGCAGCCCCTTCTGGGTAATCTCCACCGGGTCTTCAGCGGTCCAGATTTTCACTTCGGGGCTGTTTATCCGGGAAATTGCCGCATGGAGAGTGGTTGTTTTACCGCTCCCAGTGGGCCCCACCACGAGAACCAGACCATACGGCTTGGTTACCCCCTCGCTGAAGATGCGCATGTTCCGGTCAGTCAGTCCCAGCTTGTCGAAGGAGAAGGTCTCGCCGGTATTGACGAGCCGGATTACCACATCCTCCAATCCGCCGGCGGTGGGCATGGTGGCGATGCGCAGCTCCATGTCGAGGGGACCGAATTTCTTGAAATTGATCTTGCCGTCCTGGGGCTTGCGCTTCTCGGCAATGTCAAGCTCGGCCATGATCTTGAGACGGGACGGAATCGCGTATTTGTACCGGTATGGTATGCGCTGGTAAATCTTGCAGCGGCCGTCCACCCGCATCCTGACAACAATGTCGTTCTTTCCGTGGTAGGGCTCGATATGAATGTCCGAGGCGCGGCTCTGGTGGGCATCGAAGATAATCTTGTTGACGAGCTTAACAATAATGCTGTCACGCTCGGATACTTTTTTTACCTCATCCTCGATATCGGGTTCGTCGTCGGAATTGGCCCCCAGGATTTCCGAAATGCTCCCCGGCCCAATCTCCAGATCGCTCTCATCAAAAGACGCTGCCGTGCTGGCAGAGGTGCGATACAGGCGCTGCTGCGCTTTGAGTATCTCACTCTCCGTAGCGATAACCGGAATTATCCGCGCCCGGATGCTTTGCTCGAAATCCTTGAGCTCCTGGAGCTTGATCGGATAGGCCATCGCCAGAGTAATGGTGTTGCCGATCTTGGAGATGGGTACAATCCGCTGTTTCTGGGCAAAGGAAGGATTTATGTAGCGGGCCAGTTCCGCTTCTATCTCAAGGGTATTGATGTGCACAAAGGAGAGGTCGTACTGGAGCGCCACTGCCTTGGCAAGGGGCTCCTCTTCCACGAAGCGGAGCTTGCGCAGAGCCCTTTCAAACGTAATGCCGTCACGCTTGGCAACGGCACGGGCCTGGTCGAGCCGTTCCTGGTCAAGGAGCCGTTCGCGCAGGAGAATGTCGCCCAGCTTCTGGCGCTTGCCGGTCTGTTCCAGGATGTAGGAAAGCTCACTTTCGGAGAGAAAGCCGAGCTTGCAAAGGAGTCTGCCAACGGGCTGATCGGGGAACACCTTCTGGAGCTCAAGGGCCTCCCGAAGCTGATCCTCACTAATCAGCCGATTCTCAACAAGTATCTCGCCGACCTTTTTGGCAGACATGGAAGCGGGGAACTCCTTTTAGTAGGAAATGACCGAATAGCCGCTGTAATCGAGGATATCCCTGAAAAGCGGATCAATCTCGACATTGGTGAGGAATACGGTTTCAGCTCCCGCTCCCTGGCCGCGCAGGCGGACCCCCGACATTTGGATGCCGTAGGGGGCGTCCCGGTACTGGAAAAGATCGTGCTGGGCAAACACTCCGGGCAGCCGCAACCTGGAAAGGATTTTTTCCGAAACCTTCCGGAAATCGTCCTTCGGATCAAGGACAATGACTCTATACCCCCGAGTCTCCAGAAGCCTGGTAAGGGTATAGGAAACCGGATCGCCGTCGAAATAGCTCACTACATAGCGGTCACGACCATCCTCGAAGTAGCGGTCGGCCCGCACATCAAGCTTGAGCCCCCCGTCAGCCATACCGTAAAGCTCAACACTGCGGTCCGCCTCGTAGCGAACATTGAGCGCCCTCAGGAGGCCATCAACCATTCCGCGGGTTTCATGGGCCGTAATCTGATAAAGGGTCCGCCCTCCGTGCGGCTGGGCACCCTCCCGGCCCGGGAAAGGCTCAACCACCTGGAACCCCTCACGCCGGAGAAACTGTACCAGGGATGACGGCATGCCGCGCCGGTACTCCTCGACATTCATCAGTACAACGTCATGGCTCAAGACGCTTTCAGGAGTTTTTTCTATTTTAAAATCGGCATTAACCGTCAGTTTGGGATCGGCACCGAACGAGAGGGAAACATTGTCCTCCACCGAATAAAAACGGGCACTCTCCAGAAGTGAAGCCATAAAACGCTTGCGATTGCTGGGGCTCTCGGAAACAATGCGGACTGAGGGGTCTTTCCCCTCGATGAGAGCTCTCACGAGAGGCGGAATCTTGCCCTCGGCATCCACAAGCACCCTTCCCCCATCGGCAGCCGGGAACGTCGGAAAAGATTCAGGATCCAGTGACAGGGAAAAATTCGCATCCTCGATGGAAATCGGACGAGAATCAACCGGCTGGGAAGAAACGAGGCCGCTCCAGGCCTGACGAACTGCGTCGAGGTTTGCCGGCTCCTGGTTATAGGCAAGATTCATCATCCGCATGGAATGGCCCACGTGCCTTTCGTCACCACCTGCGACTGACACTGCCGACGAACTCTTAACCTCTGGTGCACGTTCAGCCCGACCTTGCGCAGAATGGAGTCGCCGTGGCCGCACCGGTTCGGCCACGGCAGTCTGCCCGCGACGATGCGCCAGCGGAATGCGGAGCGACCGCCCCACCGGCAGCCTCCTGATGTCCGAGATCCCGTTGAGACGCTTCACTTCGGGGACAAGGGCCTCGGCCTCCGCATTGGAGAGGTCATATTCTTTCATGAGAATCTTGAAAATATGATCGCCCGGTCTGACGGTATAGACAGACATGCCGGCGGCAGAACTTCTCATTTTGCGAACAGGGCGCCCCGGCTTGTCGCCTACGGACGATTCAGCACTCTTGTCGAGCACATCAGGGTCGAGATCAAAGCGGGGATCCATGGCGCGCGCCTGCGGCGGCACAATGCAAAAGGCAACCGCGGCAAACACCATGGCAACAGCTTGTCGAGTGGGGGCAGCTATCATTGCATCTCCCGTTGTTAAATAGAAGTAATTTCAAATATTTGTAAAGGATGGGGAAATATTCCCCACCTGTCAATGCCGAATTCCGGATTCATAATTCTGGAAACCGCTGTCATAAGACCTTAGTCAAAGGTTATGACTCCCCCCCGGATGGTGCTTCCCTTGCGGTATATGACAAGCTCTCCATTCCCTGCAACCCTGAGCACTTCCCGCCGGTATGCCCCCTTTTTTGACTGGGATAAAACCGTGCGGGTTTCGTTTCCAGTCATTTTTTTGACAATAGTTGCAATATGGGACTCAGGTATAGCTTTACCGTTCAGGGCAAGCACTTGAAGCGCCTTCAACCGGCCGTTTTCGCGAAAGATACGGTATTCAACCCCGTGGCCGCGGTAGCGCTCCCAGCCGGGATGGGTCTTACCGAATCCCCGGTCCTTTCCGGACGCGGGAATAAATGAAGGGAGTCCAGCGGCAGAAGCAGCCTTACCCACAGGCGCCGGCGCTGACGATTTGCGGAGCGGTTTTGCCGGACTGACCGCAGGTTTGGAGGCAAGGTTACCATTGCCATCTTCCCTCTTTAACAGCAGAATGCCCCCCGCCACCCCACCGATAAGGAGCAGCACGATAGCGGCAGCCCACAGGGAAAGACGTCTCCCCGCCTCCCCGCCACGCTCCGCGGTGCGCGGGGAAACAGCATCCCGCACAGCACCCCCCAGAGGGGCATCTGCCCTGAAGGAAGAAAGGGATGCGGCAGGCTGTTCAGCGGGAGCCACCGGTTTCGGGGAGGGGGGAACTGGCGGCGGCGAAAAAGCAGGAGTTGGCTTTTCTGCACGAGGGGGCACAATTGGCGAAGAAATGACTGGGGGAGGAGACGAAGGATGCGGCTCCATTAATGCAGACTGGGTGGTTACTGATTCTTCAATGATCGTGGTCATCACTTCGCTGGGCAGGGCACACTGCGATGGCACATCCGCAGTGCCGGCCTCTATACCCCTGCCAACCAGAACCGACTGAACATCATCCAGCGGGGCGTCATACCCCTCAACTGCAGGACATGGATTTGCCGGCGAATACAGCGGTTCTTCCGCAGGATGTTCGAAATTGCCGGCGCTCTCCCACTCGAAAGGTTCGGATTCAGCAGAATGCGTCAGACCGGGGATAGTAGCATCCTCCCCATTGGCCACAGCAACGCTTTCCGGTGAACTGGGCTGCTCACCGTCATTTTTCTGCCAATGGCCCGGAGCAATCTCCATCAACCGCAACTTGAACTGTTCGTCAATTTCGTCCTGGGAAACCGAGAAATCGACTGAATAGTCGAACCACTTTTTCGCACCTTGCGCCGCCAGGGGCGCAGAGTGCATCAGCACAATATGCGGCGACTCCCCGCGAAGGAGGGTCTTTATGTGACGCGCCACGGTTTCGCCGGAAATTCCCGAGATATCTCCCTGTATGAATACGGCAGAGGGTCTGTTGTCGAACACCTCTTTGAGCCCCTGGTCGAAATCGTGTGAGAGTCTCATCCGGCCTTTGAGTCTAGGCTGAAATCTGGCAATGAGATCGGCGACCCGGGGGTCATCTGAGATGAAGAGGATGGTGATCATTAGTATTCCCTTGGAATGGGATAGTCACATGACCATGTTTTCAATGTCAACGGCTATCTGACTAAAAATCAGGCAACTACTGACGGTAACCATGCAATTTCAGGACCACTTTACGAAGCGTCATCAAAAACTGGTACTCCATGACATCTCTATCTCTACTAATTATAGCCGGATAAGATCTTCATGTTCTTCATCATGGGGATTTATGTGAATCATTACGTCCCCCACATTGGGAAACTGTTGGAAGATAAGCCGTTTGACCGTGGTAGCGATATCGTGGGAGCATTTTACCGTCATATCAGGATCCATTTCGAGCTTAAGATCGACAATCAGATACTGGCCCGAACGCCGCCCCCTGATTTCATGGACATGTTCGACGCCGTCCACCCCTTCGGCCAAAACCGTCAAGGCGCGAATCAGGTCTTCCGACGGGCTCCCATCCATTAGATCGTGTATTGCCCCCGCCAATGTTTCGTATCCGATGTGAAAGATAAAGAACGCCGTAAGCCCCGCCGCCAGCGGGTCCATTACGCCTGCGCCGAGGTAGGCCCCGCCAACGCCGATCAGCGTGGCTACCGATGTTACGGCATCCTTGCGATGATCCTTTGCCACCGCAGTCAAAGCGGGGCTCTCAAGGCGCTGTCCCCGTGAAATTGAATAGCGGTAGAGCCATTCCTTGACGGCAATGGTGCTCACCGCCGCAAATACCGCTATCAGATCCGGGGTCTGATAGGTGCGATCGATAATAGTGTGGACGGCTTTTATAAAAATACCGAAACCGGTTGTGAAAATTACCAGAGAGACGACAACTGCCGCAATACTCTCCGCCTTGCCGTGTCCATAGGGGTGTTTCGGGTCAAACGGTTGACGGCCGACTTTCAGCGCGATCATCGTCACAAGAATTGCCACAAAATCGCAGGCACTTTCCAAACCGTCGGCAAAGACGGCATCGGACTTCCCGAAATATCCCGCAAGGAGCTTCATGACCATGAGCCCCGCGTTGAACCAGAATCCGACCGCGATTATCCGATCAGCCCTATTAAAACGCTCTTCCCTCAGCATTTTTCAGCACCTGTCCCCGGCTGCGTAATATCTTTAAGACTCATCTGAAGATTTTTCCGGCCATTCCACTCGTTCCAGCACAGCGTAAAGGCGACATCCACCGCACCGGAAAGGCCGTTCCCCTTCCCGGCGAGATTAAAACCGATAGCATCGAGCATCCCTCCCGGCACAGCAAACCGCAGCTTGAGATGATTGCCGCGGAGCGGTATCCGTTGAGCCATCTCCACACTACGCAATACGAACAGCGGCTCAGGATTGCCGGCACCAAAGGGTGCAAGGGAAGCTACGGCATTCGCCAGGTCCGGGGTCACTTCACCGGGCAAAAGCTCCGCATCCACACGAAGCACCGGCATCAGGTCTTCGGCAGACAGTCTGCTTGCGGAAACCTCCTCAAAGCGGGCAATAAAATTTTCAAGGCATGCCCCGTCAATGGAAAGCCCCGCGGCATAGCGGTGCCCGCCAAACTTCACGAGATCTCCGGCGCAGGCATCAAGGGCGTCGTAAAGGTTGAACCCCGGAATACTGCGTCCCGATCCACGCCCGGTGCCATCCTGAAGCGAAATGAGTACCGTGGGCCGATGAAAGAGATCAACCATCCGCGACGCAACGATCCCGATAACTCCCGGATGCCACGCATCAGATGCAAGAACAATGCTTTTTTTCCCCTTCATGGCCGAATTGTTCTGAATCCGATCGAGGGCTTCGGACAGAATCTGCCCCTCAATGGCCTGGCGTTCAGCGTTGCTCGCGTCCAGCTCGGCAGCAATGGCCGCGGCACGGGCCGGATCTTCCTCCAGAAGGAGTTCTACCCCCCTTGCCGCATCCTCCAGCCTGCCGGCTGCGTTAAGGCGGGGGGCAAGCCTGAAGCCTACGGCCCCACAGCCCACGGCATCGGCCACACCAGCCACATCCTTGAGGGCCTTCACTCCGGCACGGGGAGATTCTGAGAGCTCCCGAAGCCCGTATTTCACAAATATTCGGTTATCACCGGTCAAAGGGACCACATCGGCGATGGTCCCGAGGGCAACTAGATCGAGATATTCCCGCAGGTTCGGCTCTCGCTGGCCCACGAATGCCCCCTCCTCGCGAAGCCGGCTACGGAGAGCCACCATGAGGTTAAAAGCTACGCCGACGCCGGCCAGGGACTTGAATGGAAATGGGCATCCGGGCTGGAGGGGATTGATGACGGCACAGGCCCGGGGGAGAAGCGAACCGGGGGTGTGGTGATCGGTAATAATCAGGTCGAGCCCCAGAGAAGCGCAAAGTTCAGCCTCTGCAGCTGAGCTTATCCCGCAGTCAACGGAAACGACAACCTGCGCACGCTCGGCCACAGTTCGCAGCCCCGCATCGGACAGGCCATACCCATCCTCCAAACGGTTGGGAATATGGTAGAAGCATCGCAGGCCTACCGCACGAAAAAAATGAATCAACAATGCCGTGGAGGTGACTCCATCCACATCATAATCGCCATAGACGCAGACCGTCTCTCCGCACTCCCGCGCTGCGCAGAGACGTGACACAGCCTCTTCCATCCCCTTAAGCAGAAACGGATTACTCACATCCGTCAGCGAAGGGGCGAGAAAACGACCGGCAACGGCACTGTCGGTTATCCCCCGATTGACCAGCAACCGGGCGACTATGGGTGAAACCGAAAGATCCCGAGCAATCCTGGATACAGACTCCTGATCACTTTCACGAATCATCCACCGTTTTTCAGCGACCGGTTTCATCCCTTCCCCCAGCACAACCGCCCCCAAAGAAAAAACCCCGCCGGAGCGGGGAATTCAATTTCACTGTATCACTTCGAAAAAACATTACCCTGGGGAGGTGAGGATTGCCCCATCCCCTTGGCCTCATCCAGCATTAACCGAATCTGTTGGGAATTCGGGCTCATTGGATCTAGCTCCAGGTAGCGTTCCCAGTATTTCACCGCCTTTGCGGGTTGTTTCAGGTCGGCCATGTAAATGACCCCCAGATTGTATAGGCTTTGCAGATGTTTCGGGTCTAGCTGCTGGGCTTTTTCAAAGTTGGCGATGGCCCGGTCGAACCAACCGACCCGCTTGAACATGATCCCCTGGTCAGTGAGCACATTGGTGTTGTTGGGATCGAGTTCGAGCGCCTTGCCATAGGCATCTATGGCTTTCTTTGCCTGGTCGGTGTCGAAATAGTCATTACCCAGTTGTACCCAGGCCTGCAAATTCTTTGGGTCAGCGGCAACTATCTTCTCAGCCTCGGTGATGCGCTGCTGGTAATCCACCGGGGAACCGCCGCCGGCCGGGATTCCGGCGGCAGGCGGCGCCGTTTTCTGCTTGTTGGCCACCCCCGTCACGAGAACGGTTCCGAGGATGCCGACAAGAAGCGCAATAACAACATAAAGTACCGTTTCTTTGCTCATTATCGTCTCCTCCCGCCTTTACGCCTTGCTGGTCTTAATCCGCCGGCCCCACAATTCGACAATGGGGCTTGCAACGAATACTGACGAATACAGACCAACCACAATACCTACAACAAGGGCAAGAGCAAAGTCGTGAATAACTTCTCCCCCGAAAAAGTAGAGGGACCCTGCGGCCAGGAAGGTGGTAAGTCCGGTAATTATGGTCCGGGAAAGAACTTCATTGATGCTGAAGTTGAAAATAGACTCCAGAGAATCCTTTGTGTTTTTGTGCAGATTCTCCCTGATACGGTCAAATACGACGACGGTATCGGTGAGCGAATATCCCGCGATGGTAAGAACCGCCGTAATGAACAGGAGGTTAATCTCTTTGTCCAGCACGAAGAAAACTGCAAACATCGCAAGCACGTCGTGCAGGGTTGCCACGAGAGCGCCCACCCCGAATTTGAAATCGAACCGCCAGGCAATATAGATAACAATGGCAATCAGTGAAATTGCCACTGCGACCAGGGTGTCCTTGCGGAGCTTATCCCCAATGGCAGGGCCGATCTCCGTGGAGCTCTCCACCACGAACGCATTGCCGGCAAACTCTTTCTGGAAGGCAGACTGAATCAGTTCGGCGGCATTGCCCTGGGGGAGCGACGTCTTGCCAATCTTCACCAGGAGCTTGTTGCCGTCTTTAATTTCCTGGAGGTTGGCATCCTTGAGACCGTGCTTTGCCAGAGCTCCCCGCGCCTGGTCGATGTGCACAGGTTGGGCGAACTTGAGCTGAATGGCGGTGCCCCCGGAAAAGTCAATCCCCATGTTGGCGGTCCCCATTGCAATCCGGACAATGCCGATGATGCCGAGAATGGCTATGACTATCGATATGGCGAAGGAAATCTTCTTCTTCCCCATGAAATCAAAATGTGTCTTTCCAATAAGTTGCATGGACTCCCCCTAGACGCTCAGACGCTTGACATGCAGGCGCGACAGGACAAAGTCGAATATCGACTTGGTGCCAACGAGAGCGGTAAACAGGTTGATGATGACCCCCAGGCTCAGCGACACGGCAAAACCCTTGACCGGACCAGTACCGAACTGGAAGAGAACGGCCGCCGTAATGAGAGTCGTCACGTGTGAGTCCATGATGGTGAGGAAAGCCTTATCATAACCGGCATCCAGAGCCGCCTTGGGAGGTTTCCCGAGACGCAGCTCCTCCCTGATCCGCTCGAATATGAGGACGTTGGCGTCAACTGACATTCCTATCAAAAGAACGATGGCGGCAATGCCCGGCAGCGTGAGAGTTGCCCCCAGGGCAGCCAATGCTCCCATGAGGTAAACCACGTTGAGCACCATGCCGAAGTTGGCCACAAGACCGCAGAGCTTGTAATAGAACGCCATAAAGACAATAACCAGGCCTATTCCCACTAGGCCGGCAATGAGCCCCTTGTTGATGGAATCCTGACCAAGGGACGGACCGACCGTCTCGTTCTGGATAATCTTGACCGGAGCGGGGAGGGAACCTGCCCTAAGCACAATGGCAAGGTCGGCGGCCTCTTTCTCGGTGAACGAACCGGAGATCTGGGCGCTGCCCCCGGAAATCCGCTCACGAATAACCGGCGCGGAATAGATGTTACTGTCAAGCACTATGGCAAAACGCTTCCCCACATTGGCGGCGGTCACCTGGTCGAACAGGCGGGCCCCCGTTGAGTTGAAATCAATTGCCACATAGGGCTGGTTGAACTGGGAATCTATCCTCACCTGGGCATCTGTGAGCAGATCGCCGGTAATCATGGCCTTTTTCTTAACCACGAGCGGAATTTCCGTCACGGCGCCGGTCGTTGGATCGGTTTTCTTCTCCATGAGAAGCTCCGCATCCTCGGGAATGGTGCCCGGTGTCGCAGTCGCCGGGTCGATCCCCTCCTCAACCAGCTTGAACTCCAAGCGCGCCGTGCGGCCAATGAGCTCGATGGCACGCTTGGGATCCTTGATGCCGGGAAGCTGGACCACGATATTGGTGAGCCCTTCCCTGGCAATGACCGGTTCTGAAACCCCGAACTGGTCAATACGGTTTCGAATCGTCTCCAGGGCCTGGGCCACGGCGCGATCCTTGCGCTCCTGGGCTTCCTTCCCGCCCATGCGCAGCTGCATGTTCACGAATCCTCCCTCATCATAAGGGGGAACAAGCTCAAGGGTCGGATATTTTTCCTTGACCATCTTCTGGACGGTGTCGGCGGTACCCCGATCGTAGAAGGTGAGCTGGATCCGGTCGGACGAAATCCGCCCGATCTTCTTGAACCGGATCGTCTTGGAGGAAAGGCTGTCCTCGAGATCGCTCGCGATAAGGTCAAGTGCCCCTTCCACCGCCTTCTGTATCTCCACCTCCATCACCAGGTGAGTCCCCCCCTGTAGATCAAGGCCGAGGTTGATCCTGTCCTTGGGGAGAAGCCCCGTCCACCAGGACGGAAGAGGTGAAACGAACGTCGGAGTCAGATAGAGGCAAGACAGAAAAATGAACAACAGTATTAGGCCAAAACGCCAGGTAAGCCCCTTTGGCATGCGCGAAACTCCTTTCAGACCCGGAAGGGTCTAGTCCTTCTTCAGGTTTGCGATGTAGCCTTTGGAGATTTTTATCGTGACCCCCGTGGAAATCTCAAGGAGGACGACATCACCGTCTATGGCGCTGACCTTACCATGGATTCCGCCGGCGGTAACCACCTGATCTCCCTTTTTAAGGGAATCGAGCAGAACGCGGTGCTCCTTGGCCTTCTTCTGCTGGGGGCGGATCAGCAAGAAATAGAAGATGGCAAACATGAAAACGAGGGGCAGGATTGCCTGAAATGCGCCCATGGCGCCACCGGGCTGGGCTCCTCCAGGTTGTGCGGCCATGGCAAAAGCGACTCCGAACATTGTATAACCTCCGAACGATTTATAACTGGGGCAAAACCGATGGTTTCCCCTGTTTTATTATGGGGCAATCGCTACAATTGCCCCTTCAACTCTCTCTTTGCGTAGAACTCACGCCGGAACTCGGCGTACCTCCCTTCGGCTATGGCGGTCCGCACCTTTGCCATGAGGGAAAGATAGTAATGCAGATTATGATACGTATTCAGCCTGGAGGAAAGAATTTCCCCCGAGCGGTACAGGTGCCGCAAATAGGCTCTGCTGTAATTGCGGCAGACATAGCAGTCGCACTCCGGGTCAAGAGGCCCGGTGTCCTCGGCATATGCGGCCCCCTTGATGTTAACCCGCCCGAAGGAGGTGAAAAGCATCCCGTTGCGAGCGTTGCGCGTGGGCATAACGCAATCGAACATATCAAAGCCATGCCAGACGGCTTCAATCAGATCCTCGGGTGCGCCGATCCCCATCACATAACGGGGTCGATCATCGGGGAGCATGGGAGAGGCGTACTCCATCACCTCGTACATGAGCTCCTTCTCCTCACCCACCGAAAGACCTCCAACGGCATAGCCGTCGAAACCGATCTCCCGGAGCTCCGCAGCGCTCTGCTCGCGAAGGTCCCGGTACATTCCGCCCTGGACAATGCCGAAGAGAGCCTGGTCCTCCCTCGTTCTGGCATCCTTGCAGCGTCTCGCCCAGCGGGTGGTCATCTCCATTGAGCGACGCGCGTAGTCATGGGTGGCGGGATAGGGAGTGCATTCGTCGAAGCACATGGCAATATCGCTCCCCAGGGCCTCCTGAATTGCGATTGCAGACTCGGGAGTTATAAAATGGTACGACCCGTCCAGATGTGACTGGAACTTTACCCCCTCCTCGCTAATCTTGCGCAAATCGTTCAGGCTGAAAACCTGAAAACCGCCGCTATCCGTCAAGATGGGCCGGTCCCAGTGCATGAAGCGGTGAAGCCCCCCCATTCGTCCAATCGGCTCATGGCCGGGCCGGATGTAAAGATGGTAAGTGTTAGCCAGGATGATTTGGGCGCCTATGGCCGTAAGTTCCTCGGGCGTCATCGCCTTCACGGTGGCCTGAGTGCCAACCGGCATGAAAATCGGCGTCTCGATGGTTCCATGTGGAGTTGTCAGAGAGCCGAGGCGAGCCCTGCCATCCTGCTTTATGAGTTTGAAGTGAATCAAAATCCGCCCTGGTTTCCAGCGGCTAGCGGCTGACGGCTAGCGGCTTAATAGATAAACATTGCGTCGCCGTAGCTGAAAAAACGGAAACGCCGCGCCACAGCCTCATGGTAGGCCCTGAAGAGAAGCTCCTTGCCGGCAAAGGCCGAGGCAAGCATGAGCAGGGTCGATTGCGGGAGGTGAAAATTGGTGACAAGCGCATCCACCGTCCTGAACCGGTAACCTGGATAAATGAAAATGCCGGTTTCCCCCTCACCTGCCGTTACGGTTCCGTCATCGCTGGCAGCATGCTCCAGAGTGCGGCACACCGTGGTTCCGAGGGCAATCACCCGTCCCCCGGACTTCTTCCGGGAATTGACGGCATCAGCAGTGGCGGGAGAGATACTGAAGCGCTCCCGGTGCATCCGGTGCTCCTCAACATTCTCAACCCTGACCGGCATGAAAGTACCGAGCCCCACATGAAGGGTCAGGGGAGCGATCTCGACCCCTTGCGTCCCGATCTCCTCCAGTAGTTCTGAAGTAAAGTGAAGACCGGCCGTCGGAGCGGCAACGGCCCCCTGGTGCCTGGCGAAAACCGTCTGGTAGCGCTCACGGTCGGCATCGGCCGCACCCCGCTTTATGTAGGGAGGCAGAGGCATTGCCCCATGCAGCTCCATCCACTCGTCGAATCCGGCAACCGGCGTAAATGAAAGGCGCCAGGTATCCCCTTCGCCCCGTCCGAGGACTTCCGCCGTCACCCCCGCAGGCAGTAGAATGCGGGTTCCGGGACGCGACGGCTTGGAAGAGCGGAGCAGGCACTGCCACTGCTCTCCATCGGAGGGAAGCCTCCGCTCCAGAAAGACCTCAACGCGGCCGCCGCTCTCCTTGACGCCGAAAAACCTCGCCGGGATTACGCGGGTGTCATTGATAACCAGTAGGTCGCCCGGGCGGAAAAGCCGGGTAATTTCCCGAAAAGGAAATTCGCCGATCTCTCCACGCAACCGGTCAACCGTCATGAGGCGGGTTGCATCACGCCGCTCGAGCGGTTCCTGGGCAATCAACTCCGGAGGAAGGTCGAAGCTGAAATCGTCAACGCGCATCGACACCCTGCCCCGGCTGGACTTTGCCCAGCAGTGCACCGGGATAGTAGTAGGCAAGAATCTCCCGGTAGGAGAAACCATCGGATGCCCGCTGTTTCGCGCCCCACTGGCAAAGGCCCACCCCGTGCCCATATCCGGTGCCCGAGAAATGGACCGAATCAGCCGCAAGCCTGACCGTAAAATTGGTACTCTTGATGGCGGTGTAGCCAACTATCTTGCGGAAGTTGACCGCCGTCACGGCCGTCGCCCCCCCGGCAGAGACAAGAGAAAGGTCGACGAGTCTGCCGCTGTCGTTCCGCTTTCCCTCCCGAACATCCCGTAGGCCCGAAACCTGGACGCCCCCCCCCTTGAGAAGCATCTCAAGCTTCCTGAGAGGGATAGAATATGCCCAGCGGATTGCCGGATTAGTGGCGCAGTATGCACAATCCACACTTGCGAGATAGGGAAGGCGGACCCCCCATACGTTCTCCGGCACCTCTGTGCGGCCGCCGCAGTTGGAATGATAGAATGCCTGGATAGGCTGCCCACCGTAGGCAAGTATCTCACCCGCCGTTTCATGCACTCCACGGGCCGCACGGCTATCCTCAATCTCGCACCCGTCATAGACCTGATCCAGGACCGACGACTCCAGATGATACAAGGCCCCCGCACGCGCCCTTTTCTGATAATAAGCGTAGGTTCGCGCAACCACAGCCTGAGCCTTCACTGATTCGATGGGCCACTGGGACGAAATCTCGCAATTGATGAGCCCAACCAGGTAATCCTCAAGCGGAAGCTCGTTCACGACCAGAATCCCCTTGTCAAAGGGGATGATCTCAATGGCGCCACGGTAACGCTTACCGTTGACCAGCAGGGTAGAAGGCGAGGCAACGGTGAGCCGGTCAATGACCTGTCCGCTTACGGAAAGATACCCTCCGGCGCGCCTTACTTGCGCGGGAAAGGCCAGGCGAAGCGGCTCACCCCTTCCATCAGCCGCAAGCAGACCGTCGCCGTCGACCCTGACGCTATCAGCACCCTTGATGAGGGCAACCCGGATACTATCCTGCCATGGAAGAGGCGCAGCTGAACCGCTTCCCGCAATCAGCAGAATAAGAGCTGCTATGGCAAACAGATGCCTCACTGTGACGGGACAACCTTCCGATTAAAAACTTTCGGCAACACCGCTAAAAAAAACAAAGAGATGGAAGAAGCATCCCTTTTGGTATACAAAACTTGGCAACTGATTTGCTTTACCTTTATAAAACATGCACATTGACCCATGTCGCAACGGATGGTAATCATAGGTGCAGACCAATTCAATGTCAAGCGTTTAGGGGCCGGAACCCGCTATTCATGCCGCTTTGTACAGGTGTACCCATCGACGGGCGAAACACCTGTATCAACGCCTCAAACGAAGACGGAAAGCTTACATTTTTTTGACGCGTAACGCCATAAGACCAACTGGGGCCAATATAGCACCGGTGAATATCCGCCTCAGCACAGGGCATTCGGCAAGTTGACCCAATGAATTCACTCAAAGTCAAAATACTTGGGACGATAACCCTCATTGTGGTTGTGCTAGTCTTCGTTGTCAACCTTCTGGAGTACCAGCACCAGAAGCGCCTGATAATGCAGGTCTCGGCCCAGAATGCCGTCCTTCTTGCCACGACGATCCAGCACACCATCGAGAATGTGATGATGAGCGGCAGGACCGATGAGGTTCAACATATTCTCTCCCAATTAAAGAGCAGGGAAAGAATACGTAACCTCCGTATTTTCGACGAAAGAGGTCTTATTCTCAACTCTGCCATCAGTAGGGAAATCGGTTTTCAGGTCGCCCCTGACGAGCTCGAGATGTTTAAAAACGGCAAGCAAATTGCCATAACTCCAGTCAGCACCCCAAACAGCGAAAAGATTTTCAGAAGCATTGCTCCAATTTACAACAAGCCGGCCTGCCACGCCTGTCACAGTGCCGACACCCCCCTTCTCGGAGCCCTGGAGATTGACCTCTCCATCGATTACCTTCAATCGTATCTGGACAAAGACAAACTATTCATGTCCATATCGATGATTATATTGGTTCTGCTCATACTACTCACGATATTCATCTTCATCAACACCTACGTGAACCGCCCCCTGAACTCGATCTTCTCGTTAATGCAGCGGGTTGAACAAGGCGATTTCAACGTGCAGGCCAATTTCACCAGTAGTACCGAGATGAGCGCCCTTGCCAAGAATTTCAACATGATGGCAAAGAAGCTCCGCTACTACATGGATACCGCAGTAAGTCACGAACGTGAGCTGGCCTTGACCCAGTCGAAACTTGCCCACCACCACGAAATGCACCTCATGAATCAGAAGCTTGAGGATCAACTCCGGGAGATAGAGAACCTCAATGTCAGCATGGAGGAGAGAATCGAGGAAATAGAAGAGGCGAACTACCGCATAGCCGACCTGGCAAGCGAACTGGAAGACAAGAACACCAACCTGGGTAAAGCGGTAGACCGACTCTCAACCCTGTACAAGGTCGGGCTTGCCGTCAACTCCACCATGGAAAGTGAAAAAATTTTCGATCTTATCGTGGAAACGACAGTCAAGACGCTAAAGGCGGAGATCGGTTACATCATCCTTTATAACCCGTCGGGACAGGATCTCCACGTCACCACCCTCAAGGGGCACGAAATTACCGATGAAGCCGCCACTACCATGCCGATGAAACCTTCCAGCGTTTCTACCTGGGTCATCGAGAACCGCACCCCTCTCCTCATACCCGACATCAACGAGTTCCCCCAGTTTGACCGTTACAGCGCCCTGGGTTACGAACGTAAGAACCTGATCTGCGCGCCGCTTCTCGCCAAAGACGAAATCATCGGCACCATCACTGTTGTCAACAAGCGCGACAGCTCCACCTACAACGCCGAGGAACTGGAACTCCTGGTTACGATCGCCGCCCAGGCAAGCATTGCCATCAAGAACGCGCAGCTCTATGACGAGCAGCAGTCCACCTACCTCCACACGATTCAGGCCCTCGTCTCCGCCATCGAGGCAAGCGACAGCTACACCCGCGGTCACTCGGAACGGGTAACCCGGTACTCGGTGGAGCTGGCCCGAAAAGTGTCCCTTGCTCCAGACCGCTTCAAGGTAATAGAACGGGCCGCCATTCTCCACGACATCGGCAAGATCGGCATCGACCTCACCCTGCTCCACAAAGAAGGGGAGCTCTCACCCGAAGATGTTCATGCCCTTCAGCAACATCCGGTCATCGGCATGAAGATTCTGGAACCCATTGATTTCCTGAAGGATGTGCGGGTATGCATCGGACAGCACCACGAGCGCTTCGACGGCAGAGGCTACCCCAACCGCATCGCCAAAGAGAAACTGCTGCTTGAATCACGCATTCTGGCCATTGCCGACGCATTCGATGCCATGACCTCTGACCGCCCTTACCGCAAGGCGCTTCCGGTTGAGGCAGCGGTCAAGGAACTTCTGGACCATGCCGGCAGTCAGTTTGATCCCGAACTTGTACCGCACTTTGTTGAACTCATCGCAAGCGGCATCTTCGGTTTTTCCTTTAACCGGGATAATATTCCCCGGGAGTCACGGAAAGTGGTCCCCATCAGCGGCTACAGCGTCCGGACCTTCTAATCCGGCCATCCGGCACGGCATCCGCATTACGATTTGCCCCCTCCCCCCTCTCATGGTATAAAGGCTCCCTGATCCGCAACGCACCGACGCACAACAAATTACCTGTTCAGGAATCTCCATCGTGCCGGACCTTCTTACCGTCAGAGGACTTACCACCCGTTTCCGCCTTACCGAGGGTGACGTTCATGCAGTGAACGGCATCGATTTTTCCGTTGCCGAGGGGGAAACGGTTGCTGTAGTGGGAGAATCGGGATGCGGCAAAAGCGTAACCGCGCTGTCGCTTCTGCGCCTTATTCTCCCACCGGGAGCAATCACGTCCGGCGAAATCATTTTTGAGGGGCAGGACCTCCTCCGCCTCAGCGAAGACGACATGCGACGCATCCGCGGAAACCGGATCGCCATGATCTTTCAGGAGCCGATGACCTCCCTGAACCCGGTTTTTTCCATCGGCAGGCAGATTGCCGAAGGGCTGATCCTTCACCGGGGTCTATCCCGGCATGAGGCCATTGAGGAAGCGGCACAACTGCTGGCCCAGGTGGGGATCCCCTCCCCAGCCGAGCGGCTCAACGATTACCCCCACCAGCTTTCGGGCGGAATGCGCCAGCGGGTTATGATCGCCATGGCACTCGCCTGCAAGCCGCGGCTCCTCATCGCGGACGAACCGACCACCGCCCTTGACGTTACCATCCAGGCGCAGATACTGGAACTCATGGACCGGTTGCGGGAAAAGACCCGGATGGCGCTTCTGCTCATCACCCATGACCTGGGCGTAGTTGCCGAGCGGGCCGATCGCACCCTCGTCATGTACGCGGGACGGATCGTGGAAGAGGGACCGACTCACGAACTCCTCACCACGCCCTTTCACCCCTATACAGAGGGGCTGCTTGCCTCACTCCCCCAGCGAAGCGAGCCGGGCCGCCCACTCACAACAATCCCCGGCCATGTCCCAAGCCTTCTGGAAGAAATCCCCGGCTGCGGTTTCTGCTCCCGCTGCCCCGATAAACGGTGGGAGTGCGGCCAAGAACAGCCCCAACTCAAGGAAATCGCGCCGGGGCACCGCGTCCGGTGCTGGAAATACCGATGACAACTCCCCTTATCGAAGCTGTAGATATCGCAAAGTCCTTTGCGGTGAGGCCAACTCCCTTTGCCCCCCGCAAGACGCTGAAAGCCGTTGACGGGGTGACGCTGCAAATCCGGCCCGGCGAAACCCTGGGGCTTGCCGGCGAATCTGGATGCGGCAAGTCCACCGTGGGGAAAATCCTGGTGGGACTCCTTGCACCCGACGGCGGAACCATGCGCTTTCGTGGCAAAGAAATGGGAACCGCCTCGAAGGATGAGTATGCGGCTTTCCGAAAAGACGTACAGATGATCTTTCAAGACCCCTTCTCGTCGCTAAATCCGCGGATGAGGGTCGGGGAGATCATCGGCGAGCCCCTGGCAATACACCGCATCGTGCCCAAAGAGGAACGTCGCAAGAGGGTACTGGAACTCATGGGAATGGTGGGGCTCTCGGCAGAGCAGATCAACCGCTACCCCCACGAGTTTTCCGGAGGTCAGCGGCAGCGGATCGGCATCGCCCGCGCACTGGCGGTCTCTCCGAAACTGATCGTTGCCGACGAACCGGTATCGGCCCTCGACCTATCCATTCAAGCACAGATAATCAACCTGCTGGATGAGTTGAAGAAGACTCTGGGGCTCTCGTATCTCTTCATCGCCCACGATCTCTCCGTTATTCGCCACCTGAGCGACCGGGTGGCGGTCATGTACCTGGGGAGAATCGTCGAAACCGGCCGCCGTGACGATATTTTCAACCGGTTCCGGCATCCCTATACCGAGGCGCTTCTCTCGGCCGTCCCACGGGTGGCCACCGGACCGCAAAAGAAACGGATCATCCTGAGCGGAGAACCACCCTCCCCATTGGACCCGCCCCAGGGGTGCCCCTTTCACCCCCGCTGCCCCTACGCCGAACCGGTCTGCACCGCCGTGCGCCCCCCTCTGGAAGAGAAAGCTTCAGAACATCTGGCCGCCTGTCATTTCAGCAAAAAGCTGTTTTCCTGAATGGCACCTTTTCCTTGACAAGAGGGGCGGGCAACAATATAAATATATCTGGATTATTATTAAAACAGGAGCGGTGCCAGTTACAGGATAACGACACGGCCCCGCCACACAGGACTGGACTCATGGACTTCGACGTCAACAGGAACTTCTCTGATGAAGCTGAAATCTTCAAGGTGCTCGGCCATCCGGTCCGTCTCAAGATCGTAGCCGGACTCTGCACAAGGGAATGCAACGTTAAGCATATATGGGAATGCCTCGGGCTTCCCCAGGCAACGGTCTCACAGCACCTGGCGCTCCTCAAGAACAAAGGGATAATTGAAGGAAAGCGGGATGGGGTGGAAGTCCATTACACCGTGGTTCACCCCCTGGCAAAGAAGCTTATTGCAGTTCTCGGCTAACCGCCCACATTCCTTCAGCAAAAACCGAAAATCCCCTGCCTTGGCAGGGGATTTTTTTGCGTCAATTAGTTCAACTGCTTTTCAGGGCAATTTAACTCCCACCCCATACACCACCGAATAGGTGGCTGGTATCCCGTCACAGTCGCCGAACCGTTCCCCGTAAACCCGCATCATTTCAACCATCACCCGCCGCTCCGCAAGCCCCCGAGAAGGAAGGGGCGAGGCATTTCCGGCACCGGCCCTTTTCACGGCGCGAAGAAAAGTGGGCACATCGGGGTGGCGTTCGATCTCATCCTCGCACCCAATGCGGCAGGCCTTGAAACCTGCCCGCGTCATCGCAGCACTCACCTCATCCACCGAGAAAAAGCGCTGGGTACGGTCCTCTCCGGCACGGCCCACTGAAGCCAGGGCGGTACGGTATGAAGCTTTCAGTTCGTGGAAGGTGCCATCGCCGAAAAAGGCGAAGACGAAGCGCCCGCCGGGCGCGAGCACGCGCCAGGCCTCCCCGAAGGCGGCATCCAGGGTTGTGAGCCATTGAAAGGTGGAGGCGGAGACAACATAATCGAAGGCTCCCCCCGCAAATGGAAGATGTTCCGCATCGGCTACGGCCACCAGCGCCTGCCGGCCAAGGCGCCGCCGGGCCGCAGCCGCCATACCGGGAGCCAGATCAATGCACGAGAGGAATGCGTCCGGGTAGCGGTCTGCCAGATGCTGCGCAAGAAGCCCCGTGCCGGTTCCCACATCAAGAATCCGCGAAGGGATTTCCCCCTCTTCGGACAATATATTTAGCAACCGGGCCACAACCCTCTTCTGGACAACGGCATGGTTGTCGTACTCCCATGCCTGCCGGTGGAAGGATCTCTGAACCTTGGAACGGTCAATCACGGCCGGTCACCTCGGCAATGAATTCGCTGAGCTTACGGTTGAACATCTCCGGCCGCGAAAGGAATGGTGCGTGCCCTTCCCCCATTTCGAGGAACCGGGCGCCGGGTATGGCATCAGCAAGATACCTTCCAGCGCCGGGCGGACAGATTGAGTCCCGTTCGCCGTGGATAATGAGTGTCGGAGAAGTGATTGAGGCCAGGATGGCCCGGTGGTCCCCTTCGGCAAGGGTTGCCAGAGCTGCCAGAACCGCTTCGTGATCGGGCAGGGGCCGGGGGATTACAATATCCCGGACGATGCTCTGGTACTGGTCGCGGGTAAGCTCATCCTCGGCAAACATCCGTTTAAAGAATGCTCCCAGGGTCCCATCATAGTCGCGTTTTAGCCGCAGGCCGAGCCCTCGGGCCTCCGTGGCGGGAAGGCCATGGGGCCACCCATCGGTGGCAGTGAATTTTGGAGTGGCAGCAACGAGGACAAGCGCCGCAACGCGATCTCCCAGCAGCCTGATTGATTCAAGGGCAACCTGGGCGCCGAGGGACCACCCCACAAGGGCCGCACGCTGGAGACCCAGACGGTCGAAGAGCAGCGCAACATCGGATGCGAAATCCCCAAAGGCATATTCCGCCGCCGGGGATGACTTCCCGTGCCCCCGCAGGTCAAGGGTTATGACCCGAAAGCGTTCGGCGAGGGGTCGCTGGTAAGCCCAGACGTTTCCGGACATGGCCCAGCCATGGATAAAAACCAGCGGGAACCCCTCCCCCTCCTCCTCATAATGAAGCGTAACATTGCCGGACGTTTCCAGAAACGGCATGGGTCAGACAACCTCCAATTCGCGACCGATCTTCGCCATGCGCTCGAGGGCGCCGGCAAGATCCTCTTTCGTATGGGTTGCCATCAGGGTGCAGCGAAGCCGGCAGGTTCCGGCCGGCACCGTCGGCGGCCTGATCCCCTGGGCAAATATCCCCTCATCCAGAAGGCGAGCCGTGAACTCCATGGTCTGTTCGGCCCCCCCCACGAACAGAGGTACAATCTGGGTTTCGCTCCCCATGGTGTCGAAACCGGCGGAGCGCAACCCTTCACGGAAAAATACGGTATTGCGGTCCAGCTGCTGCCGCAGCACGACCCCTTCGGGAGAATCAATCAAATCGATGGCGGCAAGGGAAGCGGCCAGGACCGCCGGTGGAAGTGATGTCGAAAAGATGAAACTGCGGACATGGTTAGCCAGGTAGTCAACAATCTCCTCAGAAGCAGCGGCATAGGCGCCGAAGCTGCCAAGAGCCTTGCCGAGAGTCCCCATGTGGATATCGACCGAGTCCAGTACCCCCTGCACCTCGGCACTTCCCCGGCCCGTATCGCCCAGAACCCCGGTACCATGGGCGTCGTCCACCATGAGGAGAGCACCGAATTCCCGCTTGAGTTCCGCCAGTTCCCGAAGGCGGGCCAGGTCGCCGTCCATGCTGAAAACACCATCGGTGACGATGAGGCGGCGCCCTGAGGTTTCGTGCCGCTCCAGCAGGCGCCGCAGGGCCGCAGGATCATTATGGGGATAGCGGACCATGGTCGCCCGGGAAAGAAGGCAGCCGTCCACGATGCTGGCATGGTTGAGCCGGTCCGAGAAAACCACGTCCCCCTTCCCCACCAGCGCCGGGATGATGCCGCTGTTGGCAGCATAGCCAGAGTTGAATACCAGCGCGGCCTCGGTCCCCTTGAAGCGAGCAATGCGCTCTTCGAGAAGGGAATGGAGCTCCATGTTGCCGGAGACGAGCCGCGAGGCGCCGCTTGATGTGCCGTAGCGCTCCACGGCGCTGATCGCCGCCGCGGCCAGGCGGGGATGGGCGGCGAGGCCCAGATAGTTGTTGGAACAGAGGAGAAGCGACTCCTTCCCATCCACGAAAACCTTGCCCCCTTGACTCCCGGCAATCCGGCGCATCTTCCGGTAAAGCCCCTGGGCCTTCAGCATCTCCAGTTCTTCGGCAAAGCTCTTCGACACGGTTTCTCCTTTCAGCAGAGACCTTTTGTAACACATTCAAACCCAAACCGTCAACCAGACCATCTAGACAGGTTAACAACTGCAAGGTTTACTTGAGAGGGGCCAGCATGGTATAAATATTTATTGTGTCGAAGGAATTTTACTTATCACCGGTATATTAGTGAATAAAAACAGCCTATCCCGCCGCTTCGTCATCCCTGATATCCATGGGTGCGCCCTGACGCTGGACCGCCTGCTCCGGGAGGTCATCCGGCTGAAACGCTGCGACGAGTTGTACCTTCTGGGGGACTACATCGACCGGGGACCCCGCAGCCGTGAGGTTCTAGATATCCTCATGGGGCTCGTCATGAAAGCATACCGGGTTTTCCCCCTCAGGGGAAATCACGAGGAGATGCTTCTCAGCAGTTGCAGCGACCGCAACTTCTTCAGGATGTGGCTTCTGAATGGCGGCCGTGCCACCCTTGACAGTTTCGGAGTGGAGGACGCCTGCGACATCCCACTAAAGTACCGCCGGTTCCTGGCCGAGATGCCCTATTACCGCATTCTTCCGGACTTCGTACTGGTTCATGCAAGCCTCAACTTCGACATTCCCAACCCCTTTGCCGACACCGAGGCGATGCTCTGGAGCCGCTCCCTGGAAGTTCGCAAGGAACTGACAGGCGGCCGCCGGGTCATTGGCGGACACACTCCCATGACCCGGTCGGAGATACTGCGGGGACTATCCACCGACCGGATAGTCCTGGACAACGGATGCACATACTCGGAGAAACCCGGCATGGGGTGCCTCGTGGCACTGGACATCGGCTCCATGACACTCTTTTCCCAAGAAAATATTGGCTAAAGTTTTCTCATTTTTCTCCGATATGATTATTTAAGAGCTATTCATAAGGAGCCTTTGCAGAGTGCATGCTCTTTCAATGAAAAATCTGACTATTTTTCTCATTCCCGCAGGGCTCATCACGGCAACAATCTGGTTTTTCCCCCAGGTGGCCATGCTCCCTTCGGGGAAACTGGCCCTTCTCCCTTCAGCTCCCTACCTAATAATTGCCATGGGACTCCTGCTCTCGCTCTATTTCCACCGCGGGAGACCGTTCTTCATGTTTCTCGTGCTGGCCGCCGTTTACTGGAGCTTCCAAGAACACCTGAAAGGAGCGCCGGCGGGGATAGCCGCCACGGTACTCTTCCAGTCGGTCTGCGTTCTGGTTCCGCTGAACATCGCCATTTTCGCCCTCATGCGAGAGCGGGGAATCGTGACCGTTGCCGGCCGTCTCCGCTTTGCCTTTCTCGGGCTCCAGGCCCTTTTCGTCGGATGGGCCGTGGAACCGGGGCATGTGGCAGTGCAACAATTTCTCGCTTGCCGTTTTATTGATAACCAGATCGTAGCCGGGCTCATCCTTCCCCAGCCGGCGTTGCCGGTCATTGCCTTCGGAGGGATTGTGGTTACGGCTCGGGCAATCAAAAGCCAGTCCCCCATCGACGCCGCCCTTCTGGGGGTCATGGCAGCCTTTACGGTCGCCTGCAATGGCATTGCAACCGATCACCTTACGCCGGTTTTCATGACCACAGCAGCAGCCATACTCACCCTTGGGGTTCTAAAAGACTCATACAATATGGCTTTCAAGGACGACTTGACGGGGCTGCCTTCCCGCCGGGCGCTCAATGAGCAGCTCACATGGCTCGGCCGGCGCTACTCCGTTGCCATGGTAGACGTGGATCATTTCAAATGGTTCAACGACACCTACGGCCATGACGTAGGCGACCAGGTACTGCGGATGGTGGCGTCAAAACTGCGGGCTGTGGGCTCAGGCGGCAAGACATATCGCTACGGCGGTGAAGAATTTGCCATCCTCTTCCCCCGCAAAGGTCGTGACGAGATTATCGAAAGTCTGGAAGAACTGCGCCGGACCATAGCGGACTACCAAATGCGCTTGCGCAGCTCCGACCGTCCAAACTCTCCCAAGGAGGGGAAAAAACTCCGCCACGGGTCGGGTCGAGGTAACAGCACCGTTTCGGTTACCGTCAGTATCGGCGTATCAGAAAACAACGGTGACCGCCGGCACCCATCCGACGTCATCAAGGCAGCCGACCAGGCACTCTACCGGGCGAAGGGGAGCGGGCGCAACCGCGTCTGCTCCTGATACCCGCCGCTCCATCGCTCCCCCTCTTGCGCTCGTTCCCCTTCACGCTATACTTATGTCCGTCGGGAATCATTAGTTTTGATAAGGCCTTGCCGGAGCCAGGGAGGACACCATGGGAATCAAGCTGATTACACTATTGACGTTGGCAGCATTCACGCTGGTTGGAATTGCCGGATGCATCACCGTGCCGGAGGAGCATGAAGGAGCGGCGAAAGGGGCAGGGTACGGCGGCGCCGCCGGTGCCCTTGCAGGAGCGATTCTGGCAGGAGAAGGGTCGCGGACCAAGGGGGCGGTGCTCGGAGGACTGGCCGGGGCACTCATCGGCGGAGTTATCGGCAACTACACCATCGACAAAAAGCAAACCGCCGAAGAAACCTCTGCCAGATACAATGTTCAACCCTCATCTGGAACCATGGTCCGCATTGAAAACGTGACCACCATACCCGCAAGCGTCAAACCCGGAGAAAGGGTGGAGGTCCAGTCAACCTACGCGCTCCTCACTCCGACAACCAGCGAACAGGTGGGGCTGACCGAATCTGTCGAGATTTACCATGAAGGCGATCTCGTCGGCAATCCCGAGGCAATGGTTACCCACAGTGGCGGCACCTACACCTTCACCATCCCCATCATTCTCCCCCAGGACGCGAAGGAAGGGACCTACAAGGTGATTTCAACGGTAAAGACCGCCACGGCAAAGGATCGGCGCGAAACCAGCTTTACAGTGCGGTAATCTGCCGTAAGACAACAAAAAAACGGGACCCGGCAGCGCCATGCGCCGGAGTCCCGTTTTGTGCGTCTGCCCCCTCGAAAACGTCAGTCGTACTCGTATTCCTTGCCCCACCGGTCCGTGAACGTTATGCGACGGAGCCGGTTCTGGGACATAACCTCATCGGCAATCGTTTCGGCCTCCCCCTCGCTAAAACCGACGCTTGGTCGCACCCCCATCCAGTGGGTCGCATCCGTTGAAGGGTTATCCAGGGGCCGCGGCACCGGCGGCCCGGGCTTGTACTTGCCATTGAGGAAAAGAGCCGCTTCGTACTGGCGTGGCCGCTTCACGAGACGCACATCCACCAGGAATCCGTTTTTAGTCTCTTTGGACAGAATCGAGTCCAACACTTCCATATCCCGCGGTACTTCTGAAAATTCTGGCATACCTTCCCCCACCGTTCCAGTCTGATAACAGGGGAGCTATTGCTCCCCTTGGTTAATTATATCGGTTCACTCCCCATTTTCTTGAGAAGAAATTCGCTGGCCACCTTGTCTACGTTGAGGATATGGGATTTGAGCCAATCGATGAGAGCCTGATTGACCCTGAGAACCAAATCCCTGGATAGGGCCGAAGTTGCCGCTTCTTCCTTGAAACGTTTGATTTGAAGGAGGAATCCTTCGTGCTCCGCCCGGTGTTTGTCGTAGTCTGGATAGTCGTACTGCCGCTGGAGTCCCTCCTCGGTAGCAAAATGGGTCACGACGTACTGATCGAGGAAACCAAGCATGACCAGCACCTCTTCCCGCTCCCTCCCTGCCACGCATGCGTCCAAAAGCTTCTCCAACTGCTTGAACAGCGCCTTGTGCTGACTGTCAATTTCATCGATGCCCACTGTCAAATCATCGGTCCACATGCCGTTCTCCCTGGTTGAAATTGGGGGACAAAAACGCCCCGAAGGAGTAATCAAGCAAAGTATGAGCCATAACTGCGGCCCCCATTCCGGGCCACAGCACTGATGCGTGTCAGCGCCGTCCGAGCATCACAAACCCGGCGGCCGGCACAGTCACCTGGATGGCAAGAATGGCGTCGTTGACCCTCCGGACGGTTGACATGCCACGGATCTGCGCTTGGTCGGTCGAATACAGGTAGGCGAAGCGATCCCCATCCCTGTGGAGGCTCCCGTCAACCAGAACCCAGGCGGTGCGCGGGGCGTCAACATCCGTATTGATGGCTAGCACCATCTCTTCGGTATCGAAGATGCGCGACCAGGGGACAACCGAGCGGATTTCCCCTCCAATTACGTAAGGGAGGCCGAATTTGACCCCGTCCCCCGAGATCTCGCGCAGATACTGGCGCCCCCTGCGCAAAGGCGATTTCTTCCTGCGCAGGGCGAGGATCTTCGAAAATTCCCGGTAAACCTGGTTTTCCTCATCAAAGAAGTGGACGCCCCGGGTGCGGAAGGCCCCGAAGGGGCCACCGAACATGCATTCACGGAGATACCGGTCATCGCCCCCTTCGCCGTCGAATGACTGCTCTGTTCCATAGTAGACGCAAGGTATGCCAAGGGTTGTGGCGTTAAGGGCCAGGGCATTGAGGACGAGTCTGCGCCATATAGGGGCACCGGCACAGAACCGCTCCTTCTTGGCGCCGCGGCAGACCTGGTCATGGTCGTCAATGACCGTCACCACCTTGTCGCGGAACCACACATGGGACTCCTTGCGTACCAGGAGCGAGTTTCTGAAGAGATCGAAGTAATCGATGGGGTTCGCCTTCCCCTTCACCAGATCTTCGAGCCGCAGCGGAATATCGTCCACCCCCAGGGCTGCGTTAAGGCCGGTAGTTTCAAGGGTCTCGAAGGCATTGGCCCGGCCGCCGGTAATCTCGCCTATGAGGTAGAAATTCTCCTTGCCGATGGCCTGGGCGAACTCGTGGATAACCGAGGCGAAGAAGCGGGTAGCCCCGGCCCCCATATGTTTCACCGTATCAATGCGATACCCGTCCACGTCGGAAACGGCAATCCAGTACTTGTACACGTCGCAGAGCGTCAGGAGCGCCGGCGACGGACGGAAGGAGTCGGACTCCCCATCCCCCAGATGGATATCCTTCAGATCGAAGAAATCCCCATCCAGGTATTCGTGGTAGCGGTCCCAGTCCCGGATGTATCCCTTGCGGGTGAAGGCGTCGAAGCGTTGCAGTTCCCGGGGCCAGAGGGCACCGTCGGGCCAGGAGCCGGGGTCGGCCTCAGTGCCGATGGGGCCGAAGGGAAGGTTCGGTGTTCCGTCGGCGGCGCGGAACCCCTCCACCGGGTAGACCGTCGCGCCATCATAGGGGGTATATCCCCGGTCGTAGGCAAAGATGTTTCCGGCGTGGTTCAGGATAATATCTAGGATTACGTAGATGCCGTTGGCGTGGGCAACGCGAACCAGCTCTTGCAAGTCGCCGGCAGTGCCGAAATGGGGGTCCACATCGAGGAAATTCTGAATGCCGTAGCCATGGTAAGTGGGTACGAAGGAGCACTGCTTGAAAATGGGACTCACCCAGACGGCGGTCACGCCGAGCCGCCGGAGATACCCCATCTTCCCCGTGAGCCCCTTGAGTGTTCCGCCGCACCAGCGGTTTCCCGCCTCCCGCCAGGCAGACGCTTCGGGCTCGGTAGCGATGGCGTTTCCCTCATCACCGGGTCTGAAGCGGGGCGTCCCCCCCTTTGTGACCCGCCGTCCCCTGTTGTCGCGGCAGTCGGTTTCCCTGCCGTCGGAAAAGCGGTCCAGCAGGAGAAAGTAGAGCACCTGGTCTTCCCATGCCACTGGTGAGGGATGAAAGGTGCCGCTGGCGAGGCTCTTCAGGTCCAAGTCCCTGACTGACTGCGGTGCCGTCATGGCTGCCTCCTCTTCCCAAGCAGAAGGGGCACCGTCGCCGGCGCCCCTCCTCGTGTCTGCTAAGAAATCTTCAGCACGATCTTCCCGAAGTGTTTATCCTCTTCCATCATCCGGTGGGCTTCTACCACCTGGTCGATGGTGAACACCTTCTCGATGATCGGGACGATGGTCCGGTCGGCAAATTTCGGCAGCGCCGTCCTGGTGAACTCGGCAACGATATCGCCCTTGTCCTTCACGGGCCGCGAGCGGAGCACGGAGCCGATGATCTGCTGGCGCTTCACCATCATGAGGGCCAGGTTCAGCTCGGCCTTGATGCCGCTGATGACCCCGATGATGACCAGACGCCCCGCATAAGCCAGAGAATTCATGTTGGGCGCCAGATACTTGGCCCCCACATGGTCGAGGATCACATCGACACCCTTCTTGTTGGTGAACTCCTTAACAGCCTCGGAGAAGTCGGGGGTCTGGGTGAAGTCGATGACGAGGTCGGCACCCAGCTCCTTCACCCGCTCCATCTTGCTCGGATGGGCAGTGACGATGATCTTGGTATTGGGAACAAGGGCCTTGCAGAGCTGGAGGCCGGCGGTATTGACCCCGCCGCCGCCGCCGTGGAGGATCACGGTATTGTTGTCCTTGAGGCCGCCAATCATGAATACGTTGAGGAACGCCGTGATGCTGGATTCGCAGACGCAAGCCGCCTCCTCGAAGCTCATAGTCTCGGGAATCCGCATCAGGTGGCTGGCATAGGCGACAGCATATTCGGCATAGGCGCCGCCACCCACCAGGGTCATAACCCTCTCGCCCACCTGCCAGCCGGTCACGCCGGGCCCCAGCTCCTCAATGGTGCCGGAAACCTCAAGCCCCAGAATCTCCGAATCCCCCGGCGGCGGTGGATATTTCCCTTCCCGCTGCACAAGATCCGGTCGATTGATGGACGTAGCCACCACCTTCACGAGAACCTGCCCCTCAGCCGGTTTCGGCTTCTCCACCTCCCCCACCGTGAGCACGTCAAGACCGCCGAATCCCTTAAGCAGAACTGCTTTCATACGACTTTCCTCCTTGCATGGATAGGTAACGAAATCAATCCGGCAACTCTAGCGAACCGGGAAGATTGTGTAAACAGAAAAACCGGTGGGGCAAGCCCCCATTCTAAAGACTTCATGTCTGTCAGGATAAGGCAAGCAGAGTGCCGTCAACGCCGGCTAACCCTTGATGCGGAGGACTGGAATCTTTGACAAAGCCCGTCCACGCTTATCCGGATCGGCATTGAGTTTGACCGAATCCATCATAAAACCGACGGTTTCCACAAAACCAAGAGCATCCCCCACAACCCGGGAGCACTCCGCCGCGTCCGCAGGCTGTTTTTCGGGAGAGTAGACAAGCGTTGAGTTGTCCGCCGTCAGGCTCCATGCCACGTGAACCCGGAAGCGCTCCCCCCGCTTGAGGGCGACAATATAGGCACCACATGGCTGGGGAGGGCGTCCTGCGGGGGTAATATTCACCACATTGAGAGAACTGTAGATTTCAATGATTTCCGACGGGTTGCCGCACTCAATCATATCCAGCGCCTTGTCGAGGTTGAACTCCACGCCCGCACCGGAACTCCCCTCTCCGCCGGGGGCACCGAAGGAAACAAAATCCTCTCCCCCTCCCATAAAACTGAAGGGATCGGGTTCTCCTTCCTTAAGAGCCTCCTCCACGGCAGAGGCAACATCATCGTCCCACTCGCCGGCGGTGGAAACAGCCGGCGGCGCCGCGGCAGCAGCAGGCGCAGGATGCCGCTGTTTGACGAGTTCTTCTTTAACCGGCGCCGGCTTAACCGGTTCTGCCTTATCTGGTACAGGTTTAACTGACTCATCCCTAACATGTTGCACGCGCCCGTGGCGCGACGGAGCGGAAGGTTCCACCGGCGGAGCCAGACGGGTAACTTCCGCCTGAATGGACGAAAGACGGGCAGCGGCAGACTGCTCGGCAAGGGCCTTTTCCGCCACAAGCCTCTCCACTTCGCGCCGAAGAGCTGCCACCTCCGCCTCGGCCCGCTCCAGCGCCTCGGCCATCTCTCCGCCGCCTCTCCGGGAGACGATCTGTTCGACGGCCTCCCGCTCAGCCTCCAGCACCTCAACCTCGGCGGCCAGGGCGACGAGCCGTTCAACCGCCGACTTGCGGGCTTCTTCCTTTTTTGCCTGCTGCTTTTGCAGCAAAGACTCCAATGTGGCGATGTCTTTAGCGGCCTGTTTCCCTGATGACGACATGTCGGCGGTAAGCCGCTCCACCTCGGCCTCAAGCTCCTTGACCTTGGCCGCCCTCTGCTCCTCGGACTGTGCCCGTTCTTCAGAAAGTGATGAAAGCTGCGCCTTGAGGGATTCGATCCGTTTGGCGGCAGCGCGCTCCTCTTTGTCCCGTGCGGCGGTCAGCTGCGCCACCTCGGCACGAAGCCGATCCTCCTCCCGCGCAGTTTCCTCTCCGGCTTTGTCTTTCTCGGCCTTAAGCCAGGTGATTTCGTTCCGGAGAGATGCAGCTGCCGCTGAAGCCCCCTTTCCCAGCGACTCCAGCTCTCCCTTGAGGCGGTCAACCGTCCCCTTCAGGGGAGCAGTCGTCTTTTCATGTTCGCGCTCGACCTTCTCCTTTTCCTTGGTCAACCGGGCAATCTCGCCTTGCAGCTCCTCCTCCTGAACCGCAAGGGCGGCGTCCTGCGCCTGACGTTCCGAAACCAGAAGGTCAATATTTGCCTTGAGCAGAGCAAGCCGCTCCCGGGATTCCCGTTCCGCCTCCGCCTTTTCGGCGGCAAGGCGCTCGGCAAGGACCTTAGCCTCATTCTCGTCGCGGGGAGATGGCTTCGCCTCACGCGCTTTCTCCACTGAAGGAGCCGAACCCTTCTTCTCCTGCGGAGGAACCTCCTTCTCCACGTCTACCCTGGAGGGCGCGGGCGCACCCGGCGGTGCTGCCCCCTTCGGTGCTTCAGCGCTCGCCGGCTCAACCGCTGATGGACGGCGGATTACCGGAATATCACGAATGACGACCTCGCGCATCGCCTTGCCGTAGTTGAGATTCACCTCATGCAGCGTAAACCCCAGGGAGTTTGCAAACGCAAGGCCTTCCTTGATCAGAGGGAGATAAGCATCCCCCTCCCCGGCGCTCTCCGGCGCGGCATATATCCATCTCCCCTTGCGGTCCGCATGCTCGAGAACAACATAAACCCGAATCACTCCCTTTCGCTGGATGACGCAGACATAAGCATTGCATGGACGTGGGGAAAGGCCATCCGGGGATACTGTCAAAGTGTCCGTTGAACGATGGATCGCGACGACATCGGCCTCATCGGCTTCGACAATGGAGAGTGATTGATCATAAGCAAACATGACAGACCTCTGAGACGTTAGTTTCGTACCATTTTGTCTATGGAGAACTGCAGGAGGGAAAATATCGTGGGAGACCCCCACCGAGTACACTCTACCCGATTTTCCAACTAAGGCAACCTTAGATTTTTGAGATATGCCGGGGGGTTAACGATGATACGCAAACGGGCGGGAATATTTTTAACGAAGTAAGTTACGGAATTTCGACAAGCAGACTATCACCCGGTACCGTCTCAAGCTTTTTCTCGATGGCGGAGCAGAGAATTATCTTCCCGTCGTAGGATGAATCACTCTCATTGACGATCATAACCGGGAAAACACCGACAGCCCCATTGACACTGTTGGTGAGTTTCAACTTTTTAAAGGGCTCGCTCTTATAAAAGGAAGAAATTTGCGTGGCGGTAGCCGGCGTCAGTGCCGCCATGCCAAACTGCTCGAAGGAGCTACCCTTTGTCCTGTCAGCAAGATGACACACCGGCAACTCCAACAGGTGAGAGACTCCGGCAACGCCCTTCGCCTGGGGCGCCTGGGGGGCCGCCATGCACGACTCAAGCTTTGCTTTTGCCACGTTCAGGCAAATGGTCAACTCCCCGAGGTTTACCTTCCTGGTGCAGAGCAGCAGCACAAAGGCATCATGCAGGGGCTTCACCACGATTCGCCCGTCTCCATAGCGAAAATCAATGAGTTCGGCGGAACCGGCAGCATTCATGGCCCCCTCGGCGGGGTCTGCAACGGCAGAACAGACCCCCTCGATGATTGCGGTATCGAACAGGGGAGGAAACGCGCAGGCCACGGGCACCCCCCCATGATCGCAGACGAGGCTTCCAACCACACCGGGAACGGCATTGAGCTTTTGGAGAATTGCGTCCATGTGAATCGTCTATCCTCTACCAGTCTGCTATTTCCTGCTCCCGAAGGAAGCGCGGATATCCGTCTCAACCTGGGTGAGAGAGCTTTCCTGCTCGACGGAAATGGAAATATAGTGGTTCTTCGCATCAAAGAGAAGCTGCTGTTCTCCTTTGGCGTAGACTGCCGCAGATTTTACCCCTCCGAGACCGAAGGTGTCACCAAGCCTGTTTCCGAGACGCGACAGGTAACACCCCTTGGCGGCAAGGGCTTTTGCATCGGCGCTCTCGTCATCGACCGGAGTGCCGTCCTTCTTGAGAAGAACCGCATATTCAACCCCGGCGATTTGGAGCAACCGTTCCGCGATAACGCTCATCTTGCGGGTGGCGGCCCCATCGGCTGCCCCCCTGGGCCGCATCCCCGCGTTTTCCTCATCCATGATGCGGTGGGCTTCAATAAGGAGATAACTGACACACTGCTGAATGGACCGGACGGTGGTCGTCACCTTCGGCTGAATGGCGAAACGTCCGCCGGGCCAGCGGAGAATCTCGTAAAGCGCCTCCTCGCCGGCTGCCCCGTCCTGCTCCGCATGAATGATGTCGCCGTCACGGAAGAAAATCATCCCCTTCCGTTTGCGGAACTCCACCGAAATGGCGCCGGTAAAGCGGTTATGCCCCTTCAACTGGATTACGTCGCTGAGCGGAAGACCTGCTATGGAGCCTTCGAAGCCTGCAACAGTATCTCGCGCGAATTTATCTAGCATTCTTGAGGCCCCCCCACTTCGAGTCTTTCTGCATTTCTCGTGCCTCGCCTAAACTGGCCGAAGAATATCAATTATGGCAGGAAGCACAATTTCGATCCGGGGTGAAATCGAAGACCGGTATCCCATCGGGGCCAATGCTAAACGAAAAACTATGGCAATAGAAGCAACCATCGGTAGTTACCCATGGCTCATTGCTGTTCATAAGCGCATGGTGCCTGTCCGCCAGGCTGCGATCCTGACCTGTCGGGTCATCGTGACAACGCCGGCAGACTTGCTGATCGACGCTTTGCAAATGAAGCACATCGTGGTTTGTTGCAGGCGAGACGTCGCGATTATGATATTTCCCGCTGCTGACATTGTCTCTGAATTCCTGGCTAATAGGCGTTCCCCGTCTTGCCGAGGAGAAGCGGGCAAACCATTTATCAAATGTGACGACAGGACTTCCACCGTGACAAGAGTAACATTGGAAAGGGTAGGTAACAGGATCAAGAATATGACAATTAAGGCATTCCGGAGCGTTATGCAGATCTCTCACACCCACGGCATGACAAACATCACATTCATTCACAATGTGGCTGTTAATAAGAGCACGACCGGTAGAGTACTGGTCAAAGGGCTTAGAAGTATCAATCAAAGCATTTCGATGATACGTGACCCAGGTTGTCTCATGGGCTTCATCCGCCTTGGGTGCATCGGCATTAGATGAGTTCATACCGCCGCCGCACCCGCCAAGCAGCATCACCGCAACCACCACCATGGGAAGCAATGAAATCCGCATACTGTCTCCGCGCAATCGTCTCATTCCGCTACCCATGGCACGGCCGACACGTCTGCGACGACTGGGGATTGCCGTGGCAACGATAACAGGAAGTGGGGTCAAGGCGGCCGTCGATCCGGTGACGGGATAGGTACTCGCCCCGGTGCTGCATCCGCCGGTAGTTTTCCGTCTGATTCTTGATCGACGGTCTCAGTTCCGTGTGGGTCACATGGCAGTCGTTGCAGAAACTCTGCTCGTGGCAGAGGGCGCAGATTCGCTGGTCCTGGTAGGCCACGAGGCGATGGGATTCGGTGAATAGTGGTGTGTGGTTATAGCGCTCGAAATCCACCGGCGTTTTCTTGTAGCCGTGGCACTTGGTGCAGAACTCCCGGCGTTCGCCCAGTTCGTAAATTTGCGGATGCTTGGCCGGCAGCCGGTAGGCCGGAGTCGAGACACACGCCGCAAGGAGCGCTACCAGAAGCCCCGCCGCAAGAAATGCCAAAAGTATGCTTTTTTTCATAATAGGGTGCTCCGTCCTCAGCCGTCACTTGCCAAAGGCGTAGGAAGCGGCAAGGGTGCCGCGGTAATCCTTGTCGAAATAGGGGTCCCGGCTATAATCGAGGGAAAGCTTCACGTTGAGGGACTTGTCGAGGAACTTCCTTCCCACGCCGAACGAAGCGAAGAACGCGCTGTCTTCGCCGTACATGCTCCAGACATCCCCCTCGTCATAGTTCACATAAACCACGTCCGCCGTAACGAAGAGCGGGGCCACATCCCAATAGGCGTAGGCCCTGCCCAGATAGTACCGGTTCTGGGCCATGTCCCCGTCAACCCGGCCGAATTCCCCCCCCACCTCGGAAAATATCTTGCGCCTGATGGCGGCCAGCACCGTGTACATATTGGCGGAACCGTAGCGGCTGTCATACTCGTAATGCTTGTAGCGGGCTCCGAATTCGATGTTTTCCGCCGGATACCAGAAGGCCTCGGTCCCCGCGATATCCACCTTTTCCCCAAGCTGGGACATGTAACGGAAGGGTGCTGAACCGCCGGCCTTCCGGTTGAGGAAATCCTCGTAACGGTAGCGCTGATAGAATGGTCGGAGCTCAAAGGCCTTGAAGGGGAGCCTCAGTTCGTAGGTATGTTCTCCCCATCCGCCGGTGACGAGATTGTAGGTTGTATGCCCCATAAGGGTCATATCGGCGGGAAGGAGGACTGTGGCATCGACTCCGACAAGCTGTTCATCGGTGGAGCCGTGATTCAGCGTCTGCTTGTAGGCCAGGGCCACGTCATAGCGGCCGGGAATCCCCTGTGCCACACGGGCGCCGTAGATCCAGTCGCCCCCCCTCCCCTTTTCATCTTCCAGGTTGACGGGCAGACCGGCATAGGCCGAAGCGGTAACCGTCGGCAGCATATCGGTCTTGGCGTAGATGCCGTCGATCGCCTCCCGCATCACTCCCTCGAAGATGTACTGACGACCGGCGCGTACCTGGTAGTCACGGTTCTTCGGATCCAGGTAGTCAAGATACGCATAGAGGAGTTCTCCGTCGACGGTATCATCCGCATTGCCGAAGTCGTCCCGCAGATTCGCCCGCCCCCACCCGTAAGCGTGAAGCGACAGGCCCGGAGTTTTCGGAGCGGTGTAATCAAGCCGGAGAAACTCGTAAACCGGCAGAAGGGAGCGTTGCCGCCCACCGCTGTCATCCCGCTCGTAGAGACGAACGATGGTGTCGGAGGTGATGCCGAGATCGGCGGCAACAGCTGTCGCCGGTGCCGCAAACTGGGCCGCGGCCAGTATCGACACCCCCAAGGTAAAGCCTAACTGAAGCTTCACGCATCCTCCCTGAAAGAAAATCATGACATCATGTGAAGCCGCGGGGGCCCCCTTCTCAAAAGAGGGCCCCCCGAGGTTTATCGTCAGCGCTGCCGCACCGGTGGGTTGTGCGCATCCTGGTGGCAGGTCAGACATTTCGGGAACCGCTCGTGGAGCGGCTTGCTGTGGGGCAACCCGTGGCAGTCGGTGCACTGGGGAATGAAGCCGTGCCTGGTGTGGCAGGCGGCGCAGTTGACCTTGGCGTGCCGGCTCGGCGTCTTGGTCCAGGTGGCGTATATCTCGGCGTGACAGGCTCCGCAAGTGCGGGCGCCAACGTCTTTCTTGTAGGTGATCTCCTTCGGCTTGTGAACCGGATGGCACTCGCTGGCGCAGGTTTTGAACTCCTGTCCCTCGTAGTGGGGTTTGTGGCACATGTTACAGGACGGTATGAAGCCGTGACGCGTATGACAATCGCCGCAGGAGACGTTTGTATGCTTGCTGGGGAACTGCTTCAGCTCCGCCGGCGGCCCGGTATGACAGGTAGCACAGGACGCCAGGAGCTTCTGGCTCATGGGCATATTCTTGATTGCGTGGGGATTTGTATGGCATTCGGCGCACTGGTTGAAGATCTGGGCGTGGGCAACCGTTGCCGGAGTGTGGCAATCGGAACACTTGGGCATGATCTCGTCCCAGTTGTTCTTCCGGGGGCTATAGCTATGGAAACTCTTGTGGCACCCCTGACAGGTAAAGGTGTGGCGCCCGCCTTCCTTTTTAATGTCCTGAAAAACGGAGGGGTGGCACTGTCCGCACTGGGTTGCCGTGAGGGGAGGCGGCTCAGATGCGAACATTTCCGGCTGCTTCGGAATCTGGACTGTAGCCACCGGCGTACTCGACCGTTTTCCCATCTCAGCCTTGCCCGCCGCCGGATCCGCAGCTGTCGCGATTCCAGCCCCAGCCGAGATAACCCCCAACAATGCAGCTCCAAGCAGTAACTTACCGAACCTGTACAGTCCCTGTTTCATCGGATATCAGTCCCTTTCTGAGAGATTCCGGACCCCTCATCCCACAAAATTACCGATTCAGGCGGGTGAATTAGCGCATATTAATAGCCTTCAACCTGCCGGAATGTCAACCTGAAATCTGAAAATCTTCCATCTTGCGAACCCCAGAAAGTGTCGCAGAGTCAATATAATAAGCAATTTTAGCCCTAAAGAAAAACAGAGGTCTGCCGATGAATTATCTAACTGGCATATTATTATTTCATCCCGGCAATGACATCCCGATTTTTCCGGCAGGGCATCATGGCGATCGACACCATATATAACCGCATACTCGGCTATTTTGAAAATGAGGTTGCTGCTGCCCGCAATCAACTGGAAACGGGTCAATTCAAAAGCTTCAAAGACCAGGTCATCGCCGGCCGGAAAATCTCCAACGCACTGGAACTACTTGCCCCCTACGTGCGGCAGGATAAACGGGCACGGCAGCTGGTAAAAAACGGCGAAGCCGTAATCCGAGATCTGCTGGCGGTCCGGAAGGTCATCCAGAAGCGTAACGACTCGCCCCAATGCCGGCAGTTACTCCTCATATGCCAGGTGATGGCAAAGCGGTCTTATCTCCAGTAGCTATCCGCCCCTCGCCCAATACAACGCCCTTTAACGGCCAACGCTTGCTTTCAGACCTTCCTGCAAGGTCGGATAGAGCAACTTAATCCCCAGTTTCCGGAGCATCTTTTCATTGCCCATCCGCCGCGACTCGGTAACATACGAGAGCATGAGAGGGGTCATGACCTTTTTTGCCTCCTCCATGGTCACCTGCCGGGGACGGGGATAGCCCAGGGCATCGGCGCAGGCGGTGAAGTACTCGGTCATGGTGCCGGGATTGCCGTCGCTTACATTGAAGATGTCGCCGTTCTCGCCCCGCTCGGCTGCGGCAATGCAAATCCGGGCCAGATCCTCAGAATGGATGCGGTTGGTGAAGGATGCCTCCTCCTCCCGAAGTACCGGCTGGCCACTTGCCAACTGCTGGAGCGGAAGCCGCCCCGGACCATAGATGCCTGTTACCCGCAACACGATGGTTGGAACACCCCGTTCCTCCCCCCAGGCACGCACCGCCGTTTCGGCATCGTAACGCCTCTTGGCCCGCGCAGTCTGAGGATTAACAGGCGTCTCCTCGGTAACCTCAGCATCTCCGCAGTCGCCGTAAACGCCACTGGTACTGAGATATATCACCTTGGCCGGTTCATCGCCCGGCCTGATGGCGGCACAGAAGGCCCGAACCCGCGGCTCGGTTATCCCTCCACCGGGAGGGGGGGCAAAGTAGAAGACAACGGCATCCCGCGTGGGCAGACCGGCAAGGGATGCGGCATCGTCCAGGTTCCCCTCCACGGTGCCGATACCTAGATCTTTCAGTCTGGCGGCGCTTTCCTCCGAGCGGACGAGTGCCGTCACCTCAACTCCCCCGGCCATGGCAAGCCGTGCCACCCGTCTCCCGATATCTCCGCACCCGATTATGAACACCCGCTTCAAGCTCGCCTCTCCCGTTCCGGTTCCGCGGAACCAATACCCATTCACGAACTAGCTCTAATAGCACCCACGGTGGAACCGTGTCAATACGCACGACAATTCAACTCTTCCCGAAGGTCCGTCTAACTGGGAGTTTATCTGCCAGCGAATCCAGGAAATAGCCGAGCCGGCTCTGCTGGTTTAAGCGCCGGCGCAAGGCTATCGAGTGAGATTTCTGTTACGATTGTCCAGCTTATGACGTTACCCTAATGATACCGAAAGAATCTCACGCCGTCCATGACTGCACTCATTTAAAAAACAAAGGGGAGACGATGCATCCGCCCCCCCTCGGTTTCATTTCTGTCGTCGCACTTTGCTACGGCAGGTACTCCCGCGTGTTGTACTGCTGCAGGTAGAACTGGTGCTCTCCGTCGACTGGATACGCATCGGGCGGCGCGTAAGGATACGCTGTCATCCCGTGGTACGGTATCGGCTCCACTTCATTATTGTTGTCGAAGACCTTGTAGTAAAGCTCCCCCTTCAGCACAAACCCGCGCTTCATCCCTTCCGCAGGCTCTCCCGGCGACGGGAACCTCATATTAAGGCTATCGCCGTGCCGCATGATCACATATTTGTCATCGCGGGCCGTCAGAAGCTCGCCCACATCCCCGAGGCGGGTGAACCGGCCATATCCGAGGGCCTCGGGGATCAGGGGGAGATTGACGTCTTCAGCATGCATCCGATGCTGCATGGTGCTCATCTCCCGGACCGCCCGTCCCTCCTCGTGCAGAGTACCGGTCGAATGCTGCAGTTCGCGCACCGTGACCGCAACGGGGGCAGAATCGTCGAGACGCACCCGGTCCATCAGCCAACGATTCGCCGTGCGAATTCCGACGTGAATCCTGATGCGGTGATCCTGGCTGAGGAAGCAGTTCGAAAGGTCCACCACCATGGTCTTCAGGTCGCCGGCAGGGGTGCCGAAGGATTTGACCTTGACCCAGTTCCCGTCTTGACCGACCACTTCCACAAAGGGCTGAACGACCTGATCGGTGACGAATTTTTTCACCCCGTAGACGGACCAGCCGTCGATCAGCAGCTTGGCGTATTCGGGACGGGCAATGGGGCCGAAGTCCAGGGTATAGTAATCGAGGGAGCCGTCGGCCGAAAGGGGCGCCGGATTGTCGTCCACCGCGGTGAGTCGGCCGAGGATGTCGTTGCCCTGCCTGTCCGTGGCCGACAGGGGGAGGACCGGGTTCCGCACCGTGTAGATGCGGAAGGGATTGACGTAACCGTAGTGGTAGGTGTTCTCCCCCCCCGACGTTTCGATCTGGTACCCCTTGGGATAATCGACGGCCAATAGCCTGATCTCGTCGAGATAGGATATCTCCGGCAGCGATTCCCGCACTTTCACCCGGTACTCGTTGTCTCCGTCAGCCGCCAGGCCGTAGAGGACGGTATAAATCGGCTGGAAGATCCCCACGTCCTTGCGCAGGGTGGCTGAACCGAGGCCGAGGACCGGTCCCTGCAGGTCGGTCACATACCGGAACGACGTGCCGTCCGAGGCGAAGACCAGCGGGCAGCTCCCACTCCAACAACCGCCTCCGTCGCCGAACGTGTCCGTCGCCGACCAGGAGATGGCATCGGGGTGGATGGTGTCCCGGGCCAGCACGCGCCAGGTGAAATACCCTTCGGGTGGCGCCTGGATTGTCAGGCTGGTGCCGGCCTGCCATCCCTGCAAGGTGCCGTTCAGCTCCACGTTATAATCCACGGGATCGGCATCGGGCGCTGCTACCGCTGTCCATTCAAGCACGACCGTCACCGGGTTGACGCAGTCGCTCGCATACCCACGGCTGCCGGGATTGACAATGGCAGGGGCCGGCGGGGGCAAGGCGGTGGTCAGCCGGAATGAGCTTACGGTTGACCATGCCGACACCGCCTCAGGATGTCCGCCATCCCGGGCCTTGACCCGCCAGTACCAGGTATTTGCCGTCGAAAGGGAGGGGGTCCAGTTCGTACCGCTGATCCATCCGGAGTTCTTCCTGTTGATGCTGTTAAAGGCGCTCGTCGTGTCCGCTTCCGCGTAATATTCGACGGGGCCGTTATCGGGAATATCCTGGGAAGCGTTCCACTGGAGGGTGGCGGCACAGGATGACGAGCAGAGCACATCGGTCCGGGACTCGAGCGTTGGTACGGTCGGCGCGATGGAAATGGATAAGGACTGGTCAGGCGAAGCGATTGAGTGGCCCGAGTAGGAAACGGAGCGGACGCGGTAGTGGTACGTGGTATGGTTTTCGAGATTATTCACCACCGGAACATGGTTTTTCACCAGGGCGGCCGTTCCAGCCGTGGATCCGTAACCGGCCGTGAGGCCGTAATCCACATAGGTGCTGCCTGCAATATTGGTGTTCCAGCTGACGGTGACCCCCACTCCCGACGGATAGCTGGCCGTATAGTTCGAGACTGCCGGGCCACTGGTTATGGTAATGGGAGGCTCGTAGGCCCACGGGGTCACGACGTTCCAGCCCTGGTCGTACACGTTGCCGGTGTTCCCTTCATGGCAGGATGAGGGATAATTCCCCGGACTGTAGTCGCCAGAGCTGCTGTAGCTTCCGGGGAAGTGGCCGCTCCCCTCTCCCCCAACGTCCGTGATTGAGCCCTGCAGAACTGGAGCGGAGTTCAGCCCAAGACGCCCCTTGTGCTTGTTGTCGAGGCAGTTGGTCACCATGAGCCGGGGGAGAACCCCGTTGGTGTGGGGGCTGTGGCACTTGGAGCAGGTATAGGTGTGCTTGACCGTTCCGTTGGCGGTTTTCCACCCTTTCACCGCTTCGTGTATCCGGTCCTTGCTCTTCCAGGTGTGGGTCACGCCGTCCGTCAGGCTCCCCTTGCCGTGGCAGTTGAGACAGAGTCCGGCAAACCGGGAGTCCGGCTCTCTGATCCCGGCGGCAACCGCATCGCTTGGCCGGGCGCCGAAACTGTTCTGATCGATGCGATAGGGAGAGGTACTGTTCCAGTTCCTGGCAATCTGGGGGGAATTCCACTGCGGTGCCGCGTCCTCCCGGTATGGGGAGGTTACCCAGGTCCCCTTGAGCAGCGGAACGGCGTATTGCATATCCCCCCCGAGCGTCGGACTCACCCCGTGGGGGTCGTGGCACGGGGTGCAAAGGCCATCGATGCCCGATGCCGGCGAGGCTGACAATGGAGCGGAAGCGCCGAAATGCCCCCCCTTCACCAGGCTCTGCTGCTTATAGACATACCGTTGTTTCGAGCCGTCAATTCCCGATGTCATGAAGGGGGAATCCCAGTAACCGAGTATCGCCTGGCTCGCACCATAGGTGGAGGTGTAACCCCAGGGGGTCGTGTAGCCACGGAAGGCAAGGGCCTGCTTAGGTGTTGAACTGAGATGGCAGTCGAGACAGAGGCTGGCGCCGGGATTGCGGTAGTTTTTCTCGCTTGCGGAACCGCCGGCAGTCGGAGCGTAGGTGGTTGAATAGCCGCCGAACCCCCTGACCGTCTGCTTGAGTATCCCGCCGCGGTTCCGGCCCGTGGCGCTCGAATAGCGGCTGGTGATCCCGGCAACGGCAGATCCGTGGGAGTTATGGCAGTCGTAACACTGGACTCCCACGCCGCCGCTGGTGTTGGTGATTGTGCCGTCAACCCCCGTGGCGGTGTTCCAGCCCCGCTCATTTCCCCCTGCATTGCCGTGGGCCGAAAGCGACTTGGCAATTTTCTTCCTGGCGACATTGGGATAGGAAGCGGAGGTGTATTTCCCCCATGCCGTGGTGGCGGCTTGCGAGTAGCGGGCGGCAACGCTGGTCCCGTCCCAGGCGTACTGCCGCGGGGTCTTGCCATCTCCAAAGGGTACGGTGGCGTTGTTTTCGTCCCGGTGGCAGGCAAGGCAGTGGGTGCTCACCTTCTGAATCTCACTCCGTGAACCGTTTGCCGTGTACTGGACGGCAGTTGCCGTCCCGGTCAGCTGGTACGATGACGGCCGGGAACCGGCCCCGTAAACCACCAGATCGACCGGGGCGCCGGAGCTTGCCGCCCCGCTATGGTAGGCGGCATTGATGGTGCCATTCGCATTTGCCTCCCAGTGGCACTGGTAGCAGTGGCTGTTGGTGACGTCACCCTGCATGTGGTGGGAGCCACCGCTGAACTGTGAAGTAACGGCAACCCGCTTTCCCTGGGCAACAGAGTGACAGTCGAGGCAGGCTCCGGCGCCCCATTGGGCAGAGGTGCCGCCATGGCATGAAATCACGGAGCAGCCCCCGTAGCCGTCTCCCGGCTGCTCGGTACCGGTGTAGGCGGTGCCGCCGTACATGGGAGGAAATGCCACATTGATCCGGTAGTTCACATGGAGGACATCGTTGTTGTGGCAGGTGGACGCACATCCGTTCAGGGTATCCGATCCCCCATAGTTGTGACAGCGGGCACACCGGTCCGCCCCACCGGGGATGCCGCCCAGCGACTGGAGGTGCTTGGTGTGGCTGCCGGAAGAAATCTCGGGAGACGCCTGGGGCATGCCGCCGTACACATACGCATGCATATTGTCCACAGCGTGGCAGGTTCCGCAGCGGCCGTCATCCACGTTCCCCCAGGTTGGCGACGCATACTCCCCCGGCTGGCCGCTGAGTGCGCCGCCGGTGGCGCTCTGGCCGATGCTGTGGCAGTACAGATTGGTGCATTGCCCAGAAGGGGTGCTGGGAACCGGGGCTATCGATCCGCTGGTCATTCCACGGTACAGGGCCTCCCGGAGCAGTGGGTGCGTGGCGGCATCAAAGCGCCAGTCGGCCTTGCCGTTCACATGGACGCCCGTATAGCCCGAATGACAGACGGTACAGCCAATCTGCCGTCCGTAAAGGTAGTAAAACGCGGAGCTGGGAGGAGCAGGTTTGCCGCCGCTCACGGGGGTGAAATAGGCCTGCCCCGCCAAAACGTGGGTCTTGTGGCTACCGCGCAGGGGAGGGTTTGCGGATGTCGCGCCGTGGCAGGTACCACACTGGGCCGTCGAGGCGTTGCCCCAGGTGGGCGCTATGTTGGTGCCGCCGTTCTTGTCGTTCGCCTGGCTCATGGTGGCGCCGTGGCAGTAGGTATTGCTGCAGGTGCCGTAGTTCTCCCGGTGCTCCGCAGCACGGCTCGGCAGGTAGTCGGTGATGGCCGAAAAGGCCGCCGAATAGCTCGCCGTCACCACCAGCCCCCTTTTTCCGCCGCTGGTGGCATGGGCAAAGGGACTGGGCTCCACGGTGTGATCGACATGACATTTAACGCAGTTGCCGGCGCCGCTGTAATAGGCACCGTGCTTTCCATGGCTGCCGGCATCCCCCCCGGCGTAGCCGTTGCCGGCAGCACCTGACGGCGGTGCGCCGTGGCAGGTCGAGCAGTTCGTCCCGGACGGACTGCTCCCCCAGACCGGGGTGGGAGATTCGAAGTGGCAGTTCACTGCATTGCAACTGCCGGGCGCCGGGGAAGGGTTCTGCCTGAAAGCCGAAGTTGAATTTCGGTACGGGGTCACAAGGGAAGAGTCGTTAATGCGTCCCGCCACCTTGATCCATCCGTCACGGTGGGAAGATGTGTAGGATGAACTGCCGGGATGACAGGAACCGCAGGCGGCCGGCGATGCCGGCGGGGCCATGTGAGTGCGGTGATTGCCGACGAAACCGCCGGTTGTGATGGCGCGAAAAGCTGAGTCGATGGGTCGATAGTCGCCGAAACTGCCGTGGCACTGGTAACAGGCCATTGAAGCAGCGCCGGCTTCAGGAGAGACAGAGGCAACGATAAAGACGGCAGCAAGGAGTAATCGTCTGCGCACCTCCCATGACATCAACATCATGCGTAGTCCCCCTTTTCAATGGCAAGACCCTGCACATGGCAAATAGATCACACCAATCGCTCAGTCAAATGACTGAGCGATGACAAATTTCAACATCAGGCTAACTGACGTTAACCTCTAAGAATCAGACGGATTTTTTATTATTGTTGTCAACAACCTCCAAAAAACATCGCTACATCAATATTTTATACATTTTTTATACCAAAAAAATTATTCAAAACTCACTAACTTCAACCAATTCGACAACTACTAAGGGAGAGGGCAAATGTATTACCCGGCAGCCTGTTGGACTTCCGGGGATTTTGGTGCGCCGCTGCCGGATCACAGGTACATCAATCTGCGGGATTTAAAAATTCCGTTAAAAAATTTCTCAACTTTCAATCCGATTATCCGAATAGATAATATCTATGGATGAATTTTCTCTTAACTAAATATCATCACACAAGGAGGACGGGGAATGTTCCATATTCCCAAAGGGGAACCGCTTGAGAACGTGCGGCCGCCGGCGTCGCCTGACCTCGCGCAACTGGAAAATCGACTGAAGGAGATGTCTGTCAATTTTCTCGGCAAGGCGGGCCCCAGGATGCTGGAGAAATTGCTTGGCGACCTTGGCGGCAGGACAGCCTTGCAGGATCCTGCAAACGTAACCCGCTTTCTCGACATGCTGGAGAAAAATGCCCGGTTGCTGACCGGAAGCTCAAGGATTCAGGAGATGCTGAACGCATTCCGGAACGAACTACAAAACGGATTGGTGAATTAAGCGGAGGGTCTTGTGGAAACCGGAATTATCCATAATATCATGTTTGCCCTTGCCAACTTCGATATCGCATCGATAGGGGTTGAGGGGATTATTCTTGTTGTCTGCTGGTTTTTTGCCGGGGTGGTGAGCCTTTCTTTCAGTTCAGGAAACACGAGGATCTGGACCAGTATTTCCACCGGCTCTTTCCTCATTTTACTGAGCCAGATCTATGCGATAAACCCATGGGTCCTCTGGAACAAGGTAACCGCCTTCCATTCCATCACCAGTGCCCTGGCCATTTTGCTGATTGCCCACGGCTTCCTGGAATACTACATCTTCTGCCGCACGTTCGAGATTACCGGCAGCAAGAGCACGGTCTACTTCACAACCGTCCTGATCTGCCTCATCTCAGCCCTGCTTCTGATCGTCAACCCAAAACCCAATTACCACGTGCTCAGGGAATTCAAGGTAATCGAAACGGCAATATGGGTATTCCTGTCATTGTTCGTTATCTTTCTGATCTACAAAATCTACCTCGTCATTGAGGGCTCCAACATTTCCAAGGGTTTCGTCGCCTTTGGCGTTGCTTTTCTGTTCATCTTCCTCTGGAAGGGCTCGCAACTATATCTACAGATTTATCATTGGGACAAGGAATGGCTTGATATAATCGAATTCAGCGGCGAAGCCACCGACATCGGAACGTACCCCGGACGGGTGGCGGCTGCAACGGCTATCAACCAGGTTACCGGCTATCTCTCGGGGCTTTCCGTTGGCGGCACCTTCATCTATCTGCTGCGGTTAATGCGGTAAGCGGATGCATTCATTGGCGCAAAAAAGGCCACCCCTGAAAAGGGGTCGGCCTTTTTTGTTGAAACCCCTGAAGCCAGGATACTCACCTCCCCTTGACTCCGGACCGCTTCCCGCTACCCTTTACCCATGCCCGAATCGATTCTCGCCACATTTTCCGTCAGGCGCCTGGAGATCATCGCACCGGATGGAACCGCCGACGAAGCACTCATCCCGGAACTCTCGGGGGATGAGTTACGCCGCATCTACTATCTGCTGCTCCTCACGCGCACTTACGACGGACGCGCCCTGGCGCTCCAGCGGGAGGGGCGGATCGGCACCTACCCGTCGGTACTGGGGCAGGAGGCAGCCCAGGTGGGGAGTGCCTTCGCCATCCACGAGCACGATTGGGTATTCCCCTCATTCCGGGAGATGGGGGTCCACCTCACCCTCGGCTACCCCGTCCATCAGCTCTTCCAGTACTGGGGCGGGGACGAGCGGGGCTTGCACACCCCCGACGGCCTGAACATCTTCCCCATCTGCGTCTCGGTCGGCACCCACATCCCCCACGCGGCCGGCGCGGCCCTAGCCGCCAAGGTCAGGGGAGACCGGATCGCCGTAGCGGCCTATTTCGGCGACGGCGGCACCTCCAAGGGGGATTTTCACGAGGGGTTCAACCTGGCGGGGGTCCTGGAACTCCCCACGGTATTCATCTGCCAGAACAACCAATGGGCCATCTCGGTACCCCTTTCCGCACAGACAGCTTCCCCAACCTTGGCACAGAAGGCGGTCGCCTACGGCTTCGACGGCATCCAGGTGGACGGCAACGACGTCCTGGCCGTTTACCGGGCCACCCGTGAGGCCCTGGAGAAAGCCCGAAACGGCGGCGGTCCCACCTTCATCGAGTGCCTTACCTACCGGATGTCGGACCATACCACCTCCGACGACGCCAGCCGCTATCGCACCACCGAAGACGTGGAGAAATGGCGGGAGCGGGACCCGATCCTGCGCTACGAGCGGTTCCTGGCGAAACGGGGACTCTGGAACGAAGACTACGCCGCCGAGATGAAGGGAAAGGCTGAAGGGGAGATCGACGAGGCGGTGCGGCGCTACGAGGCGGTGCCGCCGCCGGCGCCGGAGGAGATGTTCGATTCCGTCTACGGGGAGTTGTCGGCAAGTCAAAAGAGGCAGCAAGAAAAAACGTGGTAGGGGCGAAGCAAAAGCTTCACCTGCTTCGCCCGTTCCCCTCCAATGCAACCGGGCGAAGCGTGCTTCCTGACCTCCTGGAGGGACACGTTGAAGTTCACCCCAAATGCAACCGGGCGAAGCAGAAAAACTTGCTTCGCCCCTACCAGCTCCCTGTTTATTGAATAATTGAACCTCACGGAAAGGAAGCAAGAGGCCTCACAATGCCCCAAATGAACATGGTGCAAGCCATAAACCTCGCCCTCCGGGAGGAGATGAGCCGGGATGACATGGTGGTGGTCCTCGGGGAGGATGTGGGGCGGGACGGCGGGGTCTTCCGGGTGACGGAGGGGCTTTTCGACCAGTTCGGCCCGGAGCGGGTCATCGACACCCCCCTGTCGGAGTCGGCCATCGTCGGCGCGGCGGTGGGGATGGCGGCCTACGGCCTACGCCCCGTGGCGGAGATCCAGTTCATGGGGTTCATCTACCCGGCCATGGACCAGCTCTTCGCCCATGCCGCACGGATTCGCACCCGGTCCCGGGGTCGCTTCATGGCGCCGCTGGTGGTCCGTACCCCCTACGGTGCCGGCATCAAGGCACCGGAACTCCACGAGGAGAGCTCCGAGGCTCTTTTCTGCCACATGCCGGGGATAAAGGTGGTGGTTCCCTCGGGTCCGGCCAACGCCAAGGGGCTCCTCACCGCCGCCATCCGCGACCCCGATCCGGTCCTCTTCCTGGAGCCGACCCGCCTCTACCGGATGGTGAAGGAAGAAGTGCCGGACGGTGAGTACGTCCTTCCCCTGGGAAAGGGACGCATCGCCCGGCCGGGAAGCGCCGTCACGGTTGTTGCCTGGGGGAGCATGCTCCAGCGCACCATGAAAGCCCTTGAGGGATATGACGCCGAGGTTATCGACCCCATGACCCTCTCCCCCTTCGACTGGGAGACTCTCCTGGCCTCGGTGAAAAAGACCGGCCGGCTCGTCATAGTCCACGAAGCCCCCCTCACCGGCGGCTTCGGCGCGGAAATAGCCGCCACCGTGGCGGAGGAGGCAATCCTCCATCTCCGGGGGCCGGTCATCCGGGTGGCTGGCCCCGACGTGCTGGTCCCCCTGGCAAAGCTCATCGACTCCTATCTCCCGTCTCCGGAACGGATCCGGGCGGCACTGGACGAGGTATTGCGCTACTGAGGAGCCCCCATGCCCTTCGATTTCAAACTCCCCGATCTCGGTGAAGGAATCACCGAAGCCGAACTGCGAAAGTGGCTCGTGAAGGAAGGCGACGCCGTCCGCGAACACCAGCCCGTGGCCGAAGTGGAGACCGACAAGGCGGTGGTGGAAGTTCCCTCCCCCCGTGGCGGGCGGGTCGGTCTGTTGGCGCGGCATGAGGGCGAAACGGTCCGGGTGGGGGAAACGCTCCTTGCCATCGTGGAAGAAGGGGAAACTCCGCCGGAGCGCCCCAAGTCCGTGGGGATCGTGGGGGAACTCCCCGAAGCGGAAGAGGAGCGGGAGATTATCGCCTCTCCCATGGTGCGCAAGCTGGCCCGGGAGCAGGGGATCGATCTGTCAACGGTCAGGGGGAGCGGCCCCCGGGGGAGCATCACCACCGAGGATCTACGGCAGGGCCCCGCGGCCCCGGCCGGAACTGCGGAGAGCTTCGGCCCCGTGGAACTGGTCCCCCTGCGGGGGGTGCGGCGCACCATGGCCCGCAACGTCATGGCCTCCCAACGGAACACCGCCTTCGTTACCGGCATGGAGGAGGCGGACATCACCGAACTCTGGGAGCTGCGCCGACGCGAGCTGGGGGCCGTTGAAGTCCGGGGCGCCCATCTCACCTTCCTCCCCTTCTTCATCAAGGCGGTACAGCACGCCCTGCGGGAGCATCCCTACCTGAACGCGGCCATCGACGACACGGCCGAGACCATCGTCCTCAAACAGCACTACCACTTCGGCATCGCCGTGGAAACCCCCGACGGCCTCATGGTGCCGGTCATCCGGGACGTGGACCGGAAGAGCATCATCCAGCTGGCGACGGAAATCCAGGAACTGGGAAAAAAGGCCCGCTCAAGGACCATCACCCCAAACGAACTCAAGGGGAGCACCTTCACCCTCACCAACTTCGGCCACTTCGGCGGGGTTTTCGCCACCCCCATCATCAACTGGCCCGATGTGGCGATCCTCGGCTTCGGCCGCATCAGCCAGCGCCCCTGGATCCACAAGGGGCAGATTGCCATCCGCCGCATCCTCCCCCTCTCCCTCACCTTCGACCACCGGGTCACCGACGGGGCCGACGCGGCCCAGTTCCTCCTCAAGGTGGTCGCCTACCTGGAAGACCCAGCCCTACTCTTCATCGAGAGCACCTGACACCGCGAACACTTTGCCACAAATGCCCCCCTTTTGTGTCGATTTTATTTACATTTTTTGTCGGCATTCATTACACACTAATTCTCCCCCAAACTATCATTGCGAACAAACACTGTAATATCAACATATTACAACTTGGCACATCTATTGTTAGTCATAAAGTCTCAGCGTACACCATAAGGAGTATTTAATGAAATCAACGTTGTTGTCTCTGCTTATCGTCTCACTTCTGCTGTTCGGCTCCATGGCCCACGCCTTTACCCTCTCCCTGACCCCCCAGTTCCAGGAGTTTGCGGTTGGCGAAAATGCGACCTACACCCTGTCGGTTTCAGACCTCGATACCTCCCTTTACTACACCCTTGATATTGAGTTCGATGCCGACATTCTTGCTTATGAATACGCAACCCCCTACGGCGATGTCGAGTTTGATCAGGATGCCATCGATGGCGGGGCACTTGGGCTCGTCGGCACACTGGATATCGGCGGCCAATCCGGGACTTTCAATCTTGCGGACATTACCTTCACTGGCATAGCAGAGGGTGTCAGCGACATCTTCCTCAACCCGCTTTTCATGTCCGATTCAGACTTCAACGAGCTTTACCCCGACACCATCAATGACGCCACGGCTAACGTTGTTTCTGCTGCCGTCGTCCCCGAACCGGGCACCGTCATACTCCTGGGCGCCGGTCTGGCAGGACTGGCCGTCTGGCGGCGCAGGCGCTTCTGATAACCGGAGATTCCTCCCGCTCCTTGCAACACTCACTGATTCATCCCGCCTTCGTAAAATCTTCTTCCGCCCATACAATGCCGCCGCTTCCCACATCGAAGCGGCGGCATTGCATTTTCCCCGTAACCATAAGCACGCCAGGCATTTTCTCCTCTTATTTCATTTAATCGCAGAACCACCGTTTTTTGACCCACATCATAATTTTTTTGCGGGAATGGCGGTAAGGTACAACCATCAACAACGAAGGAGGCGAACCATGGAACTGAAAAACGATCTCGGCACCACGGCAATCCAGGACGTCATAGCAAAATACCCGGAAATCGGCGAGATCCTCCAGCGCTACGACATCGGCTGCGTTACCTGCAAGGTGGGGATCTGCCTCCTGAAGGACGTGGTCTCCATCCACGGCCTCTCCAAGGAGGACGAGGCCCGGATCGAGCAGGAGATTAACGGCTTCCTGTCCCGGAAAGCTGCTTAGTCATAAAGAAACGACGAATCAAACGACGGTCCATACACACACTCACAAAAAAGGAGAACAAAATCATGGCAAATCTCGGTTGCGGCTGCCCCGGCAGCATGGCTCGCGTCATCGAAAGAGAAGAAACCGTTACCCCCGAAACCACCGCAAAGCCCCGGTCGGAGCTTCGCCAGTGGCCGGTCCAGCTCCACCTGGTTCCGCCGTCGGCCCCCTACTTCAAGAACGCCGACATCCTCATCTCGGCGGACTGCGTGGCCTTCGCCCTCGGCTCCTTCCACCAGGATCTTCTGAAGAACAAGGCCCTGGCCATCGCCTGCCCCAAGCTGGATGAGACCGGCACCTACGTGGAGAAGCTGGCCACCATCTTCCGGGACAACGACGTGAAAAGCATCGCCGTTGCCATCATGGAAGTCCCCTGCTGCCGCGGCCTCGACATCATGGTGCAGCAGGCCCTGGCTAAATCGGGAAAGGATATCCCCCTGGAAACGATCATCATCGGGATTGACGGCGAAAGGAGGAACTAGTCATGAAACGGGACATCACCCAGGCACTGGTGGACGAGCACCGGCTGATCCTCCGGATGCTTGCCCTCCTGGAGCGGAACGCCCCCCTCACCGCTGCGGGGAGCTACACCAACTACCAATTCTACCGGGACGCGGTTGATTTCATCCGCAACTACGCCGACCGCTTCCATCACGCCAAGGAAGAGGACATCCTCTTCGAGGCCCTCATCGCCAACGGCATGCCCCGTGAGAACAGCCCCGTGGCGGCCATGCTCATGGAGCACGACCGGGGCCGGGCGTACGTGAAGGCCATGGAGGAGGCGGCACTGGCCGCAGAAGCGGGCGATGCCTCCCGCACGGGCGACCTGGCGGAGAACGCCTTAGCCTACCTGACCATGCTCCGGGAGCACATCGACAAGGAGGATACCATCCTCTACCCCCTGGCGGAGCGGGTCATCCCTGAAGGGTTGCGCGATGGGATCATTGCGGGGTACCAGGCGGCAGAGTCGCGCACGCCTGCCGGTTTCGAGGCTCACTACCTGCAACTGGTGGAACAGTACGAGACAGAATCTACGGCAAAGGCCGCATAAATCAGGGGGCAAGACCTCCGCACCACACAAAAAAAGCCCGGGTACACCGGGCTTTTTCCTTTCGCTATAAAACACCTCACTACTCACCTACCATACCCGCGTCAGGCAGCTGTACCGGGTCGCACACGTCGGCAGGATTATGGGCCTTCACTCCGCACTTGCTGCAGGCAACGGTCGCATTGGCCGTCAGGCAGTGGATCGTCTGTGCATCATCAATGTTGCAAAGCATCTCGTGTTTTCTCATGGTTTACACCTCCCTTGTGCTGAAGGCTAACCTGTTGTCCTGGTTATATTAAAGCACAATCCGAGAAAATTTCACACGAGAAACACTACAGCAACAAAGATTGTCAGCAATGCGGATTTCCGCTTCCACCATCAACAACTCCGAACCCCACACGCGAGATTATCGTGCCCCTTCTTTTTCCCGCTCTTCCCGTACCTTATGCTCTTTTCGTTCTTCAGCCGGCGGGGTGTTGGCAGGCTGCTTTGCAGAGGGAGAGTCGACTGCAGCCGCCGGCCGCTGGCGAGGCGGGCGGCTCTGTTTTGGCTGCGGGGCTGGCGGAGCAGTGACTACCGGTTGCTGATTGCCCTGCTGCGCAGGCGTCACCGTTGCTGGTGGCGGTGATGGCGGCGGAGTCATCGACCGCTCTTCACGGGGCCTGCTTCTCCTTACGGGCGGAGCCGTTGCCGGTTGCGGCTTTACCTGCTTTGCCGGCATCTGAGTCACCGGCACAGGTGGAGTTGGCTGATTCACCATTCTGCCCGCTGGCGCCTCCTGGATGCGCGCAGGGGCGCCGGGACTCCTGCGTCTCCGCTTCACCTGTGCATCGTCGCGATCCCCTTTAACCGTCACCCCTTGACTGTCCTGGTAACGTACAGCCGGGGCAGGCGGCGTACCTCCCCGTATATCCCGTTTTCTCACCACGGGGGCCGCCGGTTTCACTGCTGACTGTCCGGGAGCTTCGCGGCGGACGACCGGCAACTCTCGGGCAGGACGCCCTGGGGCAATCACCGCCCCTTTCCCATCGGGAAAATGTCGTCGCTGTTCCCGGACATCATGCCTCCTCTCGCGGCTCAGTCGCTCAGGAGGCCTTTTGACGGCCGGTATCGATTTGAATACCGGTCGTCTCGTCTCACGCTCGGGCCTGAAGCGGGGAGGCCCGACACTCCCGACGCGTGCCGTGAAAAGATTGCCACGTACCGCCACGGGCTGCCTCTTCCCCTTGATAAAGGTGTCGCTATGAATCACCGTTACGGCGTTGCGCACACGGAGGTTGCGGTAGTGCCGCACAGCGGATCGGGAAACGGTAGCGTTTGCAATATTCACGCTGTGGGGCCCGAAGTTCCCGTAACCGTAGTAGACATCACCCGGCGCCAGCGGCACCCAGGCCACCGATTCCGGTGTATGGACCCACCCCACATAACCCGGGCCCCACCAGGCCGCACCCCGCGCCGGGGGGACCCAGCACCAGCCAAACCGGGGAGTGAATGTCCATCTGCCGTAATGATAGGGCGCCCATCCCCACGGTTCGTAGGATACCCACACATAGTCACCCCTCACCCAGACCCACCGGCCTTGACGGTAGGGCGACCACCCAATTGAAAGGGACAGCCGTGGCGCCCAGACATATCCGTACTCCGGCATATAGTGCCAGCGGCCGTAATCATCCAGGTCGTAGGCATAGTCTTCAAGCTCTACAGGTAGATAACGAAGACTCTCAGCTGCGGTTTCCAGCCGGCGGTCCTGGTTTCTGTTCCATGTCAACCACTCATCGGGGGGATCAAGGGGGGCAAGCTGCGCCTCGCCTCCATAGGCAATGCGCAGCGAACTCCCCGCCGGCACGCGGATAGTGCCCCGCTCCGTGTCCACAATTGCATGCCCGCGAATGACCGGCACGCCGATGCTGTCATCGTAATCCGCATCGACCATGACGATGGAGTTGTCCGCTATCCCGGCCGAGGCATCGGGTGCATCCATCTGTATCCGCTTGGTCCCGCCTTTGCGGTTATTGATGTAGGCTCGCCCCTCGGCCAGATAGAACTGCAGCGACTCCTTCCGGGCCGCCACAATGTCGAGGGAAGAGCCGGCATCAAGTCGCAGGTAGCACCCACCCCGTATCTGGATCTCGGTCCGCCCCCCTTCCGGAACCCAGATGCGGTCCCCCTCGGCCAGGGGCATATTCGCAACGGCCGGCACCCACTCGTCAGCGTCCTGCGCCTGGACCTGCACATCACCAATTACCAGGGAAAGCCGCACTACCCCCAGATCGGCGGCCCGGCCCACTCCCGGCACCGCCAACAGCAGCACCATCATAACCATTCTCAATATTTTCATGACCTGCCTCCGCTTAATCCTCGTTTGCCTGCGTTCCCTGCTGGCCAAATGCTCCGGCCCCTGCAATAATCCTTGCCTGGCCGCTCTCCTCAGCTATACTAATTCGAACACGTGCGCCTCCGGAGGCCTAATGCAGCACCCGCCCCTCGACTCCATCCGCAACATCGGCATTATCTCCCACATCGACGCCGGCAAGACCACGGTATCGGAGCGGATTCTCTTCTACACCGGTGAATCCCACCGGATTGGCGAAGTCCACGACGGCGAAGCAGTCATGGACTGGATGCCCCAGGAGCAGGAGCGGGGAATCACAATCACCTCCACCGCCACGGTCTGCCGCTGGGAAGGATGCTGGATCAATCTCATCGACACCCCCGGCCACATCGACTTCACCATTGAGGTGGAGCGGAGCCTGCGGGTACTGGACGGCGCCGTGGCCGTTTTCAGCGCCGTGGAGGGGGTGCAGCCCCAGAGCGAATCGGTCTGGCGCCAGGCCGACCGCTACCGGGTGCCCCGAATCTGCTTCATCAACAAAATGGACCGTATCGGCGCCGACTACCGGGAGACCATCCGGCAGATAGAGGAGAAACTCGGCGCCCGGCCGGTGCTCCTGCAGATTCCGTCGGGAGCTGAGGCATCCTTTGCCGGAGTCGTTGACCTCATCGCAGAGGAATTTATCACCTTCAGTGAAGCCGACCAGGGGCGCACCGTCGAGCGTCATCCCATTCCGGCAGAAATTGCCGAAGAAGCCCGCGCGGCCCGCGAAGCCATGATCGAGGCGGCGGCCGATTTCGACGACGCCATCCTCGCCGATTTTCTCGAAGGGGCACCCATCACCCCGGAACGCATCCGCAACGCACTGCGCAAAGGGACCATCGCCTGCCGCATCTTCCCGGTTTTTATGGGAACGGCCCTGCGCAACAAGGGAATCCAGCCCCTTCTCGATGCCGTTGCCGCCTACCTACCCTCTCCACGCGACGTCCCTCCTGTAACCGGACAACGCCCCGACAGCGATATCGTTGACACGCTCCCCTGCGACCCGGCGGGGCCGCTCTGCGCCCTGGCCTACAAAGTCCAGTCCGACGAGGGGAGGAAACTCTCCTACCTGCGCATCTATTCCGGCACCGTGAAGGCGGGAGGCGCCCTCTGGAACAGCACCCGCGGCTGCTTCGAAAAGGCGGCGCGCCTCTTCCGGATGCATGCCCACAAACGGGAGCAGATCGACGAAGCCCTGGCCGGCGACATCGTGGCAGTTGCCGGACTCAAAGAGGTCCTCACCGGCGACACCCTCTGCAACCCGGCCCACAAGGTAATCCTCGAAGGGCTCACAGTACCGGAACCGGTGGTGGCCCTGGCCGTGGAGCCAAAAGGGGTCGATGACCGCGACAAGCTGCTTCCGGCCCTGGAGAAGCTCCAGTGGGAGGACCCCACGTTCCGGGTCCACGAGGATGAGGAGACCGGCCAGACCATCCTTACCGGCATGGGGGAACTGCACCTGGAGGTGGTCACCGACCGCCTCGGGCGAGAGTTCGGCGTCCAGGTTAAAACCGGCCGTCCCCAGGTAGTCTACCGCGAAACCATCACACGGCCATCGGAACGGCAGGAGGTTTTCCGGACCGAATTCGAGGGGAAGGTCCAAGGGGGAGAAGTGCACCTGCGGCTTGCCCCACTGCCCAAGGGCGAGGGGGTAAGGATAGTCGTGCCTCCCGCCGAGGTTCTCGGCATCTCCCGGGAGCTCCACAGCGTCATCACCGACTGCCTGACACGGGGAGCCGCCACCGGTTGCGTCACCGGCTACCCCCTCACCGACCTGGAGGTGAGGGTGACCGCCGTACCGGTGGAACCGGGCGTTACCACCGAAGCAGGGGTGCGGGCCGCTGCCGGCCGCGGGCTCATGCACACGGCCCGTGACGCCGCCCCCACCCTTCTTGAGCCACTCATGAATCTGGAGATAATCACTCCCGGCGAGTACGCCGGCAAAGTGCTCGGCTCCGTCCAGCAGAAAAGGGGACGCGTGGAAGGGATTGTCTCCCAGGGCAGCACCGAAGTGATCCGGGCGTTGGTGCCCCTGTCCGAAATGTTCGGCTACATGACCGAACTGCGGAGCGCCACCAAGGGACGCGGCAGTTTCACCATGGAGTTCTCCCGCTTTGACCGGGCTCCGGTTGCCGTGCTGCAGCAATTCGGCCTGGGGTAAACAATATCGCGCGACAATACTTAATGTACCAGCTTTACTTGAACGGCAACGGCTGTTAATATATTCATTAATATTTTTAAGCGGCAACACATCAACAAGGAGGTTATGCCATGGGAATGATGCAGGAATTCAAGGAGTTCGCGGTAAAGGGAAATGTTGTCGACCTGGCGGTTGGCGTAATCATCGGCGGAGCATTCGGTAAAATCGTCACCTCCTTTGTCAGCGACATCGTCATGCCCCCCCTGGGAATGGTGATGGGAAAGGTTAACTTCACCGACCTGTTCATCAATCTCTCCGACACACCCTACGACAGCCTCAAGGCAGCAAAGGACGCCGGCGCGCCGGTCATCAGCTACGGTGTCTTCATCAACACGATGATCGACTTCATCATCATCGCCTTCGTCATCTTCATGGTCATCAAGCAGATAAACCGCCTCAAAAAAGAGCCTGCTCCCGCGCCGCCCAACACCAAGGATTGCCCCTACTGCCTGTCGGCAGTCCCCGTAAAGGCAACCAAGTGCGGATTCTGCACCTCAGATCTGAAGTAAATTTCGTCCCTTTGATATACCCCAAAAGGCGGTTCCCCCGGGGATCGTCTTTTTTTAAAAGCGCCCACATCAAGGCATAATGTGTGCATAAAAACTTCTCAACTACTTCACACGAGGAGACAAGATGGATGTGACAGAACAGAGGCATTTCCAGCGGGTCCCCTTTGCCACCAGTTCCACCGTTGCGTTCAGAGGGGAACGTCACGACGCCGAAGTTGTTGATATCAGTCTGAAAGGGGCATTACTCAACCTCCCAGTACTCCCTGAAGTTCAGCGGGGAGACGTCTGCACCGTTGCCATCGCCCTCTCAAACTCGGACATCGTAATTGAGTTCGAGGCGGAAGTTGCCCACCTCCGTGACCAGTTACTTGGCGTCAAACTTCTGAAAATTGACATCGACTCCATGATCCATTTACGCAACATTGTCGAGCTCAACACAGCCAATCCCGACCAGGTTCGCAAGGAACTTTCCTTCCTCCACCGCGAAGACTGACCGTTAGCAACTTTTTAGTTGCTCATCCCCGAGCTCCCGTGCTAACAGCTTTCCTTTTCCAATCCAAGCACGGGAGCCCAATCCCATGATTCATCTCTCCAACATCACCAAACAGCATGGCGCCCAGGTCCTGTTCCGGGACGCCAGCTTTCAGATCCTCCCCGGCAGCCGCACCGGCCTCGTGGGCCCCAATGGCGCCGGCAAGACCACCATCTTCCGGATCATCACCGGCGAGGAGGAGGTGGACGCCGGGGAAATCACCTGCGCCAGGAAGACCACCATCGGCTACTTCTCCCAGGATGTGGGGGATATGTCGGGGCGCTCCGCCCTGGAAGAGGTCATGGCCGGCTCCGCGGAGACGGTGCGCCTCGCCGCCGAACTGAAGGAGATGGAGGCCGCCATGTGCGAGCCCCAGTCCGACGATGAGATGGCGGCGCTCCTGGAGCGCTACGGCGCGGCCCAGGAGGAGTTCGAGCACCGGGGCGGCTACGATCTCGACACCCGCGCCCAGGCAGTCCTCACCGGCCTCGGCATCGGCCCCGACCGCTTCCATCACCCGGTGGAGTCCTTCAGCGGCGGCTGGAAGATGCGGATCGCCCTGGCGAAAATCCTCACCCTCAAACCCGACGTGCTCCTGCTGGACGAGCCCACCAACCACCTGGACGTGGAATCCATCATCTGGCTGGAGGAGTGGCTTGCCAACGAGTTCGACGGGGCGCTCCTCATGACGAGCCACGACCGGGATTTCATGAACCGGATCGTCACCCGCATCATCGAGGTGGCCAACAAGACCGTCACCACCTACGGGGGCAACTACGACTTCTACGAGCGGGAGCGTGATATCCGGCGGGAGCAGCTTCTGGCGAGCCACAAGCGCCAGCAGGAGATGCTGGCAAAAGAGGAGGAATTCATCGCCCGCTTTGCGGCCCGGGCCTCCCATGCGGCCCAGGTGCAGTCACGGGTGAAGAAGCTGGAGAAGATCGACCGGATCGAGATTCCCGCCGAGGAGCGGATGGTCCGCTTCGAGTTCAGCGAACCGCCCCGCAGCGGTGAAGATGTGGTGGTGATGAACGACCTGGCTAAGGTGTGGCGAACGCCGGACGGGGGGGAGAAGCCGGTTTTCAGCGGCGTATCGGGAATCATCCGGCGGCTCAACAAGATCGCCGTGGTGGGGGTGAACGGAGCGGGGAAGTCCACATTACTCAAGGTGCTGGCTGGGCAGACGGAGCCCACGGCGGGCACCGTGACCATCGGGGCCAACGTGGAACTGGGCTACTTCAGCCAGCATGCCATGGAAGTGCTCGACCCGAAGAAAACCGTTTTCGAGACCGTGCAGGAGGCAATGCCCCTGGCAAACATCGGGGTCATCCGCAACCTCCTGGCGGCGTTCCTCTTCCCAGGGGACGCCGTGGACAAGCGGATCGAGAACCTCTCCGGCGGCGAGAAGAGCCGGGTGGTGCTGGCAACGCTTCTGGCCCGGCCGGTAAACTTCCTCATTCTGGACGAGCCCACCAACCACCTGGACATCCGCTCCCGGGAGATCCTCCTGGAAGCCCTGCGGAACTTCGCCGGAACCGTTATTCTCGTGAGCCACGACCGCCACTTCCTCCGCTCCCTGGTGAACCGGGTCTTCGAGGTGGACCACGGCGAGATGCGAGTCTACGAGGGGGATTACTCCTATTATCTGCACAAGAGCCACGAACTCCACGGAGGATAAAGAAATAATGGCGGACGCGGCGTTTCAGAAGCGGCCACAATCATCCTTCAAGAGTGAAAAAAAAAGTCGCCCCCTCATCCACGGCAGCTTCCGCCCAGACGCGCCCACCGTGGCGATGGACAATCCGCTGAACCGTGGCAAGGCCGATGCCGTCACCCTCGAACTCTTCCTCCCGATGCATGCGCTGGAAGGGGGTAAAAAGCCTGTCGGCACGGGACAGATCAAACCCGACACCATTGTCACGGACAAAGAAGATTTTCTGCCCCCCCTGGTTAAGGACCCCCACGGCAATCTCGGCCTGTTCCCGCGTCCGCGTGTACTTCCAGGCATTCCCCAGGAGATTCTCCATAAGTACCCTAAGCAGAGACGGATCAGCATCAATCCGAATATTGTCGGCAATGTCGGAATGAACCCGGCGCTCGGGGCAGCAACCGGCAAGACCGTTCAGAATTTCACGGGACATCGCACTCAAATCGACGGTTTGCCGTCGGAAATCCCCACGGCTCAGTCGCGAGAGATTGAGCATACCGTTCACCATCTCCGCCATCTGCTGGGAAGCATGCTCGATACGTTCGGCGATCCGCTGCCCTTCATCATCGAGTCTCTCACCGTAGTCCTCCAGGAGCACCCGGCTGAACCCTGCAAGCCGTCGCAGAGGGGCATTCAGATCATGGGAAACTGAATAGCTGAAAGATTCCAACTCCTTGTTGGCATGCTCAAGCTGAATCGTCCGTTTGGTAACGCGCTGCTCTAGCTCGGCATTCAAAGCCCGCAACTCCGCCTCGCTGCGCCGCAGACGTTCCGCCATTTCGTTGAAGGATTCGGCGACATGCTCCAGTTCGGCGGTACCGGAGAGCTTCATGGAATATTCGAGGTTCCCCCGCTCTATCTCTCCCATGCCGGTAAGCAGCTCTTTCATTTCCCTAATCATCGTCCGTCCAAACCACCAGGCCAGCATCATTGCCATGAGTCCGGCGCTGAACGAAACCAGCAGGGAAACCCTGCTTATGCTCAGGGCCAGCTCCCTGGCCTTCGACAGGGGAATTGTTGCTATGACGGTCCACCCCCGGCCGTCAACCGGCGCGACACTGACCAGGCGCTCTATCCCCTTACTGTCGACCCAGTGATAATGGGGTGAGTCAACCGCAGCAATATTGCAAGGAACCAAGTTTTTTGAAAATTTGCTCCCCACCATCCCCGGCTCCTCGGTATCCACCAGGACCATACCGTTGCTGTCCACAACGACGAGGGATGTCTGAGGGCGCTTGTGCCAGGATGTTGCCATGACGGCGTTGAGTTTCCGTAGATCGAAGGGGACACCGACAACACCCACGATTTTTCCATTTCCGTTGCATACCGGGGCAGCCATCATGACCGCCGCCCGTTTGAACATCTTGGAGCTATGAATGTTTCCTATGACCTCCATGCCGCTGCGCGCACGGCAGAACCATTCACGGTCCAGGTAATTGAGCGATCTCGCCTGCGGGTCCGGAACAGCGCTGCCGATATTGTTGCCATTGCGGTCGGCGGCAAGGATATTGAGCCGCAACGGGAACGAAGGGAGTAGTTTCGCAAACAGTGGGTCTATCTCCGCCGAGTTTCCCGCGAGCACAGCCGGATGCGCGGAAACGGTGCGTATAAGGCTGAAGGTCTCGGCGATGAGGTTATCCAGCTTTGCGGCGACGCTGGAGGCCAGATCCTGATTATGATGGGCAACCTCAACGGTTTGCTTCTTTACGATATCGAAATAATGCCAAAAGGAAATCGCAACGGTGGGGAGCACCAGGATTACTATCATGACAATGAATTTCTGCTTGATGGATAACGCTCTGGTCATGGAAACCTTTATCCTGACAACCTTCATGGAAGCCCGCAGGGGTTGCCTCCGCCCCCCCACAGCACCTTGTCCCGGGCAATCTTGCGCTTCTCCCTCATGGAGAAGCAGCCTTACACAACATTATAAAAATCAAATTATACTAAAAAGAACGTAAAAACAATCTAATATAACACTCCTGCAACAATTCGGCGCCATCATCACGGGCTTGTCCCACTCCGCCGGCATCCCCTGCAATTGGCAACAAAAAAGGGCGACCTTTGCGGCCGCCCCTTTCACTCTTAATCCTGCTTCTCGAAGTTCCCCTTCTCCTGGCACTGGGGACATTTCTGGGGCTTGCACCGCCCCTCTTTGGTGAAGCCGCAAGTGCTGCATTTCCAGGTTGCCATCATTTCTCTCCTTTCGTTGCTCCGTTATCCAGCTCGATCTCCTCCACCGTTCCGAAGGTGGAAAGGGGTTTGTCGAAAGTCTTGTCGTCGCCGGCCACCACGATCACCATCTTGTCCGGCTTGAGGTATTTCCGCGCCACCCGGAGGACGTCCTCCTTCGTGACCCTGGCAATCCCGGCCCGGTAGTTCTCCAGGTACCCATCGGGATAACCGAAGAATTCGATCCGCGCCCGCTGGGCGGCAACGACGTCGGCCCGGGCAAAGCCGAAGATGAACGAGTTGACGATGGCATCCTTGGCCAGTGCCAGCTCGGCGTCACTGACCGGCTCCTTCGTCATGCCGGCGATAATGTCTTTCATGAGGGCAATAGCCTTGGCGGTGGATTCGCTTTTGGTCTCTGTCTCGGCCTCGAAGGTGCCGATGAAGCGCCGGCCGATGTCGAAGGAAGCGTAGACGTTGTAGGCAAGCCCCTGGTTGGAGCGAACCTCGGTCATGAGCCGGGAGGTGAACCCGCCGCCGAGGATATAGTCCATGACCCGGATGGCATGGAGGTCGGGATTGTTCTTGTCGATCCCCGGATGCCCCATGCGGATGGCCGACTGGGGCACCTCCTTCCGGGCCAGGAATACGCCGGGGTTCACCTCCCTGGCCGGCTCGGGGATGGCGGGAAAGGCGATAGCTTCCTTTTTCCACCCGGCAAAGGTCTTCTCCAGGAGGGCGACGAGCTCCTTTTTGTCAAAGTCGCCGGAAACAGCGAGGATTACGTTGTTGGGATGAAAGTACTGCTTATGGAACGCCACCAGGTCATCACGGGTGATGGCCGTGACCGTCTCGACAGTGGGAAAACGCCCCAGGGGATGGTTGGGGTAGATGGCCTTCTGGAACTCCCGGTCGGCGATGGACTTGGAGTCGTCGTTCTGGCGGCGCAGGGCCTCGATGGCCCGGTTCCTGGCCAGGGTCACCCGGTCTTCGCTGAAAGCAGGGGCCGTCATGACCTGGGCAAAGAGCTCCAGGGTCCGGGGGAGGTTCCGCTTGAGACAGGTGAGAGAGATGCTCCCCGCGTCGGCGCCTATGCCCGACTCCACCGCCGAGGCCATGAACTCCAGTTCCGCATCGAGAGCCTGGGGAGAAAGCTCCTTCGTACCGCCGCTCCGCATGACCGCCCCGGTGATGCCGGCAAGGCCGGCCTTGTGGGCCGGCTCATAGATGCTCCCCACATTCACGTAGGCGGTGAGGCTCACCAATGGAAGCTCCCGGTCCGGGAGCATGTGGACGACCATGCCGTTTTTCAGCACCACCCGCTCCGTCTTCGGTACCTGGAAGTCCAGGGGGGCAAAGGTCATGGTGCGGGGGTCGGCCTTCCTGGCCTCGGCCCCGAGGGCCACGGCGGGAAGGAGCGCAACCGCAAGAATGAGTAGCAATCGTTTCACGATGGTCATTGTCTATCCTCTATCAGGTTAATTCTGTCCCCCCTCCGCCCCCCCCTTGCCAGGGAAAGAGTGGGCTCCTCCCCTGTCAAGGGGAGGCGGGGGAGGGGTTATGGAGCTTTTCATGAACACCACCGAACCGACCACCCTCCCCGTCTCCTTTCGGCGCCTGAATCTTGTCCAGGCCCTGGGGGCGCTGAACGATAACCTCATAAAGCTGATTATAGTTTTCTACCTCATCGGTCGTTACGGCCGGGAAGAGGCCGGGACCATCGCGGCCCTGGGGAGCGCCGCCTTCGTGGCTCCGTTCCTCCTCTTCTCGGCCCTGGCCGGCTCCCTGGCCGACCGGCTCCCCAAGGGGCGAATCGTTGTGGGGGTCAAGGTTCTGGAGGTGGGGATCGCCCTCCTGGCAGTGACCGGTCTCTTCCTTGCCAGCGCTCCGCTTCTCTACGGCGCGGTCTTTCTTCTGGGGACCCACAGCGCCCTCTTCGCCCCGGCCAAGTACGGGGTGGTGCCGGAACTGGTCCCCCGGGAGGGGCTCTCCAAGGCCAACAGCCTCCTGGAGATGGCCTCCTTTCTCGCCATTGTCGGGGGGACTGCCCTGGCGCCGTTCCTTGTGCAACTGGCCGGTGGCCGCCACGGCGTGGCGCTCATGGCCGGTATAGCCATTGCCGCGGCCGGCCTTGCTATAGCCCGCACCCTTCCCCCGACTGAGGCCGTGGCCCCGGCGCGGGCAATTTCTTTCCTGCCGATCAGCTACTGGCGCACCCTTCGAGGCCTCACCGGCGACGGCTACCTCCTTCTGGCCGTGATCGGCGCCGCCTATTTCCTCTTCGTGGGGGCCTTCTGCCAGTTGAACCTTCTCCCCTACGGCATGAAGCTTCTCGGCCTCTCCGAGGAGCAGAGCGGTTACCTCTTCCTGGCTGCGGCCATCGGCATCGGCGCCGGCTCCCTCTGGGCCGGCCGCCTCTCGGGCCGCACCGTGGAGTTCGGCGTGGTTCCCATCGGCGCCGTGGGGCTCACCCTCTGCTCCTTCGCCCTGGCCTCGGCCCCGGCGAACCTTGTGACGGTGCTGGCCATTGTGGCCATGTTCGGCGTCAGCGCCGGCCTCTTCATCGTGCCGCTCCAGTCATTCATCCAGCTCCGGGCTCCGGCCGACCGGCGGGGTGAAATCCTGGCTGCCTCCTCGTTCCTGAGCTGGGTCGGGGTGCTCATGGCCTCGGGGCTCCTCTGGACCCTCTCCGGCCCCCTGGGGTTCTCCCCCG
>MTLE01000158.1_pt1 | contig 63932 bp, 64 predicted proteins | sample 1982461 | NCBI WGS metagenome assembly MTLE01 (sample SAMN05712605, study PRJNA340218) | biofilm metagenome | isolation source: sample SPL anode biofilm adapted to -200 mV | place: USA | collected 2012-02-03 | reverse complement strand
CGTTTTATCGGGTGAACATCAATGGCACTACGTGCCACCACATAAAACGAAGTTATGAGCCTAAGATCGAATGTAGAGACTGCCATTCAGACGCTCATAAGCTTCATGCTTTCACCCTGGTTTAAATTCCGGTAATCAAAAAATCGATCGCAGCAATAATTTCATCCCGGAACGTACTCAGATCATGCGTTGGTTCAATCAGGATCTTGGTTGGCACACTCGTCGTCTGTTGTGTCAGGAGCACGAAATCCCCCTCATCCAAATGGACGATCGGGCATAAATGGCTTGGCGCTTTCTTTTCTATGAGTTCCACTGGCGTTAACGGAATGACCAAACGCGTATTCAGGTTTTCTAAGAGTTCGCTTTGCACATCAACGAAAAACGGATATGTGGCAGCTGTGGCTTTGTCAGGATTTCTGTATAGCGTAAATTGCGACATTAGAATGCTCGAAATGAATCAGAAAATAGTCCGTGTCTTTCAGTCAGTTCGTTGCAGGCATTGATAGCTTCAGCATTTTGTTTTAGCCATTCGGCCTTCTTCCGCTCATGAACTTCTTGAGCGAGCGCTTTTTCCATTGTAGCCGAGAGATTGATGTTCAAGCGTTTAGCCTCAGCTAATAACTCACTATTCAAGCTAAGGTTGGTTGCTTTTTTAGGTGCTTGTGCGCTGAATGCGTTTCTCATAGTTTCACCATTCAAAATGCGTATGATTTATGCGCATTAAATATAGGTGCAAACTAAAAGCCAGACAAGACATAATACTTATTGCGTTGGGAATTTCTGTTTCTGGTGAAGCACTCGCATGACATAGATATCTACGTCATCAAATCGATAAGACACTAGCATTGAGACTTCCGGGATGATCAGCAATCGCCCCCGTAGACCACTACGTCTGACCCCCATCAACGGCTGAGCTAACCGATTTTCAACTTTTGCTTCTATTATTTCATCCGTTTTTTCGGCTGCAGCAGGGTTAAACTCATAAAGAAACTCAAAAATTTTTTCACGATCATTCAGCGCTTCTTCTTCCCAATAAATCATGGTTTAGCCTCTGCTGCGGATTTTCGCTTTACGTTCTGCCATCCGTTTTTGTGCTTGTTCGTGTGTGTGAAACACGGCGTTTCCTGAGTCTAGCTTTTCAAACGCCATATTTACTTGCTCTGTTAACCAGGCATCGTGTGACAGGATTTTTCTTTGTTCATCAGCCAGTTGCTCTGTGAACTGACGGCAAGCATCACTTAATGTGCGCCCCTGGCTTTCAGCCATAAGTTGTGCCAGACGCTTTGTTTCTTCATCAATACGAAATTGAATTCTGGTATCCATGTACTGTTACCTTTAGCTGATTTTGTCACACAAATGTTAGCACATCACTTGGTGACCAACAATTACAATGCTGATCAGCTCCCAGCCGCATCCCGCTACGTAAATCCGGCACCGAACCGCTACTTTGCGCCATGGCGGAACACCTCGCCAGCCAAGACGCCATACTATCGCTTTTCCCATTTTGGGAATTATATTTGACAAATAATCATTCTTTTCCCATAATGGGAAAAAAGGATCGTTATGCGAATAGTATCCAGAGCTACTCTAAAAGAATTTTGGGAGCAGTCAGCTTACTCAGATTCTGAACAACCATTGAAGGCATGGTACGAAGAAGCAAAAAAAGCGGACTGGTCTACGCCACAAGACATCAAAGATAAGTATCGCAACGCAAGTTTTGTCGGCAATAACCGCGTTGTTTTTAATATTCACGGCAACAAATACAGATTGGTTGTTGCTGTAAATTATAAATTTTCAATGTGTTATATACGATTTGTTGGTGCGCACCAGGACTACGACAAAATTGATGCTGCAACGATATGACGAACATGAGGTTGAATATGACTGTTAAGCCAATCAGAAATGAGTTCGACCACAAAATGGCGCTGTCTCGCATTGAACAATTATTCGATGCTGAACCAGATACACCTGAAGGTGATGAACTGGAAGTGCTGATCACGCTGGTCGACTATTACGAAGAAAAAACATTCCCGATTGCTCTTCCTGATCCCGTCGAGGCCATCAAGTTTCGAATGGAGCAGCAATCATTGACTGATGAAGATATGGTTGTCTATCTTGGACAACGTAGCCGTGTATCCGAGATTTTAGGTTACAAGCGCAAACTCAGCCTTAATATGATCCGAAATCTCACAAGTAGACTGAAAATCCCTGTAGAGAGCCTTATCTCTGATTATAAATTGCATGTTTAATCAGGGCGAAAGCATGAAAACCCTTGCTACGTAAATCCGGCATCGACCGCTACTCCGCGCCATGACAGAACACCTCGCTGCCAGCATCCGGGCGATGACGGGGTGAGCACAGGCGGGGTGCTGGGAGAGTGGCTGTGGTGAGAGAAGATAGAAGTAGGGCCGTTATTGTTCGACCCGGTTCATTGCAGCTTTGTAAACCTCGTTTCTTTCGCGTTTCCCAACAGAAAGTACGATGACGGTGATGATGTTATCCTCAACTTGATAAACAAGCCGGTAACCGGACTGGCGTAATTTGATTTTATACAGATTCTCAACACCGGAAAGCTTTGCTGCTGGCACATGTGGATTTTCCAGCCGCTCAAGGAGTTTCTTTTTCATCTGTTCCCTAACGGTGGCGCCAAGCTTGCTCCACTCTTTTTGGGCTGATTTTTTAAACTCCAGCTTATAAGTCATTGATGTCTACCGCGACGCTGGGTTCATCCTGACGTTCTCTGGCAATAGCGAGCAGTTCCAGATCTTCCAGGCGATCCATCAGAAGTTCATAAGCTTCCGCAGGGACGCAGTAAAAAGCAGGCTCATTTCGGTTCAATACAGCAACAGGCTCACCATAGCCACTACTAACCACCTTCATGGGGTTGGCCTTAAGTTCTGTGATACTTGCGGCGACATCAGCGAGAATTCTGGTTGTCATGATAAAACCTCTTAAGCAGTCTCTTATCTGGTCATTATAGAGGTCTTCATGATGGTTTTCCATACAACAGGCGAAAACGAATCGCTACTCCGCGCCATGGCAGAACACCTCGCCGCCAGCATCCGTGGTCACCGACCCGGCTTTCCGTACGATTGTGTGTGGTGATTATTTAACCTATAATTTGTACGGAGTCTTTCCGTACAATTGAGGTGTTTATGGCTACAGCCCGATTAGATTTACGCATTGATGAAGAAGTCAAAGCTAAAGCTGAAAAAGCGTCTGCTTTACTGGGGCTCAAAAGTTTAACTGAATATGTCGTCCGGCTTATGGATGAAAACGCCAGTAAAGTGATCGCTGAACACGAAAGCATGACTGTCAACGATGACATTTTTGATCAGTTCATGGCGGCCTGCGAAAACGCTAAAGAGCCGAATGATTCACTGAAGGCTGCGCTCAATTTCACGCGTGAGCAAGGATTCAAGTGATGTGGGCTGAACAATTTGTTGAACTGGATAAATCGGTTCACGACAGAGATTCTTTTGATTGTGGTGAAGCTGAGCTTAATGAATTCATTCAGAAATTTGCCGCGAAGCATATGCATGCAGGCATCAGCCGCACAATGGTGTTACCCGCAACGACCATGTTGCCCAACAATAAGAACCCAATCTGTGCTTTTTATACTGTTGCGCCAGGTTCTGTTCGTCGCGAATCGCTGCCCGAATCATTAGCGAAAAAATTACCTCGTTATCCGGTTCCTGTATTTTTACTGGCGCAACTGGCTGTTCATGAAAGTTATCAAGGCGGTGGCTTAGGTAAAATTGCATTGATCAAAGCCCTTGAATATTTATGGCAAGTGAATAGCTATTTGCGTGCCTATGCCGTCGTTGTTGATTGCCTGAACGAGAAAGCGGAACAATTTTACTGCAAATATGGTTTTGAATTACTTTGCGAAAACCACGGCAGAAAACGTATGTTTCTTCCAATGAAGACCATCGGTCAGCTGTTTAGCGCATAACAAAACCGAAATCCGCGCCATGGCAGAACACCTCGCTGCCAGCTGGCAAAAACTTAAATTAGGCGGGTACTAATTCTGCTATGATCCCGCTCATCGCTGCACGGACAGTGCAGAGCACCAAATAAACAACTGTATTTGAATAAGGACTATAACAATGAAAATTGCCGTCGCCGGGACCGGTTATGTAGGTTTGTCCAATGCCATTCTGATGGCGCAGCACCATGAAGTGGTGGCGCTGGATGTGGTGCCGGAAAAGGTACGTCAGCTCAATGATCGCGTGTCGCCGATCGTCGATACCGAAATCGAAGATTATCTGAAAAACAAAAAGCTCAACCTGCGCGCCACGCTGGACAAGCACGATGCCTATCAGGGTGCGCAGTTTGTCATTATCGCCACGCCGACCGATTACGATCCGCAGACCAACTATTTCAATACCTCGTCGGTGGAATCGGTGATCCGTGATGTGCTGGCCATCAATCCGCAGGCGGTGATGGTGGTGAAATCCACGGTGCCGGTAGGCTTTACCGCACGGGTGAAGGAACAGTTTGGCTGCGACAACATCCTGTTCTCGCCGGAGTTCCTGCGTGAAGGCCGTGCGCTGTACGATAACCTCTATCCGTCACGCATCATTGTCGGCGAGCGTTCCGAACGCGCTGAAACCTTTGCCAAGCTGCTGCTGGAAGGCGCAATCAAGCTGGATATTCCGGTGTTGTTCACCGATGCCACCGAAGCCGAGGCGATCAAGCTGTTCGCCAACACCTATCTGGCGATGCGCGTGGCTTACTTCAACGAGCTGGATACCTATGCGCAGAGCCTGGGGCTCGACAGCAAGCAGATCATCGAAGGCGTCGGGCTAGATCCGCGTATCGGCACTCACTATAACAACCCGTCGTTCGGTTATGGCGGCTACTGCCTGCCGAAAGACACCAAACAGCTGCTGGCGAACTACAGTCAGGTGCCGAATAACCTGATCCGCGCCATCGTCGATTCCAACACCACACGCAAGGACTTCATCGCCGATGCCATCATCCGGCGTAATCCAAAAGTGGTCGGCGTGTACCGTCTGATCATGAAGGCCGGTTCCGATAATTTCCGCGCCTCGGCGGTGCAGGGGATCATGAAGCGTATCAAGGCGAAAGGGATCGAGGTGGTGGTGTATGAGCCGGTGCTGAAAGAAGACGAGTTCTTCAAATCCCGCGTGATCCGCGATCTGAACGAGTTCAAGGCCATGTCGGACGTGATCATTTCCAACCGTATGGTGGAAGAACTGGCTGATGTCGAAGAGAAAGTCTTTACCCGCGATCTGTTTGGTAAAGATTAGTAAAAAAATCGGGGATAAAAACAAGGCATAGCCATTTAGTTATGCCTTTTTAGTGTTAAGATGCTGTTAATTGTTATCGCAGGTAAGCGTCGGCGGTGGTTCTGACGCCGTAGAATAAATGAGGGATATACCATGAAGTTAAAACAGTTAGTGGTTGCAGTGAGCCTGTCGCTGGGTCTGGCCGCCTGTGGCGGTGGTGGCGGTTCTTCGTCTTCATCTTCTCCATCTTATGATTTCAAGGTCACCGCGGTCGACGGTTACCTGAAAAATGCCATTGTGACCGCCACCTGTGACGGCAAGACTTTCGTTGGCACCACCAATGAAAACGGTGTGGCGGAGCTGGATACCAATGGTTACGACAGCGCCGACTGCTCGGTGGTGATCACCGCGAATCCGGATGGTTCGACTACCGATATGGATACCGGTGAAACCTATGCAGCCGGTGAGCTGTATCTGGTGAGCCCGGCCGGTCAGGATAAAACCAACCTGATCGCCAGCCCGTTCACCACCATGGTGGCACTGCTGATGCAAAGCTCAAACGGTTCGGTTGATCTGGCAACCGCGATTCAGCAGATTGCTGATGATTTCGGTATTGATGCCGCCTTGGTCACCGGCGACTTTATCGCCGATGGTGATGACAAAGCGGCACTGAAAGCGGCGGCACTGCTGCCATTCCTGCCACAAACGGCAGCAGAATTTGCGGCTGAGGCTGAAGACGACGCTTCCGCAGCTGAACTGCTGGCGGATCTGGCCGAAATCAATGAGGCGGTGGAAGCCCAGATCGCTGAGCTGGAAAATAACGGTGAAGATTTGTCGACCGTTATCATCACCGTGACTGTGGCGGAAGATGGCAGCGTGACCACCGAAGTGGAAGACAAACCACTGGCGACCGGTGCGACCGATTCTGCGGTTGGCGGCGGTACCGGCAACTAAACGGATCGGATTTGATCAGGGATGTTCATTAAGGCAGCTTCGGCTGCCTTTTTTCTGCTTTATGGGGAAAAGGGTTTGCGTCTACAACGATTGAGTTTATGTGTGGTACTGGCCGGGGGCTGTGCGCCGGCGCTGGCTGGCGAGTTTCAGCACAGTCTGGCGCAGGAGCCGTACACCGGCCTGCTGAAGACCCCGAATGCGCAGGTCGCCGATTACGGTGTGGCACAGTTTGATTTTTCCAATCCGATCGAGCGTAACAGCGGTTACATCGACGGTTATAACTACATGGCGACCGCCGGTCTGTTACCGGGGCTGGAAGTCACCGGACGCATTGCCACCCAGGAGCATGACAGCCACTGTTTTACCGAGGGGTGCGGCATCCGGGATCTGTCGGCCTCGGCCAAATATCAGCTGCCGTTTATTCCCAAAGACTGGTTTGACGCAGCCATCGGCGCCCGCGATATGGGCGGTGCGGCGAATAATTTCCGCGCCTATTACGGTGTGATCAGCAAGCAGTGGCAGCAGTTGCGTTTCACTGCCGGTGCCGGCACCTCGGAAAGTGCGCTGGGTCAGCTGGACGGGCCGTTCGGCGGGGTGGAGTGGCAGCCGCTCGACTGGCTGCAGTTCCTGGCCGAATACGATGCCAACTCGGTGAATGTCGGTGCCAAACTGTTTACTCCGCAGCAATGGTCAGCGAACGGCTGGCAGGCGTACACCTCGGTGCAGGCCTATCAGCAGGAAGATCGTGCGGAACGCGATTACTGGTTCGGCGTCGGGGTGAAAGTGCCGCTGTGGTTGGGCAGCAAACACACCATCGCCGCCGCGCCGCAGAACCAGGTCACACCGGAAGCGATCGCTGCAGTGAATCAGCAGGCGGCAACGCTGGATCAGCCGCTGACAACCGTCAGCCAGCCGGTACCGGCCGCGACGCCTGTTGTGGCGGCAACAGTTACGCCGGCATCCGCAGCGGCCATCACCGATACGCAGCCGCTGGTGGTGCAGTTACAGCAGGCCGGTTTTGAGAGCATCCGCGCAGCGGTGCTGGATAAGCAGCTGGTGGTGGCGCTGGAGAACAACCGCTACAACTGGAACGAGCTGGATGCGCTGGGTGTGGCGCTGGGTCTGATGGCCGATTACGCGCCGGAACAGGCCGGTGAGCTGCAACTGATCCTGCTCAATCAGCAACTGCCGGTGTTGTCGCTGAGCACCAGCCGCAGCTGTGCGCTGGCCTATCTGCAGCAGACCGGCAACTGTGACAACCGGAGCACCTTCTTCGATGTCTCTACCCGCGATCTGAATCAGCAGCTGGCGAAGCTGAACGCGCAGCCGGAAACGGATACCGCGTCGTTCCGGCCACGTCTGATCGTCGCTCCGGCGATCCGTTCCAATATCGCCACCGAATACGGGGTGGTGGATTACTCGCTGGCGCTGAGCAGTAACCTGCAACTGCCGCTGTGGCAGGGGGCGATGTTCGATACCCGGCATCTGGCACCACTGTCGGAAAGCGATGACTATGAAGACGGCGCGATCTGGGGCAAGAGCCGCTATGACAGCGAGTTTGACCGCGTGCTGGTGCATCAGGCGTTCCGTCTGCCTGCCGATCTGTTCACCAAGTTCTCGGCTGGCCGCATCATGTCGGATTACGACGGCGTGCAGAACGAAACCCGCTGGGAATCACCGCAGGGCGTACACCGCTTCAAGCTGGAAACCGCGCGTTTTACCAGTGACGAGCGCGATCATACCGCCACGCCGATCCTCGGCTCCTATCGCTACTACCATGCGGACTGGGACTGGGCCGGCGAGCTGACGGTGGGCGAGTTCTGGCAAGGGGATACAGGTTACAAGCTGGTATCGAAGCACTGGTTCGGCGATACCGAGATCCGTCTGTTCCTGCGTGATACCCGCGAGCAGATCGCCGGCATCGAGTTCGCCATTCCGCTGACACTGCGCCGGGATATGAAACCAACCCGCATCGGCCAGCTGCGCGGCAGCGAACAGTTCGCCTACGGCATCGAAACGCTGGTCGGCAAGGATCACAACCGCCTCACCAGCGGCATCGGCATCACCCCGGGGCTGACGCATAACGTCGATCAGGTCTACTTCAACCGCGACCGCCTGAGCCCGGCCTACGTGGAGTCACACCTGATCCGCCTGCGCGAAGCGTATCAGCAGTATGTGGTGGCCGGAAAATAGGCCATCCTGTCCCGGCATAAAAACGAAACCCCGCACCGCGGGGTTTTTTGTTACTCAAACAACACAAATTGATTGCCGGTTATACCCTGACTAATTTAAGTAATGGTTCAAAACAATAGAGCGCTGGTTTTCTTCCGGCAGATTCTTCCAGTGTTGTGATCAAACCTTTTTCAGCCAGAATCCGCGTAAAGCGTGCGGCCGTAGCAGAAGGGATCCCACTGCCTGATTCAACTTTGTTGTTCCGGAAAATAGGATTCGTGAACACGAAATCAAGCGCGTTAACACTCCACTTTGACGATAAAACATCAGAAAATACGACTTTCATTTCCTCATATAATGCCTGGATACTTTCAGCAATTTCCAGATTTCTGATTGCCTGTTTTTCCAGTGCCGTAAAGAAGAATGCGCACCAACGCTCCCAATTTCCATTTGCCGAGACGTCGCGCATGGTATCTATATACAAATCCTTGTTTTCTTCAAGATAACCACTGACATAAAAATGAGGCGCAGAAATGACCTTGGATGACCACAACATTAATGTGATCAACATGCGTCCTATCCGGCCATTACCATCTTTAAATGGATGCAATGATTCAAATTCAATGTGGGTCAATGCTGTTTTAATCAGGGTTGGGTGCTGACTGGTATTGATATAGTCAAATAAGATATCCAGGCCTTCATTAAGGCGTTCCGGACTAATTGGGACAAACAGGATGTGTTTCTTATAACGATCAGCCAGAAAGTTTTGTTCTTTTTTAAATTCGCCAGGAGATTTGGTTGCACCCCGGCCATAAGATAACAATCGTTGGTGAATGGCTTTAATAAGAGACTGGGACAATGGATACCCATCGGTCATTGCGCCTTGCGCTGCTTTTAATGCGCGTTGATATAGAATAGTTTCGATGACATCAGAACGCGTATTGGCATTAGTTGTTGTGTCATCATCATGATCGGCTTCATATTTCAGTATTTCATCCATCGTACTGATGGTGCCTTCCATTCTTGATGAAATAACAGCTTCCTGATTCCGCAATGGGGCCAGCAGAATTTCACTGTTATGCATATTCTTTAACATCTGGTCATAGCGGGCTATTGCATCAGTCGCTTTGAGCATTTCGTTCAGAAACTGGACATAGTCTAGTGACGCGGGTGGAAACTGACCGTAATGATAGCGAACAGCATTTTCGAGGCTAAGTTCCATGATGATATCTTGATGTTAATATTTTATGAAAAATTAACACCAAGATGCTTTGACGTCAATAAATCGGAATATTTGATAAGCAAACGCCCTTGTCATTAATCCATTCACATCAAATTGGTTTGCATCTCACTTTTACAGATTTATGTACATCAACGTCATTTGAGGTTAACAACTTAACCTCAACAGGCTATTCAAACAACGCCATCACATCCGCGGCCGCCATCGGGCGGTGGTAATAGAAACCCTGAATTTCATTCACACCCAATTCCTTGATTTTCTGCATCTGCGCTTCGGTTTCCACCCCTTCGGCCACCATGATCAGGTTCAGATCTTTCGCCATATTGATAATGGCACGCACCAGCGCTTCACCCTGCTGGCCATCCATCAGTCGCAGCACAAAGCTGCGATCCAGTTTCACGATGTCCAGCGGATACTGACACAGGGTATTCAGCGCCGAATAACCGGTGCCGAAATCATCCAGCGCCAGTTTCACGCCCAGTTCCTTGATCTGTTTCATTCGCTTGATTGATTCTGCCGGCCGTTCGATCAGCATGCTTTCGGTGATTTCAATCACCAGCTGATCCGGCGCCAGCCCACTTTGCGCCAGCGTGGCGCGCAGGTTATCCGGCAGGGTCATACTGGAAAAATGATGGGCGGCAAAGTTCACATGCACCGACAGCGGCGGCAGTTGCCGCGCGGCCCGCAGGGTGTTGACCTGCTGCATGAACTGGCAGGCCTGCTGCAGCACCTGTTCCCCGAGTTCCACAATCAGATTGCTCTCTTCCGCCATCGGGATAAAGCGCGATGGCGAGATCGGACCCTGACGTTCGTGCTGCCAGCGCGCCAGCGCCTCGAATCCGATCACTTCCCCGTTGCTGCAGTCCACAATCGGCTGGAATACCGGTTTGATGGCGCCCTTGCGGATCGCCGATGGCAGATCCCGCTGAATCGCCAGCGTTTCCAGCGCTTCCTGATACATGCGCTGGCTGAACACCTGGATCCGCTTGTTCAGCTTCTTCGCCTTGCTCATGGCAAAGTCGGCACAGCGCAGCACATCCTCAACCGATTTATACTCGTTGCCGCCGATGACCACACTGATGGTGGTGTAGATCTCCAGTGACACACCGTCAATCACCAGCGGTTGCAGCAGCAGACGCTGGATCTGATAACACAGCCGTACCGGCTGATAGGCGGTGGCAATCTGCGGTATGAATATCACGAACTCATCACCGGCAATCCGCGCCAGCGTAACCGGGCCGGCCGATTCGCACAGCAGTTGCAGACGTAGTGCGACCGTCTTGATAATGCCGTCGCCGGTATCGTGTCCGAATGTGTCGTTCAGCGCCCGGAACCGGTCCAGATTGATATACAGCAGTGCGAAACGCTGATCATAGCCTTCGGCCAGCTGTCTCAGCACCGGCTGCATCTGTTGACTCAGCGCATAGCGGTTATACAGCCCGGTCAGGCTGTCGTTCAGCACCAGCCGGCGGATCTTGTTCTCATGCTGCCGGCGCTCGGAGATGTCATGCAGACAGATCAGCAGCGCCTGCATGCCGTCATGATCGATCGGCGTGATTTCCAGCTCGCACGGGATCTGCCAGCCCTGATGACAGGTGATGTCCCACTCGAAGTAATACTCATGGGCGGCAATCCGCTGATAGAACGCGTCACTGGCTGTATCCGGCGCCGTCGCATCCCGCAGTAGCTGATCCAGCGGATACCCCATCAGCTCGCTGACACAGTCATAGCCGAGCAGGGAGGCCGCTGCCTGGTTGGCACTTAAGACATGCCGGTCGTGCGTGATCAGCATCGGCTGACTGGCATTCTCATACACGGCATAAAACTTGTTTTCGATCTCTGCCAGCGCGCTGGTGGTTTCCTGCCGGGTAGTCAGTAGTGTGTTGACCACCTGACTGACCATGGAGATCTCGTCCTGTTTGTCATCCTGGCGCAGGGGCTGCGAGAAATCGTTTCTGGTCAGCTGTTGCAGATCGCTTTCCAGAAGATGCAGCCGGGAGACGAGACTTTTTCGCAGCGCCCGGAAAAACAGCAGGGTGATGATCAGGCCGCCCAGCAGACAGTACAGGATCATCATGACCAGGGCGTTCTTGCTGCTCTGATAATACTCGCGGGGTGCGGTGGTTTTGAGAATCGCGGCCGGCTGCTGATTGATATCCTGCAGGATACTGAAGACGGTGAGCTGATCATCGGTGAGTTCATGGGCAAACGTCTGTTTTTGCCGGAACAGGGTGTTATAAACCGCTTGTGGCACCGTACCCGGTACGATATCGATCAGGCGGGTGTCATTCAGAAACAGACTCTTGTAGCGGTGCGGAAACAGGCTTTTTGTATTTTTTGCCCAGATCATCCAGCCGGCGACAGGACTGTCTGTCTGATCATTGCTGGTCACGGGGGTGACGGTGACCAGCATCGGATCACCGTCCAGATAAATAATCCCGGAGATGCTCTGCTGCGCCGCTCTGTCCGCCTGCAACAGTTGCCGCAGCGGCAGGCCAAGTGCTTTCTCCGACAGCAGTTCCGTCAGCAGTGACGGACTGAGCTGTGTGGCATGATGGCCCTCGGTATTGAGTTGGGCACCGTCAACAAACTGCCCTTGATGAGACAGAAAGACAATCAGGTCGAGATCATTTTTTTTCAGCGAGTCCGCGCTGAGGCTTTGGGTGTGATAATCCGGAATGGCATGCTTCAGCAGCTTGTAGGCGTCGTTGCGGAAGGCCCAGTCACCACTGCGCTTGGCCATACTATCCAGTTTCAGCCGGATAATCTGCTGCGCCTGACGGTTGGTTTCCTCGGTGGTTTTCAGTTCCAGCGTGTTCACTTCCCGCAGAAAGAAATGCCAGGTCAACAGAATACTCAGGCTGATGATCATGAGCAGACCACAGCTGAACAGGAGTGCTGTACGGGTAGAAAGCTTGATATTTTTTATCGACAGCAACGGAGAACTCCATCCGGCTAATTTTTATGGCGCTAAACACTCACATAAAATCGGAACAATTGCCACTGTTCATTTTAGATGTACTTTTCAGCTATATTTCAGTCCGAGTCGTTGCGCCAGCCGGATGAGATTCGCCCGGTCAGTCTGCAACTGCCGCGCCGTGGCGGACCAGTTCCCCTGCTGGGCTTCCAGCGCCTGACTGATGAGCATTTTCTGATAGTTATCAACAGCATCGCGCAGATTAAGCCCGCTGGGAATCGCAACCGGTTGTGCCGGGTTGTCAGCGCAGCTGGTGGCCGGCGCCGGCTGGTCCGCGACCGGCAGATCCAGGTGTTCGGCCAGGATCAGCGGCCGTCCTTCCTTGTGCTGGGTGGCTTTCAGACTGGCCCGCATCAGCAGGTGCTCCAGCTCCCGCACGTTGCCCGGCCAGTCATAGGCCTGCATGGCTTGCAGCGCCTGCGGATGCAGGGCGATCTGGCGTAATCCCAGATGCGTTCTGGCCTGATCGAGGAAGTAGCTGCTCAGGATCTCCAGATCGGCTTTGTGTTCCCGCAGGGGCGGGACGGCGATGGGATAGACTTTCAGCCGGTGATAGAGATCGCTGCGGAAACGGCCTTCTGCCACTTCCTGTTCCAGATCGCGGTTGGTGGCGGCAATCAGACGCACATTCACCCGCAGCAATTTGTCCGAACCGACCCGCTGGATCTCGCCCTGCTGCAGAGCGCGCAGCAGTTTGGCTTGCAGGTTTAACGGCAGTTCGCCGATCTCGTCCAGAAACAGCGTGCCGCCGTCAGCCAGCTCGAATTTGCCGGCGCGGTTGCTGACAGCGCCGGTGAACGCGCCTTTGACATGGCCGAACAGCTCACTCTCGGCGATCTGCTCCGGCAGTGCGGCACAGTTGACGTGCACCAGCGCCTGTTCACTGCGGCGCGAGCGGGCATGCAGTGTACGCGCCACCAGCTCCTTGCCGGTGCCGGTTTCGCCGGTGATCAGCACTGCCAGATCGGTTCTGGCGACGGTCTCGATCTCTTCGTTCAGCTTGCGCATCGGTGCGCTGTTGCCAATCAGTTCGCCTTCACGGCGGCGGGCATCCCGCACCAGTTCCTGTGCCAGTTCCTGCTGCTGGGCCCGGCTGTGTTCCAGCGCCCGGATCAGTGCCACATTGCGCAGTGTCGCCGCCGCCAGTGCCGCAAACGCCGCCACGGTCATGTCATCGACATCGTCAAACCGTCCCGGCGCCAGCGCATCCAGCGTCAGTACGCCCACCAGCTGCCGGTCGACATACAGGCTGCAGCCCATGCAGGAGTGGACATCCGCCGTGCGTTCGCGATCAGCGGCCAGCCAGCCGTCAAACGGATCGGGGAGTTCGGCGTCAGCAGGAAAGCGGACCGGATCCCGTTCCTGCAGAATTGCCTGCAGGCGGGGATGCTCGGCCGGCAGAAACCGCTGACCGATGACTTCCGGCGCCAGCCCCATGGCAGCTACCGGGACCAGTTCGCCTTCGTTCAGCTGCATCAGGGCCACGGCGTCGCACGGCAGTACGTCACAGATGGCCTGGACCAGACGCTGAAATTGCAGTTCACCGGGCATGGAGGTGGAAAGCCCCACCGCGATTTGTAACCAGGCATGATCAAGAGCAGGTTGCTGCAGCATTACATGTACTCAAAATGCATCATTATACAAAACGATGAGTATCCATCACTTGCCGGGCCGTTGAAAGCGATCCGGCACGAATTTTTAACCGGTTTCACTCCACCTCGATCTGTTCGCCCATGAAGCGGGGCTGGCGCTCCCAAATATAGACATCGAACAGGCACCACAGACGGGCAAAGATCTCGCGGAAACGGGTTCTGAAGCCGGTATAGGCTTCCACATCGGCGGCATTGAAACCGATCACTTCCAGATTATGTTGCCGGGCGAGGAAAATGGCGCGCTCGTTCTGGAAACGCTGCGAGACTACGGTAAAGCGGGTCTGACCAAACACGCCGTGCGCGCGCAGGATCGAATCCAGCGTGCGAAAACCGGCATAATCACTGTAGATCGCCTGTGCCGGGATACCTCGCTTCAGCAGTTCGCGGCGCATTTCCCGCGGTTCGTTATAACTCATGTGGGCGTTGTCGCCGGACACGATGATCTGGCTGATTTTACCGCTGTACCAGAGCGCCGCGGTCGCGTCGATGCGGTTCTGGAAATACTGGTTCAGGCCGCCGGTGGTCAGATACTTGGACGTGCCCAGTACCACCGCGACTTTGTTGTAGGGGATGGCGTCCACTTCGTCGTAGGTAAATTGCCGCTCATGGCTGATCACCTGATTGGCGAGCCACAGCAGAAGAAACAATGTCACGAACAGCGTCATGGCGATCCGGAGGATGTTCCGGCGTACCCGCGGCGTAAAGAGTGTCGTGACAAAACGAAAGTAACGAGTCAGCAAAACCGTGTTATTCCTTAAAGCCGAAAGAGGAACCTGGCTATGATACTGGATCAGGGTGGGAAATACACGGGTAGGGTAGCATGGCCGGTGTCCCGAATGAATACCGGCCGTGAAGGGTTATTTGACTTCTTTCCCCTGTGCCTGCAGATCGGCATGATAGGAGGAACGGACGAACGGACCGCAGGCGGCGTGGGTGAAACCGAGATCCAGCGCGATCTCTTTCAGCTCGTCAAACTCGTGCGGCGGCACATAGCGTTTCACCGGCAGATGGTGACGGCTCGGCTGCAGATACTGGCCCAGCGTCAGCATGGTGACACCGTGCGCGCGCAGATCTTTCAGCACCTGAACGATCTCGTCATTGGTTTCACCTAACCCCATCATCAGACCGGATTTGGTCGGCAGATCCGGGTGCAGTTCTTTCATCTTCTGCAGCAGTTTCAGTGACCAGGCATAATCTGCGCCCGGACGCGCCATGCTGTACAGCCGCGGCGCGGTTTCCAGGTTGTGGTTAAACACATCCGGCGGGGTCTCGCGGAAGACATCCAGCGCCTTCTCCATACGACCACGGAAATCCGGGGTCAGGGTTTCAATCCGGGTGCTCGGGGAGGCCAGACGGATTTCACGAATACAATCAGCGAAATGCTGAGCACCACCATCGCGCAGATCGTCACGATCCACCGAGGTGATTACCACATATTTCAGAGCCATTTCGCGAATGGTATTCGCCAGTTTTTTCGGTTCATCGGCATCTGGCGCCAGCGGTTTGCCATGGGCCACATCGCAGAACGGGCAACGGCGGGTACAGATCGCGCCGAGGATCATGAAGGTCGCGGTACCATGGTTGAAGCATTCTGACAGGTTCGGGCAGGAGGCTTCCTCACACACCGAATGCAGATTGTTCTTGCGCATGATGTTTTTGACGTTCTGGATCTTTTCATCCGTTTTCGGCAGACGGATACGCATCCAGTCCGGTTTTTTCAGCTGGTCGCCTTCCTGTTCCGGCAGAAATTTTACCGGGATCAGGGCCATTTTATCAGCATCGCGCAGTTGTACACCGGGTTGAACAGTAATTGGTTTAGTCATGAGTTTCCTCGCATGCGGGGGCATAAACGACGGCATCACCGTCCTGCCACTGGGTGATCCCTAACTGCTGGGTAAAGGTGTGCAGCAAACCCTCTGCTGCCTCGGCCACGCTGGCGGGGCCACCCAGACTACTGCACTGCGTCATTGCCAGACCGGCATAGCCGCACGGGTTAATGTGCTGAAATGGCGTTAAGTCCATCGCCACGTTGAGTGCCAGACCGTGAAAGGAACGGCCATGGCGGATTCGTAAACCTAGGGAAGCGATTTTGGCGTTATTGACATACACCCCCGGCGCATCGGCGCGGGCCACTGCCTCAATATCATAATTTGCTAACAAACGGATAACAGACTGTTCCAGCGCGGTCACCAGTTCCCGTACCCCGACGCCCAGACGGCGTACATCCAGCAACGGATAAAACACCAGCTGACCAGGGCCATGATAGGTCACCTGTCCGCCGCGATCGCTTTGTACGACCGGAATAGAGGTGGTATGCAACAGGTGCTCGGGTTTGCCGGCCTGCCCCTGGGTATAAACCGGAGGATGTTCGACCAGCCAGATCTCATCGGCGGTGTCAGGTGTCCGCTGATTGGTGAAGGCCTGCATGGCATGCCAGATTGTTTCGTAGGACTGTAAGCCTAACCGCCGGACAATCAGAGAGGAATGCTGCAAAATTGTTTCCGCTTTGTTGCAATTTTGCTTAATTATAATGAGGTCGCTGGCAAATACCAGCGACTTATGTTGGATAAACGCACAACTTTTGTAGTGTTAAAGTACCACGCGCACCAGTTCGATTTGTCCCAGCGCGGAATACATGGTTTCCAGGTGTTCTTTGCTCCGTGCCGTCACGGTCACGGTCACTGACAGGTAGTTCCCTTTGCTGCTTGGCTTGATGCTCGGCAGATAGTCGCCCGGCGCGTGTTTCTGCAGGACTGCAATCACCTGATCGGCCAGCGTATCATCCGCCACACCCAGTACCTTGAACGGGAATTGGCAGGGAAAATCCAGCAGTTCATCAAATTTGGTATTCAAGCCCATATTTCTACCTCAAGCCTGTTAATGAAAATAAGGCCCGTCTAAGCGGGCCTTCAGGAAAACTTCTCAGAGTCTCTGTCAGCCGAACAGTTGCTGGAACAGCAGTACCAGATAGTCCCACAGACGACTGAAGATGCCGCCTTCTTCCACGGTATCCAGTGCCACCAGCGGATATTGCGCCACATCCTTGCCGTCGATCCGCAGGAAGATGGTGCCAACTGTTTCGCCCTGTTTGATCGGGGCGTTCAGTTCACGATTCAACTGGAAATCTGCTTTCAGTTTCGCGGCAGAACCGCGCGGTACTAACAGGTTGATATCGCGGTCAGTTCCCAGACCGATTTCGCTCTTGTCACCCATCCAGATACGTTGTCTGGCCAGCTCGGCACCCTGTTTGTACGGTTGCACGTTCTGATAGAAACGGAAACCGTAGGTCAGCAGTTTCTTGCTCTCTTCCGCCCGTTGCTGTTCGCTGTTGGAACCGATAATGACGGAGATCAGACGCATGCCTTCCGGACCGGTGGCAGAGGCGACCAAATTATAACCAACTTCGCTGACATGACCAGTCTTGATACCGTCAACCACCAGGGTTTTGTCCCACAGCAGACGGTTACGGTTATGCTGGGTGATGCCGTTGAAGGTGAAATCTTTCTGTGAATAGATCGCATACTCGTTTGGCAGGTCACGGATCAGCGCCTGACCCAGACGCGCCATATCGTGCGCCGTCGAGTAGTGATCAACGTTATATAAACCGTGAGAGTTGACGAAATGGGTATCTTTCATGCCCAGTTTGTCGGCCCACTGGTTCATCAGGCTGGCAAATGAATCTTCCGAACCGGCGATGTGCTCGGCCATGGCGATACAGGCATCGTTACCGGACTGGATGATGATCCCTTTGTTCAGGTTGTCCACGCTGACCTGTTTACCCACTTCGATAAACATCTTGGACGAGTCACCGTAGTTTTTCGCCCAGGCGTTCTGGCTGATGGTCACCATGTCGGCTGGTTTGATACGGCCTGACTTCAGTTCCTGACCGATGACATACGAGGTCATCATCTTGGTCAGACTGGCCGGCGGCAGACGCTCTTCCGTGTTTTCCCCGATCAGGATCTGGCCGCTGTTATAGTCCATCAGCAGATGCGCTTTGGCAGAAATCTGCGGTGGGCTTGGTACAGCCACAGGTACCGGCGCCGGCATCGGTTTCGGATCAGGCGTTGGCATCGGGTTAGGGGTCGGGGTTGGGGTTGCAGTCTCTGCGAAGGTGGCCGCGCTGATACTGAATGCCGCGGTCAGCAGAACAAGTTTCGCCAGTTTCAACTTCATGATCCTTATCTGTCCGGTGGTTGCCTGATCCGTATGATCAGACATAGCCAGTTTGAAATCGTGGTCACTATAACAAAAGCCGGACGGTGGGGCAGCCAAAACTGTGCCAAAAAACAGAAATGGTGATTTTTTATGCTATCAAATCAATTCCGGGAAGAGAGCAGCAGCGGCGAACTGGTATTGATTAATTCGATTTTCACCCGGACGACACCGTCCGCCACGATGCCCAGACGGGCCGCCGCGCCATACGACAGATCCAGTAACCGATCGCCGACAAACGGGCCGCGATCATTGACCCGGACCACCAGGGTGCGGCCATTTTCCAGATTGGTCACATGAATGAAGCTGGGTAGCGGCAGGCTCTGATGCGCGGCGGAAATCGCATATTGATCATACACTTCGCCATTGGCGGTCAGACGACCATGAAAGCCGGGGCCATACCAGGAGGCCAGTCCTTCGGCAGTGTATTCTTTGATGTCTTTCCAGATCGGGTAGTACTTGCCGTCAATCTCGTAGCCATTGTTCCCTTTATGGCTCGGCGGTTCATAGAGCGGGGAAAGGAGCCCCAGCTGACGGCGTTGACGGGGGCTCATCCGCGCATACTGCGCGTCGGTCACGATCGGGCCGGCATACTCTTTGAACTGAAAACCGGAATAATTGCCGCTATCCGCCGTCTGCACCCGTGTCTTGGTCGGGCGGATACGGTAGCTCACTTCCTCCCGGGCCGTACAGGCCGCAAACAGCAGTGTCAGCAGCAACAGGCAACCGTAGCGGCAAAATGCGGAGAAGGTCACTGAAAAACGCATGTTCATCCCTGTCAGTCTGTTCCGGGTCAGTTCAGAAAGAACGCGCCGCGGAAACCCGATCCTTTTAATTTAGATAGTAGCTGTTCGGCCTGCGGTTTCTCCAGTGGCCCGACATGCAGTTTATACATACTGTTAATCGCGACCACCCGGGGTGGCACCCCGTAACGGCGTTCCACATCAGAGGCCACTTCTTTGGCTTTTTTCAGATCGTTGGTCGCCAGCAACTGAATGGTGCGAGATTGATGCTGGGCAATCAGTTGTTCGGCATTGGCCGGCCGAGGCGGATGAATCAGTTCAACATGGACCCGGGCCGTTCCCGGTTTCAGAATCCCCAGTCGGCTGGCTGCGCCGCGGGAAAGATCCAGTATGCGATCTCCGTGGAACGGGCCGCGATCATTGACCCGGACAATCAGCCGGTGGCCGTTTTCCAGATTAGTGACCCGCAGGTAACTGGGTAATGGCAGATTTTTGTGCGCGGCCGAAATATCTTCCTGATCATACAACTCGCCATTGGAGGTGTATTTGCCGTGGAAACCGGGACCGTACCAGGAGGCTGTGCCTTCGATGTCGTATTGCTGGATACCGTTCCAGACCTTGTAGCGCTGACCCAGCACTTCGTAGTCCTGGTTGCCAATCCGGCTCGGTGGCTCAAAACGGGGCACCGCGCCGTTGATGTCGATCAGCGGCTGGCGGGGTGTAGCGGGAACCGACTTCGTCGGTTGCTGGCTGCTGCAGGCAGCCAGCAGGAGTAACGGGAGAACACAAACAACAAAGTAATACGGTTTATTGACCATAGTATTGTTTCGCGATCTGCTGACTCAGGTTATGGACCGCCATGGCATACAGCGGACTTTTATTATAGCGGGTAATGACATAAAAATTCTGACGAGCGACCCAGTATTCAGAATAGTCCGGTTGTGCGTATTGCAGCAATGTGACCGGGGTATCGGCTTTCAGCGGGGTTTTCACCCGGACCCCGGCCGTCTGCAGTTCCTGCCAGCGCTGTTTCAGTTCGACCCGATCCTGGACTTTCCCAGCGGCAGATGGCCGGGTCAGCTGAGCGGCTTCCACCACCGGATCGCCCATTTTCCAGCCGTGTTTATGGAAATAATTGGCCACACTGCCAATCGCATCGGTCGGGTTAGTGAACAGATCCTTATGACCGTCACCATCAAAATCAACCGCATAGGTCAGGTAGCTGGAGGGCATGAATTGTCCCATCCCCATGGCGCCGGCATAGGAGCCCTGCCGGGCTTTCAGATCCCATCCCTGCTGATTGCCCAGCCGGATGTAATTGACGAATTCCTTACTGAAAAACTCGGTGCGCGTCGGATGATAGAACGCCAGCGTATACAGCGAATCCAGTACCGGATGCGTGCCCATATTGCCGCCGTAGAAGGTTTCCACCCCGATGATGGCCACGATCACGCTGGCCGGCACGTTGAAGGTCCGCTCGGCACGGGTCAGGTCGGCGGCATGGGTACGCCAGAACTCGGCACCTTGCCGGATCCGTTTTTCGGTCAGAAACAGCGCCTCATATTCATACCAGGGTTTGCTTTCTGCCGGACGTTTATACGCGTCCAGCACAGCCTGACGAAAATCCGCCTGTCCGGTCGCGCGGGTGATGGATGACATCGGTACGCCGGTCTGCTGACTGAGTTCCTGCATCCGGGCAAGATCCTGCGGACGTAATGTGGCTGCGATGGCATCCGTAGCCATAAAGAGAGAAAGTCCCAGTGCGAGTATACGTTTCATAATTATTCCTGCTCAGGCCAAAAGTCGGCGATGGGTATGGATTGACATCAGAATACCAAAACCGGCGCACAGCGTGATCATCGCGGTGCCGCCGTAACTGACTAGCGGCAGCGGCACACCCACCACCGGCAGGATGCCACTGACCATACCGATATTGATAAAGACATAAAAGAAAAAGGTCAGAGATAAGGCGCCACCGAGTAAACGGTCAAAACAGTTCTGCGCCTGCAGGCTGATGTGCAGACAGCGGTACAGGATCAGCAGATACAGCAGTATCAGCACGATAAAGCCCATCAGACCGAATTCTTCGCCGATCACCGCAAAGATAAAATCGGTGTGTCGCTCCGGTAAAAAGTCGAGCTGGGACTGCGTCCCGTTCAGCCAGCCTTTGCCAAACAGACCACCGGAACCAATCGCAATCTTGGACTGAATAATATGATAGCCGGTGCCCAGAGGATCACTTTCCGGATTGAGGAAGGTGAGTACCCGCTGGCGCTGATAATCATGCATCAGGAAAAACCACATCACCGGCATAAAGGCGCAGAGCAGCACACCGGCTGTAATAATCAGCCACCAGTTAATGCCGGCGAGAAAAATGACAAAAATCCCGGAGACAGCGACCAGAATGGAAGTCCCGAGATCCGGTTGTTCCGCAATCAGCAGGGTGGGGATCAGCACCAGCGTCAGCGCGATCCCGATATGTCCCAGTCGGGGAGGCAGCGGATGCCGATCCATGTAGGCCGCAATGGTCATCGGCATCACGATTTTCAGTAATTCGGACGGCTGGAATTTGATAAAGCCAAGATCCAGCCAGCGCTGAGCCCCTTTGCCGATATGGCCGAAGATCATGACGCACAGCAGCAGGACGATGCAGAGCAGAAAGGCCGGTGGTGCCCAGCGGGCATAGAACGCCGGTGAAAACTGCGCCATGACCAGCATGACGGTAAAGGCCAGCGTGGTATGCACCAGTTTATTGAACAGCATATCCGGATGCTGGCCGGAGGCTGAATAAAGTACCACCATGCTGAATGCGATCAGGGCAATGATGGCAAACAGCAGCGGCAGATCGACATGGATCTTCTGCCAGAGCTGATATTTGTTGTTCTCTTCATTCAGGTTCAATGTGCGGTTGCCTCATCTTCTTTGACTTCGTCGGTATATTTACCGAGCAGGTAAGCATCCAGCATCGTGCGGGCAATCGGCGCCGCATTCTTGCCGCCACCACCGGCGTTTTCCAGAATCACCGCGCACACGACGGTCGGGTTATCATACGGTGCAAAACTGACAAACAAGGCGTTATCCCGGTGTTCCTCTTTCAGTTTCTTGGCATCATAGCGCTGGTTTTCTTTCATCCCCACGACCTGTGCCGTACCGGATTTCCCGCCGGATTTATACGGTGTTCCGGCAAAGGCATGCCGGCCGGAGCCTTCCGGACCGTTGTTAACCAGATACATCCCTTCTAACGAGACACCCCAGAAACTGTCATCCTTGGTCTGAATCGGCTCCTGTTCCGCCGGCACGATCGGTTGGCGTTTTCCATTGTCATTGAACGCCATACCAATATGCGGCGTAATGATCCGGCCATGCTGTGTCAGGATGCTGTGTGCCCGAGCCAGCTGGATCAGCGTGGAAGTCCAGTAACCCTGACCGATACCCACGGAAATGGTATCACCCTGGAACCAGGGCTGACGGTGACGTTTCTGTTTCCATTCGCGCGATGGCATGACACCGGTACTCTCCTCGAAAATGTCGAGACCGGAATAATTACCAAAACCGAAGCGGGTCATGTATTCATGGATTTTGTCGATGCCGACACGGTAAGCCAGATCGTAGAAATAGGTATCCGCCGAAACTTCAATCGCCCGGTAAACGTCCAGCCAGCCATGACCGCCGCGTCGCCAGTCGCGGAACTTGCGCGCCGTGCCCGGGATCTGGAATGTCGCACCGCCAAAATAACGGTAGTAGGGCGTAATGGCGCCTTCGTTTAGTCCCATCACCGCCAGTAAGGGTTTCACCGTCGATGCCGGGGCGTATCCCCCCTGAGAGATACGGTTGATCAGCGGCCGTGCCGGATTGTTCAGCAGGGCGGAATATTCTTTAGTGCTGACGCCACGGACAAAAATATTCGGGTCGTAGCTGGGCGCAGACACAAACGCCAGAATCGAGCCGTCACGCGGATCCATCATCACAATACCGCCTTTACGGCCCTGCATGAGTTCATACGCGCGTTTCTGCAGCCGGATATCAATACCGAGATAAAGATCCTGTCCGGCCTGGGGCGGCTGATATTTCAGCGTGCGTAATACCCGCCCTTTGTTGTTAACTTCGACTTCCTGATAACCGGCCTGTCCGTGCAGCTGGTCTTCGTAATATTTTTCGACACCCTGCTTGCCGATGTCATGCGTGGCCGCATAGTTGGCCAGCTTGTCTTCTTTTTCCAGACGTTGCAGATCTTTGGTATTGATCCGGGCGACATAACCCAGTGCATGGGTCAACACATCTGCATAGGGATAATGACGTTTCAGGTAGGCTTCAATACTGCTGCCGGGGAAGCGGTACTGATTGACCGAAAATTTGGCCACCTGTTCTTCATTGAGCTGTTCGGCCACGGTGACCGGATTGAATTTCCGGCTATGCCGGGCTTCATTCAGAATGCGCGGAATATTTTCCGGATCCAGCCCCAGCAGCTCGGTCAGCTCCTGTACGGTCTTTTTCAGATCGGTGGTCTGTTCCGGGATCAGTTCCAGACTGAACTCCGGCTGGTTTTCCGCCAGCAGGACGCCGTTACGATCAAAGATCAGTCCGCGCGGCGGCGCACTGGGGATCACTTTAATCCGGTTGCTGTTTGAGCGGGTCTGATAGGTCTGATATTGCTGTACCTGCAGATACCAGAGATTGGCCAGCAGCACGGCGATCATGACGGCAATGACGAACACCGAAAACCATACCCGCCGGGCAAACAGCGCGCTTTCCAGAACTTTGTTCTTAAAGGCAATCCGGGACATGGGCTATTCGCGGTGATAAGGATGGTTGGTGGTCAGGCTCCATGCGCGATAGAGACTCTCGGCGACCACAATACGAACCAGCGGATGCGGCATGGTCAGTGCCGAAAGGCACCAGCTCTGTTCCGCCGCCGCCTTGCAGGCTGGCGCCAGACCTTCCGGTCCGCCGATCAGCATCGCGACATCCCGGCCATCCTGCTTCCAGCTTTCCAGTTGCTGGGCCAACTGCGGCGTGGTCCAGTTTTTTCCCGGCAGATCAAGCGTGACGATACGGCTGGATTTCCCGACAGCGGCCAGGGTTTGTTCCCCTTCCTTGTCCAGAATCCGGGCAATATCGGCATTCTTCCCGCGTTTGCCCGCCGGGATCTCGATCAGTTCCAGCGGCATATCTTTCGGAAAGCGGCGTTGGTATTCGTTAAATCCGGTGGTAACCCAGTCCGGCATTTTGGTGCCAACGGCAATGATCTGCAGTTTCATCGATCAGGCAGCCTTGATATTTCCGCCCCACAGCTTTTCCAGCTGGTAGCGATCGCGGATTTCATCCTGCATGACGTGCACCATGACTTCACCCAGGTCGACCAGAATCCATTCTGCATCCTTATCACCATCCACGCCAAACGGCATGACGCCGGCATGACGGGCTTCTTCGGCCACCTTGTCGGCAATGGAGCGGACATGGCGGTTGGATGTGCCGGAACAGATGATCATGCAGTCGGTAATATCGGACTTGCCACGGACATCCAGTACCACAATCTCTTTCGCTTTGATGTCACCGAGCTTGTCGACGACGAAATCCTGTAATTCTTTACCTTGCAAGAAAATAATCCTCCGAATAATGAGCGCGCGATTATAGCACGCTGCGATGCGGGATCAGCATTCGCTTTTTCAGAGTTGTACCGGCAGGGTAAAACGCAGTGACGTGCTGCCGCGGAATGCCAGTGTCAGGGTTTGCAGCCACTGCCAGGCGGTGCTGCTGTCGAAGGTGCGGTTACAGCGATCCAGTTCGCCCATCATGCGCAACATATCCTGTAACTGGGCTGCGGAAAGACGCTGCATGGCCTGTTGCAGCAGGGGTTGCCGGCTGGGCCAGACTTTGGCTGCCTGTAGCAGGGGGGGTAATGGCTGACGGGCGTCCTGTGCCAGACGCAGTGACCAGAGCAGCTCCAGATCTTTGGCCAGTGCCCAGGTCAGCATACCGGGTTCCACGCCTTCATCCCGCAGCCGGGACAGTATCCGCAAGGCGCGCTGGCTTTTGCCTTCCAGCAACGTATCCAGCCATTTGAACGGATCGAACACGTTATGCCGGGTGATGTTGTGCTGTAATACCGCCACGCTCAGCGGTTGCGGCAGAGCCAGCAGGGCCAGTTTTTCCAGCTCCTGCGCGGCGGCCAGCAGGTTGCCTTCGAAGGCATGGCACAAAAAGGTGATGCCATCATTGTCGATACGCAAGCCGTTCTGCTGGCTGCGCAGCTTCATCCAGCGCGGGAAATAACGCGGATCAGGCAGTGCCACCGGAATATAGACACCCTGCTTGTCCAGCACGGTAAACCAACTGCTTTTACTCTGCGCGCTGCTGAGTTTCGGACCGAGGATGATCAGCAGTAGATCGGGATGCAGTTGTTGCTGTAATTCGCTGATCCGTTCCGCCCACTCTTTCGGCAGCTTGTCGCCCAGCTCGATCTCGATGATCTGGCGGCTGGAAAACAGGCTCAGGCTCTGGCTGCAGGCATGAATATCGTCCCACGGCAGTGGTTCTTCAATGGCACTGAAACGGTAGATATCACTGAAACCCTGTTCGCGGGCGAGATGACGGATTTGCTGCAACGCTTCCATTTTCTGTAATGGTTCGTCGCCGAAAACAAGATAGCAGGCCCGAAGGCCTGCCTGTAACTGTTCAGCTAACTGTTCGCTGAAGACACGCATCAGTAGACGAGACGACTGAGCTGGATCAGGATCAGATCGGCGGTCTGAACTTCCATCTCATTGCGCAGCTGGGCCTGTTCGCGGGAAGAGGCCAGTGCCTGAGCGGATTTGTTCAGGAACACCCGGCTGAACCGGGCGCTGAATTTCTGTAATGGTTTATCGGGCATGGTGATGCTGTAATCGGTATTAAACAGCATCACATACTCCACGACCTGGCTGCGGTTATCCAGCGAGGCGGCACTGTTACTGACACTGATATTGCCCAGATTCAGCACCGGAACATCATCACTGCGGTCCACCAGTCTGACACCGGAGTGCCGCAGACGGGCGGTGACCAGACGATAGATATCGCTGCGGTTATCACCTTCCACATGGATGGCTGTCAGCTGGGACGGCAGCAGTTTTTCGTCCATACTGCCGCGCATCTGAAAACCACAACCGGTGAGCACGAGGCTCACCAGTATCATCACACCACAAACCAGTCGTTTCATCACTTAGCCAACCACGATATTGAGCAGTTTGCCCGGTACATAGATCACTTTACGGACAGTCAGATCAGCCACGAACTTCGCAACGGTAGGATCCTGCATTGCCAGTGCCTGTACCTGTTCCTGGGTCGCATCAGCGGCCACAGTCAGCTTACCGCGCACTTTGCCGTTCACCTGTACCACCACCAGTTTTTCGTCTTCCACCATGGCGGCTGCGTCCGCGACCGGCCAGACAGCCTGATCGATATCGGTGTTACCCAGCGCCTGCCACAGATGGAAACTGATATGCGGCGTGATTGGATACAGCATCAGTACCACGTTGGTCAGCACTTCCTGAATCAGCGCACGATCCTGCTCTGTTTCCTGCGGTGCTTTGGCCACACGGTTCATCAGCTCCATGATGGCTGCAATCGCGGTGTTGAAGGTCTGACGGCGACCGACATCATCGCTGAACTTGGCGATGGTTTTGTGCAGTTCACGGCGCAGTGTTTTCTGCTCGTTACTTAAATCGGCCACATCCAGTGCAGGTGCGACGCCTTTCGCGGTATGTTCCACCACCGCTTTCCACAGACGCTTCAGGAAACGTTGTGCGCCATCTACACCGGATTCCTGCCATTCCAGCGTCATATCCGCCGGTGAGGCAAACATCATGAACAGACGGACGGTGTCGGCACCGTAACGCTCGACCATCAGTTGCGGGTCGATACCATTGTTCTTCGATTTCGACATTTTGGTCATGCCGGCATGAATCACTTCACGGCCATCGTTATCCACCGCTTTGGTGATACGGCCTTTCTCGTCGCGTTCCACTTTCACGTCTACCGGGCTGACCCAGACGCGGGCGCCATGTTCGGTGTAGTAGAAAGCGTCAGCCAGCACCATGCCCTGACACAGCAGACGGGTGAACGGTTCATCACTTTTCACCATGCCGGAATCGCGCAGCAGTTTGTGGAAGAAACGCGCGTACAGCAGGTGCATACAGGCGTGTTCGATACCGCCGATATACTGGTCGACCGGCAGCCAGTAGTTGGCTTTGTCAGTATCCAGCATGCCTTGTTCGTAATCCGGGCAGCAGTAACGGGCGAAATACCAGGACGATTCCATGAAGGTATCGAAGGTATCGGTTTCGCGCAGTGCCGGCTGGCCGTTGTAAGTGGTTTTCGCCCATTCCGGATCGGCTTTGATCGGGCTCTGGACGCCGTCCATCACCACGTCTTCCGGCAGAATCACCGGCAGCTGATCCGCTGGTGTTGGCACCACGGTACCATCTTCCAGTGTCAGCATCGGGATTGGTGCGCCCCAGTAACGCTGACGGGAAACCCCCCAGTCACGCAGACGGTAGTTGACGGTGCGCTGACCCAGACCCTGGGCTTCCAGTTTCGCGCAGATGGCGTCGAACGCCTGCTGGAAGTTCATGCCGTCGAATTCGCCGGAATTAAACAGCGCGCCTTTCTCGGTGTAGGCCGCAGCAGAAACATCCGGTGCGGAGCCATCAGCCGCCGCAATCACGGCACGGATTTCCAGACCGTATTTGGTCGCAAATTCGAAGTCACGCTGATCGTGTGCCGGAACCGCCATGACCGCACCGGTACCGTAATCCATCAGCACGAAGTTGGCGACCATGATCGGTACGCGGCGGCCATCGATCGGGTGCAGGGCATACAGGCCGGTGGCCATGCCTTTTTTCTCCATGGTGGCCAGTTCTGCTTCCGCCACCTTGGTGTTTTTGCATTCTTCCAGGAATTCAGCCAGTGCCGCGTTGTTTTCCGCAGCCTGTTTCGCCAGCGGATGGGCCGCGGCAACCGCCACATAGGTCACGCCCATCAGGGTGTCGGGACGGGTGGTGTAGATATCGAATGTCTGCTCGCTGTTTTCGACGTGGAAGGTCATGGTCAGACCTTCGGAGCGGCCGATCCAGTTGCGCTGCATGGTTTTGACCATGTCCGGCCAGCCATCCAGCTTGTCCAGATCGCTCAGCAGCTCTTCGGCATAGGCGGTGATCTTCACGAACCACTGCGGAATTTCTTTCTGTTCCACCGGCGTATCACAACGCCAGCAGCAACCGTCCTGTACCTGTTCGTTGGCCAGTACGGTCTGGTCGTTCGGACACCAGTTCACCGAAGAGGTCTTCTTGTAAACCAGACCTTTTTTATACAGCTCGGTGAAGAACCACTGTTCCCAGCGGTAGTATTCCGGCGTGCAGGTGGCCAGTTCACGATCCCAGTCGTAAGAAAGACCCAGCATTTTCAGCTGACCTTTCATGTATTCGATGTTTTCGTAGGTCCATTTGGCCGGTGCGGAGTTGTTTTTGATTGCCGCGTTTTCTGCCGGCAGACCGAAGGCATCCCAGCCGATTGGTTGCAGTACGTTTTTGCCATTCAGGCGCTGGTAACGGGAGATCACGTCACCGATGGTGTAGTTACGCACGTGCCCCATGTGCAGACGGCCTGAAGGGTACGGGAACATCGACAGACAGTAGAATTTTTCTTTATCTACTTTTTCGAACGCTTTGAAAGTCTGCTGTTTATCCCAGTGCCGTTGTACTTCCGGTTCAAGGGACTGTGGATTGTATTGTTCTTCTAAAACTGACATGGGTATATCCGAATCGACAGATGTGGAGGGTAATCCGTTAGAAAATCACCATAGGATACTTGTATTGCCGGATCGCAACAATAGCTGAGCGGGGTCACAGGCTTTTTCCGTAACACCCGCTATGCTTAAAACAGATCAGATCGGGAGGATTTCATCATGTCAGAACAGAGCGGCCCTGATAAAAAACCGAAAGGGTATGAAGTGTTTATGAGTCATGTGCGCGCCTTCTGGAGTGAAAAAGGAGCGCCGACCACGGATAACCTGCAGCACTGGCTTCAGGAGGTTGAGGATTTTGTCGGTGCCGCCGAAGATATGACGAAAGATGAGCTGGCGCTGACCCGGGCGTACATCAATGAGGAGTTAAGTGAATTTCTGGACGCTCCGGGCGGATATCAGGATTCGGCATTCTATAATGCCCTGCAGAATACCGCCTGGGAGTGGTTACTGGCGGTCAGTGACCGCACGCAGATAGAGCAGGTCGCCGTGGAAAACGATCTGCATCATGCCAGCGGTTACCGGGTGGGGGAATGGATGGCGCCGGGGCAGAAAATCTGCAAGCAATGCGGTTATCAGGAAACTGTAACACACGCCACGCCGCTGCAACCCTGCGCACATTGTGGCGGAGAACATTTTCAGCGGCAGCCTTTGTCGCCATGAGCCGCCAGACGGCAAAAAGCAAAACAGCGCCCCGGGGCGCTGTTTTTATTGGTCTCAGTGAGGTCAGCCTAACCGGTTGACTGGCTGGCGTTCCAGCCAGCTTTTCAGGTTGCGGGCATCGTTGATACGGCCGGACGGTGCGCCGGCATCCAGGAATACCATGACCATCGGTTTGTTCTGCACATCAGCGACCATCACCAGACAACGACCTGCTTCTCTGATATAGCCGGTTTTGGACAGCCCAATATCCCAGGCGCCTTCACGCACCAGCGCATTACTGTTCTGATAATGCAACGGACGGCCGGAAGCACTGATGATGTCATGTTCGGTAGAGGTACTTAACTGACGGATCTGTGGATAGCGGTAGGCCGCCTGCACCATCAGGGCCAGATCAGCTGCAGTGGAGGTGTTGTTTTTATTCAGACCGGTTGAATCATAAAACACGGTATTGCGCATACCAAGGGCACGGGCTTTACGGTTCATGGCGGCAATAAATGCCCCCTTACCCCCCGGATAGGTGCGGGCCAGTGAATGGGCTGCCCGGTTTTCAGATGACATCAGCGCCAGCCACATGATGTCGTAGCGGGACAGTGTGGTACCGATTTCCAGTCGTGAACTGGATTTTTTCACCCGATCCACGTCGGCATCGCTGATGGTGATCGGTTGGTTCATGGATAAACCGGCGTCCAGTACGACCATGGCTGTCATTAGTTTGGTAATCGATGCGATCGGCGTCCGGCGTGCCGCATTCTTGCCATAGACCATACGGCCGGTATTGGCATTCATGATCAGCGCGGCATTGGAATCAAGCGACGGACCGCTGCGGTCCATCGGGATGGTATTGATCCGTTGTGGTTTATCGTTAGCAACCAGTGCTGGTCTGGCGGCTGTATGTGCGCGGGACGAGATACGGGCCGTCTGATTTTTGCTTTTTTGTGCCAGCTGGCGTGATTTCGCCCGATTCTGGGTCTGATTGTATTTATTGACCCGTTGGGTCGAATTCAGTGCCAGTTTGGTAACGGCGGTTTTCTTTTTAACTGTGCTTTTGGCTGTTTTTTTGGTTGTTGTCGCCAGCGGTTTGACTGCACCCGTCTTGGCGACCGTGGCCGCTTTCTTGACCGGCCGCTTGATCACGGTGATTTCTTTTGCCGCAGGTTTTGTTGCCGGCGTGCTTTTAACTACAGCGACCGGTTCATCCGGGACATACGGCTTGGGTACTGTCGCGGCAAAACTTTGCGAAGAAAAACAGACCAATCCAAATAAGAAAGCTACTACCTTGTTCATCGCTATGTCCTGAAACAGTCAAACTACGTCAGCCGGAAATCGGGGCAGGATTATAGCGCTAAATCTGCCGATTCCGGTCATCCGGAACAAAAGAAAATTGTTACCATTTGTCGCTGGCGGTCACTTCCCGGGAAAGTTGCAGTGTTTTATTTAAAACGCCGTCGGTAACATCCAGCTGGTAATCCCCGGATAGCTGAAAGATCCGCCACTTTTCGGGTTCATAACCCTGCAGACCCATAAAATCCTTTGCTTGCGTGATGCTCTGAAATGCAATCGTTCCCGAATACAAACCAAACAGGCAGGGGCCCAGTTTTATGATGGTTTTTCCCCGGGCCAGAGAAACGGCATCATCCGGTGCACTGATGGTGTAGACCGGATGCAGGGGAGATGGCCGGATCATAGGTACACTGTTGCGCTGGATATCCACCCATGCTGCGACGACGATAAAAATGATCAGGGATAGGGGGATCAGAAAACGTTTCATCCAGCGTGCTTCCATCCTGGTTATTTAACAGAGCTGATGATAATCATATTCTTCCTGAACGATAGATTAGGTTAAAAAAAATAGAGGAGCCAGTGCTGCCCCTCTATATTCTTCATTCTGTTACGCAAAGTGTGCAAAACCTTGCATTTTGGATGTTTGGCGTCTGCCGTTTACAGCACATTCAGCCCATGCAGCATCACGGTCAGGATCAGCAGCGGTGTCACGAACCGCAGCAGCACGAACAGGATCCGGCTCAGATGCTGATTATGTAACTGCTGATGGTTGCTCAGCGCCTGCTGTAATGCCGGATACCCCCAGCGCCAGCCGACAAACAGGGCAATCAGTATGCCGCCCAGTGGCATTAAAATATTCGAGCTCAGATAGTCGAACAGATCGAACATGTTCATGCCAAATAGCTTGAAATCAGCCATCAGACTGTTGGTGAGCGCACAGGTCGAACCGAGTAGCGCCACTAACAACAGTGTGACCAGCGTGGCTTTTTTCCGGCTGACAGCAAAACGTTCGTGGATCACCACGACCGGTACTTCCAGCAGTGACAGCATGGCGCCGATGGCGGCGACCGAGGTCAGAATAAAGAATACCACCATCAGCACATGGCCAAATGGCATCTGTGAAAAGACGGCAGGAATAGTGATGAACACCAGCGGCGGGCCGGCTTCCGGCTGAAAGCCAAAGGTAAAGACTGCCGGGAAAATGGCAATACCGGCCAGCATGGAAACAAACAGGTCGGCGCACATCACCCGGAAGGCGGTGACCGGCACATTCTGATCATCGCGGAAGTAACTGCCGTAGGTCATCATGGTTGCCATGCCGACGGAGAGCTTGAAGAACGCCAGTCCCATGGCGGCGAGCAGAACCGCGCCGTTGATTTTGCTGAAATCGGGACGGAACAGGAACTGCAACGCTTCACCGGCTTTTTCCAGCGACAGACTGAAGGCACACAGCACGATCAGCAGAATAAACAGCAGTGGCATCAGACGTTTGGTAACGGCTTCAATCCCCTTGGAGACACCCATCAGCAAGATACTGCCAATGAACAGCAGCACGCCCCATTGCCAGACCAGCGAAGGTACCGGGTCGCTGATCAAGGCGCTGAATGCGGAGCCGGTGACTTTCGGATCACTGGAAAGAATCTCGCCGGTGATTGCTTTGGGCACATAGGCAAACACCCAGGCTACGACTTCAGAATAGAAAGCCATGATCAGAAAGGCGGCAATGACGCCCATGACGCCGATGATCCACCATGGCAAACCGCGAGGCGCCATTTGCTGCAGAGCGGTGATGGGGTTGGTTTTTGCCTGACGGCCGATGGTGATTTCAGCGATCATCACGGGCAGGCCGACCAGCAGGGTGGCCAGCAGATAAATTAACAGGAAACCGGCACCGCCATTGGCTCCTATCATATACGGGAATTTCCAGATATTACCGAGTCCGACAGCGGAACCGAGCGTTGCTGCCAGTACACCGAAACTGGACGTAAAACCATCACGTTTGGCCATTAATCACCTTGATTTATTCTATTTGCTTCTGCAAAAGCGTGATTTTCCCATATATTGTATGGAAGGCACAGCCTGTATTGCTGTTTCGGAGAAGGAACTTGGGTAATTCAGACTGAAATCAGGTTTTCAATCCACTCGGGATGTTGCGGCAACCGCTCTTTACGGGATTTCGGCCACTGTTTGAGACGGTATTCCGCTTTCAGTGCCTGACTGTGATCGCCGATTTCCGTGTGCCAGTGCAGGGTCAGCGGAGCGCGCCCGCGTAGATTGCGGGCGCCTTTTCCAGCCTGATGCTGGGCAAAACGGCGACTGACATCGGTGGTGATGCCGGTATAGAGCCGGTTATCCTTATCGCGGATCAGATACAGCGACCAGGTCGTTAACAATGCTGACTCTGCTGACACTGCGTCAGTTTATCCTGTAATTCATTGGCAGAAACAAAGCCCTGGATCCGTAATTGCGGATTCGGCTGGCTTTGCTTATCAAAGAACAACACATTCGGCAGACCCAATACGCCGAGTTCCTGCAACAAGGCCCGATCTTCTGTGGTGTTGGCGGAGACATCAGCCCGCAAGAACTGATAGCCACTCAGGTGTTGCCGGATTTGCGGATCACTGAAGGTTTTATCATCCAGTTCGCGGCAGGCGGTACACCAGTCGGCATACAGATCCAGCATCACCGGTTTGCCCTGCGCTTTGGCGACGGCCAGTTGTTGCTGCAGCTCATCAAGGTTGTTTACGGTCGTAAACGGCAACGTTTCTGCCGGCCGCCACTCATACTGACTGGCAGCGAAAATACTGCCGGAGAGCAGTATCAGCAGCGCAAGAGGTTTCAGCCGCGGCGCTTTGGCGACCGGCCATAACCGCCAGACCAGCCAGAGCAACACCGCGATGGCGAAGCCGAACCAGAGCGGACTGGCAATGGCTGCCGGGATAAACCGCTCCAGCAGAAACAGCGGCATGGCCAGCAGCAACACGGCAAACAGCTGTTTGACAAAGACCATCCAGGCGCCGGCTTTAGGCAACACTTTGCCGCCGAAAATACCCATCAGCAGCAGGGGTAACCCCATACCGAGACTCAGCAAAAAGAGCGTGGCGGCGCCATACAGCGGGTTGCCGTTTTGGGCGATATACAGTAACACGCCGGATAACGGCGCACTGGTACAGGGAGACCCGATCAGACCGGACAATGCACCGAGCATGGCCACACCCCGCAGCGATTGCAGCGACTGCTGATTGGCCAGGGTATTCAGTTTATTCTGCCAGGCAGACGGCAGCTGTATACCGTTTCCAAACATCAGGCTCAGCGCCAGCAACAGATAGAACAGGCTGAAGGTCCCGAGCAGCCACGGGCTCTGCAGCCAGCCCTGGATACCAGCGCCGGCAGAGGCAATCAGCACGCCGATAGCGGTATAGGTCAGCGCCATACCCAGTACATAGGCCAGCGACAGGGTAAAGCCTCGCCGCCAGGTCAGAACATTCCCCTGCTGGCTGAGCATGGCACTCAGCACCGGATACATCGGATAAACACAGGGCGTCAGCGATAATCCGATCCCCATGGCAAAAAAGCTCAGGAACGCGAGCAGACCCGGCTGCATCAAGGCGCTTTGTTGCGGAGCGGTTATCGGGCCAGATGCATCCGAAAGGGGGGCCGGCTGGTAGGCGGCCAGCGTGATGGTCTTCTGCTGGGGCGGGTAACACAGCCCCGTCGTGCATCCCTGATAGGTGAAGGTTGCGGTTGCGCCGGGAGCGATCGAGCGGAACAGGAAGCTTAGCGTGATCGGCTGCGGATAGATTTCTGTTTCTCCCAGAAACTCGTCTTCATGCAATACCCCGGGCGGCAGCGTGGCAGGGGATGATTCCGCGTTGCTGACGTCCAGACGGATCTTTTCCCGGTAGAGGTAATAGCCTTCCGCCGGTGATAGGGTGATCTGCAGCTGATTGTCGGTTTGATGGGTGGTGATGACAAACGCCTGTTCTGCCGGCAGGAATTGGGGTTGCGAGGTGGGGATCAACTGCTGTAACAGGGTCTCATCCGCTTTTGCCGGCAGCATAAACAGCAGCAGAAAACAGCCGCAAATCAGAGAGAGATAACGCATCATGGTGTTGTCTGTTCCTGCAACCATTGTAAATAAGCGGTATTGCCACACATCACCGGCAAGGCCAGAATTTCCGGTACCTCGTAAGGGTGCAGCGCCGTTATCCGTTGTTGCAGGATACCAAACAGGGTACGACGGCTTTTAATGATCAGTTGTACTTCCTGACTTTCTTCCTGCTTTCCCTGCCAGCAATACAGCGAGGTCACCTGCGGGAGCAGATTAATGCAGGCGGCCAGTTTCTCATCCAGCAGTGCCTGCGCCAGTTCACGGGCGGAACCTTCATCCGGGCAGGTGCATAATACAACAATGGCATCTGTCATTGGCTTATACCGGTTAAACAATCTACTTCCTTAATTATGCAATCAGTACGCGAAATCGACCACTAAAGATCATGATCCAGGGGCTGTGTAGCCCTTGAATCTGGTGTTTTTCATCCCCATCTGGTGATTTATACGCCGCTTTTCCGGCGAGATCTGATTTTGTGCTGAGAGGTGCCTGTGGCAAAAATTGCGTTTGGTTTTTTCCTGCTGTTCTTTCTGGAGCTGTGGGTCATCATTAAAGTCGGTTCGGTTATCGGCGCGTTTATGGTGATCCTGCTGATGATCCTGGCGGCAGGGTACGGGGTTTCGCTGGTACGTTCTCAGGGGCTGCGCACCATGATGACGATGCAGCAACAGCTGGCGCAGGGAATTGCCCCGGCATCCACCATGCTGGAGGGAACAGCGCTGTTGTTCGCCGGCGCGTTATTTATCTTCCCCGGTTTCCTGACCGATATGGTTGCGCTGCTATTATTGCAGCCGTTCGTGCGTCGCTGGCTGGCCCGTAAGCTGACCAGCAGCCAGCGCTGGCAGGTCTATACCCATTCCACGGTAGAAAGTGAAGCGCAGCGGGTTGAGCCTGATAGCGAAGTCATTTTCAAGGAGAAGGTGAAACCGGCTCCCCGCCAGGGCACCACCGTTGATGGTGAATTCGAGCGGAAAGACAAAGACGACAAGACACCGCAGTGATCGCGGATTTGTTAAAAAATTTTTTCCTGCGCCCTTGAAGCGCAGGAATCTGCCCCCAGATCGGGGAATGTATTTGAATTTTGTTTCGGCCACCGATGGCCGTGTTCATAGAAACAACACTCATTAGGAGAGTTCTCGATGAAAATTCGTCCATTGCATGATCGCGTGATCATCAAACGTACCGAAGTTGAAGCCAAGTCTGCAGGCGGCATTGTGCTGACCGGTTCAGCTGCTCAGAAATCCACCCGTGGTGAAGTTCTGGCTGTCGGCGCGGGTCGAATCCTGGATAACGGCGACGTAAAACCGCTGGCTGTCAAAGTAGGCGACAAAGTGATTTTCAACGAAGGTTACGGCGTGAAAACCGAAAAGCTGGATGGTCAGGAAGTATTGATCCTGTCTGAAACTGACATCCTGGCGATTGTTGAAGAGTAATTTTCGTTAACCCCCCGGTTTGAGCTAAAGGAATTTAAGAAATGGCAGCTAAAGACGTTAAATTTGGCAATGACGCTCGTGTCAAAATGCTGGAAGGTGTCAACGTTCTGGCAAACGCAGTTAAAGTAACCCTGGGCCCGAAAGGCCGTAACGTTGTACTGGATAAATCATTCGGTGCGCCAACCATCACCAAAGACGGTGTGTCTGTCGCCAAAGAGATCGAACTGGAAGACAAATTCCAGAACATGGGCGCCCAGATGGTGAAAGAAGTGGCGTCTCAGGCGAACGACGCAGCCGGTGACGGTACTACCACTGCAACTGTACTGGCTCAGTCTATCGTGAACGAAGGTCTGAAAGCTGTTGCAGCCGGCATGAACCCGATGGATCTGAAACGCGGTATCGACAAAGCGGTTGTGGCTGCCGTGGCAGAACTGAAAACCCTGTCTGTGCCATGTGCTGATACCAAAGCGATCGCTCAGGTAGGTACTATCTCTGCAAACTCTGACGAAAACGTCGGTAAGCTGATTGCAGAAGCGATGGAAAAAGTAGGCCGTGACGGCGTGATCACTGTTGAAGATGGTCAGGGTCTGAACGACGAGCTGGATGTAGTAGAAGGTATGCAGTTCGACCGCGGCTACCTGTCTCCATACTTCGTTAACAAACAGGACACTGCTTCTGTCGAGCTGGACGATCCGTTCATCCTGCTGGTTGACAAGAAAATCTCTAACATCCGCGAAATGCTGTCCGTACTGGAAGGCGTAGCGAAAGCTGGCAAACCACTGGTGATCGTTGCCGAAGACGTGGAAGGCGAAGCGCTGGCGACGCTGGTTGTGAACACCATGCGTGGCATCGTGAAAGTGGCTGCGGTGAAAGCGCCAGGTTTCGGTGACCGTCGTAAAGCCATGCTGCAGGACATCGCGATCCTGACTGCCGGTACCGTAATTTCAGAAGAAATCGGTATGGAGCTGGAAAAAGCGACTCTGGAAGAGCTGGGCCGTGCTAAACGTGTTGTTATCACTAAAGAAAACACCACTATTATCGATGGCGTCGGCGAAGCTGCAACTATCGAAGCGCGTATCGCTCAGATCCGTCAGCAGATCGAAGAATCTTCTTCTGATTACGACAAAGAAAAACTGCAGGAACGCGTAGCTAAACTGGCTGGCGGTGTTGCGGTAATCAAAGTCGGTGCGACCACCGAAGTTGAAATGAAAGAGAAAAAAGCCCGCGTAGAAGACGCGCTGCACGCAACCCGTGCTGCGGTTGAAGAAGGCGTGGTTGCCGGTGGTGGTGTTGCCCTGGTTCGCGTTGCTTCTAAACTGACTGAACTGCAAGGCGACAACGAAGATCAGACCGTCGGTATCCGTGTTGCACTGCGTGCGATGGAAGCACCTCTGCGTCAGATCGTGGAAAACGCCGGTGAAGAGCCATCAGTAGTGGCTAACCGTGTTCGTGAAGGCAGCGGTAACTTCGGTTACAACGCTGCGACCGAAGTGTACGGCGACATGCTGGAAATGGGTATTCTGGATCCAACCAAAGTAACCCGTTCTGCACTGCAGTTCGCAGCTTCTGTGGCTGGCCTGATGATCACTACCGAATGTATGATCACCGACGCACCGAAGAAAGACGCGCCAGCAATGCCAGACATGGGCGGCATGGGTGGCATGGGCGGCATGATGTAATCATCGCTGCGCATCGTTACACTAAAGGCCGGACTTGTCCGGCCTTTTGCTTTTCAGGAAACAGCATGATGCAGTTACTTTACAGTTTTGCGCCGATCGCGGATGAAAATGCGCGGATACTGATTTTGGGCAGTATGCCGGGGCAGGTATCGCTGGATGCGGGGCAGTATTATGCGCACAAACGGAATCTGTTCTGGCCGATCATGGCCGAGCTGCTGCAGTTTGATCCCGCCGCCGCTTATGAAGAAAAAACCGCCGCCTTGCGTGCTGCCGGCATTGCCGTGTGGGATGTGCTGCAATCCTGCCACCGGGTAGGCAGTCTGGATGCCGGTATCCGGCATGACTCGCTGACGGTGAATGATTTCGCCGGATTTTTCCGCCGGCACCCGCAGATCCGTTACGTCTTTTTTAATGGCGAAAAAGCCACTTCCTGTTTTCACCGCTATGTAGCGAAAACCGATTATCCGGACGATCTGATCTGCCAGCGTCTGCCTTCCACCAGTCCAGCCAATGCCTCTCAGTCGCTGGCGTTTAAATTGCAGGCCTGGCACCGGATCATGGAGGTAAAATAACCGGGCTCCGTCTCCGGGCTGCCGTCAATCCATCTGCTATTCTTATATCGATCTATTCCTGCCTTTTCTGTGCCGTATTCAGTGTTCTCTGAAGCTGAAAAACAGGGGATGAGTCATCTATTCTTTGTCTATCAGGCTGGTAGCAATGCGGAAGGAATTCGCTGCAAATGTATCACTCAACCCCGGGTGGCTGCGCGTACTCACGATAACCGGACTCGGTTTGGTTGCTTGTCTGAATGCGACGGTTGCGCCTCAGCAGCCGGGGATGATTACGTCCTTGTGGTATGCCAATACACTGACCATAATCACGCTGCTTTATCACCAGCCCGGTTACCGCGCCTGGCTGATAGCGGGATATAGCATCGGTCTGGCCGCCGGTTACGGGTTCAGCCAGGTTCCTGTCGCCCAACTGCTGATTTTGCTGCTGGCGAATCTGACGGAAATTCTGGTCGCTGTCCGTCTGCTGACACATTGCCAGCCGGCCAGAAATTTTTATCTGAATATCCAGTCGGCACTGAAACTGGGTGTTTACGGCATTCTGTTGCCAGCATTGGCCGGCACACTGCCGGCGGTGGCCGGGTTTGCGCTGTTCACGCCATGGCACTGGTCTGAGCTTGGCATTGCCTGGTATCTCAACGCCGTGATCTGCAGTGCGTCGCTGATGCCGCTGTTGTTACTGCTAAAACACCGCCGCTGGAATAAAAATCAGTACTGGTCACTGAGCTTCCAGTTGCTGCTGTTGCTGGGTTATACCGCCGTTATCCTGAAATATTTTCCGTTCCCGTTCGTGTATCTGAGTATGGGGCTGGCGCTGCTCGCGATCCGTCACGGGATTTTCGGCGCGGCGCTGGCCGGATTTCTGGTCTCCGGCTGTATTGCTGTGTTTATCCGGATGATGTGGTTCTCCTGGCCGCAATACGATCAACATTTGCTCATGCTGTATGTTTATCTGCCCATTCTGATCACCTTGATCCCGCCGTTGTTGCTGGCCGTCTTTGTTGATGTGCTGCATCTCAGAGAACAGCAGCTGCTGGCCCGGGAATCCATGTTCCGGGAAGCGATGGAAGCCTCCGCAGTGGGGATGGCGCTGGTCTCAACTGACGGTCAGTTTCTTAAGGTGAATCCGGCGCTGTGCCATATGCTGAATTACAGCGAAGCAGAGCTGGCGGATCTCTCCTGGTCACAATTGCTTCATCCGGATGATCGGGTTTCGGCGCAGCATTATCAGCAACGGCTGCTGAATAATCAGCAAAGTTCCTACCGTCTGGAAATCCGTTACCGGCGGAAAAACGATCAGATGATCTGGGTGTTGCTGGTGGTCTCCATGGTGCGGGATAACCGTGGTCTGCCGCATTATTTTGTCATGCAGGCCGAGGATATTGATAGCCGCCGCCGGAGCGAAGAGCGGGAACGCGAGCTTTTCAATCGTTATCTGCTGGCGGCGGAAGCCGGTCAGGTCGGCGTCTGGGAATGGCGTCCGGCAGAAAATCAGCTGAGCTGGGATGAGCGAATGTTCGATCTGTATGCGCTGGATCGGCGTCATCTTGTACCGACATTCAGTATCTGGAAAAGCTGTGTTCATCCGGATGATCTGTTCCGGCTGATGCGCGAGATTTCTCAGGCGCTGAATGAAACGAACGTCCTGGATAGCGAGTTCCGGGTCATTCACCATGATGACAGCATTCATTATCTGCGGACGCATGCCATGGTGGAGCGTGACGCCACCGGAAAAGTGGTGCGGATGGTGGGGACCAACTGGGATATCAGTGAATTACGGGTGCTGATGAATGATCTGTCCCGGGAGCGGGAGTTGCTGCGGACCACCCTGCTGTCGATTGGTGAGGCGGTGGTCATGACCGATCAGAAAGCCCGAATCGTCTTTATGAATCCGGCTGCAGAACAGATGCTGGCCTGTTCTAACCAGCAAATGACGCACATGTCGGTTGATAAAGTCATGCAAATGGTGAATTCGGAAGGCGATCTGCTGGAGAATCCGTTGCACGCCGCGTTACGGCTGCGCTGTCTGATTCATCTGAATAACGATGTGTATCTGAAAAGGGCGGATGGCTCGCTGATTGCCGTTCAGGACTCTGCGGCACCCATTCTGCGGAATAACAAAGAGCTGCTAGGCGGGGTGCTGGTGCTGTCGGATGTGAGCGAAATGCGGGCCTTGCAAAAACGGCTGGGGTATCAGGCCAGCCATGATCCGCTGACCGGGTTGATTAACCGTTCGGCCTTTGAAACCATTTTGCAGGATGTGCTGAAGGAATCGGTCATGACCGCAGGACAGAGTGTCCTGGTGTATCTTGATCTGGACTATTTCAAGCAGGTTAACGATTCGGCCGGGCATGCCGCCGGGGATGCGTTGTTGAAACAACTGGCGACATTAATGAGTACGCAGATGAGGGCATCCGACATTGTGGCCCGGTTAGGCGGCGATGAATTCGGACTGATTTTGCGTAACTGTTCGCTGGAATATGCGGAATCTTTTATGCGCGGCCTGATCAGCGATATCTGTCACTGCGAATTTCGCTGGAACGGACAGACGTTTCATATCGGTGCCAGTGCCGGGTTGGTGCCAGTACGCGGCCAGTTTCCGGCATTTGGTTCCCTGCTGGCCAGTGCGGATCAGGCCTGTTACGCCGCTAAACGGGCCGGACGGGGCCAGGTGAAAATCGCCGGTACTTCTTTTTGATGATCATTTCGCCGCTGACTGCGCGGTGCTGCTATAATCGCGCCTCTTTTCTGTTCCGTTAATATACCTGCTGCACATGAATCACCGTAATAAATTAGAACTGCTCGCCCCGGCGAAAAATCTCGAATTTGGTCTCGAAGCCATTAACCATGGCGCGGATGCCGTTTATATCGGTGGCCCGACCTTCGGGGCCCGGGCTGCGGCCGGTAACAGTGTGGCGGATATTGAAAAACTGGCTGCCTACGCGCATCGCTATGATGCGAAGGTGCTGGTGGCGTTTAATACCATTTTGCGCGATGACGAACTGGATGGTGCCCGGCGTCTGGCGTATCAGCTGTATGAAGCCGGTGCGGATGCGCTGATCGTTCAGGATCTGGGGCTGTTACAGCTGGATTTGCCGCCGTTGGCGCTGCATGCCAGTACGCAGCTGGACAACCGGACACCGGAGAAAGTCCGTTTTCTGCAGGATGTCGGTTTTTCGCGGGTGGTGCTGGCGCGAGAACTGTCGCTGGAACAGATCCGGGCGATTGCACAGCAAACCTCCGTCGAACTGGAATTCTTCATTCATGGGGCGCTGTGCGTCAGTTACAGCGGCCAGTGCTATATCAGCCATGCTGTCACCGGACGCAGTGCCAACCGTGGCGAATGCGCACAGCTGTGCCGGGTTCCCTGTACGCTGGAAAACCGCGACGGTATGGCGCTGGCGCAAGATCAGCATCTGCTGTCACTGAAGGATATGAATCAGAGCGCGAATCTGCAGGCGCTGGCCGAAGCCGGGATCAGTTCGTTCAAAATTGAAGGCCGGCTGAAGGATCTTTCCTATGTCAAAAACGTGACCGCCTGGTACCGGCGGAAGCTGGATGCCATCATGGCCGGTCAGCCGCAATGGCAGCGTGCGTCCGCTGGACGAAGCCGTTTTACCTTTACGCCGAAACCGGAAAAGAGCTTTAACCGTGGCAGCACCGATTATTTCCTGCATGACCGTCAGCTTGCGATCACCTCGTTTCTGACACCGAAATTTGCCGGTGAACCAGTGGGCAAGGTGACCCGTCTGGGGGATAAATGGCTGGAAGTACAGAGTGGCGAAACATTCCATAACGGTGACGGTTTAAGTTACTTCAATCAGAAAAATGAGCTGGTGGGCTTGCGGGTTAACCGTGCCGAAGGGCATCGTCTGTTCCCGGCTGAAGCGGTGCGCGGACTGACCACTGGTACGGCGCTCTACCGTAATCATGATCAGGAATTTGAAAAGCTGCTGGAGAAGAAGTCCGCAGAGCGTCAGGTCGGCGTCACCGTTCAGCTGAGTGAAACGGATGAAGGTTTTATGCTGCAGATGACGGATGAACAGGGGATCCGCGCGCAGGCGATGTTACCTCTGGCCAAAGAGGCCGCCAGTAATCCGGAGCGTGCGCTGAATACCTTGCGGGAACAACTGGCGAAACTGGGAAATACCATGTTTGTGGCCGATGCGGTTGAACTGTCGCTGTCACAGCCCTGGTTTATTCCGGTCAGCAGCCTGAATGCGCTGCGCCGCGAGGTGGCGGAACAACTGGAACAGGCAAGATGTGCCGCCTACAAACGGCCGGAACCTAATCTGCAACGCTCGCTGCTGGCCGTTTTCCCGCAGCAGAAACTCAGCTATCTGGGAAACATCTATAACCAGCAGGCAGCAGCGTTTTACCGGCAGCATGGTGTCAGCGAGATAGCACCGGCCTATGAAACGAATCAGCAGCCGGACGAAGTCTCACTGATGATCACCAAGCATTGCCTGCGTTACAGCTTCAATCAGTGTCCGAAAGAGCGGGAGCCCGGTTTCAGACCCGATCATCTGGTATTGAAAATGGGCAAAGAGACATTCCGGCTGAAATTTGACTGCAAACGCTGCGAAATGCATGTGCTGGGCAAACTGAAACAACCTAAAAATCAAAAGTACGGAAAGGAATGACATGACTATCTGGGTAGACGCGGACGCCTGTCCGAATGCCGTGAAAACCATACTGTTCCGGGCGTCGGAACGAACGGCTACCGCATTGATTCTGGTAGCGAACCAGTCAATCAGCGTGCCGCCGAGTCGTCATATCCGCACGTTACGGGTTGAATCCGGTTTTGACGTGGCCGACAACGAGATCGTCAAACGGGTAGACGCCGGGGATCTGGTGATCACCAGCGATATTCCGCTGGCGGCGGATGTGATTGAAAAAGGCGCTTTTGCCCTTTCTGCCCGTGGCGAGGAGTTCACCCGGGACAACATTCGTGGTCGGCTCAATATCCGTGATTTCATGGATACCATGCGGGCCAGCGGTATCCAGAGTGGCGGACCCGCCGCGTTCAGTGAAACCGAAAAGCGGGCCTTTGCCAATGCGCTGGACCGTTATCTGGCCAGGGCAAAAAAATAAGGAGGCTTTGTGAGCCTCCTCTGAAAATACAGCAGATAAATCAAGCAGTCTGGTTATTCATCACTGCTGAACCAGCCGGCGGCTTTTTTCTCCTGCGCCTTGCCTTCGCTGGTCATTTTTAATTTTGCCCCTTCGGAGACATTCCGGGTGGCATCGGCTTTTGCCTGAATGCTATCGGTTGCTGCATCCTGCTGTTGCAGCTCCCGATCGATATAGTCATTGGCACGTTTTGATTTGGCTTTTAACGCTTCCAGTTCGGCTTTCTGACGTTCAATCTCCAGGTCACGCAGCTGATCTTCATAGCCCTGCTCGCGTTTTTTATCGGCCAGCGCAGCTTCCGCCCTGACCTTTTCTCTGGCGGCAGCTCTGGCTGATGCGGCTGCCCGGGCCCGGGCTTCTTTACGTTCCTGCGCTTCATATTCTTTACGCATACGTTCTTCTTCGGCTTTCTGCTCAGCTTCAGCTTTGCGTATTGCTGCCTGTGCATCCGCAACACGCTGTTGCTGCACCTGATCAATAGTGGCCAACTGATCCTGCAATGACTGTGCGTGAACCGCAGGCAGCAATATGGCCAGCGAAATGGCTAATAGAATGTTTTTCATGACGCGACCTTTTTGTTATGACTTGGTTGGGCAGGTAGCGTTCGGCTGCAGACGGGTTTCTGTGCCATCAGAAGAGATCACCAGCGCGATACCAGGGGTAAACTCACACATCTTGCCCACCTGTGCAGAGCTGTAAGTCTGACCATCTTCAACGTAAGTAATAGAAACACCCTCTACCAGCACTTTATCTTTGACCAGTGAGCCACCTGCGGCACCGACACCTGCACCGGTTATAGCGCCGACAGCGGTACCCGAGCCGGAATGATGAGTGGTTTTATTACCGATTACACCCCCGGCAATTGCGCCTAACACACCGCCGATCATCTGTGCATTCTGCTTGCCTTCGGTGTTGCCGACTTCAATTTGGGCTGGCATAACGGCCAGAATTTTTACGGTTTTAGCGGCTTGGCGGCTATTGACCTGACCCGCTTTGTAAACGTTCGCCTGGTATTGTTCACCTGTGGTTGAACAACCCGCCAGCAGAGTAGTCAGTGTTAATGCAACTGCAGAAAGAGTTAATTTATTCATTTTTATCCCGTGTCATTAGTATGAAAAAGCTGCGGGATTTTAAAAGAACAGCGGAGAGTTGCCAGAGCAGAATGATGGCAACTGACTGATCTGGCAGAGGTATCGAGAAAATTTTCCTGAATTAATCGCAGGTTTCGGCTATCCGGGTTTTGTGCCGTTCCAGCCAACTGAACAAAAACGGATTCAGCATGATGGAAAAAATAGCCCCGGCCAGCACCAGATCCCGGGCCTCGGTTGGCAGCAATTTCAGGTGGATCGCCAATCCGGCCAGAATAAAGGCAAACTCCCCGATCTGTGCCAGACTGGCCGAGATGGTCAGCGCCACGGAGTTGGAATAACCAAACAGACGCACCAGTCCGTAAGCGGCCAGCGATTTGCCGGCAATGATAATCAGCACGGTCAGGATCACCGCCAGCGGTGCCCGCAGCAGAATTGCCGGATCGACCAGCATGCCGACCGAGACAAAAAACAGCACGGCAAACGCATCCCGCAGCGGCAGGGTGTCATGCGCGGCTTTATGGCTGAGCTCAGAACCGCTTAACACCACCCCGGCAAAGAAAGCGCCCAGCGCGAATGACACGCCAAACAGTTTCACTGCGCCAAATGCGATCCCCAGCGCAATCACCAGTACGGCGAGTGTAAACAGCTCACCGGAGCCGGTCGTGGCCGTATAGCGGAGGATCCACGGAATGATCCGGCGGCCAATCACGAACATGAACAGGATAAAGGCGCATACTTTACCGAGTGTAATGCCCAGTTGTTCCCATAAATTGAAGGCCGGATCGGTATCGCCGGAATGGGATAATACGGGTAACAAGACCAGCGCCAGTACCATCACCAGATCTTCCACTATCAGCCAGCCAATCGCGATCTGACCTTCTTTTTTAAGCAGTAGCCCCTTGCTTTCCAATGCCCGCAGCAAGACCACCGTACTGGCGGTGGAAAGGCTCAATCCGAATACCAGGCCGACGCTCCATGACCAGCCAAACCATGCTCCGGCCAGCGCGCCGAGCAAGGTGGCCAGGATAATCTGCAGGATCGCGCCGGGAATGGCGATATGTTTTACCGACAGCAAATCCTTGACCGAAAAGTGCAGGCCGACACCAAACATCAGCAGAATGACGCCCAGCTCCGCCAGCTCTGCCGCCAGTGGCTGGTCAGCGACAAAACCGGGGGTGAATGGTCCGATCAGCACGCCTGCCAGCAGATAGCCCACCATGTTTGACAAATGCAGACGGTGGGCAATCATGCCAAGAATAAAGGCCATGGTCAGCGCACCAACCAGCGTAGTGATAAGAGGCAGGGCATGAGGCATCAGTCCGGGATCTCCTTGTTAATGGCTTAAAGTCAGACGCCGCAGCGCTAACCAGGGGATGGCGCTGCCGGTAATGGCCATGACGGCGATTAAAATGATTTTGGCGTCAGGCACCAGCGAAACCAGCTGCATACCGATGGCACCGAGAATAAAAGAGGAGAATGTCAGCAACGACGATGCCGCCCCGATATCGCTGTGCACCTGTTCCAGCACCATATGATTACATAAGGGGCGGCTGATCCCCATACAGAAGGAAACGGCAAACATGGTGAGGGCAAAACTCAGGCTGGTCGGGTGCCAGAGTAGCATCACCGTTCCGGCGCAGAACATACCCGCCAGTGACCAGGTCAGGATCTGCAGCGAACTGAAACGGGCACTTAACCGCGCACAGAAGAAGGATCCTGTCATCAGGCTGATCGCATTAAAGCCAAAGAGCAGACCGAATTGCTGCGATGACAGCTGAAAGTCATGCATATAGATACTGCCGGACGCCGCCAGAAAGGAGTAAAAGAACAGCGGGGTGATGGAAAAAATCAGCATCAGTGAGCGGTAGGGGCGGTTTTTACACAGCACGATATAACGGCGCAGTACGGCGGTGAGTCCGCCCTGCGTGCGGTAAATTACCGGTTCTTTTAACAGCAGCGTACCGATAAATGATGCCAGCGCCAGGAGCACATGCGAGACAAAGATAATGCGCCAGGACAAGTGTTCAATAACCCAACTGCCCAGCATCGGTGCCAGCATCGGCACTAACGGCACAATGACCCCGATATAGGCCATCGCTTTCTTCTGTTGCTGACCGGTATAGAGATCTTTCGACAGTGTCAGGGAGAGTGAAGAGGCCGCGGCGGCACCACAACCCTGCAGAAAGCGGGCAATGACCAGCTGAGTGATGGATTGCGCCATGGCGCAAAACAGGCTGCCGGCGATGAAGATGGTCAGCCCGGCAAACAGTACCGGTCGTCGTCCGAAGCGGTCAGCCAGCGGTCCGTAAACCAGCAGAAACAGGCTGAACGTCAGAAAGAAAATTACCAGCGAGAAATTGGTCTGTGCCAGCGACAGGTGCCACATCTGTTGCAGCATGGGTAACGCAGGCAGGTACATATCCGTTGCCAGTGCCGGAAAACCGGCCAACAGCAGGATCAGAACAAATGACGGCATGACAGAACCTTTCTCTGCAATCAGGGGAACGGGAAGTTTGATAACAAAAAAGTAACAGTTTGCACCGGGCAAAGCCAGTATCAGACGAGGCTATTTACGAAATCGGTTGCTGGAAGGGAACACGCCTGCCGGAACAGGCGTGAACGGAGATCAATCAGAAAGCGTCACTCACGATTTCTTTGGTGAATGATTTTTCGCAGTAGTGGCATTTCAGCCGGACTTCATCATCCACAGAGCGCACACCGAAACGGCTGCGTACCGGTTCACGGTGACTGATGCAGTTCGAGTTCGGGCAGGCAAAGACGCCGACAATGGTTTCCGGTAACTGCAACTGATGCTTGGTGACCACCTTGAAATCCGCGATGATGTTCACGGTGGCATGTGGCGCAAACAGGGCCAGCTGGTTTGCCTGATCGGCGGTCAGCTGAGTGTTTTCCACCTTGATCAGGTCTTTCGAACCCAGCGCGGCTGAAGGCAGGTTCAGACCAACGGTAATACGCTGGCGGGTGTCCAGCAGATGAAACAGTTTCAGGATCCTGATCCCCTGACCGGCAGGAATATGGTCAATCACCGAACCATTGCAGATCGCTTCGACTTGCAGCTGTTTTTTCTCTGACATGACCGGCTCCTTATACTTCTTCGTTCAGGACTAAGGCCAGCAGGGCCTGACGGGCATACACCCCGTTACCTGCCTGCTGGAAGTAGTATGCATGAGGTGTGTCATCCACATCGGTATCGATTTCATCAACACGCGGTAGCGGATGCAGAATTTTCATATTGGGTTTGGCAGTCGCCAGCTGATCGGCTGCCAGGACAAACTTGGCCGCGATATGACGGTATTCGGATTCTTCGAAACGCTCTTTCTGCACGCGGGTCATATACAGAATATCCAGTTCCGGCATCACCTCTTCCAGGGTATCGTGGAAACTGTATTCAATACCTTTTTCGGTCAGCTCATCACAGATGTAATCCGGCATTGCCAGGGCTTCCGGCGCGATGAAGTAGAAACGGGCACCGAACAGGCTCAATGCCTGTGCCAGAGAGTGCACGGTACGGCCGTATTTCAGATCACCGACGAACGCCAGTTTCAGACCATCCAGCGTGCCCTGGGTTTCATAGATAGTGAACAGATCCAGCAGCGTTTGTGTCGGGTGCTGATTTGAACCGTCACCGGCGTTGATCACCGGCACAGAAGAGAACTCTGCAGACAGACGGGCGGCGCCTTCCTGCGGATGACGGATCACAAAGGCATCGGTATATGAGGTGATCACACGAACGGAGTCTGCCAGTGTTTCCCCTTTTTTCGCCAGTGAGGTATTGCCGGCATCAGCAAAGCCGATCACCGAACCACCTAAACGATGCACCGCCGTTTCAAAGGACAAACGGGTACGGGTTGATGCTTCAAAGAAGCAACTGGCGATCACTTTGTGTTGTAACAGGTCATGCCGCGGTGTCTGCTTCAGCTGGCTGGCGGTCTGAACCACTAGTTCCAGATCGGTCCGGGTCAGATCGGCGATCGACAGGATATGTTTTTTATACAGGGGGTTGGCCATGGCGATAGTGTCCTCAGACAGGATAGGAGCAGGCGGCTGAGCTCTGCTCTGGGTGTAAAGGCACAGAAAAAAGCCCCTGCAAACGGGGCTTTTGGCATGAAATCAGAAGAATGGAAAAAACATTACCAGCAATTTGATGTGGCAAAGTGCAAAAAGTCAGATCAATGTCCTGATGCATGATGAAACGTCCATTCTGTCAGTGCGCGCTGATTATAGTTGATGGGGTGGGGTGTGTTAAGCGACCAGATACAAAGATCTGCAGCCTGAAACGATAAGAAGATCGCTTTTTTTGCTGAAATTAAAGGCAATTAGCTAAAAAACAAGCAAACGGACCAGCCAGCATAAAAATCGCTTTACCTTTCAGAGGCAATTCGTATAATCGCTCACGAAATTTGCAGGGGCTTAGTTCGAATTGGTAGAACAGCGGTCTCCAAAACCGATGGTTGGGGGTTCGAGTCCCTCAGCCCCTGCCAAATTAAACCAGCGAGAGCTGGTTTTTTAGTTTCTGCCTTCCGCAAAAAATTCCTAGCGTACTTTACGTAATACCCGTCCGGACAGGCTGGTATCAAATTTCCAGACATTATCAAAAATCTTCATCAGTGCCGGTTTGCCGTGCCGCGATAAGCTGACCGCATTAAAACGGTTTCCCTGCTGTTTGATTCGTTGTGCCTGCTGTTCTGTCTCCGGACTTAACCGCTGGGCAATAAAGTCGGACAAAACCACCGCATCGGCGTTGCTGAAACGGGCCTGCTGCATATAGTGCATGACCTGCTGCATGCAGGGCTCCAGATCGGTGCCTCCCTTGAAGGAACAACCGAGAAAATTCAGCACTTCCTGTAACCCTTCCGGCCCGGTCAGCTCATACGTGACGACATCGGTGGAAAACAGCATGATCACACAATTCCGGTTTTCCGATAACGCGATTTGCAGCAGGGCGAAGCAGAAGCCTTTGGCGCAATCTTCCGGATAACCGCTCATCGAACCTGAGGTGTCGATACAGACAATAAACGGACCTTTGGTATCCTCGCTTTCACCAAACGCCCGTCGTTCACTCTCGGTGGTTTCCAGGCTGCGGTTTTGCCCCATAAACTGATAATTCAGTAGTCGGCGTTCGGCAAACTGTTTGTAAAATACGGTCTCCAGTTCCGGCTCGGTCAGCAGAACGGTTTCCGAGCTAATCAGCCGGTTCAGCTCATTGCTCTGATGTATGCCCACCAGATCGTCCGGTACCTGTTCCTGCTGCACATTTTTCCATTCGGGGATTTTCACCCGCGTGAGATGTTCTTCCGCACTGCTATCCTGCGTCGCTGCCCGGCCCAGTGCATCGGCGATTTTTTTCAGCTCGGGATTATTCGCCAGAAAACCGGCATAGTGGCGGAACAGGGAATTATTCCCCTGTAACAGATGAGTTGCAGTCAGATCCCATAATTTGCCGGGATGCTGCGGTGCCAGGGTTTCGTCCAGCTCACCGGCAACCTGCATGCGCAGCTCCAGTTGCTGCAACATCCGCTCGCGTTCCTGTTCGGCAAAAATGATCTCCAGGGATAAAACCCGTGCCGCCAGATGTTCCCGCCATTTCTGCATGAATAGCTGCTTGCGGTTAGGCGGATTGGCCTGACTGAGACTGATTAACAGATTTTGTGCATCAGTGTGAAAATCAGAGTGCTGCAACTGTTGCAGCAAATGCTGACTTTGCTGCGTAAACTCTTCTGCAGAGAGACCCTGCGCGTCGAGATAAAGAATATATTCCTGCTGCAAATCGTCCGGTACCGGAATATTTTTCATCTGTGCTGGCAGAGACTGACTCCATTGCTGCACATGTTCCTGTATGTTCTTGAAGAACATCGGATGCTCGTGCATGAACTGTGAAACCTGCGGTGACGACATCACGGTTGACACCAGATCCTGCACCATCTGGGTTTCATTCACCGACAACAACAGGGAAAGTGTTTGTAAATCAACCATAGCTTAGCGTCCGGCTAACTGAACCAGTGAATCAAGGCTATGCAAATTTGTGTCCAGTTGTTGCTGCAGATTTTTTATTTCGCTGTTCAGACGCAGAAAACTGTCCTCAATCGCAGTCAGCGACTCCTGTGCCAGGAAAAGATGCGGACATTCGGCGGTAAACAGCAAATACTGTTTCTTCACCTCATCCCGGATTTTCCGCCAGTCATTCTGCAGGCTGTCCAGCTGTTCCCGCCAGGTTTTCTGTTGCCATTCCGGCAGGCCCTGTTTACCGGAAATCGTCAGGGCAACCGGCCGGTTGGCACTGTCTCTGGCAATCAGAACAGCATGGCCGTCAGTTCCCTGGATATCAGCATCGAAACGGAGCTGGACCATATTCTGATCTTCCTGCAAACGTACCGGTACCGGCTCCTGCTTGTGCAGCCAGAGCATTAACTCTTTGCGCCGCAGGGTCGCATACCGGATTTCACGCTCCGGACGTTTCGGATCCAGATAGGCTGTTTGCAGAAAGATCAGCCGGTAATTTTCCGCGACCGGGCTTAATCCCGCCGCTTTAAAATCAAGATGCCAGCCTTTGCCGCGCGGACGGATTAGTTTCTGTGCCGGCGAGAGGCGGCAACCGAGGATTTTGGTCTGTTCGCGCTGGTATTGCTGCAGTTCTGTCTGCAGGCGTTTCAGTGAAAAATGCAGCGTTTCCTGTCCGAAAGCCTGTTTGCAGGCGAAATCGTGCAGCATGGATTCTATCTGCTGCCGGGCATACAAGTCATGCCACAGACAATCTTTCAGCAATAACAGATCCAGACTGTTGATTTTCTGCCGGCCATTGAAGAATGCGCTGGCCTGCAGCAGACGCAATGCCTTTTTCCAGCGCCGATCCGAAACATACAGCGACTCTGGTTGTTCGCTATTTTGCTGGCTGAGCTGGAAGATCTTGTCACGCAAGGCATACAACTGCTCAAAAATGGTATCGGGGAGGGAGACCTGCGTCAGTGCCTGTTGCCATTCGTTATATTCATCATCGCTGACTTTCAGTTCCGTGCTGACCGGATCATATTGCGGATCCTGCCGGCTGATCAGCATGGCGCGGAAATTCTGCTTATCCTGAATCCGATCCATCCAGATACGCATCAGCATGCGATCATATAACGCTTCCAGTCCGCTGTCTTTTTGCGGCAGCTCATTGGACGCGGTTACCAGCAGCCGCATCGGGACGACAACTTCGCGCTCACCGTTCCGGAAGCGGTGTTCATTGATGACTGTCAGCAGGGTATTCAGAATGGCCGGGCCGGCTTTCCAGATCTCGTCCAGAAACACCACTTCCGCATCCGGCAGATAACCTTCCGTCAGACGCAGGTAACGGCCATCATCTTTCAGGGCCTGAATCGATAACGGACCAAATACCTCTTCCGGTGTCGAAAACCGGGTCATCAGATATTCAAAAGCCCGGCTATCGCGAAAAGCATGAATCAGACGACGTGCAATCAGACTTTTCGCGATACCCGGGGGGCCCAGCATAAAGACACTTTCACCGGAAAGAGCGGCCAGCAGACAAAGCCGGATCACATCTTTTCGTTCAAACAGCCCCTGCGCCAACGCATCAATCAGCTGGCCTATACGTTCCTGAAGTTGTTTATTGTTCTGCATGAAACCGTTCTCCGTCGCTGTAACCACTGCTGAGCGACACTCGTCAGCTATAATGCCGTAACAATTATTTTACAGGCTTGTTTTATATCATTGTTCAATGAAATTCATTCATCCGGACTGAACAGATAAAGACTGTTTTATGTCCTCTGGTTGCACTATATGCCATCCCGGCTATTTTTTCCCTGACGACTCTGGTATGAATGCTTCCGGAAACAGAGAGAGGCGGTCGTGTCAAAATCAATTTTACGTCATATGCATATCACGGACTGGCAAGTACGCAGCCCGGAGGCATTGCCATTTGCACCTCAGACGCCCGGTAACCGGGAAGCGCCAGCCTGCTGGGTGGTCGGTGATTTACCGGACTGGATCGGCGATCTTTGTCTGGTGCTGCATGTCACGGATTACCATCATATATCCGGGCCGGATGAGCTGCCGGCAGTAATAGCCGAACATGACTGGCTTCTGTGGTGTGGTGAACCGACAACACCGGAAAACTACCCGCACGCGCGTCAGTTATCATTAAACACTTCAGTTTCTGCAAAACAACAACTATGGCATCAGATCTGTCAGTATGAATATTGAATTTATTATCCCGGATAGCACACATCTGCCGGCGCTTTATGACATCGAATGCCAGGCGCACCCGTATCCGTGGAGCTATCAGCTACTGGCATCAAATTTTGGCGAACGCTACTGCAATGGCGCTCTCCGCTGTCAGCAGCAGCTGATTGGCTTTTATATCGCCGATGTGCTGCTGGATGAAAGTACGCTGATGAACATTTGTATTGATCCGGCATGGCAAGGACAGGGACTGGGTCAGCAATTGCTAACGCATTATCTGCAGCAGACCGCCGCCCGCGGGTGTACGCAGTGGTGGCTGGAAGTCAGAGCCTCCAATCTCACGGCACAGAATTTATACCGGAAAGCGGGATTCCGTGAGGTGGGCGTACGGAAAAACTATTATCGGAGCGGAGAGGTCAGTGAAGATGCGCTGGTCATGCAGCGCATACAGGAAGGATGACAGAGGATGTTCCGATAATGCGGTATTTTGTGGTGTCACTATTACTGATGATGGCGGTTTCAGCAGGCGCTGCCTCGGTTTATAAATATGTCGATGAAAACGGCGTGGTCAGTTATACCGATCAATACACCCGGGCCAAACCCTTTAATCCGGTGGAACTTGAGATCTGGGAACCGGACCAGGATGCGGTGACACTGCGTTACACCAAAATGGGCAACCTGTATCTGTACAACAGTTTGTACGGACCAGTCACCGTGACATTAAAAATGAACCGGCAAGAAAATGTCATTGCTCATAAAGACTTGTCAAAACCAATCATTATCGCCCCCAGAACAGAAATCTTCGTCGATCAGGTCAATTATCTGGGGCAGGGCAAGCTGGAATTCAGTTACCATTTTTCTGTCGGAACACCGTCCAATATTCAGGAAGATCATTCAACCCTGCGTCCGCCTTTTGCCGGCAGTTTCCTGATTTCCCAGGCATTTAACGGCGGTTACAGTCATAACCTACCCGGTAACCGCTATGCGATGGATATTGCCATGCCGGTCGGTACCCCGGTATTGGCGGCGAAAGGGGGAACGGTACTGGACATGAGAGACAGTCATGATGGTCACAGCACGAATCCGCAGGATCGGGCGAAAACCAATTATGTCCGTTTATTACATGCTGACGGCACAATGACGTTATATGCGCATCTGAAAGCACATAGCGGAACGGTCAGGCCGGGACAGCCGGTAAAAGCCGGCCAGTTATTGGCATTATCGGGAAATACCGGATACAGCACCGGTCCGCATCTGCATTTTTCCGTGCAACGGAATGATGGTGCGCGATTGGTCTCTATTCCATTTAATTTGCAGGGTATTATTCCGAAAAAAGGTGTCCGGCTGGCAGGACAGTCGGTGTTCAGATGATGACGCCAGATAATACCTTTATCGATGCGGCCGGTATCAGTAATCAGAAGTTGCGATTTCAAGTGAAAAAACGCATTGTTCATGCCAAATAATTATATTTAATCTTGTTTTGTGCGTTTTTTTTCATGAGCAGAGCAGGTAGAGTATCATCCCCATTTTATTTCGGGATTGTGTGTAAGATCTCAGAACTTGACCGGTAATGCTGAGACCACAATTCCCGCAAATAGAACTGAAATTGCAGGTACGTTTTTGTGTCAAACGTCTACACTGTTGCCTGCAAATATTATAAACCGGTCGCTGTGGGCAATAATGCAGCGTCATTTTTCACTATCAGGGAAAAATCATGCAGATTGGAATACCGAGAGAAAGCCTTGCCGGTGAGACACGGGTTGCAGCAACCCCGAACACCGTCGAGCAACTAAAAAAACTCGGCTTCGACGTGATTGTCGAGTCTGGCGCTGGCGCTCTGGCCAGCTTTGACGATGCCGCTTATGTGGCAGCCGGTGCCGTAACGGCGAAAGCCGCTGACATTTGGCAATCCGATATTATTTACAAGGTCAATGCCCCGTCTGATGCCGAAATCGCACAGATCAAAGAAGGCGCGACCCTGGTCAGCTTCCTGTGGCCGGCACAGAATCCGGAACTGGTAGCCAAACTGTCTACCAAAAAAATCAATGTACTGGCGATGGACATGGTGCCGCGGATTTCCCGTGCTCAGTCACTGGATGCGCTTTCTTCCATGGCCAATATCGGCGGTTACCGTGCCGTGGTGGAAGCTGCGCATGCCTTCGGTCGTTTCTTCACTGGTCAGATTACTGCCGCAGGTAAAGTGCCACCGGCAAAAGTACTGGTGATTGGTGCCGGTGTTGCGGGTCTGGCTGCTATCGGTGCCGCAGGCTCACTGGGCGCAATTGTGCGTGCCTTTGATACTCGTCTGGAAGTGGCAGAACAAATCGAATCCATGGGTGGCGAGTTCCTGAAACTCGACTTCGGTGGTGAAGATGGCGCGTCTTCCGACGGTTATGCCAAAGTGATGTCCGATGAATTCATCAAGGCCGAGATGGCGCTGTTCGCTGAACAGGCGAAAGAAGTGGATATCATCATCACCACCGCGCTGATCCCAGGCAAACCAGCACCGAAGCTGATCACCAAAGAAATGGTGGATTCCATGAAGCCGGGTTCGGTGATTGTCGACCTGGCGGCGGCGACCGGCGGTAACTGTGAATACACAGTACCGGGTGAGCTGTCTGTGACCGCATCAGGCGTGAAAGTGATTGGCTACACCGACCTGCCGGGTCGTCTGCCAACCCAGTCTTCTCAGCTGTATGCCACCAACCTGGTGAACCTGTCCAAACTGCTGTGCAAAGAGAAAGATGGCAACATCAACCTCGACTTCGAGGATGTAGTGCTGCGCAACATGACCGTCGTGCATCAGGGCGAAGTGACCTTCCCGCCACCGGCGATCAGTGTCTCGGCTGCACCGAAGCAGGAAGCAGCGAAACCAGCGGCGAAAGCGGCAGAGAAGAAACCGTGCAAGTCGAAAAAATGGCTGGGTGTCGTGGGTCTGGCGCTGTTCGGCTGGGCTGGTCATGTCGCCCCGCCGGAGTTCCTGTCGCACTTTACCGTCTTCGTGCTGGCGTGTGTGGTCGGTTACTACGTGGTGTGGAACGTCACCCATTCACTGCACACCCCGCTGATGTCCGTGACCAACGCGATTTCCGGCATCATCGTGGTTGGCGCACTGTTACAGATTGGCAGTGATTCCACATTGGTAGCAGTATTGTCGTTTGTCGCGGTACTGATTGCCACCATTAACATCGTCGGTGGTTTCACCGTGACTCAGCGTATGCTGAAGATGTTCCGTAAGGGTTAAGGGGAGCTGACATGTCTCAAGGTTTAGTTACTGCGTCCTACATTGTTGCCGCAGTTCTGTTTATTGCCAGTCTCGCCGGCCTGTCGAAACAGGAAACAGCGAAATACGGTAACTGGTTTGGTATGACCGGGATGGCGATTGCGCTGGTTGCGACCATTGCCAGTCCGAGCGTGCACGGGGTGATTTTCATCCTGGTAGCGATGGTGATTGGTGGCGCGATTGGTGCCCGGCTGGCGCTGAAAGTCGAGATGACCCAGATGCCGGAGCTGGTTGCTATTCTGCACAGCTTCGTGGGTCTGGCTGCGGTGCTGGTGGGCTATAACAGCTTCATCGAACTGCTGCCATCCGATGCGGTACAGCAACTGGTGCTGCCACTGAACGGCTCACCGGAAGAAATCATGGCAGCGGCGCAGGCGGCCATCAGCCAGCTGGCGCAGCAGACCGCGAATGGTCACGGCCATCTGAGCGGTGCGATGCTGAATATCCATCTGACCGAAATCTTCCTGGGCGTCTTCATCGGTGCGGTGACCTTCACCGGTTCTATCGTGGCGTTCGGTAAACTGCGCGGCACCATCAGCTCCAAACCGCTGAACATTCCGCACAAGCACAAGCTGAACCTGCTGGCTGCGGTGGCGTCCTTTGCGCTGATGCTGTACTTCATCAACGTCGGTGGTTCGACCTTCGCTATCATCGTGATGACCCTGATCGCACTGGCCTTCGGCTGGCATCTGGTGGCCTCTATCGGCGGTGCGGATATGCCGGTGGTGGTGTCCATGCTGAACTCCTACTCTGGCTGGGCAGCAGCAGCAGCGGGCTTTATGCTCTCCAACGACCTGCTGATTGTCACCGGCGCCCTGGTGGGTTCGTCAGGTGCTATCCTGTCTTACATCATGTGTAAGGCGATGAACCGCTCGTTCATCTCTGTTATCGCTGGTGGTTTCGGTACTGATGGTTCTTCATCCTCTTCCTCTTCTGACGAAGTGGGCGAATACCGTGAAATGTCACCGGAAGACGTGGCAGACCTGCTGAAAAACTCCAGCTCCGTTATCATCACCCCAGGCTATGGCATGGCGGTGGCACAGGCTCAATACCCTGTTGCTGACATCACCCAGAAACTGCGTGATAAAGGCATCAACGTGCGTTTCGGTATCCATCCGGTTGCCGGTCGTCTGCCTGGCCACATGAACGTGCTGCTGGCGGAAGCGAAAGTGCCTTACGATATCGTGCTGGAAATGGACGAAATCAACGAAGACTTCGCAGAGACCGACACTGTGCTGGTTATCGGTGCCAACGACACCGTGAACCCGGCAGCGATGGAAGATCCGGGCAGCCCGATTGCCGGTATGCCAGTGCTGGAAGTGTGGAAAGCGCAGAACGTGGTGGTATTCAAACGTTCTATGAATACTGGTTACGCTGGTGTCCAGAACCCGCTGTTCTTCAAAGAGAACTCACACATGTGCTTCGGCGATGCCAAGGCAACGGTGGAAGCGATTCTGAAAGCGCTGTAATCTCGCGTATCAAAATAAAAAGGGAGACACTCATGTCTCCCTTTTTTGTTCTCTGAAAACCATCATCGGAGATAATGCCGCGCTTACTTGGATAGCATCAATACATTTGATGCTATCAGAGCAGATGCTGTAACAAGCGGCTGCCGAAGTAGGCGATAGCAAGCAGTACATTACCGGTCAGTGTCATCACCACCAGGCGTTGTCCCCGCCATCCCCGTCGATAATGACCCCATAACAGAATGGCATAAAGACACCAGGCGACCACGGATACGCCGGCTTTATCCAGATTGCCGGGTGCCAGCATGTTATCCAGGAAGAGAAAGCCGCTGCTGATGGATAATGTCAGTAAAACGCTACCAATCTTTAGCAACCGTATCAGCTGTTTTTCGATACTCAGTAACGGCGGAACATTCTGCAGATTCAGTTTCCGGCGTTGTTTGAGCTGATAACTGAGATAAATCTGTAATAGCGCGAACAGACTGGCAATACTCATGATCGCGTAAGATAACAACGCCAACGCAATATGGATGACCAAGCCAGGACGTTCTCCCAGGCTGGTCAGATAATGGCTGGGAATGAATAAACTGCCGGATAGCACCAACACCGTAACAAGGTAGGCAAACGGCAGCAGGATCCAGCTGTTCTGCCGCTGACAAATCGTAGTCAGCAGAATATTAATCAGCAGCGCGACCAGTGATGCCACATTCAGCACACTCATATTTTGTGCGGAACCGGCCTGAATGATCGTCATACCCAGCACGGCCAGATGGAATACCATTGCCAGCCATGCCGAGGGCAACATTCGATTAAGAAGCTGGACCTGAGAATTGAATACATGCCGCAACACTAAACCCGTTGTCAGCAGATATAAACCAATGCTCAGCAATGCCACAATCAGCATGATTCATCAGTACCGTCAGAAAAATAAGTGGATAAGCAGTATAGCTTTCTCTTGATTGGGCAGCCAGACGCAAATACCGGCTGAAAATTATCAGTAAAAGTTAATCTATCCCGCAAACAGCTTCTGTCTGCGCAATCCCTTTCTTTAGTATCGGCAGTGACTTGGCTATAATCGGCACAATTTGGCCATAAGCTGCGGAGCCAGTCATGTTTGAAAATTTAACCGAGCGTCTATCCGCCACATTGCGTAACATCAGTGGCCGTGGACGTCTGACCGATGACAACATCAAAGATACCCTGCGTGAAGTGCGGATGGCACTGCTGGAAGCGGATGTTGCGTTGCCGGTCGTCAAAGAATTCGTTAATCGCGTTAAAGAGCGCGCTGTCGGCCAGGAAGTCAGTAAAAGTCTGAGTCCGGGGCAGGCCTTTATCAAAATTGTACAAGGCGAACTGATCGCCGTCATGGGCGAGGCCAACCAGGATCTGGATCTGGCCACGCAACCGCCGGCAATTTTATTAATGGCCGGTCTGCAGGGGGCAGGTAAAACCACCTCTGTGGCCAAACTGGCAAAATATCTGACCGAACGTCAGAAGAAAAAAGTCATGGTGGTTTCTGCCGACGTCTATCGTCCGGCCGCTATCAAACAGCTGGAAACGCTGGCCAATGATATTGGTGTCGAATTCTTCCCGAGTTCCGCTACCCAAACGCCGGCAGAAATTGCGGCAGCCGCACTGGATAGCGCCCGTAAGCGTTATTTTGATGTGCTGATCGTCGATACCGCCGGTCGTCTACATGTCGACAGCGACATGATGGAAGAGATCCAACAACTGCATAAACAGCTGAATCCTATCGAAACGCTGTTCGTGGTTGATGCCATGACTGGTCAGGACGCGGCCAATACCGCCAAGGCCTTCAGTGAAGCTCTGCCGCTGACAGGGGTGATCCTGACCAAAGCGGACGGTGATGCCCGTGGCGGTGCGGCACTTTCTGTACGTCATATCACGGGTAAGCCAATCAAGTTCATCGGTATGGGTGAAAAAACCGATGCACTGGAACCATTTTATCCGGATCGTATCGCTTCCCGTATTCTGGGTATGGGTGACGTCCTGTCTCTGATTGAAGAGATGGAACGGAATGTCGATAAGGAAAAAGCGACCAAGCTGGCACAGAAAGTTCAGAAAGGAAAAGGTTTCGACCTGGAAGATTTCCGTGAGCAGCTGGTGCAGATGCGCAACATGGGCGGCATGATGAGCATGCTCGATAAACTGCCGGGTGTTGCCGGTCTGCCTGATAATGTAAAAGGTCAGCTGGATGACAAACTGACGGTGCGGATGGAAGCGATCATCAACTCCATGACCCCGGCGGAACGTCGTAATCCGGACATCATCAAGGGTTCCCGCAAAAAACGTATTGCTCTGGGTTCCGGCACTGAAATTCAGGATGTGAACCGCATGCTGAAACAGTTTGATCAGATGCAGAAAATGATGAAGAAGGTTGCCGGTAAAGGCGGCCTGCGCAAAATGATGGGCAATATGCGGAATATGTTGCCGCCGGGTGGTTTCGGCCGGGGCGGGTTCTAAGTCCTGACACGATGCAAGCGGCACATAAATTGGTGCCGCTTTGTTTTTCATCAGTATCAACAAGGTATTAAAAAATCATGCAGCCTTCCATGCCTTTTCCGCTGAAATCGTTCAATACATTTGGTCTGGACGCCAGGGCCCGGATGGGATTGATCCTCAGCGATGAACGTGAGCTGGATTCATTGCGGCAGAATGCCTGGTGGTCGGATACCATGCCCCGCTTATTGATCGGGGAGGGCAGCAATATCCTGTTTACGGCTGATTTTGATGGCCTGGTGATCGTGAACCGACTGAAAGGGATCTCGGTACAGGAAACCGATGACGCCTGGCTGCTGCACGTCGCGGCAGGTGAAAACTGGCATCAGCTGATCCAGTGGACACTGCAGAATCAGATGCCGGGAATGGAAAATCTGGCCTTGATCCCCGGTACGGTGGGCGCTGCCCCGGTACAGAATATCGGTGCCTACGGCGTTGAATTTTGCCGCTTCTGTGACTATGTCGATACCTGGCATTTTGTGGATGGTCACCGTGAACGATACCGTGCCGAACAATGCCGGTTCGGCTATCGTGACAGCCTGTTCAAACATGAATTGCATGATCAAGTGATTATCACTGCCGTTGGTTTGCGTATTCCGAAAAAATGGCAGTCTGTTGTGGAATACGGGCCATTAAAAGCCTTGGGTTCTGAGGTATCAGCAGAGCAGATCTTTAATGCCATATGTGAATTGCGCCAGAGCAAGCTGCCTGATCCGGTGGTATTGGGGAATGCCGGTAGTTTTTTCAAAAACCCGGTGATCAGCTCAGCGCAGGCCGAAGAACTTAAACGGGATTATCCCACCATGCCATGTTTTGAGGCCGGGGCAGGGCAGAACAAGCTCGCTGCCGGCTGGCTCATTGATCAGGCTGGTCTCAAGGGATTCACTCTGGGCACTGCGGGAGTACACCGCGATCAGGCGCTGGTGTTAGTCAATCTTGGCGGAGCAACTGCCACCGAGATTCTGGCTCTGGCCAGACATGTTGCTGATACGGTGCGGCAGAAATTCGCTGTACAACTTGAGCCTGAAGTCCGTTTTATCGGTGTATCAGGCGAGATTAACAGTCTACAGGCTATCCGATGAAACAACTGAACTCACGACAGCAAGCGTTGCTTAATATGCTCGCTGATGGCAACTTTCATTCCGGTGAGCAGATTGGCACGGTACTGGGCATCAGCCGGGCAGCCATCAGCCAGCAAATAAAAAGCCTACGGCAACTCGGAATTGAGGTTTTCAGCATTACCGGCAAGGGCTATCGCCTGAACACACCTTTACAACTGCTGAATCCCGATATTCTCCGTCAGCATCTTTCCGGTGCGCCGGTTCATACCTGCGCAGTTATTGATTCTACCAATCATAACATGATGGCTCAGCTGGATCGCTGGCAGAAAGGGGAATGCGTTCTGGCTGAAATGCAGACTGCAGGCCGTGGGCGTCGGGGACGCCAATGGCATTCGCCCTTTGGCAGCCAGTTTATCATGAGCATGTACTGGCGGCTTGACGATGGTCCCGGTGCGGCAATGGGCTTAAGCCTGGCGATTGGTGTCGCCGTTGTCCGGGCGCTGGAAGCGCAGGGCTATCATGGACTCAGCCTGAAGTGGCCAAATGACATCTATATGTCGCGCCGCAAACTGGCCGGCATATTGGTAGAGATGTCTGCAGCCGTTGGCGGTCTTTGTCATCTGGTGATTGGTATCGGCATTAATCTTAATCTGTCTGATGAAGTTATTGCTCAGCTGGATCAACCCTGTGCACATCTGGCTGAACAGCCAATCATGGTGGATCGTAATCGTCTCAGTGCTGCAGTCATTCAGGAATTGCGCAATGCACTGGCGCTTTTCGAACGGCAAGGATTAAGCGCTTTCTTAACGGAATGGAACCGGTTGGATATGTTCATGCAACAACCCGTGAAGGTTCTGCTGGGCGAGCAGGTAATACAGGGTATTTACTGCGGTATTGATACGGAAGGCAATATGTTGCTGCAGGACAAGGATGGTGTGCGTAAATTTGTCGGCGGCGAAATATCTCTGCGCGCCGACCATTAAATCTATTTACGCAATCTGACCTGATCGATGGCATGCTGATCGCCCTTGGTCAGGATCAGGTTTGCCCGTTCACGTGTTGGCAGGATATTCGTAATCAGATTCGGATAATTGATCTCATCCCAGATCCGGCTGGCAGTCGCGGCAGCATCTTCTTCATCAAAATGCGAATAGTGATGGAAATAACTCGACGGATCTGAAAACGCGCTCTTGCGGAAACGCAGGAAACGCTGGATATACCACTCTTTCAGCAGGTTCTTATCCGCATCAACATAGATTGAAAAATCAACGAAATCAGATACAAAGACCCGATGCGGGTCATGCGGATAATCCATCCCGCTCTGCAGAACGTTCAGGCCTTCAATGATCAGGATATCCGGCTGTTCGACCACTTTGACCTGGTCAGGAATGATGTCGTAAATATGATGCGAATAAATAGGCGCTTCGACACGTTGTTTTCCGGCCTTAATATCGGCAACGAAATTGACCAGCCGACGCATATCGTAAGACTGCGGAAAGCCTTTTTTCTTCATTAAGCCCCGTTCTTCCAGTACCCGGTTAGGATAAAGGAAACCATCGGTGGTGATCAGTTCTACTTTGGGGTGTTCCGGCCAGTGTTCAAGCAATGCCTGCAGAATGCGGGCTGTGGTGCTTTTCCCGACCGCGACACTACCTGCAATACTGATAATGTAGGGCACTTTTTCGCTGTTGGTGCCCAGAAATTGTTCAATTACCTTGCTGCGATGCTGGCGGGCTTTGACATAAAGATTCAGCAAACGGGATAATGGCAGATAAATATCGCGCACTTCGTCCAGCGACAATTCATCGTGAATACCGCGCAAATCGATCAGATCTTGCTCGGTTAATGAAAGAGGGACAGAATCACGCAGATGAGCCCACTGGTCCCGGGAAAAGTGTAAATAAGGCGAGAGGTGTTGTGGGTCCGCGATCATTCTTGAAGTCCTTTCAGCAAGTGGCGAGACATTACACCAAGCGCCTGTTATTCGACAACCGAAAGCTTTCCTGACCCACAAAAAAGCATAAAACAAAACAAATTCATGAAATAGGACCAGAAAACTCACGAAAACTCATCGCAGAGTAGTTGCTCCACCGGCACGCTTGCACTAGAATTCGCAACGCTCTTTGCAGGTAGCCATGATTTATCATGCACTGATGGAGGGATTCCCGAGCGGCCAAAGGGATCAGACTGTAAATCTGACGGCTCTGCCTTCGAAGGTTCGAATCCTTCTCCCTCCACCATCTTGATTACTGGCATTGTAGTTATGCGGGCATCGTATAATGGCTATTACCTCAGCCTTCCAAGCTGATGATGCGGGTTCGATTCCCGCTGCCCGCTCCAATTTTATTCAAAGAGCCATTGTTGATACTCGTCGGACGGTGTGTACCGTGGTGAGTTTCTTACCATAAAACAGTGTTAGCTTAGAGGGACGAGCATGTCTAAAGAAAAATTTGAACG